>Ga0316201_10001198_pt1 | contig 17064 bp, 9 predicted proteins | sample CS6wburrow_MG_FD_204516 | JGI IMG/M metagenome (GOLD analysis project Ga0316201, IMG submission 204516) | Coastal sediment microbial communities from Delaware Bay, Delaware, United States - CS-6 worm burrow | ecosystem: Environmental > Aquatic > Marine > Coastal > Sediment | place: USA: Delaware... | reverse complement strand
CTCATTGGTCTGGTTCTGAATCACAACCGGCAGCTCAAACCGATCACCAAAGTTGAGGAATCGGGGCGCCGACGGACGTGCCATCAGCGGGAGTCGAGCGGTGATGTTGGATTCCGTGGACCCAAACTGGTCGACCCCCGCAACCACTACCACCATCACCCGGTAGCGGGTGAGGCTGTCGGGCAGCGGAACGTCGATAGTCGCAGTGCCATCGGGGCCGGTCTTCACCTCAGGTTCAAAGACGGCCAGCGCATCGAAATTGGCCCGTACCTCGATCGGGTCCCCTCCGGCGGACTCCCCGTCGGCAGCAGCAAACGCACCCTGCCGAGCTCCCCCGTCGGCTGACTCTTCAGTAGCAAACGCGTCGTCTCCCCCTGCCAGGTCTGTGGGTGCCGCGGTCGTCTCCGGGGCGGCAACCGCCTTGTCTCCCAGCAGCTCCGGGTTGGTCAGCTCGATTGTCTGGCGGAAGTAGCGGCTCCAGACCTGAGACCCAATCGGCCGGTAGAAAACATCAATCGGATCGGGCAATTGATAGTTGCTCAGAGCCAGCACAGCCTCATCGACCACGACCACCGCCATTTCGGCGTCGGCCACAGGGGCACCGCCGGCATCGGTGACTGTCACGTTCACCTGAGTGGTGCTCCCCGGCTCAATCGTTGGGGAGGACGGCTCGGCAATGACGGCGAGAGTTCGCCCGCGCGGTGGCACCTGCAGGTTCAGCCGGCCAACCGCAAACGCCGGCCGGTCGGGGGCGTCGGGCAGCGGATCGCCGTTGTCGGCGGTGCGCTCGGTGGCCCCGACCAAGTCGACCTGGATGTGCACGTTCGGGATGTACTCGTCCTTGATCGGAATCGACAGCACGGTGCTGCTCTCATCAATCGTGAAGGTCTCAGTGGACACGACGCCGTTGCGGCTGATGGTCAGCAAACCCTCGGCAGGGCTGAACGGGGCTTCGACCAGGATCTCCGCTTGCTCCCCGGGCACATAATCCGGCTGGTCCGGGATCAAGGTGACTTCCTCCTGGACCACATTGCGCTCCGGCCGGCGGTCGCCGCCGCTGACCCATCGGGTGATCTCGGTGCGGCTAGATCGGCCGGTAGCGTCGGCCACCCTTGCCACGATCTGATAGGTGCCGCCGATCTCGGTGGTGAAGCTGCACTCGACCACCTGATCGGATGAAGTGACTATGCAGGTCTGGATCTCGACCGGGACCTCTTCCCAGCGACCGTCGATGATCTGCCAATCGAGCCGGCCGGCTTCAACAGTTACCGATTGCGCCGCGACGGCGGTCCCGTCGATGTCGGTGACGATCGCCTCGATGACGAGGGGCTCCCCCTTCTTGACGAAGGTGCGCTGGCTGCGCAGACCGACGTACAGCTCGGCCGGATGAACCAGCAGGTCGGTGCCGTCGGACCAGGCTTGACGGTTTACGTCGAAGACGGTGGCCTGGGCAGAGACTGTCGTGGGCAGGCCCTCGCCATCGCCATCAAAGTCCATCTGGAGATAGTGCGTGCCCCCGGCATCGGTCCTGCCGGAAAAGGTCTCGACCTCGGCCTGATCGATCTCCGGCCAGAAGTCGCCAAACAACACGTCGCTTTCGTAGAACCCGTCACTGGCAAAACCGGCTCCGAAGAAGTCATCGAACCACCACGGAATCCACAACCCAAAAGCGAAGTCGTCCCAGTTTGGTGGCGAATACGTGGCCTGGCGGGTGGTGACCGTCCACTCGACTCGAGCATCGGGCAAGGGGCCGCCCGAGAAGTAGTCGGCTTGGACGGCAACGGTGGCCGGCTCGCCGGTGACGTACGGCCCTTCCGATTCGGCGCGGGTGTTGACCTCGAACTCGGGGCGGCGGAATTCCTGGATCTGGATGGTGTGGGTGTGGTTGTTGCCCCCGGAGCTCAACCCGATCCAGGCCTGACCCAGGTTGGCACCAGCAGGAATGTCGACCTCGAAGTCGAAGCCGCCGAGAGCGTTGACCTCGACCGTTCCCGACCCGATCTCGTTGCCGTACCAGTCGTTCGCCTGGTAGGTGATCGTTGCCCCGGAGGCAACGGGCGCCAGTTGGGCATCGTCGCTGGTCGTCAGCCGGCGCACCCATCCCTTGATTCGAGCGGTCTCGCCCGGGCGGTACATCTGGCGGTCGTCGAATACGTACCAGAGAGACTCGTCCCGTGGGGAGTGCCGGTTCCAGTTCGCCTCAATCAACGCGCGGTCATCGCCAAGTCGGGCAACGATGCGACTGTTATCGGCTGAGGTGCCGGCCGGCTTGTCGGTGCGGACCAGGCCGTCGGCGTTCGTAGTTGCGGTCTCGCCGGACCCGACGAAGTCGATCTCGACACCGGCTAGGGGTTGACCACTCCGGAGATCGGTGGCCCACACCACCAATTCATCGTCGTCCTCAAAGATGTCGGTACCGATGTTGGTCGCCTGCGCCCATACCAAGGTGGGGCGGTTGCGCCAGTAATTGTCATCATTCGGGGTCAGCTCGGCCAACCGCCCGGTCGGCTCGACCAGCACGATGACGTGGCCCGCGTCACCATCCAACGCATCCCCGAGGTCGATGCTGGTTTCGGTCAGCTCGTTCGGGTCCGCCTCGGTATCGATCGTTCCGTCGAATACCTCGTCCCAATTCGGCACGGGCGGCGGTTCCCGGTCGTCCCAACGTCGCTCCCAATACGTCACGTACGAATTCCAGTCACCGACGTCGACCTTGAACAGCCGGACCCGCAACTTGTCGTGGTTCACCGTGGTCACTGCAAGCGCCGGGTCGGGGGCCAGCGGATCGAGGGTGATCAGCCGATCATTGAACTCGTTGAGAAACGGTCGCGCGTCATCGATGCGAAAGTCGACCGAGTCGTCCTCTCCCAACGATTGGCCAAACATATCCTTGACGTCCGCAGCCACCCGTGCGGTGTACGTGGTACCACCGACGGTTGCGCCCCTGATCGTGATCGAGTTGAACTGGGCGAGGACGTTCATTCCTGGGAGCGCCGGTTCGACGGTGACCAGCGACGGATCGAATGCATCGGTGTCGAGTGGGTTGTTGAAGCTGATCGACAGCGGCCGGCCCGGCTCGCAACGGTCGCTACCCCGGCAGGACCAGTCATCTATCCGCAGCGGCGCATAGGTGCGAGCGCGGAACGACTGACCGCTGGAGGTGACCCGGGGGCCCTCGGCGGATGGGGTGCCCGGCCCAACCCGGATCTCGAGCGCGGTATCGGGTTCGAAGGCTTCGGTAGCACGGAACGCCAGCCAGCGATCGTCGAGGAGCGAATCGACCTGTCTGGCAACTTGCTCGTCGGCGGATATCTCATCGTCGCTGGCCACGCGGAGAGGCCGCTCTTCACCGTCGGCAGTCATGGTGATGGTCTCGAGCACCGCCTCTTGATCGATGCGCTGATCGAGGACCAATAGAAAAACGGGTTCGAGCGGCAGCGAGTCGCGCTGCGGCTGGAACGACTGCACCTGGACTGGAGGCGTGTCGAACTCCCAGGTCACTGCTTGGGCAAGTACCCCACCGGTCTCCGACACCGTGCCGGCAGGAATCTCCACCCGATACTCGGTAGCCATGGGCAACCGGTCGAACAGGTCGGGCTCGTGTTCGAACCGCAGCGTTCGGGTGCCGATCCACTGCCAGCGTCCGGGCAGCTCTGGCGTGATGGTGACCGGGACGTCGAGCGTATCGAGTTGTTCAACAGTCGCCAATGGCACCATTGGCTGGTTGAAGGTGACACTGATGAAGGGCGCGATATCCACCGTCCCTTCGGGCTGGAAACGGAGCACTTCGAGGGGACCGCTCGGCACCTCCGGCACCGGATCTTCGGTGCCGGCGGGGAAGGGCACCTCGATGGTGTCGCCGACGAGCGGGGGTCGCAGCGTCTCGGCGGGACGATTGAAGTCGAGGCGATCGGTGTCGGGCTGGATCCACTCGGGCAGGCGGGCGAAGATCCCGGCCACCGCATCGTTGTCGAGTGGGTCACCCTCCACCAGTCGGACCGGTTCCGGGTCATCGCTGACCTGAGCGGTGCCTGCACTCAGCCGCACGGACAGAGGCTCCCCAACCCCGGCGAAGGCGAGCACGGCGTTGGGTCCCGGCGGGCTGGTGGAGCCGGCGCCCGTAATGCCCACTAGTTCGGTGTCTTCCTGGCCGGTGCACATAGAGGCGACGAGGGCCAACACGACGATGACCACCAGGCCGCTCCCGACACGAGCCGCCATGCGGCCACCGCTAGCTGTCGACATAGTCTCGCCCCGCCTTTTCGATTGCTGGTCCTCAGAGTATTGACGTCCGTGAGCGATAGCTAGGTTCCCGGCGTTTTGAGTCTGCCTCCGGCAACCAAGTCGGAGGCGACCGCGGGTATGGTTCCCCGATGAGCCAAAGCCAGTCTCACTATGCGGCAATCGAAGCCGGCGGCACCAAGTTTCGAGTGGCGGTGGCCCGAGGTCGCGAGATCGTTGCGGACACAACGATTCCCACCACTACACCGGACGCGACGCTCAGCGCGGCAATCGATTTCATCCGCCGGTGGGGAATCGTCGAGTCAGCTGGGATTGCCTGCTTTGGACCACTCGATCTCGACCCGTCATCACCCACCTACGGCTCGATCACCGCGACTCCGAAACCCGGCTGGAGCAACACCCCGGTGCTCGAGCATGTCTCGACTGAGCTCGGCGTAGCCGCGGCCATCGACGTAGACGTGGGCGGAGCCGCACTCGGCGAGATGCGCTGGGGTGCAGCGCAGGGGCTGACCGACTTCCTCTACATCACGGTGGGAACCGGGCTTGGGGCCGGCCTGGTGGTCGACGGCAAGGTCCACCATGGCATGGGTCATCCCGAGATGGGGCATATCGTCCTGGAGCGGGTCGAGAGTGACGAGTACCCGGGCCACTGCCCGTTCCACGGGGCCTGCCTCGAAGGCATGGTTGCCGGTCCGGCGATCGAAGATCGCTGGGGTGCTCCGGGTGCATCTCTCGCCGACCGCGCCGAAGTGTGGGATATCGAAGCGACCTACCTGGCCCAGGCGTTGCGCACGTTCACGTATGTCGTGGCACCACAGAGGATCCTGCTGGGTGGAGGTGTCATGCAGCGGAATGGCCTACTCGAGTTGGTGCGGGAGAAGCTCACTCAACAGCTCAGCGGCTACGCCACCAGCTCGCTGTTGCACGGATCACTCGACAACTACGTTGTCGCCCCGGCCCTCGGCCAGGATGCCGGGCTGATCGGGGCGATCGCCCTCGCCATGGATGTGGCTCCCTAGTCAGGGCCAACCTCACCGCAGCGGCAAAGCATCCTCCTACCCGAACACCAGCACGGCGACCGTGAACAGGGCGATGATCACCACCAGTGTTATGAGTGCCGGAACGAGCGAAACCTTGCGCCGCCGGAGGACCACCGAGTAGGTCAGCGACTCATCCGTATCCGGTCGCATTTCGGCATCCGTTGTCTCGTCTTCTGGGACGAAGCCATGCACGAGCATCGACATTCGATACGAACGCAGTGGATTCCCCGGCACGTTGCCGGAATCCAGCCTTGTGTGATGTTTCTTCGGTGAAATGGCTCCACCTCGGCAGCTCGATTTGTTATCTCACCAGCCGCGTTGGCTGTCAAGCCGGTCAATCGCCAGCGCCACCGGCACTGGCCCAAGGCGCAGGTATGTGCGCCAAAACCGCCTCAGCCCCGGCCAGCAGCTCACGAGCCCGGGACGTGCTCGAGCACGGCCTCAACCAACGCGGTCGTGTCCTCCTCAATTGTGTTGACATGAATTGACTTCTTGGCGGCGACCTTGCCGCCCTTCCGCTCGAACCGGGCCTTGAGAAGGTGCTCGGTCTCGGCGGTTCGGGTGGCGGTGTCGGCGAAGGTGTGCGGGAAGAATCGGTACGTGCAGAAGATGCCGATCGGCTTTTCGCCCAGCGGATCCAGAGACTCGATCCAGCTCGCCATCCGCCGCATCGGCTCATCCCCAAACGGTGCCTTCCCCGGCATCCAACACCCGGCGATGAGTGCGTCGGCCGACGCAATGGTCGACGGCGCGAGGTCATCAATGACACCCACCGTCGCTTCCAGGCCTCGCTCTCTGATCGCATCGCGCGCCGCCTCGGCAACCGCGGCCGCACGACCACGCTGACTCTCGCAAGCCACAACCACCGTTCCGGTCTTCGAATCGTTCGGCATTGCATCCTCCTCTACGGTTTGCCCCTTCAGAATGAGGGAAGCCACTTAAGAACCGCTTTACTCCGGCTGAAGCATGTAACCCGCGTCCGTACATGTCTGGCCTGCGGAAGTACTCTCACCATTCGTCGAGGTATTCATTGGTCAGCTGAAGCCGGTAGGTCAGCCGGTCTTGCGGCGACGGCCGCAATCTGGCGCTCGACCGAAAGATGGTTCCGGGCGGCAGCCTCGCCGCGTACGATCGGATCATGGAGTTCCGGATTCTGGGACCGTTCCAAGTGGAGGACCAGGGCCGGGAGCTACCGCTGGGGGGACCGGCGGAACGACATCTCCTCGCGGTGCTGCTGTGCCTGGCCAACGAGCCGGTGTCGATGCAGCGACTGATCGACGAGCTCTGGGAGGACGATCCACCGGCGTCGGCACGAAACATCGTCCAGCAATACGTGTCTCATCTGCGCCATGCTTTCGCCAACGAGACCCGACTGACCACCGAACTGGGCGGCTATGTGCTGCGGGTAGAGGACGGGGAACTCGACTGGTCCCGGTTTCGCAACCTGGTGAACCGAGCCAGGACCACGGATAGAACACAACACTCCTGTGCTCTGCTGCGCGAGGCACTGAGTCTCTGGCAAGGACCGGCGCTGTCCGGTTGTGGGGATGGTCCCACCGTGAGCGCCGAACGATTGCGGTTGGAGGAGGCTCACCTGGCCGCTGTCGAGGATCGAGTGGACGGTGATCTCGAACTCGGTCGGCACTGCGACTTGACCGCCGAGCTGGAGTCGCTGGTGGCGCAGCACCCGGGGCGGGAGCGCCTGTTGGGTCAACTGATGCTGGCGCTGTACCGATGCGACCGCCAGCCCGAGGCGTTACACCTGTTTGCCGACTACCGGCGCCGGCTTGGCGAACAGACGGGTCTGGAACCGAGTTCAACACTCATCGACCTCGAGGCGAAGATTATGACCAACGATCCCGGACTCCTGATCTCGGGTCATCCTGATCAAACCGCAACGAACCTACCGCAGCGCTTGTCGTCGTTCGTTGGTCGTGAGATGCAGATCACCGAGCTGGCGGGCAGGCTTGCCGAGCACCGCCTGGTGACCCTGGTTGGAGTGGGTGGCATTGGAAAGACAAGCTTGGCGCTGCGTGTCGCCGGCGAGCTACTCGACTCATTCCCCGACGGGATCTGGCTGGTAGATCTGGCGCCGCTGGGCGATTTGTCACTGATCGGAGGAACAGCGGCCGGTGTGCTGGGTGTCAGCCTCGGCCCACGTCAAGAGCCGTTCGATGCAGTCACGAATCATCTGCGGGACCGGATGGCGCTGATCGTGCTCGACAACTGCGAACACCTGGTCGAGGGCGCGGCGGAGTTCGCACATTCAGTCCTGCAGATCGCGCCCGACGTCAGCATATTGGCCACGAGTCGCGAGCCGCTCGGACTCTCCGGCGAGGCACTCTTGCGCGTGCCGCCGCTATCGCTGCCTGAAGGGGCGGACCCGACCGAGTCTGAAGCTGTGACGCTGTTCGTAGATCGGGCCCGGCTCCTCGATCCTGAGTTCGCCATCGATGGATCCAACGCCGGGCATGTTGGGGCAATCTGTCGGCAGCTGGACGGGATACCGCTGGCAATAGAATTGGCAGCAGCCCGAATGAGCACGATGGCCCTCGACCGCATTGCCGACAGCATCGACGATCGGTACGAGCTGCTCACCAAGGGTGCCCGAACCGCGCCCAGGCGCCACCAGACACTTCGGGCACTCGTCGATTGGAGCCACGATCTCCTCACCGAGGAGGAGCGAACCGTGTTTCATCGGCTGGGCGTGTTTGCCGGGTCGTTCACGCTGGATGCGGCCAGATACGTCTGCGGATACGAGCCCCTCACTGCCGATCGGGTAGGCGACGCGATCGAGCAACTAGTCGATGCTTCGCTCATCGACCCGCCCGATCCGGGATCAAGCCGATTCCGCATGCTGGAGACGATTCGAGTGTATGCCCAAGCCCATCACGAGCGAAGTGGGGAGCCGAATGCGGCGATACGACGGCTGGCAACCTTCCTCAATGAACACGGACCTGGGTCGATCGATGGATATCCCCAATCCGGCTATGAAGACTGGTACCGCTGGCGGAACGCCGAGCAAGACAACTTCCGAGCCGTACTCGAGTGGTCGCGCCAGGTAGAGGATGCTGACGTGTTCTCGCAAACGACCATCGAGTTCCGCGGCTTTCTCAACGCTTCCCATCTCAATGCAGAGGCCGAGGCTCTGGTGAAACATGCTCTACAGCTGGTTGGGGAGGAACTGAGTCACAGACGGTTGCTCTTGGCTTGGATGCACATCGGTGATCAGCTCATGTCGGGCGATGCTGCGACGGCACGTCAGCTGGCAGCGGTGCTGTATTCCGAAGCCAGTGCGGCGAAAGAGGTGGGGCCGATGGGCATGGCGCGCGGCTTCGAGGCCATGGCTGAGATACGTGCCGGCGACATGCGAGCCGCTCTGCCGCTCTTTGAGGAGGCCGGCGAACACCTTCTTGCTGTGGATGATCCCAGAGCCATGGACGTACTCGGCCTATTTGCCTTCAATCTGGCCCGGTGTGGGCAATTCGAGAGAGCACGCGAGGTGTTACGCCAAATGGCACAAGCGGGAGACCACAGCACTGCGCTCGACCATCGATTCGTGACCTATACAACTCAGGTCTTCGGAGCCTGGGTCGAGCAATATGCCGGCAACCTGGAGGAAGCTGGACAACTCCTGGCGGCCGAGGCCGAGTACGTCCCGCGGTTTGGGGCCGGCGAGAGGTTCATGTACCACCTGATCGAGTTCCTCACTGCGATCGCCAAAGGCGATCGAGAGGTGGCTCGAACGGCAGTCGCCGAGATCGATCGATCGGTTGCGGCGTCGGGGTCGCCTGGGCTGCAAAGGGACGTTGCCACAGCAAAGGCCTTGTATCGGCTCGAAGTCGGCGACACCCCCGCGGCGATACCCTTCTTGAGGGCATCTCTCGAGACCGCTATCCAATACCACTCTGTTGCAGATATGGCGGAAGTCATCTACGTCGTGGGCGATGCCGCCTACGCCATTGGCGACCACCGTGATGCGGCGGTGCTCTACGCCGCGGCTCTCGCTGGGTACGACCGTGTCGGGATCGTTCTCATGACCTGGCAGCAGAGCCGCCTCGATGTTGCGCTCGAAGCCAGCCGCAACGCTCTTGGCGACAGTTTCGCAAGTAGCTGGCGCGATGGATCGGCGATGTCCCAGGACGAGATGGTCGCTTATGCGGCCGACTACCTCCGGCAGAAAGCCTGAGATCTCGACCCCACGTTCCTAGTCCGACGTGACAAGGCTGTCCCGGTCGAACTTCTTGCCGGTGGCGAGCTCGACGCATTTGTAGGCGCCGTCGTAGATGCCGATGGACTTGTTCTTGACGATCATCTCGCAGAACATCTCCATCAGGTCCTGCTCCTTGGTGAGCAGATCGATCGCCTGCAGGGTCCGTGGAATCGTCCGGGTCTCGATGGTCCCGTCGCCCAACTCGGCGCTGCGGATCGCTCCCCAGGCCTCGTGGGCACCCACCCGCTCGTTGAAGATCTTGGGGATGGGATAGAACGCCAGCTCCGACGGCTTGGTGATCATCACGTCGCTGACCCGCATCAGATAGTTGCTGGCATACACCCCGTGGAAGGTGTTGTCGAACAAGAACACATGCAACCCGCTCGCCTCACCGTCACGGATCTCATCGGCAAAGGCCTTGGTGTCCTCCCAATCGAAGTGCGTAGTCACCGGGGCATTGCCGAGCTCGCCCTTCAGCCAGTCCCAGTTGTCGGCATGGTCCCCAAGGTTGACGAACAGGGTCAGCTCGTCACGCTCGATCATCGGGCGGCAGTGATCGACAATCGCCTTGAACAATTCCCGCTGTGCCCCGGCTCCACCCATGGTGAGCATGAAGCGGCGTGGCTCGCCATTCTCCATCCGCCGCACCCGGGCGGCGCTGTCGACCTCGATGTTGTGCACCAGCTCGTGGTCGACGTGGTGACCGACGAACTCGATGGCGTCGGCCGGCGTCGGGTTCAGCAGCCGGTCCTTCTCATCGAACTGGTTCATGATGCGGAACCCGTAGTAGCCCGACGGCGACTGCACCGCATGGGTGGCACCCTCGGTCAGCTGGAACGCCATCGGCCAGTTGTCGAACATCATGTCCACTACGTTGGTCATCCCGCCGGCAACGGCACCCATGCAGTTCCACATGTGGGCCGTGAGGATCGGCATGTCGCTGGGGAGGGCCCGGTGCAGAGGGGCAAACAGCTCGCTCTTGCGATAGTCCCTGGCGTTAGCCTTGAGAAATCGCCACGGCCAACCTATTGCATAGTTGTTCAATGCCCAGTTGAGACCGGGGAGGGTGCGGTCACCCGAGGTCACCGACTCCCACACGTATTTGTTGAACAGCTTGCTGCGCTGCGATACCCGCGAGTACTTGCTGTAGTTGGTGTTCCACCAGTTGATCACGTCGGAAGTGACCCCGGGGATCCCCAGCAGGTCGAGCCACAGCGGGGTGAAACCCATCGCCCGAGCGGCCGAAGCACCGGCCATGGCGATGCGGTAATGGCCGAAACCCATCCGGATGGTGGAGATGACCACCGCGGTCTGCGGGTCAATCGGGTCGCCATCGCCATCCCGCCGGATGTCGCGGATTCCCAAAACATCCCCGAGGTAGCCATTGTCGTGAACGCTCAGGTCGTAGTGCTCGTCGGGGTCGTAGTTGAACTGCTTGACGAACATGTTTTGCCACTTGAGCGCCTTGCGATCCTGCGCCGGGGTAATCGTGTTCCCGTAAAGCGAAAACCGTTGCTTGTCCATTGCTACTCCTTGGGAATCAAACGACCCGCCGCGCCCCGGCCGAGGGCACAACATTGAATATGTGAGGCGGAGTGAACCCGTTGTCTGCGAAAACTGTCCTGATGGTCTGACGTGCCGTCTCTGCATGTCGGTGTGGCACCAGCGCGATAGCCGCCCCGCCGAAGCCGCCGCCGGTCATGCGTGCCCCGAGCGCACCAGACTCGAGGAACATCTCGACGGCTATATCGAGTTCGGTACAGCTCGCCTCGAAGTCATCACGAATCGAGCCATGAGCCGCGATCAGCAACTCGCCAACTGCAGGCCAATCGGCGGCGCCGAGTGCCGCGACTGTGTCCACGACACGCTGGTTCTCCGTAATGACATGCCGGGCCCGCTTCCTCACCCGGTCGTCCTCGATCCGGGCCAGAGCCGAATCGAGATCGGAGTATTCGACCTCGCGCAACAGCTCTACTCCCAGTATTGAAGCGGCCTCTTCGCAGTCGGCCCGCCGGGCGGCGTAATCACCGTCTGCATGGCCGTGCCGCACCATGGTGTCGACCACAACCACTTCGAGGCCGCCACTGCTCGGATCAAAAGGGATCTGCTCGACCGCATCAGCCGACACGTCGTACATGATGGCGTGGCCCTCGATAGCGAGCAGCGAGGCGATCTGGTCCATCCCGCCGGTCGGGGCTCCGACATAGTCGTTCTCGGTGCGCTGGGTTCGCTGGGCTAAGTCCCGGCGGCTGTAGCCGAGGTCGAACAGCTCGTTGACTCCAAGAGCCACGGCACAGATCAGAGCGGCCGAGGAAGACAACCCGGACCCAATGGGAACGGTGCTGTCTATGGCGACGTCGAAACCGATCTCAGTCTCGAGCGCCCAGGGAACTCCTGCCACGTAGGAGGACCATCCGGCCGGCCAGCCCGGAGCGAGCTCTTTGGTCGGAATCCCGATCACTTGCTGCGGATGCTGGGTGGAACAGATGCGGATGAGACGATCGTCACGCCGCCTGATAGCGGCCTGGGTTCGTTCCCCAATCGCAAACGGCAGGACCAGGCCACCGTTGTAGTCGGTGTGCTCACCGATCAGATTCACCCGTCCCGGCGCCGCCCAGACTCCAGTCGGCTCCATACCGAAGATCGAGCGAAAACACCGCGTCGCGTTGGTCAATTCATTGCCTCGTTCCCGTCGACGGGCGACACGGCCTCCCGCGGCTGTGATCCTGGGGCAACCGGTTGGCGCCCCGATAGCCGTGCGATCTCTCCGCTGAACCATCGCCCGCTGTCCTTGATGACCCGCTCCTGGGTTTCGAAGTCGGTCCATACGATCCCGAACCGTTGTGAATAGCCCTGTGCCCATTCGAAGTTATCCAGCAATGTCCACACAAAATACCCGCGCAGCGGCACGCCCGCAGCCATCGCCTCGGCCGCAGCTGCGAAGTGCCTCTCGAGGTAACTGCGACGGTCCTCGTCATGAACTGCACCATCGACGAGCTGGTCCGCGAATGCAACCCCGTTCTCGGTCACATAGACCGGAGGAAGCTGATAGTCGGTGTTGAACCGCACCAGAAGATCCCGAAGGCCCTCCGGGTAGACCTCCCAACCCATAGTGGTGTGAGGCAGATCCGCGGCGACGATGGGCGGAGGCCGCTCGGCGTCATCGATCGTGTCGTCCTTCACGACCGTCCGGCTGTAGTAGTTCAACCCAATGAAATCCATCGCCGCAGATATCGCGTCGAGGTCTCCGGGCAACACGCTGTCCTGATCCCAACCACGTTCAACAATGCCGGACTCGGGGTACTCACCGAGCAAGACCGGGTCGAGGTACCAACGGTTTCTGAAGACGTCCTCCAGGTCCGCTGCCCGGATGTCGGCAGGATGGGCAGACCGGGGGGTCTTCACGTCGATATTCGAAGCGATGCCCACGGACGCACCCGGGGCAGCCGCCCGCACCGCTTGCATGCCGAGTCCGTGGGCCAGTAGGACATGATGGGCGGCGTCGAGGCCTGCATCGGGATCGCGGCGGCCCGGGGCATGCTCACCCAGCCGATAACCGAGTTCCGCAACGCACCAGGGCTCATTGATGGTGGCCCAATGTTGAACCCGATCGCCCAGCCGCTCCGCAACGACGGCGGCATAGTCGGCAAAGGCATGGGCCGTGGCGCGATCGGGCCAGCCGCCTCTGTCCTCGAGCGCTTGGGGCAGATCCCAGTGGTAGAGAGTTGGGAAGGGCGCAATGCCTGCCTCGAGCAGAGAATCGACCAGCCGATCGTAGAAGCCGAGGCCGGCCGGGTTCACCTTGCCTACGCCGCCGGGGACGACGCGGGGCCAAGAGATTGAGAACCGATATCCGGTGACCCCGAGCTCTTTCATGATGCCGACATCGACTCGCCAACGGTTGTAGTGGTCGCAGGCTATGTCGGCAGTATCCCCGTTGACGATGTTTCCCGGGGTGTGGGTAAAGCGATCCCAGATACTCTCGCCGCGTCCGTCGGCCTGCAGTGCGCCCTCGACCTGAAACGCCGCAGTTGCCACACCCCAGACGAAGTCGTCTGGGAACGGCACCGCGGCGCTCATCCGTCGACTTTGGCTACGGCGAGCTGGCGGAGCCGGGCCGCAACACTTTCGGCGGTTATGTCTCGTTGCACCTCAGCCAATAGCTCGTAGCCGACCATGAACTTGCGCACGTTGGCCGAGCGCAACAACGGAGGATAGAAGTGCGCATGCAGTTGCCAATGAGGATGGTCGGAAACCGGATTAGGCGCACCATGCCAGCCCATCGAGTACGGGAATGGGAAGTCGAATACCCGGTCGTAGCGACCGAGCACATCCGACAGCATCTGGGCCAGGTCATCACGCTCATCGGCCAACAACTCGGGGAGCCAACGGACGGGGCGTCTCGGCACGAGGAGCAACTCGAATGGCCACACGGCCCAGAACGGAACCAGCGCGACCCACGAATCGGTGACGGCGACCACTCGATCGCCGGCTGCTTCCTGCTCCAAGTAGTCGAGAAGCAGCAACCGGCCGTTCGCCTCGAAGTACCGGCGTTGCTGCAGATCCTCCTTGCGTGGCTCATTGGGAAGGGCGGCACCCGCCCAGATTTGACCATGCGGGTGTGGGTTGGATGCCCCCATCGCAGCACCGCGGTTCTCGAACACCTGGACCCACGTGTGTTCCCCGGCCAACTCGACGGATTGCGACGCCCACAGGTCGACGACCGTCCGGATCTCTGCCGAACTCATCGAAGCCATCTCGAGGTCATGGCGAGGCGAGTAGCAGATGACCCGGCAAGTCCCGGGTTCGCTCTCAGCCACAAGCAGACCGTCCTTGACGGCCTCCGGAACAACCTCCGGCTGGAGAGCCGCGAAGTCATTAGTGAACACGAAGGTATCCGTGTAGTCGGGGTTGGTATCGCCGGTTGCCCGGCCGTTGCCCGGACAGAGGTAGCACCCCGGGTCGTACCGGGGACGCTCCTCTTGCGCGGGTGACTCTGTGCTCCCCTGCCAGGGTCGGCTGGTCCGACCGGCCGACACGAGCACCCACTCACCAGTCAAGGCGTTCCGACGTCGATGCGGAACGTCCATCATCGTTCGCCCTCCAACCTGTGTGTTGTTGGTTCGCATTCCCTCAATAGGTAGGTCACTTGATACCTGAAGTGGCAACGTTCTCGACGAAGTACCGCTGGGCGAACACGAACACCGTGAACGGGATGATCACCGACAGGACGATCGCGGCAAAGATGAGGTTGGGTCCCTCACCGGCCTGCCCACCCAACGTCTGCAACGCAATAGTGAGCACAAAGTCCTCCGAGTTGGCGCCGTTGATCGACACCAGCGGCCAGATGAACGAGTTCCATGCGTACAGGAACATGAAGGTCGCCAGTGTGGCGATAGCCGGCCACGACAAGGGCACGAAGATCGACCAGAGAATCCTCCACCGCTTGGCACCATCGATATACGCCGCTTCCTCGAGGTCCTTCGGGATGGACACAAAGAACTGACGCATCAGGAATGTCCCGTAGGCGTTGAAGATGAACGGCCAAACCAGCGATCCCAGCGTGTTGACCCAACCGAGGCTCACCATGAGTCGGAAGAGCGGGATGATCAGCACGACGAACGGAATCATGATCGACCCGACGTAGGCCAGGAAGATGGCGTTGCGACCCGGGAACCGGAGTCGCGAGAACGCATAGCCGCCGGTGATGGAGGTGAACAACGTGCCACCAACAACCAGCAAAGTCACCAGGATCGTATTGGTGAGCGATCGGTCGAAGTCGCGGAGCTCGATGATCTCGGTGAAGTTCTGCCATTGCGGATCGATCGACTCGGCACGCTCGGCCGTTCGTACTACTGCATAAGTCTCGACGGTTGCATCATCGAGACCGACAAATCGACCAACTGCCGTGTTCCTTACTAATGCTAGATCGGCGACCTCATCTCCTTGGCGGACCGAGTAGACCGGCAACGCCTCGCCGTCGATCGTGGCTGTGTTGCCCGTGTCGGTTGCGAACTCGAGCGGCCACGCAATGGTCGTCTCCGGATCGTCGAGGCTGGCGAACAGCCCGGCCGCGACCCCCGACTCGGCCAGGTAGACACTGTCGGTGCCCGAACCCGGGATTTCTACTGAATAGAGGTCGACCTCGGCACCGTCCACCTCAGCCGTCGCTGCGGTGCGGGGCAGAATCTTGGGTGGGTAGCGGAACGTATCGTCGGGGGTCTTCAATGCGGTCGCCGCCATGTAAAGGAACGGGAAGAGCATGGCCATCGCAAAGCCGATGAGCACTGCATAGGCGCCGCCACGACCGACGACCAACCGAATGATTTTCTTTCTACGATCCCGCTTGGCTCGCGCAGCTCGTATTTCAGCTGTGGTTTGTTTGGTCGTTGTCATTAGCTCAACACTCCGTCCTCGCCGCTCCGGCGGAAGTACAAGAGAGTGATCCCAAAGATGAGGATGAACAAGGCCCAGGCAACTGCCGAGGCGTACCCGATCTGGAACTCTTGGAAGGCGTTCTGGTACAGGTAGACAACTGGGGTCAAGGTCGAATTACCGGGTCCGGCTGCTGGGGCCGGTGCCTGCAAGATGAACGGCTCGTTGAACAGCTGGAGCGCCAGGATTGTCGATGTGGCAACAACGAACACTGTCGTTGGGCGTAACGTGGGAACGGTGATGGATATCAACTTCCGCCACGGGCTGGCTCCGTCTATGTCGGCGGCCTCGTATAGCGACGTGTCGATGCTCTGCATGCCTGCGAGGAACAGCACCGTGTTGAAGCCGATTTGCTGCCAGATGAAAAGGATGATCACGGCGATAAGCGCTATCGAATCGTCAGAGATCCATTGGGGTTGCGCGGCCTCCCAACTTGCCCCGAATATTCCGCCGACCCAATCGGTGACCTTCAAGATCATGAAGTTGAGATATCCGACCGTCGAATTGAATAACTGCTTCCAGATGAGCGTTACCCCCACCACGCCGGCGATGGACGGCAAGAAGTACACCGCTCTGAAGAACTTCATGCCTGGGAGCTTCGAATTGAGTAGGGCCGCCAGCAACAGAGCCGGTATCACTGCGAGCGGGATCGCCACCACACCGAAGATGAGGATGTTGCGCAGAGCTTTCAGGAACAATGCATCGGAGAACAGGTCCGAGTAGTTCTGGAACCCGACGAATACCGCGTCGGTAAGGCCGTCCCACTCGGTGAAGCTGATGAAAGCTGAGACCAGCAGCGGCCCGGCAAAGAAAACCAGGAAGCCGAGAACATTAGGTGCGACGAACAGCATGCCGTCCATCGCCTCGGTCTGGGCCTGGTTGGTACCGAACAAATGAGCCGCGTCGTCGGACCAGAGGATCAAGGCGAATACCGCGGCCAGGGCGGCGCCGAGTGCAAGCACGATGACGTTGCCCTGAATCAGCCTCCTGGCAAACTCGAGGAGGCCGGGAAGCAGCCCCATCGAAAGGGTGAGGACCGCAATCCCAGCGACCATCGTCCACCGAGCGACGAGCTTGAGATTCTTCTGCTGGCTGCCTGCCTTCTCGGCGAGTCCGGAGACGAACCAGCCGAGA
>Ga0316201_10001196_pt1 | contig 17078 bp, 12 predicted proteins | sample CS6wburrow_MG_FD_204516 | JGI IMG/M metagenome (GOLD analysis project Ga0316201, IMG submission 204516) | Coastal sediment microbial communities from Delaware Bay, Delaware, United States - CS-6 worm burrow | ecosystem: Environmental > Aquatic > Marine > Coastal > Sediment | place: USA... | reverse complement strand
AGCGAAGCTAGAACAGCATTTTCGCAGTCACGACATAGCGCAGTGGTCCACCGGCTTCGCGCGCATCAAACGGGTAGCAGGTCACGAGCGTCAACATCGCCGCTTGCGTGTCCAACAGGAGACTGCCCTTGCGCGCGTCGACGATGTCTATCCCTATGACCTTGTACAAGTGCCCCTGCCCGCTTGCGGTCTCCATACCAATCAACTCGCCGGCCTGGATGTTCCTGAGGAACTGAAAGTGCGTGTCCCGGTGACCGGCGATAATCGTATTGCCGATCTCGCCGGGCAATGCGCTGGCGCTCAGGTGACCCGGGCCGAACGCGAGCGTCCTGCCGGAGCCACCTGCAAGTACGATCAGGTCGATGCCGCGTGCTTTTGCCGTCAACCGCGCAACCGGCCACGTGTCCGCCCATGGCCACGGCCTGGCGCGCTCTTCGCCGACACCGGTTCGTACCCAGGCACGCTGCATCAGCTCTTGCGCCAACCAGGCTTTCGCCGGGATGTACGTGCCCTGGCCAAATTGCCAGAAACCGAGGGCGAGCAGAGCGGACACGACCAGGTACCCGGCTTTACGAAAAACGTGCATATGACCGGCGCCCGCGACTACGGATGATCGCAAGTAACCCGAGCGCTGACAGCAACCAGGCGATACCCATGAATCGCAGTGCCGGCGCATCCGTTGCCGTTGCGGGGAAACCGAATATTGCATTCATGCTCTGACCGTAAGGCAGCAGGTTAGGCACCTGCTCGCTCGACAAGGGATCGCCGGCCGGACGCACCGGCGTCTTATCAACAGCAATCAGGCTCGTGTACTTGCTGACAAGGTGATGAGTGAGCGCCGTTTCGAGGATACCTGCACGCAGCTCGTCAGGATTGCCACCGTGGCGTTCAGCGTCCATCAGCTCCCCGATACGTGTGCGAGCCCAGAGTGCCGCAACGCCCTCGCTCCGTACCGGGGCGCTGAGCGGCAACTTGGTTGTCCATCCGCCGTTCACGGAATTGCCACTGATGCGAACCACGTCACCGGGACCGAAGGCGTTTGACGCCCGCGCCTTGACCGTCACGGGTTCACCCAGGTAAAGATCGGGCACTGTGGACGGGTAGGTATCAACAATCACGTTGCTCGGCCACTGCACCTCGATGTCCGTTACCTGCGGGTGCTCGAGCTTCCTGAATAGCGCATCCATCTTCTCGCGCACTTCGTGCAGGGCGCTGACAAATGTGTAGGAACCTCGGCCAGCTTCCGCCGCCTTGCGCATGAACAGGCTGTTCGGTGCCGAACCGATGCCGACTGTGAACAACCGGGCGGCGCCGAGCTTTTGCTCGATCATGGAGAACATCTCATCTTCGTAGCCGACGCTCCCGTCGGTGATGAAGATGATCTGCCGTAAATGTGTTTCCTGCGGCGGCGCCTCCATCGCGAGCTTCAGAGCGGGGCGCATTTCAGTGCCGCCGTCTGCCTGCAGTTGCTCTACGAATTTCAGCGCGTTGCCAACATTGTTAGTGTTGGCCAGCATGCTGTGCGGGAATAGCGCGGTGGTGTGGGAATCAAACTCGATGACATTAAAAAGGTCACCGGGCTGCAGCGCTTTGATCGCCAGGTGCACGGCGCGTTTTGCCTGGGACATCGACACGCCATGCATCGATCCGGAGGTGTCGATGATGAAGATCGTTTCGCGCGGAATCGTTACAGGCGGCGCCTGATCCTGGTCCGGCGGCATTACCATGAGCAAATGATAGGGCTTGCCTTCGATCGTTTCGGTGAAGGCCATGGCGCGCGGCTTGGCCGATGGCACGGGTTGCCACACGAGCTCGAAGTCGTGGTCCATGGCTACCGCCGGCCCGTCGAGCGACACCATGTAGTGGCCCTCTTTCTCGGCAACGCTTACCGGGTGATAGCGACTTGCAATAATTTCGAGCGGCATGCCAGCGTTGACGTCAGCTGTTAGCGAAATCTTGTGGTTGTTTGACGCCGTAACCTGCGGCGGTGTTATCAATGATGCGTCCGGCACGCGATCCGTATCCGATGCCCAGCCGCTACCCTGCTTGTCCGGCAGCGCCTGCCCCGGGATATAACGGGGCGTCAGCGTCATCGGAAACCGCAAGCTGAAGCGGCCATCTTCGTAGCGAAGGTCTTCCAGGTACTCGATCTCGACAACCACCAGTTCGCCCGGCGCGACGTTTGCCACTGACGTTGTAAACAGGTTGGCGCGTTGCTGTTGCACGAGGCTGGCTTTCCTTCCGGACTGCTTTGCTTCCTCGTATTCCTTTTTAGCCTGTTCTTTTTCACGTATCTCTCCCTCGATAAATCGATCACCGATGTGCAGGCGCATCTGGTCTACCGCCGCCTTGTCAGGCAACGGAAACACGTAAATGCCCTCGACCCACTCGGACCCTTCGTTGCGGAACTCCTGTCGTATCGAGACGCGGGCGACGAGACCGCTGATCTTCATATCGACGTCGGTATTGAGCGTGGTTGCCGTGGTGTAGCCCTGCGCCATCTTCCAGAGCAGGCTTCCGGCCTGCGCCTGGTCGGGCGTCATTTCTTCGGCGGAAACGGGCTCCGGCATGGCCTGGAGCACGAGCACGAGCGCCAGTACCCAGAGCCAGGAGCGAATTTCTGATTTGATATTGTGCATTGCGGCCTCCCTTTGGCGTCCTCACTATTGAAACGAGGCAATGGGCCAGTCGGCGGCCCACGTCATGGCAATGCACGGGCGGAATGTGGCAAATTGTGACCGTTCTACCAGGAGGCTCCAGTGGCTAAACGAATAGCGATCGTCGAAGACGAAGCAGCAATCAGGGACAACTACGCGGCGGCGTTCCGTCGTGAGGGCTATGCCGTGGACGCCTACGAGGCGCGACAGCCGGCGCTGGATGCGTTCGAAAGTCGTTTGCCCGACCTCGTCGTCATCGATATCAACCTCAAGGACGACGTAGAAGGCGGGTTCGAGTTGTGCCGCGAATTGCGCGCGCGCTCGACCAATTTACCGATCATTTTTCTGACTGCGCGCGACAGCGAGTTCGACGCGGTGTCGGGGCTGCGCCTCGGCGCCGACGATTACCTGACCAAGGACATCAGCCTCCCGCATCTTATGGCGCGCATCGCGGCCCTGTTTCGTCGCCTTGACGCAATGCAAAAACCACAAGGCAAAGAGAGTCGCATCACCCGCGGCGACCTGGCGATCGACACGGAACGCATGACAATTCACTGGCAGGATCACGCCGTTGGCCTGACATTAACCGAGTTCTGGCTCGTCCATGCGCTCGCGCGCTACCCGGGGCATGTCAAGAACCGGCAACAACTCATGGATGCCGCGCAGGCCGTCCTTGACGACAACACGATCACGTCACACATCAAACGCATACGCCGCAAATTCCACACCATCGACGCCGATTTCGATTCCATCGAAACGGTCTATGGTATGGGTTATCGCTGGCTGAGCGACTAGCAACATATGAACCTTCGGCGCCAGCTGCTTCTCGTCAGTTTGCTGACATTGATGCTGCCCTGGGCCGGTTGCGAGTTCATCCGCGAAACCGAGATTGCGTTGCGCGATGGACAGCAGCAGTGGCTCGCCGGCACGGCTCGAGCCGTGGCCAGTTCAATGCGGCAGTATCGAGAGGAGTTTCCGGCCCGTGATGCTTCGTTTAACACAGGAGACCAGCTGTATATCCATGATCTCGAGACGCGACCCGAAATTGATGGCTACTTCGATGACTGGTCACTCTCATCAGACTCCCTGCGTTCAATGCGCGGCCCGGACGGACCAGTGCGATTCGCCATCGCTTCGTACGGGCAAGCCAACTACATCTATGTCGAAGTTTCGGACCGCAATGTCGTCTACGCTACTCCGCAGTCGATTCTTGAGGAAGGTGCGTCACGCCATGCCGATCGCGTAACGCTCATCAGCAGCAGTCCTCCCTACCTGAATGAGTCCATTTCCTTCGCCGCCGAAGCCCCGGGACAAATCCTGAGTTACAAGCAGACGGCCTATGGGTTCGCGCCCGAGGCCACGATCTCCGCATATTGGCAGGATATCCCGGGCGGCTATCGCGTCGAGGCGCGAATACCGGCAGGACAGCTTGGCACGCACCTGGGCATAAGCGTGCAGAATACGGCCGATGCCATGCAGGCCGGCACACGCAGCAGCTCTTTTGCAGGTCGCTTCCCCGGGCTGGCAATGCGTGAGGTCGCTGAGCTGAATCGTATCGCCGTCAATCACGTGCAGGCGGACGCACGCTTGATCGTGACGGATGCCGCCGGCTGGCGGGTGGCCATGGCTGGCGACCTGACTGTGGACCGCGGTCCACAGTCAGGCTCGCGCCTCTTGCGGCGTGCCTATGACTTGCTTGTCGAACAAGGCAAGGAGGCGGCGCTCGCCGAGCCTGATCCGTTCGGTCGCGAACAGCAGCCTTACGTCAGCGCTGCACTTAGTGGCCGGGGCGACGGCAGCTGGTTTCGCAGTTCCGATACGGGCAAGGCCGTGGTCGCATTTGCATCCCCAATCACTGACGGCAACGAGATTCTGGGCGCAGTAATTCTGCAACAGGGAACCGACGCGATACTCAGCCTGACCAACAAAGGCCTCTCGCGGTTGATCTACCTTACTCTGATTACAACTCTGGTCGTTGCTGGCGCGTTGCTCGGTTACGCCACCTGGCTATCACGCCGCATTCGAGCATTATCGATCGCTGCGGAAGATGCTCTCGATGGCGAAGACCTGAACTCCGCCCTGCCCAGCGCTTTGGCCGACGATGAGGTTGGTGACCTGTCGCGGAGTTTTTCCTGGGTGCTACAACAACTCGGTGAGTACAACGCGTACCTGCGCTCGCTCGCGTCGAAACTCTCCCATGAGCTGAGAACGCCGCTGGCGATCGTTACATCGTCACTCGAAAACCTGGAGCACGAACCACTCAACGAGGCGTCGCTGGGTTACACCGCCCGGGCGCGTGAGGGCGCAGATCGCCTGCGCCGGATCCTCAGCGCCATGAGCGAAGCCAGCCGTGTTGAAGGGCTCATGGCGCATGCCGAACCCGAGCGCTTTGATCTTCGGGCGGTCCTCGATTCAACGACGGCCGCGTATCGTGACGTCTACAAAGAACGCACTTTCGAGTTCGATAGCAACCTGGACTCAGCGCACGCTACGGGTTCGCCCGAACTGCTTATCCAGATGCTCGACAAACTGGTCGACAACGCCGTCGACTTCAGCGACGAAGGTGACACGATCCGACTGGGGCTGGGTGAGCAGGACGGCACCTATTCGCTCACCGTCACGAACCCGGGGCCGGCACTTCCTGATCGCATGCGTGCGCAGTTGTTCGATTCGATGGTATCGATGCGCAGCGGCGAAAACACACAACACCTCGGCCTCGGCCTTTACGTCGCTCGCCTCATCGCTGAAGGGCACGGCGGTAACATTCGTGCCGACAACGTCGATGGCGGCGTCTGCTTTACTGTGACCGTGCCTCGTAGTACGCCTTGACCACAGGATCGTTGGCGACACGCTGTTCATGCTCAACCAGCAGCGGTGCGAGGCGCGCGACGATATCGGTAGGAACGTGGTCGAGCTGACCCGACATGATCCAGCCGGTGACTCCCGAGACCTTCAGGTCCGCCACGGTCAGCCGGTTGTCGGCAATATAGTCTCCGCCGCGCTCGAGGATTGCGTTGAGTCCTCTCAGGAAAACCGCGAGCCAGCCATCGGCGAGTTTTTCGCGCGCGGCTTTGAGCTCATCGCCCTCAAGACCGAAGGTATGCACCACGGCATGTAACAGATCCTCTACAGCGCCCATGGCTTCGTCGCAGTAGAGCGCCTGCAGGTCATCGTCAGGATACAGGCCCGCCATCTTGCCGACGTAGCGACACATCGCGTTGCTCTGCGTGACTGCGACGCCGTCGATCTCGAGTGTCGGCAAACAGTTGAATCGCAGACTCTCCCGCGTCTCCATGAATTGCTGGAACGAAATTCGAACGTCTTCGAAATCGACACCCGCAGCATGAAACGCGATCCGAATGGGCTCCGCGCGCCCGCCATCCATATCGAAGTAGGTCAGTTTGTAACTGGTCATGATGCTATCTCTCTTGTGTGAGGCCCCGCCCCTCAGAGCGGGAATTGCCGACGCAGCGGGGATGCCTGGTCTTGTCACGGTTGCGGCGTGCCAGCAAAACAACTGGACCGCTATTTCTAATTATTGAGTGTTTTTTGTCGCTCTTCCTTCAACTCTTGCAGTACTTTCAAGCCCTTCTTGCGCTGCTTGGAAACCACCCTCAGCCGGGAAGCAATTTCCTCGCGTGCCACTTCGTCGCCTTCGCTCTCCAGCTTCTGTGCGAGTTTCCGCTTTTCAGCCCGCAGGGCCTTCAGTACCTTCTTGAGGGAATCATACTCTTCCAGTTGCGCACGACGCTCAGCACTGAGGATATCCTTCAACTTGTCCAGCATCTTTTGCATATTCATCGCGCAGTCTCCGCGTCCGAGTCGTCCATCATTTCGATAATATCCTGCTCGCCAAGAACGACATTTCTCATCACAACGGTTTCATCAAAGTCGTATCCTGAAAATAGTACTGAACCTGCCTCCACGAGATCCCAGCAAATCTCCCGGCAATAGGAAATGTCGTTCATCAACGACGTCGCAGTATGCACGTCAATACGCCCTTCTCTGATCAGCTCATCCAAACCCTGTGCAAACTCCCTCGTCTTTTCTTCAATATCGAGCTTGAGTTTGTCCAGTGGCAGCACAGACCCTAGGGGGTCATCGGTTTTTCGGGCAACCTCGATCTGCCTCAGTATGGTGATAATCAGCCGGCGTAACCGGTTGTATTCTTTTTTTGCAAACTGGTTATCAGACTGCAAAATTCTGGTGAGATTCTTCCGCAGGTGCTTAACGCCTTTCACTGCCTCAATAACGTGCTGCCCTGCTTGCCGAATCGAGTTCATTTCCTCGTTCAGCTTTCCCTCGGAATAGCCGCCGCGGCTGGTAATGATGTATTCGACGATTGCGCCGTACAGGGCTTTCAGCTTCCTTTCGTACAGATCATCTATGTCTTCATCGATGACATCGGTCGATTTCTTGACGACGCGTTTGACCTTCTCTTCGGATTCAAGCATGTCCCGCCTGATACTGAGGCCGTCGGCAATGATTCCCGCTGCGAGATCGTACAGCCGAGCGCTCTCTTTCCGCACCGCCTCAACCGCAATATCACGAATATCTCCCGATCCACCGCTCAAATACAGCGGGCGCTCCATCTCAACCTCATCCGCAACTATTGCTTTCTCAAGGAACCCAACCAGCTGCTTCAGGAGAGGCAGCATCACGACTATTCCAATCAGATTAAACAGGCTGTGGAATACAGCCAGCTGCAAAGTATAGTTGTCGTCCGCGATTCCGATGTGCGCACTAATCCAGCTGACCGCGTATATCAGTTGGTAGATTCCGACAATTGCGATCACGCCGGTCACAACATTAAAGGCCAGGTGCGCCAATGCCAGTCGCTTACCGTCAGTGCTCGAACCCAGCGAGCCGATAATGGCCGTAACAGTCGTTCCGACGTTTGAGCCAATCGCCAGTGCCAGCGCGTTCTCATAGCTGATTTGCTGGGTCGCAAGAGCGGCCAGAATTAGCACCAGGGTGGCATGACTTGACTGCATCACGACCGTGGCGGCTACTCCGATGGCAGCGAACGCAAGAACGCCGGGATAGCCTGTCATCGCGTGCTCGGCAAGGTCGATAGCCTGGCCAACAGAGTCAAACCCTTCCTTCATATAGTGAATACCAAGGAACAGGAATCCCAGCCCGGCGAGGACGTATCCCGCACCCTTGAGACTTTTGGCGCTCTGGAAAATCAGGATGATGCCGAAGACGAGCATGGGCATCGCATAGGCCGACAGGTTGACCTTCAGGCCGAAGCCAGCCACGAGCCAGGCGCCCGTTGTTGTTCCCAGGTTGGCGCCGAAGATGATACCGATACCGGATGTCAGCTCCAGGAGTCCCGCACTGAGGAAGGAAATGGTAATTACAGAGACCAGCGAACTGGACTGCATGATTGAGGTCATCAGCACGCCGAATGTCATGCTTTTCCACATTCTGTCTGTGGACGCCTTTAGAATTTTCTCGAGCGTACCAGCGGTGAATGTCTTGAAACCCTCTTCGAGAGAAAGCATCCCGAAAAGGAAAATCGCAATGCCCGCAGCAATCGTTTTGAATTCCGCACTAATTGCGAATCCGTAGGCAAGCAATATGAAAATTGCGGGTAAGAAGGTTTTGCGTAACATTGACTCTTACACTACTGCAACGGTGCATTTCGGACGAGCATTTTGTGACGTGCAGGACCGGAGATGCAAGCCACCCGGTCGCCGTCCATGCCGCTGCCCGCCCTTCACCAGACCTTGAGAAATCTCGCAATGCCTTTGGCGGCTTCGCGACCCTCGTGCACTGCTGTCACAACAAGGTCCGAGCCACGCACCATATCGCCGCCGGCGAACACTTTCGGGTTGCTGGTCTGGTAAGGACGCGGGCCAAGTGCTGCGACGCGGACGCGGCCGCTGCCGAGCGTCTCGATTTCGAAATCGCTGAACCACTTGGGCGGATCCGGACGGAAACCGAAGGCAATGACGACAACGTCGGCAGGCAACACGGTTTCGGTACCAGGTATCGGTTCGGGTCGGCGACGTCCGTCCGAGCCCGCTTTGCCAAGCCTGGTCTCGATCACCTTGACGCCCGTCACCTTATCATCGCCGATAATTTCGAGTGGCTGCCGGTTGAACAGGAACGTCACGCCTTCTTCCTTACTGTTCGCAACCTCACGCCGTGAGCCCGGCATGTTCGCTTCGTCGCGACGGTACGCGCATGTCACGCTCGTCGCGCCTTGACGAATCGCGGTGCGATTGCAGTCCATACCCGTGTCGCCGCCGCCGAGGACAACGACGTTCTGTCCTTCGAGATCGATATACGGCGCATCGGTTTCATCATGGCCAAGTTCGCGATAGACATTGCCAATGAGATACGGCAACGCATCGTAGACACCCGGAAGGTCTTCGCCCGGGAAGCCGCCCTTCACGTAGTCATAAGTGCCCATACCAAGGAAAACAGCATCGTATTGGTCGAGTAGTTCCTGGAACGGCTTGTCTTTTCCGATACGCGTATTGAGCACGAACTCTACGCCCATGCCCTCGAGGATTTCGCGACGTTGTTGAACAACCTTTTTCTCGAGCTTGAATGGCGGAATGCCGTAGGTCAGCAAACCGCCAATTTCCGGGTAGGCGTCATACACAACCGAGCGGATACCGTTACGTGCCAGCACGTCGGCCGCGGCAAGACCCGCAGGTCCCGCACCGACAATACCGACCCGCTTACCGGTATCGGTAACATGCGACATATCCGGTCGCCACCCCTGCTTGACGGCCTCATCGGTGATGTACTTCTCGATGCTGCCGATCGTCACCGCACCGTTCGCTTCATGCAGTGTGCAGGCGCCTTCGCACAAACGATCCTGCGGACACACGCGGCCGCAGATCTCCGGCAGCGAATTAGTCTGGTGTGATAACTCGGCCGCCTCGAACAGCTTGCCTTCCTCAATGAGCGCCAGCCAGTTCGGAATGTAGTTGTGTACCGGGCATTTCCACTCGCAGTACGGATTACCACAATCCAGGCAACGACCGGCCTGCGCCGCTGCGCTGGCACCGTCGTAGTCGCCATAAATCTCACGGTAGTGCTCCACGCGCACTTTCGCGGCTTCCTTGTCCGGATCGCGTCGCGGAACCTCGAGAAACTGCAGCGGGTGCTTCGCCATTACGCCGCCTGCCTCAATGACCGAATCAGAGAGCTGAGTTCGACTGCCTTCGGCTTGACCACCCAGAACTTGGGAAGATACGTCCGGTAATCCTCGAGTATCGCTTCGCCCCATACGCTACCTGTCATTTCGACGTGCGCGACCAGCAGGGAGCGCAGGTGATGCAGGTACGCCTCCATGCTTTCGGGGCTGATGCGGTGAATGTCGATAAGTTCGTGATTGTAGAGGTCGACGAAGTCGCGTTCGATATCGAGCACGTAGGCAAAACCACCCGTCATGCCAGCACCGAAGTTGACGCCGGTCCTGCCGAGCACGACCACGACGCCGTCGGTCATGTACTCGCAGCAATGATCACCAGCGCCTTCGATAACTGCCGTTGCACCCGAATTGCGAACACCGAATCTTTCGCCTGCACGTCCGGCTGCAAACAGCTGGCCACCCGTTGCTCCATACAGGCATGTGTTGCCAATGATGGCTGTATCACGTGCGATATAGCTTGCCTCTTCGGGCGGACGAACAACAATCTGGCCGCCGGCCATGCCTTTGCCGACGTAGTCGTTGGCGTCACCGGCCAAGGTAAGATTCAGGCCCTCTGTGTTCCAGGCGCCGAAGCTCTGCCCCGCCGTACCGCGCAGGACAATATCGAGTGGCGCATCCGCCATGCCGTGATTCCCGTAGCGACGAGCGATTTCGCCGGCAAGCCTGGCACCGATTGACCGGTTGAAGTTCTGCACTTCAAATCCGAAACGACCGCCGCTCTTTGCCTCGATGGCCGGCAAACACGCCTCAACCATCTGCTCTGCGAGCTCACCCTTGTCGAAAGGATTGTTGCGCAGGTCCGTGCAAAACTGCGGCGCGTCTTTGGCAAGCCCGTTGGTCGATAAGATCGGCGACAAGTCGAGGCGTGCCTGGCGGACGCTGTCACCTTCCTTGAGGTCAAGCAGGTCGGTTCGACCGATCAGGTCTTCGAATTTGCTGACACCGAGCTCGGCCATGAGATGACGAACCTCCTCGGCGATGAAGCGGAAGAAGTTGATCACCATCTCGGGCAGCCCGATGAAGTATTCGCTGCGCAGAACTTCGTTCTGCGTCGCAACACCCGTGGCGCAATTGTTGAGATGACAGATACGCAGGTACTTGCAGCCCAGCGCCACCATCGGCCCCGTACCGAAGCCGAAACTCTCTGCGCCAAGCATCGCTGCCTTGACAACATCGAGCCCGGTCTTGAGTCCGCCATCTGTTTGCAAGCGCACCTGGTGCCGCATGTCCTGCGACCGTAAGACCTGGTGAGTTTCGGACAACCCGAGTTCCCAAGGACTGCCCGCGTACTTCACGGAGCTAAGCGGGCTCGCGCCCGTACCGCCGTCGTAACCCGAAATCGTGATCAGGTCAGCGTAGGCCTTGACGACGCCCGCTGCGATCGTGCCGACGCCGGGCTCGGCCACGAGCTTCACAGACACGAGTGCGTCGGGGTTCACCTGCTTGAGGTCGAAGATCAGTTGCGCCAGGTCTTCGATCGAATATATATCGTGATGCGGCGGAGGTGATATCAGGCCAACGCCGGGTTTCGCGTAGCGCAACTTCGCGATCATCTCGTTGACCTTGTGACCCGGCAGTTGCCCGCCTTCGCCAGGCTTGGCGCCCTGCGCGATCTTGATCTGGATGACCTCGGCATTGACCAGGTACTCGGCCGTTACACCGAAGCGGCCCGAGGCAACCTGCTTGATCTTCGACATGCGTTCGTTGCCGTAGCGCGATGGATCTTCGCCACCTTCGCCCGAATTCGAGCGAGCGCCGATACGGTTCATCGCGATCGCCAGGGCCTCGTGCGCCTCGGGCGATAGCGCCCCGAGCGACATGCCGGCGCTATCGAATCGCGGCAGTATCTGTTCGACGGACTCCACTTCGTCCAGTGGGATAGGGTCGCCCGCGGCTTTAATGTCCATGAGATCCCGCAAGGTCGCAACCGGGCGCTCGTTCACAAGCCTCGCGTACTCCCGATAGCGCTCGAAGTCGCCGGTGCGAACCGCTGATTGCAGCGTCATGACTACGTCAGGGTTGTAGCAATGATATTCACCGCCGTGCACATACTTGTACAAGCCACCTTGTTCGATCAGTTCACGCGGCTCCCATGCCATCTCCGCCAACTGCCGCTGGTCATAGAGCAGGTCCTCGAAATTCGTCCCCTGGATGCGTGATGTCGTGCCCCTGAAACAGCGCTCGACTATGTCGTCGCCCAGGCCAACGATCTCGAACAACTGCGCGCCGCGATAGCTCGAAATTGCCGAGATGCCCATCTTCGACATGATCTTGAACAGCCCTTTGCGAATGCCGCGGCGATAGCTGCGACCAAGCTGTTGCTGTTTTGAGATGTTGCCGCGCTTGGCAATGTCGTGCAGAGACTGGTACACGAGGTAGGGGTAAACCATGGTCGCACCGTAGCCAATCAGACAGGCGATGTGATGCGCATCGCGAGCGACGCCCGTCTCCACGATGATGTTGGCAGCGCAACGCAAACCCGTTTGCACGAGGTGGTGATGCACGGCGCCGGTAGCCAGCAGCGCATGCACCGGCAGCTTGCTCTTCTCGAGATACCGGTCGCTGAGCATGACGATCAGCTTGCCATCACGCACTCCCTGCTCGGCCTGTGCGCAGATATTGTCGAGCGCCTCGGGCAGGCTCAGTTTCTCGTCGACATTAAGATCTATAAAAGTATGGCTGTCCTCGAACATGTCGGGACCGAGTAACTGCCTCAACTTCGCCTGCGACAACACGGGTGAATTAATAATGACCTGCTCGGCATGTTTCGGGCCGATATCGAACAGGTTCGACTCACCGCCGACGTTCGTCTGTAACGACATCACGATGCGTTCACGCAAGGGGTCGATTGGCGGGTTCGTGACTTGTGCAAATTGCTGGCGGAAATAATCGAATGGCGAACGAATCTTCTGCGACAGCACCGCCATCGGCGTGTCATCACCCATTGAGCCAACCGCTTCCATCTCGGCCTTGGCCAGCACGCCGATGACTTCGCTGATCTCCTCGCGTGAGAGATTGAACATCTTCTGGTAGGTCGCCAGCGTTTCGGCATCGAACGGTTCGGCTGCCATGCGCGTATCGAACAGCAGTGAGTCCAGGTAACGAACGCCCTTCTTGAGCCACTTCTTGTAAGGTGCTCGCGTCTTCAGAATGTCGTGAATATCATCGTCATCGAGCAATACGCCGTTGACGAGATCGACGGCAAGCATTTCGCCAGGGCCAAGGCGACCCTTGCTGACAACGTCTTTTTCCGCGTACTCGTAGACGCCTATCTCCGAGGCAACAGTCAGGTGCCTGTCTTTGGTAATGACGTAGCGCGCCGGACGCAGGCCGTTGCGATCGAGGCAACAAGCAGCGTACCGCCCATCTGTGAGCACGATACCGGCAGGACCATCCCAGGGCTCCACCTGGCAGTCATAGAATTCGTAGAACGCCCGCACATCCGGATCGATGCTGTCGACCGTCTGCCAGGCTGGCGGCATCAGGATGCGCATGGCCTGGATAACGTCCATGCCGCCCGCACGCATCACCTCGAGCATGTTGTCGAGACTCGATGAGTCGGAACCCGTCAGCGAGATAATCGGATCAAGATCAGAAATGTCATCCAGCTTATCCGACAGGAAATTCTCGGCCCTGGCAACCGCCCAGTTGCGGTTACCCTGAATCGTATTGATCTCGCCGTTATGAGCAAGAAAACGGAAAGGTTGCGCCAACCGCCACTCGGGCAGGGTGTTGGTCGAGAATCGTTGGTGGAACACACACACCGACGACTCCATTCGCGGATCCCTGAGGTCCGGGAAAAACTCCGGCAAAGCCGCCGGCATGATCATGCCTTTGTAGCTGATCGTGACCGACGACAAGCTGGCAATGTAGGTCGCATCGTCGGCGATACGATTCTCGGCGCGACGCCGGGCGAGGAACAACTTGCGATTGAACCAACCTCGCGGCCTGCCGCCCGGCGAGTTGACGAAAACCTGCTCGATCTTAGGCAGGGTCGCTAGCGCCTGCTGCCCGCAGGCCGACGGATCAACCGGCACTTCGCGCCAGCCGACAACTTCGAGGCCGATTTCATTGATAGCCGAGGTAATCACGGCGCGTGCAGCATCGCGCGTTGCCCTGTCCTGGCTTAGAAACACGGTTCCCGCAGCGAAACGCTTGCTGAGCACGAACCCACAGTCTTCGCCCACGGCGCGCAGGAAGGACTCCGGGAACTTGATGAGAAGCCCGCAACCGTCGCCCGTCTTGCCGTCAGCCGCCACGGCGCCGCGGTGAGTCAACCGCGCAAGCGCCTCGATCGCCGTTTCGATAACCCAATGACTCGGCAAATCATCAAGATTTGCAATCAGGCCGAAACCACAGCTGTCTTTGTGCAATGCGGGGTCTAGCAGAGTTTTTGCTGATCGTTCTGTCATGGGCGCCGCAGGGATCGCTCGAAAGCGGCCCCCGAGAAAGATTAATTGAGGTGGCGCATAGCGCCGCGACCAATCAGTATAAAACAGACTTTTTGGTTGCGCTGGAAACCATCGCCGCGGCTCAGTGCGCGCCGGACCGCAGCTGAATGGCGCCATTGGCCCGGAAGGAAATCGGCGGCGTGAACGGAATATCGACGCTCAACTCGCCCTTGAGCTCATACGGTATCTCTGCACGCGTACCATCGCGAACTATTGCCAGCAGCTTCGGCGCCGTGTTCAGCAGATCAAGCTCAACACTGATCGCAAACTGTGTCTCACCACCCGCAGGTACAGAAATTTCACTGGGCGTCTGACCGCTCGCAAAGCGATGTCCGTCGAGCCTGACGCCGTAGCTAATGTGACTCACAGGTAGTGAAAACGCATTCGGATTGCTGATATCGAATGACAGCAGGAATGTCTGGCTCTTAAAGCCCAGGCCGATGACCTGCACGTCGCGCAATTCCACCTCGGGCTCGCTGATGAGGTTCTCGGGAAGGGATGCGCAGGCAGCAAGCCCGCAGAGCGCAATCACAAGCACCGCCACTCTCAATCGCCTAGCGTATTTCATCACCCAATTCTCCCCAACGCGCGGAGATTAGCTGCCATTCCTCCGCGTCTCTCTCAAGCTCCAACTCGAATCGATATGCGTCCGCACTGAGTCCCAGCACGCCGTCGTTCGTGCCTGCCATGCCAACTGTCATTGCGATTCTCGCTGCGGTGCCGTCATACACCGCGATCTCTTCGATCTTCGTCAGCAGGGCAATTTTATGCTGTCTGAGGAAATAGACGCGTAACATGGCTTCGATGTCACTGCGCGCATTGCCGCGGGCGTCGGCATAGGAGCTCGAGATCATGCCTATGAGCTCGCGGCGGTCCTTCTTCTTCGCCGCCTCGACTCCGCCCGCAACCCAGGCACGCAGCTCCTCCTCGGGCTCGGAAGCCGGGCCACCGCAAGCCGCCAGCGCCATAATGACAACGCTAACTGTGCACAGCGTCCGCGTGAGCCCATTCATCATCTGATAAAGTCTAAGCTAAGCGCGGCCCCAATTGGCCGAATCCATCCAAAATGTGACCGAGTTCTCACTTATGCCAGTAAAACTTTTGAGCGAACGCATGGGCGCCACGATCACAGATGATGACCTGAGCCGCATCGATGAGATTCTGTCGTTCTGGTTCAAGGAGCAAGCGCTGTCAGCGCCGCAAATCGACCACCGCATGGATATCTGGTTTGGTGAAGACCCCGACTTCGATGATCAGATCGAAACGGCATTTGCCGACGACGTAAACAGTGCATGTAAAGGGAAGCTGGACCACTGGGCTGCTGAGCCGCATGGTCGCCTGGCGTTGATCATTCTCATCGATCAGTTCCGTCGCAATATTTACCGCAATACGGCAAAAGCCTTCTCTCAGGACAAGCTTGCGCTCAAATTGTGTGTCGAAGGCGCGATGGAAAAGAAAGACAAGGGTCTGACGCCCATCCAGAAAGTGTTTTTCTACATGCCATTGCAGCACGCTGAGTCACGCAAGGTACAGGCGAAGTCGGTGGAGCTGTATAACCGCCTGGCGGAGTCGGTCTCACCGACTTACCAGGAGACCTTCCTGACCGTCGCGCAGTTCGCAGAGCTGCACAGAGACATCATTGACCAGTTCGGCCGCTTTCCGCATCGCAACGAGTTGCTGGGTCGTGCGAACACGCCCGAAGAAGACGAGTACCTCGCTGGCGACAGCCCGGATTTCGGACAGGGCGGCTAAACCCGCGACAGGCGATTGAACCGCCAGGTCATTAGCGTGGCTGCAAGCCCAAGACCAACGATAAACGCCATCCATATCTGGTACGCAGGCAGCTGATACGTGATCGCAGCCAGGTATGCCAGCGGAAATGCCACTACCCAGTAGGCGAATATGTTGATTGCCATCGGGAACTTCATGTCCTTATAGGCGCGCAATACTGCGGCGGCGCCAATCTGTATGCCGTCGGCAATCTGGAATATGGCGGCGACCAGCATGAGGCTCAGCGCGATACCGGTTACGATCGGGTCATCCGTGTACAACGTTACGATGACGTCACGGAACAGCAACAGCACGACCGCCGAAATCGCCATGAAGCTTGCACACATCAAGATTCCCACAATGCCAGCAGTCCGCGCATCGTGCGGACGCTCCGCTCCGAGCATGTGACCCACCTGCACCGTGGCTGCCGAACTCAGCGCCAGCGGAATCATGAACATCGCCGACGAATAGCTGAGTGCTATCTGGTGCGCCGCTGTAATCTCGACACCGCGGGTGCCCACCAGAATGGATATCGCAGAGAAAAGCCCGATCTCCGCCGTGATCGTTATCGCAATCGGTATGCCGAGATAAATGATCTCGCGAAACAGTGCCGGTCGAAACTGTCCAATCCGCGAGAAGATCTTCAGCCCGCGCGTTCGCGGACTGAACGCCACGTAAAGGCCAAGCGCGAGCGCAACCAGCCACATCGTGATCGCGCTCGCGTAGCCGCAACCTTCGGCACCCATTGCCGGCGCACCGAAATGTCCGAACATCAGGACGTAGTTCAGGACGATATTGCAGATGAGCGAGAACACTGACGTGAACATGACCGGACGCGTGAATCCAACGCCCTCTGTCGTGAACCGTAGCGCCAGGAATATGAGAATTCCGGGAGCACCTAAAATCAGGGCCCTCAAATAGTCCAGCGTTATCTCGCGGAAGCCCTCATCGATACCTATCGCCATGAGCACATACCCGGCAAAGGTGCGGCCACCGAATAGCACGACAACCCCCATTACGACGCCA
>Ga0316201_10001194_pt1 | contig 17081 bp, 13 predicted proteins | sample CS6wburrow_MG_FD_204516 | JGI IMG/M metagenome (GOLD analysis project Ga0316201, IMG submission 204516) | Coastal sediment microbial communities from Delaware Bay, Delaware, United States - CS-6 worm burrow | ecosystem: Environmental > Aquatic > Marine > Coastal > Sediment | place: USA... | reverse complement strand
TTAATAACATTAAAATTAATTTTTAGATTTATTTTATTATTGGGTTAAAATGCTTTTGTGAACTTACTTAATAATTAATTTCTGAGTTTTGTCTTAAATAATAAACGTATTATGATACAAAAATATTTATAGGCTATAGCTTAATTATCAAAATAGAATGAACTGATGAACTGATGAGAGTTTGATTTTTTCATAACAGGAAAAAAAATGTCTTTACGCATAGGTGTTGATTTAGGCGGCACTAAAATCGAAGTCATTGCACTGGATAAACTAGGAGAGACTTTAGCTAGAGAACGTGTGCCTACTCCTCAAGGAAATTATGGGGCGACTGTACAGGCGATTGCTGATTTAGTTTATCGTGTTGAACGGCGTTTAGGGGCTGAAAGCTTGGTTGGCGTTGCTATGCCAGGTGCGTTATCGCCAGCAACAGGTTTAATTAAGAATGCTAATTCGACTTGTCTCATTGGGCAACCGTTGGATCGTGATCTGAGTGCGATTTTGCAGCGCCCGGTAAAATTAAGCAATGATGCAAATTGTTTTGCTTTGTCTGAAGCGGTGGATGGGGCGGCGGCTGGGGCGGCGGTTGTTTTTGGGGTGATTATTGGGACGGGTACCGGTGGGGGGATTGTTGTCAATCGGCAGGTGTTAGAGGGCCCTAATGCGATTGCTGGGGAATGGGGGCATAATCCTTTGCCTTGGCCTCAAGCTGAGGAATTGCCGGGGCCGTCTTGTTATTGTGGCAAAAGTGGTTGTATTGAAACTTTTTTATCTGGGCCGGGTATGATGCGAGATTTTCAAACGACGACTGGCTTATCAAAAACACCGTCTGATATTGTGGCCTTAGCAAAAGCCGGTGATAATGCAGCCTCGGCCTGTTTGTCACGCTATGTTGATAGGCTTGCACGAGGATTAGCGAGTATTATCAATGTGTTAGACCCAGATGTGATTGTATTAGGTGGGGGAATGTCGAATATTGAGCTGTTATATACTGAAGTGCCCCGTTTGTGGGGGCGTTATGTGTTTTCAGATCAGGTGAATACGCTATTAAGACGCGCAAAGTATGGGGATTCTAGCGGGGTGCGGGGTGCGGCGTGGTTGTGGCCGATTGAAAGTGAGATGGTATAGAGTGGATTAATTAATAGATTTTAATAAAAATTTTTGAAAATCATTCTACTATTAAATAATCCACCCGTTAAATCAGAAATGTCTTTAACCTAAATTCTGAGCAACAAAATCCCAATTGACGAGATTCCAAAAGGCTTCGAGATATTTTGGACGCGCATTGCGATAGTCAATATAGTAAGCGTGTTCCCACACGTCACAGGTGAGTAAGGCGGTTTGCCCGGAAGTCATGGGGGTTGCGGCATTGCTGGTGCTGACTAAGGCTAAACTGCCATCGGCATTTTTGACGAGCCAACCCCAGCCGGAGCCAAAAGTGGTTACCGCGGTTTTAGTAAACTCTTCTTTGAATTTGTCAAAGGAACCAAATGTGCTGTTGATGGCATCTGCCAAGCTACCAGAGGGTTGCCCGCCACCGTTAGGGCTTAAGCAGTTCCAGTAAAAGCTATGATTCCAAACTTGGGCGGCGTTATTAAACATCCCACCAGAAGACTTTTTGACAATGTCTTCCAATGACATCTCAGCAAATTCAGTCTCCTTGATCAGGTTATTGAGGTTGGTGACGTAAGTTTGGTGATGTTTGCCGTGGTGAAACTCTAAGGTTTCTTTGGAAATGTGTGGTTCTAGGGCGTTGAGTTCGTAAGGCAGGGCTGGTAGGGTATGTGCCATAAAAAAATTATCCTTTTTGATAACGTGAATTAAAAAGCGGTCATTTTTGCAAATACTTACACACCCCATAAATGTTGGTTTATTCTATTTTTTCAAGTTGTGATGATTTAGCTTTTTGATTTTCAATGCCGTATCAATAAAACGCTGATAACGCTGATAGAGTTGCTTTATCACTGTATAAAGCAACCCATTGTTCAGCGTTTCACATTTCACGCGCAAAAACGACAAAAACTTTGGCGTGGTGTCAGTGGGCTTTATGTACTAGGCAAAGTGGCAAAAATTTTGTGCTCACTGTTATCAGTTACCCAAAAGTTGTGTTAAATACGAGAACAACCGTTTTCGGTTATCTGATCATTTGTAATAGGTGATTATGAATTACCCATAGTTTAATACCCGGAGTTAATAACCGGCCTTTATTCAACTTCAATTCTTAAATGCTTTTCTTCCAGCATTTGATACCAAGCATTATCTTTAGCGAGTTCAATATCTTTCAACTCAGACATTTCCCGCTCTTCTTTAAGTTCTTGGTGTATCAAATAAAATTCATCTCTGAGTAGTGAGTTGTCTTCTCTCAATTGAGAGTTTTCGGCTTTCAATTGTGCGTTTTCCGCTTTTATGTGTGTTTTCTCATCTCGCAATTGTGCTTTCTCAATTCTCAGGCGTGAGATATCCGTTTTTAAACGTGCGTTCTCTTCTCTAAGAGGCTGAATAGAGGAGTCATTGCTTGAACCGATACGCACTTTTGAGGGTTTTGGAACTTTAATAGTCATTGTCTTCATCCTTATTCAGAAAAATCGGTTTATTTTTATAAGATGATTTAGGAATAATGTCATCGTGTTTTATTCTATTTATGAGTTTTATATCATTTCCGCTTATGATGAATACTACTATTTAAAAGCCTAGACTGTTTTTTTATGTTCGTCAAATACTCGCTGGAAACCCTATATCCACACTCACTGTTATAGTTGATAGTTGATAACGGATTTAGCGTAGCGCACCAAAGGTTCCACCCAAAAGTTTTTGCGCGTGAACCGAAGGTCAGCGAAGCTAAATGTTGAATTGATAATTGATAATTGATAATTGATAACTGATAACTGATTTTGGCAACTGAACGAAAATCCTTTGTTGACTGGTTTCGCAATGCTTCACCTTATATCCATGCTCACCGTGGTTGTACTTTTGTGATAAGCATAGGGGGGGAGGCTGTACAATATTCCCATTTTTCCTATTTGATTCATGATATTGCATTATTGAGCAGTTTAGGTATACGCTTAGTCTTGGTGCATGGGATTCGCCCTCAAATTGAACACGGTTTGCGTATGCGGGGGCGGCAATCACGCTATGTCAATGGTATACGCATCACTGATGAAATTGCGCTTCAGTGTGTGAAGGCGGCCTGTGGAGAAGTGCGTACAGAGATTGAAAGCCTGTTATCAATGGGTTTGAGCAATTCGCCTAGTACCCAGGTTCGCATTCAAACCGTTTCGGGTAATTTTATGATGGCCCGCCCTTTAGGTGTGCGTGATGGGGTGGATTATTGTTACACGGGCGAAGTGCGCAGCGTTGATGCTGCAGCGATTACACGTAGATTGGATGAAGGCTGTATCGTCTTGATTTCTCCGGTAGGCTATTCTCTTACAGGAGAAACGTTTAATTTACTGACGGAAGAAGTGGCAACTGAGGTGGCTATTGCTCTAGGAGCGGCTAAATGGCTCTGTTTAATCGAAAATGAGGGTATTTTTGACACTGCTGGGCAATTGGTGCGGCAATTGACAGTACTTGAAGCACAACATGAGTTGGACACGCAACAGGCGTTGGAATGTCAGCGACAAGTGGTTCATGCAGTGAAGGCTTGTCAAAACGGGGTTGAACGAGTGCATCTGGTTTCACGGCACATTGAAGGGGCTTTATTGCTGGAGTTATTCACTCGTGATGGCATCGGCACGCTCATTAGCACTGATCCTTATGAACACATCCGTTTAGCGACAATAGATGATGTCGGTGGTTTGCTTGAATTGATTGAACCTTTGGAAGAAGCGGGGGTTTTGGTGCGGCGTTCGCGTGAAAAATTGGAGATGGAAATCAATTATTTTACGGTGCAAGAACGTGATGGGATGATCATCGCGTGTGCTGCTTTGTACCCTTTTCTTGAGGAAGATATGGCAGAATTAGCTTGTTTAGCGGTGCATAGCCACTATCGCTCAGCCAATCGAGGTGATGCGTTATTGTCTTTTTTGGAACGTAAAGCACTTGAGAATGGCATTACTCAGATTTTTGTGTTAACAACTCGTACTGCTCATTGGTTTCAAGAAAGGGGCTTTGTAGTGACAGATTTAGATTCATTGCCCGTTTCACGACAGGCACTGTATAACTATCAGCGTAATGCTAAAGTATTTATCAAACGACTTTGTCAATGAACAATTATCAGTTATCAGTTATCAGTTATCAGTTATCAGTAAATTGAATGGGTACAGTTTAGCTGAGATAAGCTAATCAATTCAACATTTTAACGAACCACTACCCTTTTTTGTATTTAAGCAAAATGGGAATGGCTATAAAGTTGCTTTCGCCGAGTTGTGAACGAAATTTGGAGGCCTAATACACTCAAGATAATTGATCAGTGATAATGCTTCACTGATAACTGATAACTGATAACTGATAACTGATAACTGAACTATTCTTCGTCGGAAAAATCAAAGTATGGTTCTTCAAGTGGTTCTTGAATGTAATGTCCCTGGGCAAAATCAACTTCAGATGACCAAAGTACGGTCAAACTGGCAGCATCTTCCACAGCTTCTGCAATTATCAATTTATCCAATTCATGTGCCATCTTGACCATATCCTGCACAGCTTGTTGATTTTCTGCATTGTTCGATAATCCCTTGCTATAAGATGAATCAATTTTCACGTAATCAACAGGTAAATGTTTGAGTGTCGTCTCAGAATTCAGACCGGTACCAAAATGTTCTAATGCGGTTTTGCATCCAAACATTTTCAATTGATTGATAAAAGTTTTGGCTAATTTTATTTGGCCAATAGCTATCGATTCACTGAGTTCCAGAATCAGACGTTCTCCAGGTAACTGAGACGTTTTGAGCAGTTTCCGAATATGCAGCAACACATTTTCATCTTTAATCGCCTGATCTGACAATTTTATGAAAAAGTGCGTTTTATGTCCCGCTTTGTGTTGTTTTATCAAGACATCAGTCGCTTCTTGAAGTACCCATTTGTCCAAAAGCATGCCTAGATTGGCCTGTTCAGCAGCATCAAATAGCTCACCAACGGGCACATTTTGTCCGTCTTTATCAAGCATTCGCAAAAAAACTTCATAAATTTCTTGGGTTTCATCCTGTAAACTGATGATAGGTTGATAACGTAGTGATAAGCGTTTTTCCTCAATCGCCGTTTCAATGAGTTTGGCAATGTCAGAACTTTTCATGCTGCCTTGTTCGCTAGACTGACGCGGCTTGTATAATTCATAGCGATTTCCGCCACTTTCCATTGCTATTTTACAAGCGGCATGAGCATCAATCAGCACATCTTGTGGCGTGGCAGAAGAAGCGAGAACTTGGGTAATGCCAATGCTACAAGTGGTGATGACGCTTTGATTGTTTAATTCTGTTAAACAGTCTGCTACCACCTTGCAAATTTTATCGGCCATTTCGCCAGCCGCTGCATATTTTTTGCCATCTTTGTCTGCTAAAAGCAGAATGAAGCTACTTTCACCAAACCGTGCTAAGCTTCCCCCTTCTGATAGGCGATTAATGACTTGAGCGATATTTTGAATCACAGGATCAACACTTGCAACACCCACATTTTCTCTAATTCGAGTAAAATTATCCAAGGCAATGTAAAATAACACGCTGCGCGTGTGCGTTTCCATCGCTTTTGCCAAGGCTTTTTCCAGTAATTCGAGAAAGTACTGACGATTCAACAGGCCTGTCAGTTGATCACGGCGACTGACTTCTTTGAGTTTCTGTTCAAGTGCTTGATTTTCAGATTGATCACGAATAATGAGCTGAATGCAACGTTCGCTGTCATAAATCGCGTGACTGAACTCCATTTTGAGTTTAAAGCGTTTTTTACTTGACTTGAGCCCTTCTAAATCAATTTGACGTTCTTCTTCCTTGTCGTCCTCCATAAATTCGCGCATAAAATCCTTAAACTTCGATTGGTCATCTAAGGAAACTAAGTCCATGATGGGTAGACCTTCTATGTCATCCATACTTTTATAATTAAACATCTTTAAATAACTGGGATTGGCATGGATGTGCATACCATCATGGACATAGGCAATCGCATCGCGCGATGTTTCCAACAGCATTTTGTTATGCTTTTGGCTTTCTTTATAGAGTTGTTCAAGGTGCTTACGTTTACGACGTTCCGCCAAGTTGTTGATTTCTCTACCAACGACAATCGGTAAGGAACCATTATCGTTATACAAAATCACTTGTTTTGCACCGAGATTGAATAACGCTGCCATGCTTTTACTGTCTAGTTTCTTAACGAGAACAATGATAGGAATATCTTGCTTGGATGACGAAACCATTTCGCAAACTTGATCGACAGTAAAATCCTCTACTTCTGGCACAGAAATAATCAAATCCCATTCATTTTCAATCAAGGCTTCCTGCAAGTCTTCCTCATCTTCAACATAGCGTGGGCGAATGGGGTAACGTGCTTTACGCAAACGGTTCAGAATGACTTCTGCATCACTATCTGATTCATCAATCACAATTAATCGGATAATGTCATTCTGCTTCACGATTATTTTCCTCCAAATTTTTAATCAATTATTAATTATTAATTATCAATTATCAGTTATAAAAATATTATTTCGGGCAAGCACAAGAGATTGCCCCTATCTCGTTATTTAGATTGTGATAATTGATAATTGATAATTGATAACAGATAATTGATAACAGATAACTGAAATGTTGCGATAAATACCCGTTTAAGGCATTATGCGCCCTGTTCTTTACTTTGTGAATATAGTCGGCCCAAAAGTATTGATAACTTAATTAACATCTATTTAGACTTATCGAAGAAGTCTTTCAAATCCATACAAAAAGGGGTACAGGATATTCTATAACATCCCTAATCAAAAATATTCGCCTCAAAAAACTTTGCCTTGATAAAAATGTCAAATATAATCTAAAAAGGCAGTGCTTAGCCTGAAATGTTAAATAAAATGGGTTCAAGCAAAGTAACCCTAAGATCAGGCGAGGGGATAATGGGTTGATCGTTCCCGTGTTTGGATTCATTCACATTTGTTAATACTCGACTATCAAGTTTTTGATGTTATTTGGCTTTGCAAAGCTCTATTTTTGAGTCTTAAAATAGCCAACTCATTGATTTTTAACGTTATTTAGTTTTTAAGTCTAAAATTATATTTCTTTTTAAATCAAGGACTTATAAAAAACTTGATAGTCGAGTAATAGATATTGATACTTAACAACAAAATTGCGATCTTGTGATAATAGATGATAATAAACCAAGTTGAATTGACTCCACCTAGACTCAGTATTGTTTTTCTCAATTATAACCGGATTAAAGAAACCCGTTATACCCTCGCACAACTTTCGCGCTTGATAGAACATCGTGATGATGTTGAAGTTATTGCGGTTGATAATGGCTCCACTGATGGTACGAAAGATTTTTTACAAACTCAAGCAAATTGGATTCGGGTAGTGCTTTTGCCAACCAATACGGGCATTGCCGGTTATAATGAAGGGTTTAAACAAGCTAAAGGTGATTACTTGCTGGTATTGGATGATGATTCACATCCTGTAGACAATATAACACTTGATCGTCTTATTCAATGCCTAGATACGCGCCCTGATATCGGTGTTGTTGCTTGCCGTATTGAATCTATGAAAGGTCAAGCGGTTTACACTTGGCATCTTCCCAAAAACGATGCCCCTGGGCCATCAATGGCCTTTGTTGGTTGTGGCTTTGCCATTCGTCGTACCTTATTTGAAAAAATAGGTTGGTATCCAGGCGAATTTTTTATTTATCAAAACGAAATCGAAGTCGCTATTCAAGTGATGCGCCTACAGTATAAAATCTATTACGATCCTTGTTGTCGGGTGATACACCGTCAATCGCCTGAAGGCCGCACCAATTGGCGACAAGTCTATTATCCGACACGTAATACGATTTGGGTGATACGCCGCTATTTTCCATTTCCTATGGCTGCTTATTTAATTGCCTCGCGTCTGTGTTTTGGACTCATCCGTGCCGTGCAATCGCTAGAATTAGGTTGGTACTATCAAGCTGTTCTTGATGCCTTGCACACCCCTATAAAATCGCAAGTCTTACCCCTGCCCCAGCAAAAACAACTGACCACCTTTTGGAGACAAAACAGTATTTTGCATCAACTTATTAAACGTTTATGACAACTCAAGCTGTGACAACCGCCCCTGAAATTCTCATTATCATCGTTACTTGGAATAACAAGGCCTCTGTTTTAGAACTATTAGCATCCTTGGCGACACTTGCGTATCCGACTGATGCACTTGATATTTTGGTAGTGGATAATGCCAGCCATGATGGTACAAAAGAAGCGATAGAAACGGCCTATCCGCAAATCAATTTGATTTATAATCAAGAAAACCTCGGTGGTACTGGGGGATTTAATACGGGTTTACAGTGGGCTTTTGAACAGACTGATGGGCGCTATCAATACTTTTGGTTATTAGATAACGATGTGTTGGTACACCAAAGGGCACTCACTGAATTAGTGGCTTTATTAGAAGCGAAGCCAGATATTGCTGTGGCTGGTTCAACGATGATGCAATTAGATTATCCTTGGCGTATTAACGAAATGGGTGCCTTTATTGATCGCAAGGTGAATATCGGCCATTTGATTTTGTTTCGCCATTTAGAAACCATTCCCGCATGGCAAGGTTATTCGGCACAAGAACTACTTCGTTCCGAGGCTGATTTAAGTAAACATTTGATGCACTGTCAACCTTATATGGATGTAGAATATGTTGCCGCTGCATCGTTATTAATCCGTGCCAAAGTGGCTAAAGAGGCAGGCTTGTGGCGCGATTATTTTATCCATTTTGATGATGTGGAATGGTGTTTACGCATTGCAGAAATGGGGTATCGAATCGTCGTATCTGCTCAGTCATTGATTTGGCACTTATCAGCCGCCGCTAAGGTACCCACTTGGGTTTTGTATTATGATAACCGCAACGTGTTGGATTTATTAAGCAATCATGGCGCAAATCAAACAAGCTTACTGCATTTTAAACGATACATCTTAAAAAAGGCGGTGTATTATCACCTGATTGCTAAACCTGATTTAGCCCAATTACATTATGATGCCCTAAATGATTTTGAGGCGGGGCGTTTTGGTAAAAAAGACATTAAATTATCTTGTCACTACCAAAAAAATAACCAAATCAAGGCCGTTTTTTTAGAGACTTCAATTAAACGAATTTTGATAGCTTGGCCTATCAATGTCCACGCAATGGGCATACAAGAGGCCCTTGTGCAAGCCCAATTACAACGTCCTGAACTACAAATAGACTGTATGCCATTACCCAATGGTGAAATGGTTTATCAACTACCGCGTGCCAAATTTATCAAGCCTTTCCCAGCATCCAAAATAAAACGGTGGTTAGCTTACTGGCGATTACGTGGTCAATATGATCTCATAATACAGTCTGATTATCAGGTTGTGATTGGCTTATCGTGGTTAAAAAGTAGATTGTTATTTATCAACGATAACGATTTTTGTGAGCGACCACAACCATCGTGGCATGATGTTTTGTCGGCAGTGGTGCGTTATTACAAAAGTTATTTTAAGTTCTAATATTTGAATACCCACTACAAGGATTGTATATTGATGCCGTATTAAAACGGGGTGTGCATCGAAACAATCCATTTCATGCTTACCACCTATCAGTATGTAGAGACGCGATCGCGAAGCGTCTCTAGCAAGCGAGGACTCGCGTCGAAACAGAGACGTGAAACGGAGACGTGAAACGGAGAGGTGAAACAGAGACGCGAAACGGAGACGCGAAACAGAGACGCGAAGCATCGCGTCTCTACAATGGAAATATGAGATACAATCCCTGTAGTGGGTTAATGGAGGAAAAATGAAAGCACATCATCACCGTCGAGTTTTAATATTAGCAATGGGGCTGGCTCATACGTCTGTTTGGGCAGAATTGACCCCTTTGAAAGTGCCTGTTCTAAGTGGTAACAAGTATGTGGGGGCTAGCGTCATTGAAGATTCAATTGACAATACTCAAGACAAATTCCGTGATCGCATTTACTTCTATGATCTCGCTTTAGAGTCATCGGGTCGCGCCTTTGTCGTTTACGCAAAACCCAAACCCAAAACGCCCAACTCCACGGCCCCTTTTCAACCCGATGAGAGAACCGACATCATTCTGGCTATTGAAAATGGCGATACTTGGGACAAGACTATGCTCACAACAGAGGGCGTTTATCGACCTTCTGGTATCCAAATAGATAGTGACTCCAATGATGTCATGCATATCACCTACATTAAAAAGGTGGTCAAAGACATCGGCGGGTTAGGAGAACACGATTATTTAATCTACCGCAAGCATACCCCAGCAGGTGGGCTTTCTGAAGAGATTGAAGTCGGTGATATCGAAACCCAGAATTTTAGTGGTCTGGGTGGATGGCGTACTCGGCTTGAAATAGCCCCGGATAATCAAGTTTATATGATACGTGAGTATGAAAATGAACTACGTTTACTGAGTCCAGAAGGGGATAACTGGAAAGCAGAGTCAATAGTGCTGCTTCCAATAAATTGGTCGAGGTTAGGTGATTTCCATATTGATGCGGGGGGGCGGCCTCACATTGTCTATGGTGATTATGCTTTCGATGCCAATGGTAATCCTTATCAAGCAAACGGTAATGCTGCCATAGTCGACCACAATGGTTACCATAACCTTTGGTACGCTTATTCTGAAACACTGACCGGGAGTGGTTGGCAAGGCATGATTTTATACGAGGCGCCTTCTGATTTGCCGAGTTTATATAATTGGCAATTTTGGGTTGATTTGACCACCGATGAAAACAATAACCCGGCCATCGCAAAATGGATTTGGAACCCAGGTACCCCCTCTCCTCAAGCCTACAACACCTACACGTTCTTTTTCCGTAAAAAAACGAATCAGAAGTGGCAAGTGGCACGTACAACACGATCATTTGACCATCTGATATATAAGGGAGTCAGTCAAGTGCCGGGTAAGACAGCAGATGTTGTAGCCGGTATGGGACCGGGTATTATCAAAGATCAATCAGGATGGCATGGAATTTGGGATAATTCCCATCCACGTCCATTTGAACATGTTTCAGATCGCGGCGGTATTCTATACCGTTTCAGTCCTGATGGTGCCAACTGGACGTATTATCAACGACTGGCCCCTTTTTCAGCAGAAGGACGCTGCGAGGTGCAAATTCAAGATGGGAAGCTTAACATCTTGATATTAGGTGATCACACCGACACACAACTCTACTTATTGCGTTATCAACTTCCGAGTAATAATTTAATGGAGGTGTTTCCCGATAGAGAAACATACTATCAAGGCGAATCGATCTCACTACACGCCTTGGTACGAGAGGGTAGTTTTGTAGGCGATTGGTATGTGCTTGCCATCAGTAGGCCTCGGCCCGATATTGGTGAACCGACAGGCGATATTTGGTCTTTGTCTTACGATAACAACAACTTTCGCTGGAGCAAAGTGGATAGCTTAAATACGTTGAAACCTATGTTTTCAAACATGCCGGGTTTGAATTTTTTGGACAAGCTTATGGATATACCCCCATTAACTGCACCCTTCGATAAGCCGCGTGAATACGATCTTTATTCTGTGGTAAGTCAACCTAACGTTGATCCGCTTGAAGGAAAATGGGTGACACCCTTTTTTCAAAGGCACATTTTAGCCAATTGGCCTCTTCCATAATGAACTTCTGCCTAAAGTGCATAAGGGTAAAACCATCGTACCCAAACGGGTTTGTTTAATTAACTTTGATAACTTTTGCGTGAAAAAGAGACGCAAGAGATGCAATAGACGCAAAGATTTCAAATCATCTTGAGAGATTAGCGTCTTTAGCGTCTTTAGCGTCTTTAGCGTTTAGAACGAATTAAAAAAAACAGGAACATCAAACATGATTAACTGGCTGAAAAAAGTGCTTCCTATTTCTTTAAAAAGGGCCATTGCAACACCATTGCGAAAAATGCTTTGTCCTCCACTAACAGTACACCATACTCATAATAGCGATACGACAACTCTGCAAGTAGCAGGAAAGCCGGGCGGGCCTAATCCATGGTGGCAAGAATTGGAAAAATCGGCGAATCATAACATTTTCCAACCGCTTGATCAGTCTGCTAAACAAGCCTGTGCTGAGATTCGTGAAGCCTATCGCCCCATATTATTAAAATATAATATTGATTTTGAAGAGTTTTTTTGGGGGAGTATTAAAGATGAAGAAGCAGAAGCACTCTATCAATTGGTACGCCATCGTCGTCCTCGTGTAGCTTATCAAATTGGAACGTTTGTTGGCTATTCTGCTTTAGTTATAGCCCATGCTTTACGAGCAAATGGGATGGGTAGATTGATTGCGATAGACCCAGAAATTCCTCACCGCACTTTTATTAATCCGGTTGATGTTGCAAAACAGGCTGCCAAAGAACAAGGGTTAGAAGACTATATCCGTTTTATTCATGGCTGGCATTCTCTCACTTTGGGAGATTATATCGGGCGGGGTTTAAAACGAACTATTCCTATAATGGGCCTAGAAGCACTTAAACAGGCCGATACCGAGATCGATTTTGCCTTCATTGATGGCGATCATTCAACAAGCTCTACCATCGCGGATTTTCTATTGCTCAAAGACTATTTACCTGTCGGCGGTGTCACCGTTTTTCACGATGTCTACTCTTGGCCTACGGTTGCTCAAGCCATTTATATCATGCTTAATGATATTTACTATTTTGTACGGGGTACACCCGCTTATTTTGCAATAGACACGCGGCGCGGTATGGACGGGCTTGTTGCACTTGAGCGTATTGCTCATGAAGAATTTCCAACCTTACGGATTAATGTGGTTGCGAGTGAGAATAATAGGCCTCTTTCTGGTGCCACCGTGCATTTGCCGGCAGTTAATCTCAATACGGTAACGGGAAAAGAGGGTGCTGTTTATGCATTGGCTGAAGTGCCTTCAGAAGCCCTTTTGGAAGTGTCTCATGCGAATTATCAACCTTATCAGTGTAAGCTTGATAAGGGAACGGCGGGAGATTTTGCAGAAATCACTATCAGACTGGACATCAATTAAAGACAACAAGCGGGGTATATCATGTTCATATTGAGGGGAGTGATGGAAAAAATGGGGTTACGTTCTAAATCCGAACAGCCTGATTCAACACCTGATTTTCCGCCTAATACACTTAAGCTAGAACCCGCGGCTCCCAGCCCTCAGTTTGAATGGGCCCTTTTTGAAAGAATGCGTTTCGCGGCCCAAATTGAGACACAATGGCAGCAGGAGAGGCGGAACAGCTATTTTATGCCACAAACCGCTTCTGAAGTCGCCATGCGCATCATTCCGCCCTCCGATTTTACGACTAATCGCCTTGTCACAGAAATCAAAACCCTCCCCGAAAATGGAGGCGAAGTGCATCTGCCAACAGGCCGCCTTGAACTAACAGAAACCCTTAAGCTTCGTTCAGGTGTGCGTCTTGTCGGTGTTTTAGGGCATACAGAATTAGTTTTCAAAAACGTTGATTATGGTCTGATAATTCAAGGCGACAGCGCGGCAGTGAGTCGGGTACGAGTCGAAAATGTCAAAATTCGTCACGAAGGGAGCCATCAATTTGGTGCCGCCATTTTGGCGACTAAAGCAACTGATCTTTTGTTTTCTAACGTTGAAATATTTTCACCTCGTGCTGTCGGCTTCCTGTTTTCTGACGGTGTTCATCGGGCGCAACTCGAACGTTGTGCCGTTTACGATGCCGGCTTAGTGGGTTTTATGATGGTGCGCGATGTGAGAAATACGGTACTTCACGCCTGTATTGCAGAACGTTGCCAACAAAGTGGGGTTTTTCTCACTGATTTAAAATTACCGCCAAATATGGAACCCTTAGATTTCATCGCCCAAATACACCATACCGCTGAAATCATTGGAAATTTTGGCCCATTTTTGCCAGACGATCCTTCTCCCTATCGCAACACCATAATAGATTGCTCATTTCGGCGTAATCGTAAAATGGGTATTACAACAGATGGCGTCGGTTATCTGCGCGTCGTGAATTGCACCATTGCTGAAAATGATTGTGAAGGTATCACCATTGATAACGGCTCTTGGAATTGCCAAATACAAAATTGTCATATCTACAATAATGGGTGGCGCGGATTACAACAAGATGTTGAATTGAATCAAGATTTTGTCGAAAAAATGGGCTTGATGAAAGATGGGAGTTCTAAAGCCAAGTTGCCTGGTATTAGCCTTGACAATGCCGCTTATACTCGAATTGAAAATAATTGTATTGAAGGCAATTGGGGAGATGGTGTCAAATTTGTTCGCTCGGTTTACGGTTGCACCATAGCACGGAATATTATTGCTAACAATAATCAGGGTGTAAACGATGAATTTCATTTTTTTGGTGTACTGATTGGCGTAGCGCAACGCCAACACCCCGATCAAAGTGATTTTCCCAGTTGTTATAATCGTATTGTCGAAAACGACATTTTAGGCGCACATCATGCAGGGGTACATCTTTTACCCAATACGATTGGCAATCACGTCCAAAACAATCGCATCATCGATCCTGTTTTTGCAGCGGTTGAAGATCATACAACCACCGGAAACGTTATCCAAAATAACGGATAACGACAAGCCCACTACAAGGATTGTGGATTGTATCTAAGGATTTTTTAAAGGCTTATCGAAAAAGTACGATATCGCATAACGACAAGGATTGTATATAAAATTTCACATTTCACTTACTAATATTTATGCAAGAACGCCATGCTTTATCGAAAGTGTACGATATCGATTATCAAAAGCGCCTGAAATCAAATCGTTCTAAAATCCCTTCATATACAATCCTTGTCGTTAATCCCTTATTATATACAATCCTTGTCGTTATTAGTCATGCAGAAATACCTTATCATAATGCAGCGATCACTCAAGTGACAAAACAATCTATTGAATTATCAATTGTCGTACCGATGTACAATGAGGCCGCTAATTTAAGGCCCTTTTTTGAAAGACTATTTAATGTACTCAATCGTTTAAATATTACTTATGAAATTGTCTGTGTGAACGATGGTAGTCAAGATAACACCTTAACAGAGTTGCTAGATTATCAAAAGCACAATCCCTTTATCAAAATTGTTGATTTGTCACGTAATTTTGGCAAAGAAATCGCTTTAACGGTTGGGCTTGACTATAGCAGTGGTGCTGCCGTTGTGCCTATTGATGCGGATTTACAAGACCCGCCTGAATTAATTGAAGCCCTATTAGCTAAATGGCGTGAAGGCTACAATATGGTTTACGCGACTCGTCGGATACGTCGAGGCGAAACGTTCACAAAACGATTCACTGCTAAACTATTTTACCGCATTATTGATTTTATGAGCGACATTCCGATTCCTAAAAATACGGGTGATTTTAGGTTGATGGATAGAACTGTGGTTGATTCACTGTCTAAATTGCCAGAACGTACCCGTTTTATGAAAGGCCTTTTTGCTTGGGTTGGTTTTAAGCAAACCGCTATTTATTATGATCGAGAACCACGGCAAGCCGGTACAAGTACCTGGAATTATTGGCGATTATGGAATTTTGCCCTTGAAGGGATTACTTCATTTAGTGTCTTACCTTTAAAACTGTGGAGTTATATTGGCTTATTTTTATCTTTTATATCAATATGTTATGCCACGTTCTTAATCGTGCGTACCTTGATACTTGGTATTGAGCTACCCGGCTATGCTTCAATGATGGTTGTCATTCTCTTTTTAGGGGGCATTCAATTAATTTCGCTGGGTATCATTGGAGAATATTTAGCCCGTATTTATAGCGAAGTCAAAGCTCGTCCATTATATCTCGTGCGTAAAACTTATGGTTTTCAAAGCCAAAACCTCACTCCTTCCAACCCGCCTTTTTCAAACTCATAAATCCTGATGTGTGAATAATTGGGATAGCCACGGAATGACACAGAAAGCACGGAATATTTCCGTGTTTTTCCGTGTTTTTCCGTGGCAAACTTTTATGATTTTGATCACATTGCTTTTTTTACTACTGATGATAAATTCATGCCCTCCAAACAAGAATTAGTAGCACTTCAAGAAACCTTATATACCTCAAAAAATCCAACTCGTCGTTGGCTACATTGTTCCAGACGGGATTGGATTCTTGATGCGTTGCAACGCTATGCCCCTTTATCTAATCAATTTGCTTTGGAAGTTGGCCCTGGTTCAGGCTTGTATCTGCCGACATTGGCTAATTTGTTTAATCAAGTCATTGCCTGTGATATCGAAAAAAGCTATCTTGAACACGCAACCCCTCTTCTTCCCGACTATCCCAATTTACAGTTGCTTGTAGACGATATGACAGCATCACAACTGGAATCAAGCCGTTTCGATTTAGTGCTCTGCACTGAAGTCATTGAACATAATACTGATTCTGCGTTGATGCTGGCTGAAATACATCGTTTACTCAAACCCAAAGGTATCTTAATTTTATCCACACCGCAGCGCTATAGTCCGTTAGAATTAACGGCCAAAATCGCATTTTTACCCGGCATTATAGACTTGGTACGTTGGATATACCGTGAACCGATTTTGAAAACCGGCCATATCAATTTGATGACAGAGAAGACTGTCACTCAGCAATTACAAGCGGCTGGTTTGACTATTCTCGAACAGCACAAAACGGGTTTGTATTTGCCCTTGATTGCAGAATTGATGGGGAATACAGGGTTGCGTCTGGAACAATGGCTAGAGAAAAGAGTACGCCACAGTAAGTTAGATGGCCTACTCTGGACGCAGTATTATATTGCACAGTCGTAGGGGAGGGATCGCTGTCGGCATTAAATTCAATATCAACCCAAATAAGAGCGCCGTTTACCATTATCAGTCATTATCAATCTTGGCCTTCGCAAAATAAATTTTGCTGATTATAACGAATTCTATTTCAGTTGTTCAGGAAAAAATTATTAACGTTTTTACCACACTTGATTAGCAAGCCATTTCACAAAAGTGTTATAGGGTAAATAGGGCATACAACACTTTTGTCTCTTGTGG
>Ga0316201_10001193_pt1 | contig 17082 bp, 10 predicted proteins | sample CS6wburrow_MG_FD_204516 | JGI IMG/M metagenome (GOLD analysis project Ga0316201, IMG submission 204516) | Coastal sediment microbial communities from Delaware Bay, Delaware, United States - CS-6 worm burrow | ecosystem: Environmental > Aquatic > Marine > Coastal > Sediment | place: USA... | reverse complement strand
CATCATTGAGTCCACCGGGTTCGAAGGCAGTTTCGAGGATTTCCTGACTTTCCTGCGCACCGATCCGCGCTTCTATCACACGAACCCGGAGGATCTGATGCGCGAATACCGAGATATCGCCAAGCGCGCCGATCCCGAGCTGACCAAGCTGTTCGGCGTGCTGCCGCGCACCCCCTACGGCGTGATCGAAGTTCCGGACTATGCCGCCCCGTCCCAAACCACCGCCTACTACCAGCGCGGGTCGTTGAAAGCAGGCCGTCCGGGCTATTTCTTCGCGAACACCTATGCGCTGGACACGCGTCCGCGCTGGGAGATGGAGGCCCTGACGCTGCACGAGGCGGTTCCGGGCCACCATCTGCAAATCGCCATTCAGCAGGAGCTCGAGGGCTTGCCGTGGTTCCGGCAAAGTCCATCCTATACGGGGTTCGTGGAAGGCTGGGGCCTTTACTCCGAGAGTCTGGGCGAGGAGATGGGGTTCTATCAGGATCCGTACTCGAAGTTCGGCCAGCTCACGTACGAGATGTGGCGGGCCATTCGCCTGGTCGTCGATACGGGGATGCATTACCTGGGCTGGTCGCGGGAACGGGCCATCGATTTTTTCAAGGAAAATGCCGGCAAGTCCGAGCATGACATCGTCGTTGAAATCGACCGCTATATCGTCTGGCCCGGGCAGGCTCTGGCTTACAAGATCGGCGAGCTGAAGATCAAGGAACTGCGCGCCTACGCCACGGATGCGCTGGGCGAGAGGTTTGACATTCGCGCCTTCCACGACGAGGTGCTGGGCAAGGGCGCCGTTCCCTTGAGGGTGCTGGAGGCCAACGTCAAAGCGTGGGTCGCGGCGCAGTTGTAGGAGCCCCCTTGGGGGCGACCAACGCGGCTCAATCGCCGAGTTGAAACCGGGCATGGAAGCCCGACCGGCGAAACATCCAGGCAATGACGATAAAGCCGGTCGCCATCGGCAGCGCGTAACACCATTCGATGATGCTCTCGATACGGTCGATCAGCGCGGGGTCGTCGAAGATCAGGCGTTTCAATGACGAAAACACTCCGAGCGCCCACTGCAGGCTGACGAGCACGGTGAGGACGGTTATCGGCCGCGCCAGGCGTCCCCCGGCAAGCCGCATCCTCTGGGGCCACAGCACCCAGATCAGCAGCAGTTGCGCCAGCGCGGTTCCGGCAAAGTAAAAAATGACACCGTAGCGGCGCAGCCACCGGTACCAATCGCCTTCCGTTCCCAGCCAGGTCGCGTAAAACACCAGGAAGACGGCGCCCACGGCGCCCAGGCCGCCGATCAGCCATCCGCGTCGGTCACTGCAGGCATTCAGGCCCCGCAGCCATTCACGGACGAATTCCCAGCTAAGCAGCAGCAGGACCGCGGAGGGCAGCATCATTGCCCGAAACAGATGCAGGCCCGGCCCCGAACGGGCCGCCCGGCTGATGGAAACACAGCCGTCCAAATAGGGAATGCAAATGAATTCCGGAGCCAGGTCGGTTCCCGCCCAGATGTTCAGCAGGTAGGCCAGGTGCGCCGCCAGGATCGGCAGCAGGCCGGCCAGGAAAACGATGGTGACAGGTGCGGTCATGAAATCCGTGGTCGAACGGCAACCTCAACAGATTCGGTGAATAACAGGAACCATGCAAGCCTGGCAATCACTCACCAGGCAAAACTGTTACCACATGAGGCCCGCTTCCAGCGTCAGCGTGTCGAAGTCGAGATCGGCGCGGTCGGCGCTGAAGAACTCGCGGTTCCAGGTGCCCCGCATCCACAGGGCTCCGTTGATGTCCCAGCGCAGGCCCAGTCCCACGTTGTAGGTGAATTCCGAAGTCTCGTAAGTCGACCAGGTCGTGTTGCAGATGTAGCCCCACCAGGGATCCCACCAGCAGCCCGTGACCGGCGGGGTGCTGGGGACGTTGGAATCGAGTTTCGAGTAGCCAACGCCCGCCTGGATGAAGGGCGTCAGCGGTCCCCGCAGGAAGTGGTACGTCGCATTCAGCTGGCTGGAATAGCGTGATGCCGTGTAATTGAGGGTCTGGGTCGGAATCTCGGGATCCTCGGGCACGATTACCGCCTGATAGTTGGGTTTGGCAAGCATGAAACGGAAAGCGAAGTTCCATTTTGGCGTCATGTTCCAGCCGACGGAAAATCCCCAGCCAAACTCGCTGTCGATGTCCACCGAGGCCCCGTTTTCGCCCGACGCGCTGACACCCGACTGGCTGCCGACGAGCACGGCGGCTTCCCAGGCGCCGTCGCGCAGATTCGCGTAGTCGGGCTTTTGGTTGAACCGCTGGGCCTGCAGCGGGGAGCTGAGCAGCAGCAACACGAGCAGCGGGGCGATTTGCTTTGAGAGCATGAAGTTGGCCTGTTCGAGTCGGGGTGATATTCGGAGAGAGTTGCGAAGCGATCAGCGGCCCAATCGCGCTGTGATGAATGTAGCGGAAAAGAGCGCCGTATTCAACGCGCCCGGAACGGGCCGCCGGCTCACAGCACGAATGATTGCAGCCGCCGGCGCTGCAGCCAGTTCTCTTCCGACCAACGGACGCCGCGCGGGGCGAAATGCATGGCGAAGGCATGACGTGATTGCCGGGAGCGGTTCTGCGAACTGTAGTGCGGCAGGTGGTCGCTGAAGACGACCAGGCTGCCGGCGGGCACCTCGAGGGGCACGGCATCCCCGGGCCCCGGCCACGGCGTCGCGTCCAGGGTCCGCAGGGCGGCGCCTCCGTTTACATGGTCGACCTCGTAGATTTCCCGCAGCGGCGTGCGGTGGCCGCCCGGCTGGACCCACAGGCAGCCGTTGTCCTGGTGCGCTTCCTCGACTGCGACCCACAGACCGACGACAGACGGCGGCAGCGTGTGGAGATAGGTCGCGTCCTGGTGCCAGCGGACCTCGCCGCCGATGCGGGGCTGTTTGAAGATGTACATGGTCTGCCACAATTCGGGTTCGTGCACGCCGAGTGCAGTGAGGGTCTGCCGAAAGAGAGGCTGGCGGCAAAAATCCCGGAATTCCGGCACGAGATCGTGCAGGGCGTGGCCAATCTTGTTGACGGCCCGCCCCCTGTCGCGGAGCAGACGCCCGTTCGCGTCGACCGCTTCTTCTTCCAGAAAACAATGCACGGCTTCGGCCGACTCCAGAAAGTAGCGGTCCTGGGCATGCTCCTGGTTGCGGGTGGTGAATATCGTGCGATGCCGGTCGGGGTCGAATTCCCCGACTATCCGCATCGCGGCAGACCGGATGGAATCGAGTTGGCCGGCCGGAATCACGCCCTCCAGGACGGCGTAACCCCGTTCCCGGTATTGGGTGCTCCAATCGTTCATCCGCAAATTGTCCCCGGTTCCACAACGGCCGGCAAGCGGGCCTCAGGCCATCCTGAGAACGCTGACCGGCGCATGGGTGATGACCCGCCAGGTGGCCGTCATGCCGCTCAGGCCGACGAACACCATGCCGAGCAGCGGACCGGCCAGCCACAGCGCCGGGCTGAAGCTGTAGGCGAGGTCGAACAGGTTCTCTGCGATCAGGAAACCCGCCAGCGTGGCGCCCGATGCGGCCAGCACGCCGGCCAGCAGCCCAATCGCCAGGAATTCGGTGGCGACGCCGCCCAGCACGCGGTTCCGGGTTGCGCCGAAGGTGCGCAGCATGGCGCTCTCGTAACGCCGCTCGTCGCGGGTCGCCTGCACCGCGGCCCAGAGCACGGTCAGGCCGGCCAAAAGCGTGAATATGAATACGGCCTGCACCGCGAGGGCGGCTTTGTCCATTACGTCGCGGACCTGGCTGAGCACCGCGTCGAGGTCGATGGCCGTAACGCTGGGGAAGTTGCGCATCAGCCCGAGCACGGCCTCGCGGCGCTCGTCGTCGACATGCAGGCTGGTGATGTAAGTCGCGGGATAGCCGTCCAGCACGCCGGGCGAAAACACCATGAAGAAATTCGGGCTGAACGAATCCCATTCGACGGTGCGGAAGCTGGTGACGGTGGCGCTGACCGCCTCGCCGGCAATGTCGAAGGAAACCACGTCGCCGAGGGCCAGTCCGAGTTCCTGGCCGAAGTTCTGCTCGACCGAAACCTCCGCCGCCCCTGGCGCATCGCTCCAGAATCGGCCGGCAACGATGCGGTTGTCCGGTCGCAGTTCGCCGGCCCAGCTGAGGTTCGCATCGCGCCGCGCCCAGCGTTCACCCTGGGGGTCCTCGAAGGTGATTTGCGTGACGTCCTCGCCGTTGATCGATGTCATGCGGGCGCGGACCAGCGGCACGAAATGCGGTGCCTGGAGGCCTTCTTCCCGCAGAAAGGCCTTCATCGGCTCGACTTCCTGAGGCTGTATGTTGATCAGGAACTGATTGGGTGCGTTTTCGGGCAGGCTTTGCCGCCAGGTGTCCATCAGGTCGGTTCGGACGGTCGAAAGCAGCAGCAGTACCATCAGGCCCAGGCCGAACGCGACGACCTGCACAACACTCTCGCGGCCGCGTCGCGCGATGTTGGCCAGACCGTAGCGCCAGGCCACGCCGGCCGCTCCGCGGAAGCCGCGCAGGGACCGGACCAGCAGCCACCCGGCCGCGCCCAGCGCCACGAAAGTGGCTGCGGCCCCGCCGAAGATGGTCAGCACGAGGCGGGTGTCGCGCATTATCCACAAGAGCAGCGCCAGCACCGCGGCAACACCTGCCAGCCAGCCGATGCCGTAGCGCAGGGGCGGAGGCTCCAGGTCGTGGCGGAGGACCCGTAACGGGGGTGTCTTGCCCATCTGGGCCAGGTCAGGCAGCGCGAATCCGGCCAGGATGCAGACCGCCGTGACCATGCCGAGCACGGCCGGTGACAGCCCCGCCGAGGGCAGGGCGGCGCCGATCAGGTCCCGCATCATCCAGGCAAGGCCCAGCTGGGCAAGGAAACCCAGCAGCGACCCGAGCAGGCCGCCCGCCAGAGCCAGGAGCAGGAGCTGCCAGACGTTGCTGCGCATGATCGTTGCCTGGCTGGCCCCCATGCACTTCATCAGTGCGATGCGATCGCGATGACGGTGCGAATACCGGCGCGCGGCCATGGCCACCGCTACGGCGGCCAGCAGGACGGACACCAGCGAAGCGAGGTTCAGAAAGCGTCCGGCGCGTTCCATGGAAGATCGGATCTGTGGACTGGTGTCGCGAATGTCCCGGAGACGCTCGCCGTCGGCCAGTTGCCCCTCCAGCAGGTCCTTGAACCCATCGACGGCGCCGCGGTCGCCGGCGAACAACATCCGGTAGGCGACCCGGCTGCCCGGCTGGATCAACTGGGTGGCGGCCAGATCGGCTTCGTTGATCAGCAGAGTCGGCGCCAGGTCGACGAAGCTCCAGCCCTCGTCGGGGCGAAAATCCAGGATGCGCGTCAGCCGCACCGTGGTGGCGCCGACTTCGAGTGTCTCGCCGGCGTCAATGCCCAGTCGGGCCAGCAGGCGGGGCGAGCCCCAGGCCTCCCCGGGGCCGGGGATGGCATCGGTCGCCGAGACTTCGCCCAGCAACCGGTCGGAAGTTTTCAACTGGCCGCGAAGCGGATATCCGTCTGTCACCGCCCGCACGGCAGCGAGCGTGTTGGACTCGCCTGTGAACACGACGCTGGGCATGCTGGTAACGTGCGCGGTCCGCATGTCGTTGGCGTCGGCAAGCGACTCGAACTCGGCGGAGATCGGCCGCGTCGAGGCCAGCCGCAGATCGGCAGCCAGTGATTCAGCCGCGCGCAGCTCGACCGCCTGGCTGACCCGGTCGGTAAGAAAGGCGACGCCGGTCATCGCCGTCACCGCGACCAGCAGGGCGGTGGCGAGCACGGCCAACTCTCCGGCCCGCCAGTCTCGCACCAGCAACTTCCAGGCGAGCGAGAACGATGCGGAGCCGCGCGTGCTCAAGGTTTGCGCTCCCGGCTCGACTCCTTGTCGATACGGCCGCCGTCCATGAACAGCATGCGGTCGCACTGCTCAGCCAGACCGAGATCGTGCGTGACAAGGACCAGGGTGGTGCGGGACTCGGCGTTCATTTTGAACAGCAGGTCGATTACTGCGGCGCCGGTTTGGTTGTCGAGGTTGCCCGTGGGCTCGTCGGCGAACAGGACCGCGGGCTGCACGACGAATGCACGGGCGATGGCGACACGCTGCTTCTCGCCGCCAGAGAGCTGGTGGGGGTAGTGATTGCGGCGCGGTTCCAGCCCGACCGTCCGGATGGCTTCCAAAGCCGCGCCGCGGGCGTCATCCTTGCCCGACAGTTCCAGCGGCAGCATGACGTTTTCCAGCGCCGTCAGCGACGAGATCAGGTGGAATGACTGGAATACGAACCCGACGTGGTCCGCGCGCAGCGCGGCGCGCCCGTCCTCGTCGAGCGCCGTTATTTCGTGGGGGCCCAGCCAAATCCGTCCGGTGCTGGGAACATCCAGCCCGGCCAGGAGTCCGAGCAAGGTAGACTTGCCGGCTCCGGACGCGCCGACAATGGCGATGGACTCACCCTGGCCGACGGCGAGGCTGACGTCGTCCAGGATCGTCAGAGGACCTTCCGGGCTGGTGACCTGTTTGCTGAGCTCCTGCGCGCGCAGGACCGGCTCGGCCTTGTTTGGTACGGTGGTGCTCATGTTTGCAAAATATCTGTTGCTGTTTGTCTTCGTCGTGGTGACCGTGCCGCCCGCAGTGGCGGACAATGAAGGCATCCTGATCGTGGGGGACAGCCTCAGCGCGGCCTACGGCATGGAAATCGGCGAATCCTGGCCGAGCCTGCTGCAGCGGCGTTTAGAAGAAGATGGTCATGCTTACCGGGTTTTCAACTCGAGCATCACCGGAGAAACCACCCAAGGCGGCCTCACGCGTCTCCCGAAGCTGCTCGAAAGGCACGATCCGGCGGTCGTGATCGTCGAGCTCGGCGGCAACGATGGTCTGCGGGGATTGCCGCTCGAGGTCACGCGTGGCAACCTCTCCGCGATGATCGAAATGAGCCAGGCAGCGGGCGCCCGGGTCCTGCTGGCCGAAATGCGGATTCCGCCGAACTACGGACCCACTTACGCTGAGCGGTTCAATGGCACCTATCACGAACTGGCCGAAAAGTACGGCGTGACGTTGCTGCCCTTCGTGCTTCAGGACATCGCCCTGGAACCCGGAATGATGCTGCCCGACGGCATACATCCCACGGCCGAAGCGCAGCCGCTTATCCTGGACAAGGTCTGGGCCGCCCTGGAACCCGGTCTCCTGCAATCAGATTCCGCCGGGCACTGACAAGAATTCCCGAAGGGGCAGCCACATCAGCAGGGTGAGGGGTGTTCCGACCTCGGCGCCAGGGAAGGTAAGATAATCAGGAGCGCCTGATTCCCGCCATGGTGTCGCTGAATCGGGTGAGTCCGCCGTGATTCCTGATATGCAAAACCAGGCCCTTACCCCAAAGAAAAAAGGCAAATTTCGGAACCCGCCTGCTCATATATCGGTTTTGTGGCATTTGATTGATTTATGCCAAGTTCTTCATTAATTATTCTTTTAAAGTTGGCGCTGAAATAAACGCCATATAATGCATCATTAGCTGTGGCTGATGGGAGTGCGGAACATTGAGTACGATGGCCAAGACAAAGACGAAAATCACCGAAACCCCCGAACACACAGTCGAGATCATCACCAATTCGGGTGAAGGCGCACAGAAGTGCGCCCAGATTTTCGGGCAGACCTGCGCCAAGATGGGCAACGGCGTATGGACCGTTGAGATTATCCCGGCAGAAATAGAGCCGCCCCACCATACCGTCACCAGCACCTCCGGCAACATCATCCGCTTCGGCACCGACAAGATCACCAACTGGGGCGACCAGTCCAAGCTTGCCATTGCATTCAACGAGCAGGTGCTGCTCTCGCGCCACCGGCTCGAGTCGCTGGACGACAACTGCATCATCCTCCAGGAGAGCATGTGGGCGACCCATGAGGACGAGTTGGTTCGCAAGGAATACGAAAAAGCGATGGAGGAGATGTCCTCTCGGAACTACCGGGTCATCAGCGTGCCGATCGAGGAGGAGACGCTGAAGATCGTCGACAATCCCAGCCACGGCAAGAATATGTTCGCGCTGGGCATGTTGGCCGAGATTTACCAGCGGGAGGTCTCCATTATCGAGAAGCAGATCGCCCACATCTTCCGTTTCAAGTCCCAGAAAGTGGTCGACCTTAACATCGAGCTGGTGAAGAGCGGCGTTGCCTGGGCGCGCGAGCACCTCGATTTCCAGTTCCATATCCCATCGGTGCCGGCGGAAGAAGAGCGCATCGTGATGAACGGCAACCAGGCCTGTGCGCTCGGCGCCATCGCGGCCGGCATGGAGATGTGCGCCATGTACCCCATTACGCCGGCCACCTCGGTCTCGCATGAACTCGCCGAGGTGATTGAGAATTATGGCGGTATCGTGCATCAGGCGGAAGACGAAATCGCTGCCGCCGGGGTGGCCATCGGCGCATCGTACAGCGGCAAGGTCGCCATGACGGTAACGTCCGGACCCGGCATGGCGCTGAAGACCGAGTTTCTCGCGCTGGCGATCATGGTCGAGGTGCCGCTGGTGGTGCTCGACGTTCAGCGCGGCGGGCCGTCGACCGGGTTGCCGACCAAGGTCGAGCAATCCGACCTGCTGTCCTCGCTGTACGGCCAGCCCGGTGACGCGCCGCGGGTGGTCATCGCGCCGCGCTCAATCGAGGAGTGCTTCCATTCGATGGTGACCGCGCGCCGCATCGCCGAGACCTTCCGGACCGTGGTGATCGTGCTGACCGATGCAAATCTGGCGACCGGCGTGCAGCAGTTCACGCGCCCCGAACTGGATGTGCGCTGGCAGCAGGGCCCGTTGGACCTATCGCCGGCGCCCGAGGGCATGCGCCCATATGAGTGGGACCCGGAAACCGGCATGTCGCGGCGCATCATTCCCGGCACGCCGGGCGGACAGCACACGGTAACGGGCCTGGCGCATGACGAAGAAAGCCTGGTGTCCTATCACCCGTCCAGTAACGAGCTGGGTATGCGCATGCGCAGCCGCAAGCTGGCCGTGTTCCAGTCGACGCTGATACCGCCGGAGGTCCACGGGGACGAGGAGGGCGAGCTCCTGGTCGTCGGCTGGGGATCGACCCAGGGCGCCATCGAAGAGGCGGTGGACCGGGCGCGCGCGGAGGGCCGAAAGGTCTCGACATGCCAGCTCACGTTCCTATCGCCGCTGGAACCGGGTCTGAAGGAGATTTTCGGTAAATTCGACAAGGTCATGACGGTGGAGATCAATTACTCCGACACCGTCGGCGACCCGTATATTACCGAGGAGACACGCCGCTTCGGCCAGCTGGCCTGGCTGCTTCGGGCCCACACGCTGGTCGACATCGACTGCTGGACCAGCTGTCCGGGCCAGCCGTTGCGGCCCAAAGACATCTATCGGAACATCATCGCGAAGCTCGAACCACTGCAAGTCGTAGAGACAGGAGAGGCATCATGAGCAGCCTGGCAATTTCGCTGCTGGACCTCCAGGCCGACAGCACAGTCTGCCTCGAGGCGGAGGATTACCAAAAGCGCGCTGGAAAATGGTGCGCCGGATGCGGTGATTTCGGCGCCCTGAACGCAGTCAAACGCCTGCTGGCCAAGGAACAGCTGCAACCGGAAAGAATGGTATTCGTATCGGGCATCGGCTGTTCCAGCCGGTTCCCGCATTACGTCAACGCCTACGGCTTCCACGGCATTCACGGCCGCGCACTGCCGCTGGCGACGGGAATCAAGCTGGCCCGCCCGGAACTGGATGTGTTCGTGGTCACAGGCGATGGCGATTGCATATCCATCGGCGCTGGTCACTGGATCCACGCGATACGCTACAACACGGACATGGTCGTGATGATGCTCGACAACAACATCTACGGCCTGACGAAAAACCAGACCTCGCCCACCACGCCTCAGGGCTATGCGTCCATGACTTCGCCGCATGGCGCGCAGCTGCCGGCGTTGGACCCCCTGCAGGCGACGCTGGGCGTTTCGAACGCCTCGTTCGTGGCGCAGACCGCCGACTGGGTGCCCGCGCACCTTTATGCGACGCTGCAGGCTGCGTACGAGCACCCCGGATTCTCCTTCATCCGGGTTCTTCAACGCTGCCCCAAGTTCACGCCGGATATTTTTGAACAGCAGGTGAAGAACCCGGACACGACGGAACTGCTGGTCCATGAAGACGGCGTCGATCCACCCGGCCTCGACAAGCTGTTCAAGGCCCGCCGCATTCACAACCCGAAGAACCTCGACGACGCGCGGTCCCTGGCGCGCCGCAGCGACATGGTCCGCCTCGGCGTGTTCTTCCGCGATGACTCGCTGCCGGTTTACGACGAGGTGCGGGCCGTTCCACCGGTGACGCCCCGGGAAAAAGTCAACCGACTGAACAAGGAATTCGAACGGTATGCCGTCTGAAGACAGAAAAGGTATCGCCCTCGAGGCGATCCGGCCGTGCATCGAACGGTTTCACGCGGCCGTCGCGAGAACCACCGAGCAGGTAAGTGGGTTGCTGGCCGGCGCGGGCGGCACGCCCGACGACCACACCGCTGCGCTGGGTTTCTTTGCTCGCGGCCGAGTCGATATCGAACGATTTTCCGCATTCACGCCGAAGTCGGCACGTATCGATCAGGCCGCCGAAGGGCCCACCCGCGCTGCCCAGGAGGTGCTGGACAGCTTGCTGGGCGGGGGTGACGAGCTATTCGTCCTGACTCTGCAGGAGGGCGAGGACCTGGGCCGTCGGGTGGCGAAGCGGCTGGCGAATATCGGTCGGGCGTTCTCGGCCGCGCACGTGGTCGAGCTGGCGCACCGCGGTGAATACAAGCAGGAGGAACACGCCGACCTGCTCGAGCGCTACCCCTTTGCGCAGTGGAGCCGCTCGGAACGATCGCTGGCGCCCGGCCTGGTGATCGAACTGCCGGGGACGGCCTTGACTGCCGCTTCGATCGTTCCATTCCTCGACGGATCCATGAAAGTGGTTTTCGTCGTCGAGGGCGATGCGTCCGCGGCCGCCCTCGCGCGCGTGGTCTCCCCGGGCGTTTTCGTGCAACAGGCGACCGGGGACGCGACGCTCGAGGCCTTCACTGCCTTCGAAGGCGCCGCCGTGGCCGCCCTGATCCCCGGCACGGCCGTGAATTTCGTGCACGACCCGGCGGCGGGGGAAACCACCTACGAACGCTTCGTATCGCTGACCTTCCCCAAGGAGGTCAGGAAACGTCCGATTGGCGGGATCAGCTCAGCTCAGCAGGCCGAGGATTACGCTCTGTTGGAAACCCTGTCCGTCGTGCCGTCTCCGTCCGGTGAGGCAGCCTCCGATCCGGCCGGCAAGCTGTCCGCCTGGTTGTTGAGCCAGGCCGACCTCGCGGGCGGCGGCTAATACCGCATATGACCGGCATTCCCGTCCTCGATTCGGCCTTGATTCTCGGCGGCGTGGGGCTGTTTTTCGGCTTCGTGATCGCGTTGGTGAACAAGCGTTTTCGGGTGTGGGAGGATCCACGAATTCTCGGCGTCGAGGAAATGCTGCCCAATACCAACTGTGGCGCCTGTTCCCAACCGGGCTGCCGGGCCTTTGCCGAAGCCGTGGTGGCCGGCGACCAGCAACCATCGGATTGCACGGTCATGGGGGCCGAAGACATCGACGACGTGGCCGCTTACCTGGGCGTGGATGCGGGTGAGGCGAACAAGCGTGTCGCCCGGCTGCTTTGCGCCGGAGGTAAGGACGAAGCCCATCGCGAGGCTGACTACTCGGGATTCGGAACCTGCAAGGCGGCGGCAGCCGTTGCCGGCGGCGGCAAGGGCTGCACCTGGGGCTGCCTGGGGCTGGCGGACTGTGAGCGCGTCTGCCTGCTCGACGCCATCTACATGAACGACAACGAAATACCGGTCGTTATTCCCGAGCGCTGCACCGCCTGCAACGATTGTGTCGAAACCTGCCCCAAGGATCTCTTCGTTCTGCTGCCGATGGATCACAAGCTGATCGTGCAGTGCCGTAACCTCTTGCATGGAGACGATGCGGAGGACCTGTGCAGCGTCGCCTGCAACGCCTGCGCGAAATGTGTCGCCGACGCTGCGCCCGGTCTTATCGAGATGGTCGACAACCTGGCAGTTGTCAACTACGAAAGGATTGCCGAGGGCGACCCGAAGGCAGTCTCGCGCTGCCCGACCGGCGCCATCGCGTGGGTCGAGGGGCAGCAGTTTGCCGAAGAAGCGAAAGTCCTGGAGAAACAAGCCGTATGAAGCCACGTGAAGAACAGGCCAGGTATCCGGGAGTCTTGACGGCCGGTGATGGCAGTTCGGCTGTCCTCGCCGTAGAGACCGCAGCCAGTGAGGCCTCCGGAGCCTATCCTATTACGCCGGCCACCAAGATGGGGGAGGGGTGGGTGTCGGCGGCGGCGGCAGGCGCCAGGAATGTCAATGGGCGTGCTCTGATCTCGTTCGAGCCCGAGGGTGAACACGCCGCCGCGGGCGTCACGGCCGGCATGAGCATGGTGGGGCTGCGCGCCACCAATTTTGCCAGCGGGCAGGGCGTCGCGTACATGCACGAGTCGCTGTATGCAGCAGTCGGCAAGCGGTTGACCTACGTCCTGAACGTGGCCTGCCGCGCGATGACCAAGCACTCGCTGAATATCCATGCGGGTCACGACGACTACCATGCGGTCGACGACACCGGCTTTTTCCAGTTGTTTGCCAAGGACGCCCAAAGCGTCGCTGACTTGAACCTGGTTGCGCACCGCATCGCTGAGCTGTCCCTGAACCCTGGCATCTGCGCGCAGGACGGCTTTCAAACCAGTCATGTGATCGAGTCTTACCGCCAGCCTGAAAGGGAGCTGGTCCGCGAATATCTCGGCGATCCGGCCGATCTGATCGACACGCCCACGGCCGCCCAGCGGGCTGTTTTCGGGGAGCAACGCCGGCGTATCCCCGAACTGTTCGATTTCGACTTTCCATCCAGCCTGGGCGTCGTCCAGAACCAGGAATCGTACGCGCAGGGCGTGGCGGCGCAGCGGCCTTTCTATTTCGACCACATCGCCGGACTGGCGGACCAGGCCTTCGAGGAATATGCCACTCTCACCGGCCGCAGGTACGCGCGCGTCAGGGGTTATCGCCTCGACGACGCCGACTATGTGATCGTGGGGCAGGGATCGGTCATTTGCAATGCGGAAGCAGTCGCCGACTACCTGCGCAAGGAGCGGCGCCTGAAAGTCGGCGTGCTCGACCTGGTCATGTTTCGGCCCTTTCCCGCGGACCTGGTGACCGGCATGCTGGCAGGCAGAAAGGGCGTGGTAGTTCTGGAACGAACGGACCAGCCGCTGGCCGTGGAATTGCCGATGATCTGCGAAATCCGTTCTGCTCTGGCACAGGCTTCAGAGAATGGCCGGGCGACCAATGGGCTGGCGAAACGGGGCCGGAGGAAGAAGCGAGCGGCGGTGGCGGCGGGCTTGCCCTATCCGGGTCTGGCTGTACTGGCGGCCGATCAGGTTCCCGACCTATATTCCGGCTGCTATGGCCTCGGCGGCCGGGACTTGCAGCCAGGTGACATTGTTGCGGCTGTGGAGAACATGGTCGAGGGCGGCCGGCAGCAGCGGCGTTTCTACCTCGGTATCGAGTTCATCCGCAAGGATACTCCGCTGCCGAAGGTCGAAATCTGGCAGCAGAACATCCTTGCCGATTACCCGCAGGTGGCCGAACTGGCGCTGCCGTCGGCCGGCGACCTGAATCTGAACCCCAAGGATGCCATCGAACTGCGCATCCATTCCATTGGCGGTTGGGACATTATCGGCGCGGGCGATCACCTGATGACTGCGGCCGCGGAGCTGTTCGGCATGCACGTCAAGGCCTACCCCCGGCACGGCCGGGAAAAGCGCGGCCAACCTGCTACCTATTCCGGCGTGTTGTCGCAGGAGCCCTTGCGTCTCAATTGTGAACTCAAGCACGTCGATCTGGTCATGGCGCACGATCCGAACGTTTTCCTGCACTCCGACCCGCTCGAGGGGATGCGTCAGAATGGCGTCCTGATCCTGCAGAGCAATCGTTCCGGGGCGGACCTCTGGAACAGCCTGCCGCAAACGGCTCAGTGGGCCATCCGGGAGCGGAAGATCAAGGTTTGCGCGGTTGACGCGGTCGGCATCGCCAAGGCCGAGTCTTCCGAACCGTCTGCGCGATACCGGATGCAGGGCCTGGCATTCATGGGCGCGTTTTTCAACGCTGCCGCCCTGACAGGGCGCAAGGGGGTCACCCGCGACCGGCTGTTCGAAAGCCTGCGTGACCGCCTGGCGGGGCCTTCCGGGCAGCGGGAGGCGGCTGCCGTCGAGGACGATCTGCACGTCGTCATGCGCGGCTTCGACGAGGTTCAGCCGTTGAACCTGGCCGATCTGGGTGACGATGGCCGGGCCACTCGCATTCCCCTGATCCCGGCCGCCATGGCCGGTGAGGGGGCGAGCAAGGGTGTCGGCAACCAGGGGCAATTCTGGGACCAGGTCTGCGCGCTGTACAAGACCGGGGAAGACGTGCTTGCGGATCCATTTACGGCCATCAGCGCCATCCCGGCCGCCACCTCGACGATGCGCGACATGTCCTCGGTGCGCCAGTTGGTGCCGCAGTTCGTCCCCGACAAGTGCACCGGCTGCAGCAAGTGCTGGGTGCAGTGTCCCGACTCGGCCATCCCCGGCGTCGTCAGCACGGTCGAGCAAGTCATCGATGCGGCGGTCAAGACAGTTTCCTCGCCGCAAAATCCGCTGTCACGACTGACCCCGATCATGCGGCATCTCGGCAACGCGTCGCGCAAGATCCTGGCCGACGGTTCGTTCGACACGTTCGGCGCCGTTCTCGCCCAGGCCTATGAAACGGTGGCCGAAAAATCCAAGTGGGACGAGGCGCGGCGCGCCGAGATGGATGTCGAATTCCAGCAGGTGCACGCGGCGCTCGAACATTTCCCGCTGGCCCGCACCGCGCCGTTTTTCGAATTGCCGGAATCCGAAAAGAAAGGCACCGGCGGACTGCTTTCGATCACGGTCAATCCGGAAACCTGCAAGGGTTGTGACGTCTGCGTGGCGGTCTGCGACGACGGCGCCCTGATCAGCGTGCCGCAGACGGATGAAATGCAGGAGACGCTCGAGGCGAACTGGAAGCTGTGGAGGAACCTGCCCGAAACCGACGATAACTACATCCGGATCTCCAGTATCGAGGACAGCATAGGCGTCATGCCGTCGTTGCTGCTGAAGCAGAGCAACTACATGTCCATGCTGGGCGGCGACAACGCCTGCATGGGCTGCGGCGAAAAAACCGCTATCCACCTGGTGCTCTCGGCGGTCAACGCAGCTATGGCGCCACGCGTGGAAAAGCATGTCGCGGAACTCGAGCGCCTGGTAAAGGAACTGGACGAGCAGGCCCGGGAACTGTTGATCTCGGAAACCGATTTGGCCACGGTCTCCCCCGATGCGGAGGGCCTCGAGGTCCCGGTCGAGAGAGACACCAAGGAACGCGTGGCGCTGATCCATCGGACCATCGAGGAACTGAATAACCTGAAATGGCGGTACGAGAAGGGCCCCGGCGGACGAGGCCGGGCCCGCATGGGTTTCTCCAACTCCACCGGCTGCACTTCGGTCTGGGGCGCGACATTCCCCTTCAACCCGTACCCTTTCCCGTGGGTGAGCCACCTGTTCCAGGATGCGCCCTCGGTCGCGGTCGGGTTGTTCGAGGGCCACATGCGCAAGATGGCCGATGGCTTCATCTCACTCCGGCGCGCGGAAAAGCTGTTGGCCGGCCGTTACGACCCCGATTCCGACGAAGCCTGCTTCGCCGACTTCGGCTGGCGGCATTTCACGGACGACGAATTCGCACTGTGTCCGCCGCTGTTCGCCGTGGGCGGCGACGGCGCGATGATGGACATCGGTTTTCAGAACCTGTCTCGTGTCATGGCCTCCGGAAAGCCTATACGCGTGGTGGTGGTGGACACGCAGGCGAGTTCAAGCGGCGGCGGACAGGGCTGCACCGCGGGCTTTCGGGGCCAGGATCCGGACATCACCGATCCCGGGCCGGAACGGAAGGGCAAAGAGGAGTACCGCAAGGAACTGGCCCTGATCTCGATGGCGCACCGGGGTGCGTTCGTGATGCAATCCTCGCAGGCCACGCCTTCGCACCTGTTCAAGCACCTGCTGCGGGGTCTGCAGGTCCGGCGCCCTGCCGTATTCATCCTGAACGCGCCGTGTCCGCGGGAATGGGGTATCGCCCAGGACAGCGCGCCGGAAGCCGCCCGCCTGGCGCTGGAAAGCCGCGCCGTTCCGAACATCGTCTTCGATCCGGATCGCGGCAAGACATTCTCCGAGTCTCTCGACCTGGAAGGCAACCCCTCGCCGGAGGATCGCTGGACCAGCCGGGAACTGACTTACGTCGACGATGAGGGGAAGGAGCAGCGGATGACCCTGCCGCTCACGATCGCCGACTGGGCGCTTGGAGAGAAACGATTCCGGGCTCATTTTCGCGCGCCGGAAGAAGGGGCCAAGCTGGTGCCGTTCCATGAGTACCTCGACCTCGACCAGGACGAGCGCGCCGATGCGGCGCCCTTCATATTCACCGTCGACGCGGACCGGCAGTTGGGCCGGATCTGTGTTTCGCACGAAGTTGTCGAATTGGCCGAAGAGCGCTTGCGGTACTGGGCCCAACTCAAGGAACTGGCGGGTATCGAGGTCTCCGCTCACATGCGTGAGGCGGTCGGCGAAACGGAATCCCGGAAGCTGGAGCAGCAATTGGCGGCTCTCAAAGGCGAGTATGAGGCAAAGATCACCCAGCTGACCGCCCAGTATCCGGTCCTGATCGCCAGGAAGATTGCCGAGGGTCTGCTGAAAGCTGGCGGCGGCGAGACGGTTGCGGAGTTGCTGCAGAAGGCCGAGAGCTGGAAAGGGCCGGCATTCACGGCTCCGAAAGGCATCGGCCTGGGCGTTACGCCCGCGGCCGATGCAGAGGCTGAGGCGGCTCCCGACGCGGAAGCCGCACCCCTCGAGGCGCCGGCCGAGGCAGACGCCGACGAGGAAGAGGAGGAATATTCCAGCGAGCCCTGGATCGAAACGATTCGCTGCACCTCCTGCGACGAGTGCACCACGATCAACAACAAGATGTTCGCTTACAACGA
>Ga0316201_10001192_pt1 | contig 17091 bp, 13 predicted proteins | sample CS6wburrow_MG_FD_204516 | JGI IMG/M metagenome (GOLD analysis project Ga0316201, IMG submission 204516) | Coastal sediment microbial communities from Delaware Bay, Delaware, United States - CS-6 worm burrow | ecosystem: Environmental > Aquatic > Marine > Coastal > Sediment | place: USA... | reverse complement strand
TCAATTGCGTGCAAACCAGACACGTTGCAGCTCCAAAAACAGATCGTGATTCAGGGATTACCCTATGAGCGACATAATAAACTGCAGGTCAGTTACTTTTACTGACGCATATCAGTTATTGCTTAAGTTACTATCTATGACGGCACTTATAGTGCGATCTTGAACAGGATTCAGTCGTTTTTTGTCGGCCACGCCACAGGGCCGCACACCGTTGCAGTGCACGGCACCGCGTTCAAGGGGTCGAGAGACCTCCTGCACGTCAATTTCATCGACAGGCCTGCTGCCTAACGGCGGCAATCAGGCCAGGGGCAACCCCTGGGGGATTCAGCCGCAGCTTCTGCCGACCGGTGCGGGCAGGCCAGCGTAACGGCAGGCCGTCTTTGCCCCGGCCGGGAAAAGTTTTTTGATGTAACGACGGTTCCAGCGGCAATCATGCTGATCTTTGCACAGGTTCCGAGCCAGCACCGGCAGCTCCGGCGCAACTTCGAACTCCGTGTAGAAACGATTCAGAAAATCGATCAGTATCCAATGATCATCGCCCAGCACCAGTCCATCGACCTCGGCCATGTGTTCGGTTACCGCCGCCGTCCAATCCGCCGGATCAACCAGATAGCCTTCCCAGTCAACCGCTACGGAACGGCCTTCGACCTCAAGTACCGTTTTCTCCAGAGGGGTCAGCTTAACGCCCTCGCCCCGTACTTCTTCCATCCTCATCACACACCCCCGCTTCTACGAACAGTGAGTAAAAAACGCTCACTTCTTGAGTTAAAAGTTAGCAGGATCGGTGGTCCGCGCGGTCGCAACCGGCTGCGCTCCTTGAGGTTTGTTTGATCCAGGGACAACAAACGAGACTTAGCTCCCTTGAATAAACCCAATTTACCTATATAATTAAGCGCTTATTTTCACTTTTGCAGCCATTTTTCTGTTATTTCTGCAGAATGCCGGTAAACCGTCACGCGGATTTTTTACCCCTTCGGCGCTCAGGAAGACGCCCCGTCCTCCAGATCTCTTGACCCGGCATTCACGCCCTTCAGAATATCCAAGGCCTCGGCAATATCGCCTTCCGGCGTGACCAGGATCTCAGGTATCCGGGTGACCTCGAGGTGGAGCGTGAGGCGTCGACCTTCCGCATCCTGATGTTCAATCAGCCACACGCCAGGCAGCCCCGTTTCCTGGATCACAGTGGGCCCAAAGGCATTCAGCATCGCGTTCACCTCCCCCTCACCCAGTTGCCGGCGCAGGTCCTCCTCATCCCTGTTGCTGAACGGCATGGCACCGAGATCGACCACCGTGCTCGTCCCAGCGGTCAGGAGATCCTGCAAGGCCTGTTCGATCTGCAGCAACAGGGGCTTCAGGTTCTCCGTGCGAACTGGCGTGCCCGCATCCCCTTCGACAACCACCGGAATTGAATCCAAACCACTCATAATCTGTCGACCACCAATGTTGAAAGGGGCGCAACCCTGGTTGCACCGACTACCTGACCTGGATCAAGAGCTTATACAGTATATTAGGAGACAATTAATGACGCCAACGCTTTGCGAGGGCCAGTGCCATTGTCGCCACCTGAGCTATTGCAGGGGCTACCGTGGCACTCGGGAACTCACCCCAGTCCAGGGACTCGGGCTCCACACCGATCAGCGCGCGATTTTGCGGAAAGGTACCGGATAACCGGGAGATATCGAACAAATCCATCAATCCCACTTCGTGTACACTGGCGCGGTTTCCGGTCAGATAGCGGTCCATATCGGCACCCTCGAGACGTCGGACGCTGCCCGCCGGATCACCGAAGCGGGCCGCATCCACGACAATGAGGTTGTCGTGTTCAGCGATAGGTCCGGCTAGAGTAAAACTCAGCGTACCGCCGTCGAGAAACGTAACGCCCGGCTCTTCGGCATGGTGCTCCTCGAGGTAGCGCACCACGTGCACCCCGACTCCTTCGTCGGTGAGGAGATTGTTGCCGATACCGAGGATGAGTGTTGTGCGCATGACGTTGGTGACCTTGAAGGGGCAGATTTCAAACAGAGGCTAAAGTAGCAGATCATGTGTCTTGGCATCCCGATGCAAATCAAACAGATCGACGGCTTCAACGCACGCTGCGAGGCGAAGGGCGTTGAACGCGACGTGAGCCTTTTCATGCTTCAGCATGAGCCACTGGCCGAAGGTGACTTCGTGGTCGTACACGTCGGCTATGCGATCCAGAAGGTATCTCCCGAAGAGGCTGCCTCCGCCTGGGAGGTCTATGACGAGATGCTGACCGGCGGGAGCGGTCAACATGCATGAACTCGCGGTCTGCCAGGGCCTGATGAACCAGGTCGAACAGATCGCGCGACGCGAAAACGCTGAGTGCGTCACCCGGATATTGTTGAGCGTAGGCCCGCTCTCCGGTGTCGAGGCGCAATTGCTGATCGACGCTTTTCCTATCGCAGCCGCCGGCACGATCGCGCAGGGCGCCGAACTGACCATCGAAGAGCAGCCGGTACGGGTCAAGTGCCTGAGTTGTGACGCAGAATCCGACGCGCGGCCTAACCGGCTGCTGTGCGGTTCCTGTGGCGACTTTCGAACCCGACTTATCAGCGGTGACGAGATGATGCTGATGAGCCTCGAATTGGAAAGGCGAGAGAACGCCTGAGGAGTACAGATGTGTGATACCTGCGGATGTAACGTCACCGAGGGCAACCGTCACCTGATCGAAGGCGATGGCAAACTCGCACAGACGGAATCGGGCAAAGAGGCGATCTCGGTCCTGCAGGGGCTGCTGAGCGAAAACGATCGGCTGGCGGCGCACAATCGCGAACACTTCGACCGCCATGGTGTGCTGGCGCTGAATCTGATGTCGTCGCCCGGCTCGGGCAAGACCCGGTTGCTGGAAGAAACCATTGCAGCTCTGGCCGGTGAATTGCGCATTGCTGTCGTCGAGGGGGACCTGGAGACCGAAAACGATGCCCAGCGCATCCGCGACAGAGGCGTGCAGGCGGTCCAGATAACCACCGGCACAGCATGTCATCTGGATGCCCATATGGTGCACAAGGCCCTGCATCAGATCGATCTCGACACAATCGACATCCTGTTTATCGAAAATGTCGGCAACCTCGTGTGCCCGGCCAGCTTCGACCTGGGGCAGCATCGCAACATCACCCTGCTGTCAGTGACCGAGGGCGACGACAAGCCGGCCAAATACCCTGTTATGTTCCGCGCGGCCGACCTGATGTTAGTCAGCAAATCTGACCTTCTCGCGGTACTCGACGACTTTGCACCGAACAAGGCCGAACGCCATTTGCGTGAGCTCGCAAGCACGGCACCCGTATTTACCCTGTCGGCAAAATCCGGCGACGGGATGGCGTCCTGGTTCGATTGGCTGCACGCACAACATGATGCGATTGCCGAGCGCGTCGCATCCGGAGAAACCGTCCGCCCTGCCGTACAGCCAGACGGCCAGCTGCTGCATGCGCACAACCATGACCACGAACACTCGCACGACGGCCATGACTGAGGCGCAGGCATGGCTCGAGCTCATCGACGGCCTGCCGTTGCGCGAGAGGGTGCGCGTCATGAACGTGTGCGGGGGGCATGAACGCTCGGTCACCCTGTCAGGCATGCGCACCGCCCTACCCTCCCAGATCGAGATCATCCCGGGTCCCGGTTGCCCCGTCTGCGTCTGTCCGGAAGAGGACATCTACCAAGCCATCCAGCTGGCGGCAAAGGACGAGGTGATCCTGGTCGCCTTCGGCGACATGCTGCGGGTGCCGGTGAATGTCGCCAAAGGCGAAATACGCTCGCTCGCCGAGGCCCGCGCGACAGGTGCGGACGTGCGCCCGATCGCATCACCCATCGAGGCACGCCTGATCGCCGCGCAAAACCCGGACAGGCGGGTGGTGTTCTTCGCCGCCGGATTCGAAACAACCACAGCGCCGGTTGCCGCCATGCTCGTCGAGGGCGTACCCGAAAACCTTTCGGTGCTGCTGTCCGGGCGCCTGACCTGGCCGGCGGTGGCGATGCTGCTCGACTCACAGGATGCCGGTTTCGACTGCCTTATCGCACCGGGTCACGTGGCCACCGTAATGGGCCCGGAAGAATGGGATTTTGTACCGAGGGATCACAAGATCCCGGCCGCGGTGGCCGGCTTCAGCACCGAGAGCCTGCTGGCCGCCACCTACTCGGTGGTGCGGCAGCATCTCGAAGGCAGATGTTTCCTCGACAACTGCTATCAGGGCGTGGTGCGTGCGGGAGGCAACCCGGGCGCAAAGACCCATCTCCAGACTTCCATGATGGTCTGCAATGCCAACTGGCGCGGCATCGGCGAGATAGTCGACTCCGGCTTCTGCATCCACCCGGACTACGCAGCGAGCGACGCCCGCAATCGTTTCACCGATTACAGTGCCGAGCAACGCCGCCGTGCCGGTCAGATGCCGCCCGGCTGCGACTGTGCTGGCGTGGTACTGGGCAAGATCTACCCGAACCAATGCAAGTTGTATGGCGCAGCATGCACTCCCCGCACCCCGATCGGGCCATGCATGGTCTCAGACGAGGGTGCCTGCCGCATCTGGCTGTCCAATGGCGTTGAATATGCCGCATAGAGGATGCGCTGCACCGCCTCCAACCGTCGTCCCACCGATATCCAAATGAGCAAAGACATGAGCGAACAGCGCGAATTCGTCCCCCTCAATCTGGCCCTGATGACCATCTCCGACACACGCACCGAGATCGATGACAAGTCAGGGGCCACGCTGCGGCGCCTGGCCAGCGATAGTGGCCACCACATCCGGGAACAGTGCATCGTGCCCGATGACATCTACCAGATTCGCGCCATTCTGTCGCGCTGGGTCGCCGACCCCGGGGTGCACGTCGTGATCACAACCGGCGGTACCGGCCTGACCGGGCGCGATGGCACACCCGAGGCGGTGCGCCCCCTGCTGGACAAGGTGATCGACGGCTTCGGCGAGATGTTCAGGATGCTGTCATATGACCTGATCGCCACGTCCACCATGCAGTCTCGGGCCCTGGCGGGGGTGGCAAATGGAACCTTTATTTTTTGTCTGCCTGGTTCATCGGGCGCCTGCAAGGACGGTTGGACCAAGCTGATCTCGCACCAGCTCGACTTCCGCACCCGCCCGTGCAACCTGGTGGAACTCATGCCCAGGCTGCTTGAGACCTGACCCGGCCTGCACGGCTAGCGCGCTAGTGGACCCTACTGGAAATTCGGTTATTCCCAGAGTGCCGCTGATGAGCCAAGGTAAGGCGCACACCGCAGGGAATGGCAGGCCCTTTCCAAGGGGGACAACGCACCATTGGCTCATTAGCGACGCCCCCTCTGGGCCCACTAGTACTGATAGGACTTATCCAGGGTCTCCGGCAGGAGGATTCCATATACACGCCGAATACCGGGTGCGGTCATCCGCTCAACCACCAGCGCCTCGGCACCGCTGTCCTGAAACATGGCCTGCGCCTCCTGCAGATTGGCCTGCAGCTGAATGACTGCAATCTGCAACCGGTTTGCAGGAATCGACAACAGATCTATCTCCTGTACACCCTCTGCAGCATCGGTTGATTCCAGAAACTTTGCCAGTTCGGCGGCCGGCATCAGCACCCGGGAATCCCTGTCTTCACTCACCAGCAGGTAGTCAGGATTCGCGTTCAGAATCTGCCGGGCACGGAGTCGGGTAATTTTTGTTTCGACCTGCGCGAAGCTGCGATCCATGACGCTTGCCACGCCGACCCGGCGCAAGGCCTGGTGCATGGGGTTGGTGCCATAGTCGAGGCCGTTTGCCCGCAGCATGGTGATAAACAGCGACTGCTTGCCAAACACCTCGCTGGCCGTGATGCCGGCGATCACCACGGCCAGCATCCCCGGCAGGATGATTGCCGGGCTCGCCGTCAACTCTAGCATCGCGGTCAGCGCCGCCAGCGGCGCCTGCAGACTGCCCGACATCATCGCGCCCATTCCGAGCAAGGCGAACAATCCAACATGGACTTCGACGCCGAACGGCAACAACTGGGCCACCTCGGCCAGCAGGGCACCCAACATGGCCCCAATAAACAGCGCCGGACCAATCATACCCCCAGGAACCCCGAGCCCGATGCACAGTGAAGTGGCCAGCAGCTTCCCGGCCATCAACACCAACAGCAGCGTGACCGCGAAACCGCCGTTCAGTGCGATCGCCACTGAATCGTATCCGATCCCCATGACCTCAGGCAGTTGCAGGCCGATAGCGCCGACCAAGACACCGGCCAGGATCATCCTCCACCAGATCCCAAGCGACTGAGAACGCCCGGCAACGGTCTGAACCGCGTGGATGAAGGTGGCAGACACTGCACCGGCGAGCACGCCAAGAACCGCCACGAACATCAGCTCGTGCAATGAACCCATCTGCATCGCTGGTACGGAAAATGCCGGTCCCTCGTCAAGCATCAGGCGTGAAAGCGTGGTGGCGCTGACAGCCGCCAGAATCACTGGGATGAAGCTGGCCACGGTGTACTCCATCATCACGACTTCGAGTGCAAACACCACGCCGGCCAGCGGCGTATTGAACGAGGCTGCGATTCCTGCAGCGACCCCGCAGCCGACCATGGAGCGGATCACATTGTGCGGTAGGGACAGGCGTTGACCGAGCAGGCTGCCGGACGAGGCGCCGAGAAATATATTCGGACCTTCACGTCCGACCGAATGCCCGCCAATGATGGCCAGCGCGGCACCGAAGAACTGCAGCAGAAAGCCCCGCAAATTGCATTTGCCCTGGTGATAGGCCATGCGTTCCATCACCCGCGCCACTCCGAGGACATGAACTCCCTTCGCGCCCCAACGAAACATGGTCGCCAGCAGCACAGCCGCAACAATGGGCAGCACCAGGCGCGCCCACTCCGGCAGGGACTCGTAGTTTTCCGGACCCTCGCCGGGCAGGATGCCGTCCTGGAAACCCTCCACGAAAAGGCGGAACAATACGATGACACCGCCAGCCAACATGCCGGTGAGCAACCCCAACACGGCAAGTGGCAACAATGCGTCCGGACGCGCCAGACGAATACGGGATTCGTCCAGATGCTCCGACAGCCTGCTGGATATCTTCTTCAGACGCTTAAGATCCATAGTCCCGGAGTTTATTGCTTAACCCTGCGTGGTCAATGCCGCATCAGCACTTGATCACCTGGTCGCCCGCGCGCATGCTGCGAACCGGGCCAACCCATCTTTCACCACAGCCCAAGTAAATCCTGTCATGGCACTGAATGCGACCATACATCGCTGCGCACTGCAGATATCCGACCTTGACAGGGATTACTACCGGAGCCACGCGCTCACGATCGCACGCCACCCGTCAGAGACCGATGAACGCATGATGACCCGCGTGCTGGCCTTCGCGCTGAATGCGGATGAACAGTTAAGTTTCACCCGTGGGCTCAGCCAGGACGATGAACCCGACCTTTGGCAACGCTCGCTCAGTAACGAGATCACGCTCTGGATCGAGACCGGCCAACCCGATGAGAAGCGCATCAAAAAAGCCTGCTCCCGATCTGAACGTGTCCTGGTCTATTGTTACCAGCATCGCGCAGCGCGCGTCTGGTGGACGCAGATAGCTAACCGCCTCGAAAGATTCCGCCACCTGTCGGTTTTGAAACTACCGGAAGGGACTGGCGATCAGCTCGCCAGCCTCGCGCAACGCAACATGGATCTGCAGTGCACCATCCAGGATGGCGAGATCTGGTTGTCGAGTGAAACCAGCGTCGTCCAGCTCACGCTCGAGCAGCTACGCTGAACGTCAGCAAGGCTGACTTGCCGACTCCGCACGTTGATCTGGCAAGCAATTCATAACATTCTCAGATACCGCAACAGCGGCCCGATGCCGCCTGACTGGGCAGCCAACTCACGGCAAAGATTCGCCATCATCGCCAATATCTGTTACTAAGACATCTGCCCAGACTGAAGTTGGAAGGGTAAAGAGTCTGTCACTCGAACATCGCCTGACAGCACGGCATTGCCCGCTTGCATTTGCAATGTAAGTGCCGGACGACTGCCGTAGGCCACAAAAGCGCTCAATTGATAAAGCATACAAAGTCCAGTAAAACCAGGAGAAACATTTTCATGTTCGCAAGAAAACTAATTTTCAGTGCAACCATCGTTGCCGGCCTTGGCCTCGGTGCTGTGGGCACAGCAAGCGCCGAATCCTTTATCACGATTGGTACCGGTGGCGTTACCGGCGTTTACTACCCAACCGGTGGTGCCATTTGTCGCCTGGTCAACAAGAGTCGCAAAGAGCACGGTATACGCTGCTCAGTCGAATCCACTGGCGGGTCTGTCTACAACCTGAACACCATCCGCGCCGGAGAACTGGATATGGGCGTGGCGCAGTCGGACTGGCAGTATCATGCATACAACGGCACCAGCAAGTTCAAGGATGCCGGACCCAACAAAGACCTGCGCGCGGTATTCTCCGTGCATGCTGAACCATTCACCGTGGTTGCACGCAAGGACTCCGGTATCGAGAAGTTTGATGACATGAAGGGCAAGCGGGTCAATATCGGCAACCCCGGTTCAGGCCAGCGCGGCACCATGGAAGTCCTGATGGCGGCCAAGGGCTGGACCAAGGATGACTTCTCCCTGGTATCCGAACTCAAGTCGGCCGAGCAATCCAAGGCATTGTGCGACAACAAGATCGATGCCATGGTCTTCACCGTTGGACACCCGTCCGGTTCGATCAAGGAAGCCAGCACCTCATGCGATACCGTGATAGTTGCGGTCACCGGCCCGGCGGTCGACAAACTGGTAGCTGACAACGACTACTATCGTAAGGCCGTGATTCCGGGTGGGATGTACGCAGGCAGCCCGGATGACACCGCCACCTTCGGTGTCGGCGCCACCTTCGTGTCTTCGACCAACACCCCGCCTGACACCGTCTATCAGGTGGTCAAAGCTGTATTCAGCAACTTTGACAGCTTCCGCAAGCTGCACCCGGCGTTCGGAAACCTGAAGAAGGAAGAGATGATCAAAGACGGTCTTTCGGCGCCTCTGCATGACGGCGCGGTCAGGTACTACAAAGAAGCAGGCCTGATGTAGGCCAGCTGTCCGGGGCCCTTCGTGATCAACGCGATCGGCCCCGGAACCGACTATCCTTGAACCGCTGGCACAAGAAGGACGCGAAGTCCCGAACGTAGAAGAAGCGACTGATACAGATCGCAACGTTCGCGCGAACCAACGGGAGCAGAACCGTGGCCAAAAAAAAGAATCCTGAGAACGTCGATCAACCCGATCAGATTGAAGCCGAAGACCTGGTTGCGCAGGTCGATACCGGCGCGCGCCACCCGGGGGGATTACCCGGCAAGATGTTGTTTGGCGTACCTGTCGCCTGGTCTCTCTTTCAACTGTGGTATGCCTCCCCCCTGCCTTTTATATTCGGGTTCGGCGTATTCAACGACACCGAAGCGCGGGCCATTCACCTGGCATTCGCGCTGTTCCTAGCATTCACGGCGTTCCCGGCCCTGCGGTCTTCACCCCGCGACCATATCCCGATACAGGACTGGCTGTTTGCCGCCGTGGGCGCATTCAGTGCCGCGTACATCTTTATCTTTTACACCGAACTGTCCGGCCGTTCCGGTGCGCCCATAACGATCGACCTGGTGGTTGCCGTCTGCGGCATGCTGCTGCTGCTCGAGGCCACCCGACGTGCGCTCGGGCCGCCCCTGATGATCGTTGCCATGGTCTTTCTGGTCTACACATTTGGCGGCCAGTACATGCCTGATGTCATTGCACACAAGGGTCAGAGCCTCAGCAAGGTCATGTCTCACCAGTGGTTGACCACAGAGGGCGTGTTCGGCATCGCACTTGGCGTATCCTCCAGTTTCGTATTTCTGTTCGTACTCTTTGGTGCCATGTTGGAACAGGCCGGCGCCGGCAACTATTTCATCAAGGTCGCCTTCGCCTTGCTCGGCCACCTCAAGGGCGGTCCGGCCAAGGCGGCCGTGGTTGCTTCGGCGACCACCGGCCTGATCTCCGGCTCATCGATCGCAAACGTGGCGACAACCGGTACATTCACGATCCCGTTGATGAAGCGGGTCGGCTTTCCCGGCACCAAGGCCGGAGCGGTCGAGGTGGCCGCCTCGACGAACGGTCAGTTGACACCGCCGGTTATGGGAGCCGCAGCCTTCCTGATGATCGAGTACGTTGGCATCTCTTACCTTGAGGTCATCCAGCACGCGATCCTTCCGGCGGTCATTTCGTACATTGCATTGTTCTACATAGTCCATCTCGAGGCGCTCAAGGCGGACATGCAGGGGCTACCCAAGCTCCATCATCCAACTATCGCACAACGCCTGATGACCTTTGCTGCTGTGGTCACCGGAATCTGCCTGATCGGCTTTGCGGTCTACTATGGCATCGGCTGGATCAAGGACATCGCCGGTGATGCAGCTATCTACATCGTTGCGGTCTTGGTAAGTGCTGCGTACGTCGGGCTACTGAAGTTCGCAACGACCTATCCGGAACTGGAGATGGACGATCCGGACAACCCGGTTCTGCAACTGCCGGAGACCGGCCCGACCGTGAAGGCCGGGCTGTACTTCCTGCTACCTATCGTGGTGCTGATGTGGTGCCTGATCGTCGAGCGCTTCTCACCGGGCCTGTCCGCCTTTTGGGCCACCATGCTGATGATAGTGATCGTGCTGACCCAGCGGCCGTTGCTGGCATTCTTCCGTGGACAGGACCTGCAGGGGCAGCTCAACCGCGGAATGGCTGAATGCATCGACGGCTTGTCGCATGGTGCTCGCAACATGATAGGCATTGGTGTGGCCACCGCGGCAGCCGGCATCATCGTCGGCACGATCACCCTGACCGGCATAGGGCAGGTGATGATAGAGTTCGTCGAATTCATCTCGGGTGGTTACCTGATGGCGGCGCTGATCTTCACGGCGATGATCTGCATCATCCTCGGAATGGGTCTTCCAACCACCGCCAACTACATCGTGGTATCCAGCCTGATGGCGCCAGTGGTGGTTTCACTGGCCTCTGCGAACGGACTGATCGTGCCGCTGATCGCGGTGCACATGTTTGTGTTTTATTTCGGCATATTGGCGGATGACACGCCACCGGTCGGTCTGGCGGCATTTGCCGCGGCGGCGATCGCCAAGAGTGACCCGATCAAGACCGGCATCCAGGGCTTTATGTACGATATCCGTACGGCCATCCTGCCCTTCCTGTTCATCTTTAATACCCAATTACTGCTGATTGGCATAGACGGGTGGTTTGAGCTGGTTATCGTCATCGCCTCCGCAACCGTGGCCATGCTGTTGTTTGCCGCTGCAACTCAGGGCTACTGGTTGACCAGAAGCCGCCTGTGGGAGTCGCTGGCAATCCTGCTGGTCGCTTTCACCCTGTTCCGCCCAGGTTTCTGGTGGGACGAGATCTATGCCCCTCACGAGGTTCTCGATGCAACCCTGATAACCGAGCAGGCGTCCAAAGTCGCGCAGGAGGGCAATCTGCAGATGTTGGTTCAGGGCGAGAATCTCGACGGCAAATTCATTTCCAAAACGATCCTGTTACCGCTCGGCAAGGGTGACGACGGCGCCCAGCGCCTGGCCAATGCTGGTCTGGAAGTGCGCGTCGAAGACGACAAAGTGTTCGCCGACAACGTGGTATTTGGAAGTGACGCCCAGAACGTCGGCCTCGATTTCGATTGGCAGATCGTCAACCTTCAGGTCAAAGCCGACCGACCGCCTAAGCACCTGATGTTCATCCCTGCCCTCATGCTGCTCGCATTGGTGGCCTGGATTCAACGGCGGCGCCATGGCCCGTCCAAGCCAGCTCCGCAACCTGCCTGATTCGGAGGCAAACGATGTACAAGAAAATCCTGGTCCCCCTGGATCTGCAAGAAACCGCCCTATCGGTGCGTGCCACGACAGTAGCGCAGGATATAGCAAACTGTTATCAGTCGAGCATATCCGTGCTGACTGTTATTCCGGATTTTGGTATGCCGCTGGTCGCCAACTTTTTTCCTGAAGATGCGCTAAAGCAGGCCGAGAACGAAGTGCACGCCGAATTGAAACGGTTTATCGCGGCACATTTCAAAGACCCTTCTGCGATTCGGGCGGAAATCGACAGCGGCAGTCCACACAAGGTCATCGTGCAGCACGCACAGAAGGAAAAATTCGACCTAATCATATTGCCGGCTACCGGTAAGGACGTCAGCAAGGTGTTCATGGGCTCGAGCTCGACCCATGTCGTGGAACGCTCTCCTTGCTCTGTGCTGGTGGTCAGGCCTTAGGAGCCGGACTCCGTCTCGACTCCCAGACCGGAAGGCAGCAGTTCGCCAACGCCAGCAACAATCAACGACAGTATCGCGAAATCGAATACGGCTCCTGCCTTGAACTCGGCAATGATCTCATCGTGCCGGTCCAGCATGGCGCGATTCTGCCGCGCCCAGTGTTCGAGTATTCCGCGCCCGCTTTTTTCCTTGTTGCGCGAACGCAGGACCTCTGCGGTCAGATTGCGCCTATGGCCATTGAGCGCCGCCTGGAGCTTGGTTCGCGCCAGGAGATGCCAGTGCGTCTGTACCGAGAGACCCGCGACCTGTTTCCCGATCCAGTCCAGGTCCAGAGTGTGGCTCAACGCAGAATAAATCCAGGCCGCGGTCTCGATCTCGGTATTTGTCGAAGTGGCAACTTCGACGATATCGAGCGCGGCCGACAGCGGAATCAGCGCTGACACCTGCTGCGCGAGTTCGCGTGGTACGCCAGCCCTGGTCAGTTTGCGCACGTGCCGGTCGAATTCCCGCTTGTCCTCCGAGGCCAGAGGCTTCGGCATCGCAAGGGCCAACTCAGCCACACCGTCGTGGAAGCGTTCTCTGAGTCCTTCCATATTCAGACAGTCCTTGTATGCGCGAAGCACAGACGTCAGGGTCTGCTCGAGAAAACCGGCAACGGTCGATAACATGTCGATCTGTACTGTCGCGGCGACCTGATTGTCGAGCGCCTCTATCTGCACCCATATGGTGTCTGTATCAAATATCTCGCTCGCGATGATATAGGCGCGCACCACACCGGCTATATCCGAGCCCACCTCTTCGCGCACCCGGAAACCAATCCCGGGGCCGACGTGGTCGCTGATGCTACCGGCAATCGAAGTCGCGATGATTTCACGGCGCAGACGGTGCGCTTTCATCTCTTCGGCAAAGCGCTCACCTAGCACGGAGGGAAAATACCGCGCCAGACGATTCTGGACGAAAGGATCATCCGGGATGTCCGATGCAACGATGGCCTCGAAATAATTCATCTTGCTGTAGGCCAGCAACACCGCAACTTCCGGCTTCGTAAGCCCCTGCTCCAAAGCAAGACGCTCGGTGAGCGCCTTCTTGTCCGGCAAGCGCTCAAGCTGCCGGTTGAATCTCCCGGTGTGCTCCAGAAGGTCCATGAAGCGGGCTTGCTCGTAAAGTCGCTGAGAACCACCCGCAACTACGACACTCACCGCCTGGGTCTGCGAATAGTTGTCAGCCAGCACCAACTGCGCCACGTCGTCCGTCATCTCGGCCAGCAGCTGATTGCGTTGCTTGGTGGTCATATCGCCGTTGGCGACCACCTTGTCCAGCAGGATTTTTATATTGACCTCATGGTCGGAACAATCGACGCCGGCAGAGTTATCTATCGCGTCGGTATAGATCAGGCCACCCCGCAGCGCGTACTCAACGCGGGCCAGCTGAGTGAACCCCAGGTTCCCGCCTTCGCCGACGACCCGGCAGCGCAGATCGCGGGCATCAACGCGCAGGCCGTCATTAGTCTTGTCGCTGGCCTGTTCGTGTGTTTCGAACGACGCCTTTGCATAGGTGCCGATCCCGCCATTCCATAGCAGATCGACAGGCGCCTTCAGCATGGCATTGATCAGGACGTTTGGCGTCACTCTCGCCGCCTTCAGGCCGAACATCGCCTGCACCTCTGGCGTCAGTGTGATCGATTTCGCCGCACGCGCATGGACGCCGCCGCCCTGAGAGATCAATTGCCGATTGTAATCTGACCAGCTTGAACGCGGCAGTCGGAAGAGACGTTCGCGCTCGGTATACGACGCCTCAGCATCGGGATCCGGATCGAGGAAGATGTGCTGATGATTGAAGGCTCCCAGCAGACGGGTATGCCTCGACAACAGCATGCCATTGCCGAACACATCACCAGACATGTCGCCAATGCCGATAACCGTGAAATCCTGCGACTGGGTATCCAGGCCGAGTTCACGGAAGTTGCGCTTTACAGACTCCCAGGCTCCCCGGGCGGTGATCCCCATCAGTTTGTGGTCGTAACCCACCGAACCGCCGGACGCGAAGGCGTCACCCAGCCAGAAGCCGTACTCTGCCGCAACCTGGTTGGCGATATCGGAGAATGTGGCCGTGCCCTTGTCCGCGGCAATGACCAGATAGGGGTCGTCTTCATCATGGCGGACCACACCTGGCGGCGGAACCAGCGCGTCGCCCACCAGGTTGTCTGTGACATCCAGCATGCCGCGCAACAGGGTCTGGTAGCATGCCACCACTTTCTCCATGAGCTGTTCACGACTATCGTGGACGACACCGTTCTTGACCACAAAACCACCTTTTGAGCCAACCGGCACAATAACGGTGTTCTTGACCATCTGGGCCTTCATCAGACCAAGCACCTCGGTGCGGTAATCCTCCATCCGGTCGGACCAACGCAGCCCACCGCGCGCGACACGGCCGCCACGCAGGTGCACCCCTTCCATATGCGCCGAGAACACGAAGATCTCAAACATCGGCAGGGGTAATGGGACATCCTGTATTCGGCTGGGGTCAATCTTGAACGAAAGATAGGTCTTGTCCGCGCCATTAGCGTCGGGGCGGTAAAAATTCGTGCGCAATGTCGCCTGAATCAGATTCAGGAATCCCCGCAGAATACGGTCTTCATCGAGGCTCGACACATTCTCCAGCAGTGATTCGAATTCCTGAAGCTTCTTCTCCTCTTGGGTGTCCGCATCCGCTGCATCAGGCGAGAAACGCAAACGAAACAGCCGATTCAGTTTACGCACCACTTCCGGATGCCTATTCAATACGGCGATGGTGTATGCCTGCGTATACGGCACTTTGATCTGATGCTGATAGCGGCTGTAGGCCCTGAACAGCATGGCCTCTTTCCACGAAAGCCCCCCCCGCAGAACCAGCCCATTGAAACCATCGTCATCGATTTCACCTTCCCAGACTCGCAAGAAGGTATCGCCGAACAGTGATCTCACCCGGGTTGAAACGGGCTTCCTGCCTGTGGGACGGCGGGTGGCGAAATCGTGGATCCAGGCATCGCCGGCAGGATGCCGAATACGGTAGGGCCGTTCACCAAACACACTGAGCCCCATATGCTCAAGTATCGGAATCACCTGCGACAGAGAAACCGGCTTGACGAGTGAGTAGAGACGCACGTGCAGCTGATCCGGGCTCTCGGAGATCGGATGATAGAGGTGCAGGGCGAGCCGGCCATCCGAGCGCGCGCGCTCTATACGCTGGATATCCTTCACCGCGATGCGTGGATGACAGTCTTCACGATAGCCGCCGGGAAACGCATTCGCGTAGTCGCTTAGGTAGGCCGTTGCGCGTGATTCAGCAACCTCGTTGAACAAGGCCGCACGCAGGCCGTCCTGCCAGGTCGTCGTAACCTCGACCACCTGTCGTTCGAGTTCATTGATATCGTAGCTTGGTTCGGAACCCGGCGGGACCCTTACCACGTAATAGACCCGCGCCAGAATCGACTCGGAAAACTGGGTGTCGAAGACGACGTCAGTGCCACCCAGCGCGTCTATCAGGATACTTTGTACCGCAATGCGGACCTCGCGGCTGTAATGTTCTCGCGGCAGGTAGAGAAGGCAGGTAAAGAAACGCCTGAACGGATCCCGGACCATGAACAGCCGAGTGCGCTGCCGCTCCTGCAGTCCCAGTACGCCCAACGTTGTGCCCAGCAGGTCGGCGGTGCTGATCTGAAACAGGAGGTCGCGTGGGAAATTGTCCAGGACATTGGCGACAACCCGCCCGGAGTGGCTGTTCGGTGTAATCTTCGCGGCCTCAAAAACCTCCTCGATCTTCTTTCTCAACAAGGGGATCTGCCGCGGTGGCGTGCTGTAGGCGCCGGAGGAAAAAAGCCCGATAAGGCAGTAGAGGCCAATTACCGCCCCCTGCTCGTCCCTTTGCTTGACCGCCACACAATCCATATAGGCAGGCCTGTGGATACTCGATCTCGCGTTCGCCTTGGTAACCAGAAGATCATGATGAAAAGCGCTCAGATCCACGCCCAGTCCGGACACCCATTCCTCAGCACGCTGACTCGACTCGGCGCCGCCCCGCAATACACCCAGCCCGGAATTCTCGACCAAGCGCAGAACGCCTTTTTCTCCTTCACCCAGCATGGCAAACCGGCACGTGGCGATGAACAGGAAATGGTCATTGATCATCCAGTTCAGAAAAGCCCCGACCTCGTCGGCATCGGGACTGGCTGCCTCAGTTGCATGACTGCCCAGTTCCGACTGGATCCTTTCCGCCTGACGCCTCATCTTCAGCCAGTCCGAGGTGGCCAGTGTGATGTCTGCGATGACACCCGATACCAGACCTTCCAGGCCCGCCAGCTTCTTTGCGGGCTGGCGGTCCACGTGGAATCGAAGCACCGCCTCGGCCGAAGCAGCCTCGTCGCCGCTCTTGCTTTCATGCACAGCGGTGATCACCCCTTTGGCATCGCGGCTTACGCCGAACACCGGGTGGATGGTCAGACTGATGGTCATACCTTTGCGGTTCAGGGCTGCAGATATCGAATCCACCAGAAATGGCATATCCGGCGCAACGACCTCGACAACCGTGTCATTGCTGCGCCATCCGTGCTCTTCCTGTTCCGGGTTGTAAACCCGAACCACCGCCTCGTCGGGCCTTCGTTTCCGCATCAGGTGCCAGTGTGCGATCAGGGCCCCGAGCAAGTCGTGTGGATCATGCTCTTCGAGATCAGCCGGAGATATGTGCCTGTAATAAACGCCGAGCAGCAGCTCCAGCTGACCAGCTTCGACGGGGCGGGCACCGTCCGGAGGACTGTCCGCCAGCAGTTTGCTCAGCGTACGAATCAGCTGGTTGTTGTGTTTTCTGAACA
>Ga0316201_10001191_pt1 | contig 17094 bp, 16 predicted proteins | sample CS6wburrow_MG_FD_204516 | JGI IMG/M metagenome (GOLD analysis project Ga0316201, IMG submission 204516) | Coastal sediment microbial communities from Delaware Bay, Delaware, United States - CS-6 worm burrow | ecosystem: Environmental > Aquatic > Marine > Coastal > Sediment | place: USA... | reverse complement strand
GACCTCGACAAGATCATCGTCAATCTGATCGACTGGCTCGGCGACCTGTTTGAGAATCGGATCAGGATAAACCAGGATGGTACGTACGGCCATGATCAGAGTTCCACGGTCGGGATGGTGCGTACGGTAATGTCGACCTGCAGTTCATCGCGGATTGGTGACAGCCAGTTGTCGACATCCTCTTCTTCGACTCCTTCAGGCAGGGTTGCTTCGATAACCATTACATAAACGGGACGATCTTCGGTGCCGACCAGCTTGGTGTTCAGGTCGGTGATGTTGACCTTCTTCTCACCAAGCACATTGGCCACCCGGTAAACGATTCCCGGTTTGTCAGAGCCGTATACGGAGATCATACAGAGGTCGCCTTCGATGTGTGAGCGAACCTCGCCGCCCGGCTTGAGAACCCTCAGGGCAACGGTCAGATCAGCATCTTCCAGGGGCTTGAAGGCGTCGCCAAAGCTTTTCCGGTCGATGAATTCCGGGTGGCCGAGAATCAGGATCATGGCGAACTGGCCACCGAGAATCGAACAGCTCGAATCGGCAAGATTACAGCCTTGTTTGAATAGAATCTCGGTCACCTGGGAGACGATCCCGGGGCGGTCGCGACCAACGATGGTCAATGCGAAATGGTTCATGGCAGACTCCCTCTTTGACACAGTGGTTGAATGACTTTATCTTTCTATCATAAATTTAGGCAAGGAACACTAACTCTTTGGCCCGTGGCTCGCGGTTCGTGGCTCGTGGTTTTTTACTACCCACGAACCACACTCCACGTACCACGCACCGGTTCAAGATATGTTAAATCTGAAAGATTTAAAAATTGATTACTACCGCGGCTCCGGTCCAGGTGGCCAGCATCGCAACACCAGCGAGACCGGAGTGCGTATTACCCATCTGTCGACCGGTATTGTCGTAACTGCTACGGAATCACGTTCCCGGCACATGAACCAGCAACGTGCCATGGCACGCCTCGAGGAGAAACTCGCCGCGCGGTTGAGAAAGCGGCGGCCGAGGATCAAGACCCGCCCCGGCAAGGCCGCCATTGCCAGGCGCCTGGATGCCAAGCGCAAACAGGGGGACAAGAAACGTGATCGCAAGAGACTCGATTGCTGATCAAAGCTGAAAAGAATCATTGAAAATATGACGATCCGCATTGGTCAAATTTGATCAGCATTCGTTGAAAAGATTGCGCCCGAGTCTTTGGTTTAGTAGATGAAGCGAAGTAAGAGACCGTTCAGCAGGATGGTGCCCAACACCAGGCCGAGATAGAGATGCAGGCCGATGCGGAGCTTTTGAGCGGTTTTCTCGATAAAGAGGGTTTTGCGCTGGACCCGTGTGGTCCAGACAGCGAAAGCGATCGCCAGGCCGGCAACCAGGCTTTGCAAAAATGGCAGTTGCACCAGCTTGAAAGGCGGCAGCAGCAGGGTGGCGGTGATCATGCCGAGAATCCAGAAATGGCTGACGCTCAACAGTTGGTGACCTGACATCTTGTTCGGCAGGACCTTGAATCCGGCACGCAGAAGTTCCTCACGGTCGGGCATGGCCAGCAGCCAGTAGTGAGGCACCTGCCAGAGGACCATCAACAGGACCAGGGAGAGCGGCCGTGGGTCGAACGGGTCACCACCTGCCGCAATCCAGCCGATCAGGGGCGGCAGGGCGCCACAGGGGGTGCCGGCGATCACGGCCAGGGAAGAGATTTTTTTCAACGGAGTGTAGACAGCCAGATACCAGACGGTTGCACCGAGGCCAAGCAGGCTGGCCGTGGTGCCGGAGGTGGCAAGCAGAACGCCGAGACCGCCGCTGGCCAGGAGCAGACCGACCGCCATGCCGGCTCGCGGGGCCAGGGCACCGCAGGCGAGTGGCCGGCTACAGGTGCGGCGCATCAGGGCATCTGTGAAGCGCTCCTGGACCTGGTTGAGGACCGAGCAGGCAGAACTCAGCAGGAAGATCCCCCAGACGACGCCCCAAAGCTTCAACCAGGGCAGGTAAGGGCTTGCTGCCAGCGCTCCGGCCAGCGCCGAGAGGGCGACCATCGCCGAGAGCGGCAGGCGGATCAGGCGGCTAAGAGCCGTCAGGTTAGTCATGGTACGAGAGGAGGCATGCATTATTGGTTCTGTCGATCCAGGTTATGTTCCGTCTGCCACAAGGACACTAAGGCTCAAAGAAAAAAAAACAATTTCTGCAATAACACTAATCAGAGGACCTCTTTGTGTCTTGGAGTCTTGGTGGCTAGTTAGCTCATCTGTGGCACGTCTTATTTCAACGTTTCCATCCAGCTTTGCATCGCCTTGATGTCTTCATCACTCAATCCCGGATAAGGCGGCATGGCGGGCGGGTAACCCTCGGTCACTTCTGCGCCGGGTTCCCTTATAGCCCGAATCAGGTAGTCCGTGTCTGCCAGGACCTTGACGGATTGACCATCTTTTGTGACTGAGCGTTCGCTGCCGATCAGCCCCTTGAAGCTCGGACCGACTTTGCGGGTGCCGTCGATGCTGTGGCAGCCGAGACAGCCATTCTGGCCAGCCAGGGCCTTGCCGCGCTCGACTGGGTCCGCCGGCGCAGCAGGAGCGGCAGGAGCCTCTTCTTTTTTGTGAGTCTCTTGCTTTGCAGGTTCCGGTTCCTGAGACGATGGAGTGGTCGACTTTTTCTCTGTTGCAGGCTCAGTCTGAGCCTCGCCGCCTTTTGAGTCCATCAGGTAATCGAGAATCCCGGTCATATCCTCTGCCGGGATGCGTCCGGCATACGAGGGCATGGCAGGCGGGAAGCCTTCGACGATATCGGCGTTGGGTTCGAGAATCGCTTTCTCCAGGTAAGCGCGATCGGTCGTCAGGGTCTGGCTTTCACCGTTTGTGATCACAGTAACCTGGCGGCCGCTTATCCCCTGGAAGGTCGGACCGACCGACGGTGTGCCATCGACGGAGTGACAACCGAGGCAGCCGTGCTTCTGCAGCAGGGCCTTGCCGATATCCGCTGCGACCGGCTTGTCTTCAAGCCAGGCGGCAAATTCGGCAGGAGGAATCGCTTCCACGGTGGTGATCATTGCGGAGTGGGCGACACCGCAATACTCGGCGCAGAAAAGATCGTAGCTGCCTGGTTCCTCGGCGACGAACCAGGCATAAGTTTCCATCCCCGGAACCGTGTCACGCTTGACACGAAACGCCGGGACGTAGAAAGCGTGCAACACGTCCACGGAATTGAGTCTGACATTGACAGGCTGACCGACCGGCACGTAGAGCTTGTCGGAGGTCTTGCCGTTTTCATAGGTGAAGAGCCACGACCACATGCGCGCTGTCCCCTGGACCGGGATAGCATTGTCAGGGACCCGCCGCAACGACAGATAGCCTTCCCAGCCGTACCAGAACATCACCATGACCAGGATCGAAGGGATGATCGTCCAGGTGACTTCCAGCCAGACGTTGTGGTCTTTCTGGCTGAGTGGCGTCGGGTAGCGTTTGCGGCTGTAGCGCCAGGACAGGTAAACCACGGCAATTGTGATACCGAGCAGTGCAACGCCGCTGATGCCGAAGATGACGTAGAAGGCTGTGTCGACAGCTTCGGTGGTGGTGATCAAAGGTTGCGGATTCACGTCAACTCCTAACGATAAAGAACATCAAAGAAGGTCAGACCGATAAAGATCGCCAGAATGGCCAGTGCCGACAAAAGCGAAATCTTGAACAGGCGACTTTCGTATTTCATGTGCATGAAGACCGCGACCACCAGCGACGACTTGAGCGTGGCAATGCCGAGGGCCACCCAGATGTTCAGCGGGCCGAGGTTGTACTGGGCGACCCACACGGTGATGCCGGTCAGGATCAGCAGCACGATCCAGATGCCCATGAAGGTCTTGTACGGAACTATGTGTGCGTGTTCTTCGGACATAACTACCTCATTTGAAAATTATATATTAACGCAAAGGCGCCAAGGCGCGAAGAAAGTCAAACATCTAACGGGTTAAAAGCAAAGCCTTGGTTTTCTCCTTGGCGTCTTTGCGTCTTGAGTGAGCGTAGCGAGCAGGCCTTGAAAGATTTTGTTTTCGTCTGCCACGTACCGCGTACCGCGTACCTTTCCTTTAATGCAAAATCAAATAGTACAGCGGGAAGATAAAAATCCAGATCAGGTCGACCAGGTGCCAGTAGAGGCCGGCGTTCTCCAGGATAACGAAATCATCAGCGTTAATCCGGTCGGTATTGATCAGGATCATGCTCCAGAGCAGGACCAGTGCACCGATCACCACGTGGATGCCGTGTAGCCCGGTGGTCAGGTAGTAGATGTTGAAAAAAACCATCTCGCCGGGTTGCAGCTCTTTCATGTGCGCCGAGCCGGGATAGATGCCGTGATGAATCTTGGCGCTCCATTCGAAGTACTTGTTGATCATGAAGATCGCGGCGCAGGCGATGGTGGCGCCGAGCAGGCCAAGGCAGAGCCGTTTGGCACCGCGACGCAGAGCGGTGATCGAAACGGCGACAAACAGGCTGCTGGTCAGCAGGACCAGGGTGTTGCCGCCGCCGAACCAGACGTTAAGTTCCTTGCCGGCGGTAATGAATTCCTTGGGATAACGCGCCAGGTAGACCGAATAAAGAATAAACAGCCCGCCGAACAGCAACACCTCGGTAAAGAGGAAGAGCCACATGCCGAACTTGGCGCCGGTATAGTCCTTGTGTACATGCCCGCTCATAGAACGCCTGCCTTTTTGAAGTCGTAAGGGCCATGCGTGACCACCGGGTCCTCCTCACCAAAATTGGAGTGCGGCGGCGGCGAAGGGATCTGCCACTCGAGGCTGGCACCTCCCCAGGGGTTGTCTCCGATCGGATCGCCTTTAAACAGACCACGGAAGATATTGACGAACATTATGACCAGGCCGATGGCCAGGATCCATGAGCCGATCGTGGAGATCTGGTTGATCCCGGTAAACTCGGGGACGTAGTCATAGTAGCGGCGCGGCATCCCCTGCATACCAGCGATTTTCATCGAGATGTAAGTGATGCAGAAGCCGACGAAAATGAGCCCCCATGCCACCGTGGCAATTTTTTTGTCATACATGCGGCCATAGATTTTCGGTAGCCAGTAATGCATGGCGGCGAAAAACGCCATGCCGGTGCCACCGAACATGACGAAGTGGAAATGGCCGACAACGAAATAGGTATCGTGTACGTGCACGTCTGTTGCTGCTGCGCCGAGCACCAGGCCTGTTAACCCGCCAATCGTGAAGAGCAGGATGAAGGAGAGGGCGAACAGCAATGGCGGGTCGAGCAGAACCGAACCCTCGTACATGGTCGCCAGCCAGTTAAAGACCTTGATCGCCGAAGGGATGGCAACGATGAATGTCAAAAACGAGAAGACCAGCACCGCCATGTCCGACATGCCACTAGTGTACATATGGTGCGCCCAGACCAGGGAACCGGCGAAGGCGATGGCAATACTTGAAACGACGATCGCCTTGTAGCCGAAAGCCGGTTTGCGGGCAAACACCGGAACGATATCCGAGACCACGCCCATTCCGGGCAAGACCATGATGTAGACCGCAGGGTGTGAGTAAATCCAGAACAGGTGCTGGAACATGATTGGATCGCCGCCCTGGGTCGGATCGAACAGACCGGTGCCAATCACCCGCTCGGCGAAAAGCAGGGCCACGGTGATGCCGATCACCGGGGTGGCGAGGACCTGAATCCAGGCCGTAGCGTAGAGCGACCAGGTGAAGAGCGGTATACGCATCCAGGTCATCCCCTCGGCGCGGAGCCTGTGGATGGTGGTGACGAAGTTCAGCCCGGTCAGGATCGACGAGAAACCGAGGACAAACACTGCCATCGCAGCCAGCGACACGTTGGTGCTGGTCTGGGCGGAAAAGGGCACGTAGAAGGTCCAGCCGGTATCAGGTGGACCACCGCCGGTAAAGAGCGAAGTCACCGCCATCAGGGCGCCGATGACGTAGAGATACCAGGAGAAGAGGTTGAGCTTCGGAAAGACGACGTCGCGAGCGCCGATCTGGATCGGCATGATCAGGTTGCCGAAAGCCGCCGGGATGCCGGGGATGATGAAGAGGAAGATCATGATCACGCCGTGCAAAGTGAAGGCGGCGTTGTAGGTCTGGGCGCCCATGATCGTTTCTCCCGGGGCAAAAAGCTCCAGGCGGATCAAAAGTCCGAGAATGGCCCCGACACAGAAGAAGGTGACGATGCACCAGAAGTACAGCAGGCCGATGCGCTTGTGATCGGTTGTTAACAGCCAACCGAAGATGCCGGGGTAGTTGCCTTCATCGAAAAAGCCGCGGTTGTTGGTTGCCGTGGCAGTTACATCACTCATAAGTTCTTATCCTTCGCCGCGTTGATTTTCTTTTTTGGGCTTTTTGCCGCCGAACACCAGGAAGGCGGCGAATATGGCCAAGGTCGTCAGAATGGCTGTGGCTGAGACGCGCAAGATGTTGAATACATAAGTCTTCTGCTCCGGGTCGAAACTGAAACAGTACTGTACCATTTTACGGATTGTGGTGCCAACCTTCCCGGACTTGGCTTCGTAGAGAGCCAGGGTCAGGTCCTTCGGTACCACGTGGGTGCCGTGCAGATAACGCACGATCATGCCGTCCGGGGAGACCACGAAAAATACGACCGGATGCAGGAATTCGGTCCCGACCTTCTGGAAGTGGTAGCCGGCAGCATCCGTCAGTTTGTGTATCGTATCGATGTCGCCGGTCAGGAAGCGCCAGGCCTTTTCGGGATACTGGTTTTTCATCGCCGCATAGTAGGTGTTGCGGCTGCGTTCGGCCAGTTCGGGCATCTCATTTTCATCAAAGCTGAACGAGATGACCTGGTAGTCCTGTCCGGCCTTGAGCTTGAGACCAGGGAGCACACGGGCCAGGTCGCCTTGCAGGAAATGGCAGACGTTGGGGCAGCGGTAATAAACCGGGGCAATCACTGTCGGCATGGTGATCAGGTCGGCTAACCTGACCGGTTGACCCAGTTCATTGCGAAAAGTCAGTTCGAGAGGGATGTGGGTGCCGAGCTTTTCATCGAGACCGACCTTGGCTGCGCTGTCCTCGGTCTGTACCGGGTGCACGTGTCCGCCCGTCTCCTCGCCGGCTGCAGCATGGCCCTTGTGACCCATCTCGCTCATGTCGTCAGCTGTCTTGTGGCCCTCATGCTTCATGTCGTCCATTTTCCCGGCAGCTTCCGATTGTGCCTCGTGGGCCATGTGACTCATGTCACCGGTGGCGGCGTTTTGGCCATCGGTCATTTCAGACGGTTCGTTATGCCTGTGCTGGGGAACGGCAGCAAGCGCCGGGATGTAGAACAGGAGAAGCGAGACAGACAGGGTGCAGACGACTGCTGGAAAAGTTTTTGCACACCACCATCTGCCAACAGTCTTTTGCATAGTAATAGGTTCCTGTAAGGTTTGAGAATTCAGAAGTGGATAATTCCGGTAATAATATCAACTTTGGGAAATTTTGCAATTGGTTCTCATACGTTGCGCGGATTGCGAAGACCAGGGTCTTCTGGTAGCATGTGAAGCCGGAAGCGAAGGAGAAGGCCATGGATGAACTGACTGCACGGATCATTGAACTCGAGATTCGCTATACTCACCAGAATCAACTGATTGAGGAGCTGAACTCGGAATTGACAACGGCGAACAACCGGATTGACCGGCTCGAGCGTGAGGTGGGCGCCTTGCGCGAAATGCTTGGCAGCATGGGTCCGGAGCTTACCCAGTCTCCCGATGAATAATCATGACTGACGATCTCAAGCGCATTTTCCTTGAAGCATGCGTCCTGATCGCTTTTGGTGCGCTGTTCGGCCTGACCATGAACCACCAGCTGGTTCTCGACGCATTTGCCGGCCGTTTGGTACCCCAGCGTCCGGCGGTCAATGCGGAACAGGATCTTCAGCAGGATGTTCCGATGTCCCTGCCAATGCCGGTTTTGTTGGAAGAGGTCCAGCAGTTGACGACCGATGGCGGGTTGCTTGTCGATGCCCGCAGCCCGGAACTGTTCGCGGCAGGGCATATCGAGGGGGCGGTCTCCCTGCCACTGGCTGATATCGATAACGTCCTCCCTGACTTTATCGCCCGTACCGAAAAAGACCGGGTTGTCGTGGCCTATTGCAGCGGTTTCGGCTGTCCCGATTCCTTCGACCTCGGCATGCGGCTGATCGAGGAAGGTTACAGCGATGTCCGGGTATTTGAAGGCGGCTACCCGGAATGGCGGGATGCCGGGTTTGCGGTCGCGGGAGAGGACCAATGAATCGGTTTCAATGGTTCTTATACCATCTGGTCAGGTTGTCCCTGGCCCTGGTTTTTGTCTACGCCGGTGCGGTGAAGGTTCAGGACGTGGTCGCGTTTTCCGGCCATGTCGCGGCTTACCAGATCCTCCCCTACGCCATGAATTACCTGGTCGCGGCGACCCTGCCTTACGTGGAGTTCCTCGCCGGCGTGCTGCTGCTCCTGAATGTCCGGGTTCGCCCGGCCCTGGTCGTGATCGGCGGCATGACCCTGATTTTCATGGTTGCGCTGGTTTCGGTGCTGTTGCGGGGGCTCGATATCGATTGCGGCTGTTTCGACCCGGCCGGCGGGCAGGATGTCAGTGCCGGGATGGCCCTGCTGCGGGATGTCGGCTTGATGGTCCTGGTGGCCCTGACTTGGTGGTTGCGCAGTGTTTTAATGGCTGGAAGCGCGAAGCGCGAGGCGCGAGGCGAGGAAACCCTCTAGTCATTTTTTGACCGATATGTGTTGCTGTTTGCCTGCCCTTGAGTTGTCTGTTATTTTGAAGCTGCCGAGTGTCAGAGTAAATAATCATAAACAAATTTGATGACGTTTGTTCGCGCTTCCCATCTCGCGCTTCGAGCTTCTTTTATGACCTGGAAACAACAACTCGCCAACAGCATCACCACCCCGGAACAGCTGTCCAGTCGTTTCGACATAGACCTGGAGCCTTTGCGGGCCGTGGCTGCCCGTTATCCGCTGCTTATCACACCCCATTATTTCAACCTGATCGAAAAACCGGGCGATCCGATCTGGCGGCAGTGTGTTCCTGACCTGGGTGAACTGGCGGTCGACGACCTGCCCGAAGATTCCCTGAACGAACAGGCCTATGCCCCGGTTCCGGCAGTGGTGCATCGCTACCCGGACCGAGCGCTGTTGATGGTGTCGGGACTGTGTGCAGGATACTGCCGGTTCTGTACCCGCAAAAGCCGGGTTGGCACCAGGGCGTTCTGTTTCTCCAGGGCAAAGATCGATGAGGGGATTGCTTACCTCTCCGAAACACCAGAAATCAGAGACGTGATCCTGACCGGCGGCGATCCTCTGCTGCTCAACGACGATCGTCTCGACGACATCCTGTCGCGACTTTACCGCATCCCCCATGTCGAGATGATCCGCATCGGCAGCCGTGTGCCCGTCACCCTGCCGGATCGCATCACGCCGCAACTCTGTCGGATTTTATCGTGTTTTCAGCCACTCTACCTGAATACCCACTTCAACCATCCGCGCGAACTGACAGCCGAGAGCACCGCAGCCTGTGGCCGCCTGGCTGACGCGGGCCTGGCGCTGGGCAACCAGACGGTTTTGCTCAACGGCGTCAACGATGATCCGGTCGTGATGATTGAGCTGTGTCGCGGTCTGCTGAAGATGAGGGTGCGTCCCTACTACCTGCATCATTTGGACCAGGCTCGTGGCACAGCGCATTTCCGGGTGCCGGTGGAGCGCGGCCTGGAGATTGTTGCCGGGTTACGTGGTCAGGTCTCCGGACTCGGTATTCCGCAATACGTAGTCGACCCGCCTGGAGGTGAAGGCAAGGTCCCGCTGCTGCCGGAAAATCTTCTGGGAATGGGGGGCGTCTTCAGGGTGCAGACGGCTCGTGGCGTTGTCGAACTCCCGAACCGCCGACGGGATGTTGTCTAGCGGCGGTTCTCGGCACGGCTTCTGGTGCGCTGGCTGATCTGCCTGTTGTGCTTTGCGAGCTGTTGGGAAATCCGGTTGGCTTCCGCTTCTGACAACAAACCCTTCTCCACGAAATACTGGCCGATTCTCTTCTGCAGGGTCCTCTGATAATTCAGTAATGCTTCGACCTGGTGAGGTTTGAGGTGTCCGAGCTCAATCGCTTTTTTACCGAAACGTACCGCCTGGCCGCGGTGACCGAGGATCTGCGTGACCTTGGCTTCGGATAACCAGCCCCATTTCTGTGCTATGGCGCCAAGTGTCGGTCTTTGTCGCCTCTGCCACACCAGCGCCTCGATCAATTGCTGATAGGTCACTTTCCCCTGGTAGAAGCTGTACATGCCGAATTCAAGCGGGATCGACGGGATCGACACTGGTTTTGGGTGCGGTCTCTGCTGTGTGTTTTGCCGTGGCGTGCTTTTCGCCCGGTACGATGCTGTTTGCGTAGGCCTGTTTTTAAACGAGGTTGGGCGAATACGAGGGCGTTTTTCGAGGTACTCGATCAGCAGGTCGTAGGCCTGGCGGATTTCCCGGAAACGTTCTGTTTGCTGTTGGCGGATGAGCGGAGGGGAACTCGCGTGGGCGTCGGGGTGATGGGCCTTGGCCTGGTTGCGAAAAGCCGTTTTGGCGCCGCTTGGCTGGAGATAATGGAGAAACTCGTGGGACAGGTTGACTTCCTTGCCGAACAGGGTCCGGCAGGCATTGAGCAGTGCTATTTCAGAATTAAAATACATGGGCGTCAGGGGCTTGAGAAGTTTAATTGTCCTCCCTTTTTTATAGCCTGTCGGCCGGATGAAAAACAAGCTCCTTTTCGTTTTTGGCGGAGATTTTTTTCGCCTTGTGCCGCTACAGATCGCCGGGGGTAAATGCCACGACATCATCGATCTTTTCTGCACCGGTCATCAGCATCACCAGGCGGTCGAGACCGAGGGCGATCCCCGCGGCTTCGGACATTACCGCAAGTTCGGTGAGAAAGCTCTCCGGGAGCGGGTAGGGTGTCTTGCCTGCGGCACGCCGCCGTTCCTCATCTGCGGCAAATCGTTTGCGCTGCTCGAGCGGATCGGTCAGCTCGGAAAAGGCGTTGGCCAGCTCCAGCCCGTCGATGTAGAGCTCGAATCGTTCGGCCACTCGCGGTTCGCCGGGTTTGACCCTTGCCAGGGCTGCCATCGCTGCCGGGTATTCGGTCAGGAAGGTCGGCCTTGTTTTGCCGAGGTTCGGTTCGACCTCGGCGGTCAGGACCTCCTCAAAACAACCGGCCTTGAGTGCCTGGTCAAGGTTCATCGATGCATAGCTGGAGAAGGCTTCGGCAACAGTCAATTTCTCCCAGGGTGCCGCCAGGGATATCTGCCGGCCCGATCGGGTCAGTTTCCCCTCCGGGACAATGCTCTGTAAAAGCGCCGCGCACTCGGCCATGAGGTCGTGGTAGTCAATCCCGGACCGGTACCATTCAAGCAGGGTGAACTCCGGCAGGTGATGCCGCCCAAGCTCGCCCTCGCGCCAAACCCGGCAGATCTGAAAAATTTTTTCATGGCCTGCCGCGAGCAGCCGCTTCATTGCCAGCTCCGGCGAAGTGTGCAATGCCCAGTCTCCGCTGGGCACAGCATCGATATGCGGTTCCGGGGCGTTGGCGGGGATGCGGTGTGGAGTCTCTACTTCGAGGTAGCCCTGCTCTACGAAGAAGGCGCGGACTTTCTGCAGGATGGCAGCCCGTAGCAAAAGCAACGATTTTTTCCTCGACAGGGACCAGTTTAGTCCCGTCACGATGTCCCCTCGTCCGGCTCAGTACCGAAGACTCTCTTCAGGGTGGTCATTGAATCTTCCAGCATCAGGTAGAGGCTCGGGACCAGAAGCAGGGTTATGAGTGTGGCAAAGAGAATCCCGAATCCGAGCGAAAGCGCCATGGGGATCAGGAACCTGGCCTGGCGTGAGGTCTCAAAAATCATCGGTGCCAGGCCGCCAAAGGTTGTCAGGGTTGTCAGGATGACCGGTCGGAAGCGGCGGGTGCTGGCCGCACTGATCGAGGCAAAGGCACTGTGGCCTTCAAGGCGCTGCTGGTTGGCATAGTCGACCAGGACCAGGGAGTCATTGACGACTACGCCAGCCAACGCAACCATGCCCATCATACTCATCAAACTGAGACTGTAGCCCATGATCAGGTGGCCCAAAACCGCCCCGACAACGCCGAAGGGGATCGCCAGCATAACGATCAACGGCTGAAGGTAGCTGCGGAACGGGATCGCCAGCAGGAAGTAGATTGCGGCCATGGCCAGGATGAAGCCCGTCATCAGGCCCCCGGTACTTTCTTTCAGTCTCGCCTGGCGGCCCTGGTAGTCATAGGTCAATCCGGGGAAGTCACGAACCAGGTCGGGCAGGATGTCACTGTTCAGGGTGGCCTGAATCCGCCCGGTTTCGCTGATAGGTTCGACGCCTGCAGAGACGGTAACGGTCCGCCGGGCGTCACGCCGGTTGATCGAGGTGAAAGCCCTGCCACGTTTGACGCTGGCGACCTCAAAGAGCGGCACGAAAGTACCGGCCGGAGTACGGATCATGAGGCTTTCTATACTGTGTTCGGTGTTCCTGTCCTCTTCGGGCAGGCGGACGCGCACGGTGATCTCGTTGCGTCCACGTTGCTGACGCAAGGCCTCGCTGCCGGAAAAAGCATTGCGGACTTGCCGGGCGATCTCGCGTGAAGTCAGCCCGAGGCTTTCACCGTTGGCCGTGATGCTGAAATCAAGCTGCTCTTTGCCGGGTGTGAAGCCGTCATCGATATCCTTGACGTTGGCGAATGCTTCAAGGCGCTCGGCAAGAGCGGCACTGGCCCGGTCCAGAATATCCGTATTCCGGTGAGACAGTTCCACGGTCAGTGCCGCGCCTCCCCCCGGCCCACCGCGGTCTGATTCGTAACGCAGTGACTCGAGGCCGAGAATTGGACCGACTTCTTCGCGCCACAGCCTGGTGACTGAGCCGGTATCAAGCGGCCGGACTCCCGGAGGCTGCAGGTAGGCTGTTATCTCTATGCGGTTTTCATTGACGAGTGCGAATATCCCCTGCAGAAGCTGCCTGTCGCCATTGGCGGCAGCGACGGCTTCCATACCGGTTACCAGTTTGCCCTGGACCAGACGGGCAGCCTCCTTGGGACTGCCAGCGGGCAGAACGGCTGTCACGACTGCCCGGTCCGATTCGACCCGCGGCATCAGGATCATGCCGATGCGGCCACTCAGAGCGTAGGTGGTGACCAGCATCAGGATGCACAGGCCGACGGCGACGGTTACCCACCGCCAGCGAATGCACAGCTCAAGGACCGGCCGGTAGCGATTTTCGATAAATCGGGAAAGCCCCGCACTGAACCCCTGCTGCCAGGTGTGCAGCCGTGCCGTCAGGCGGCTGGTCGGGGCGCTGCGGGTGTGGGCCAGGTGACTTGGCAGGATCAGAAGGACTTCGACCCACGAGATGATGAATACAGTTATGACGACAACAGGTATGGCTTTCCAGATTTTGCCCATGAATCCGGGGACAAAGTAAAGTGGCAGAAACGCCACGATGTTGGTAAGAATCGCAAAAGTGATCGGGATCATCACGGTGCGAGCGCCAATAACAGCCGCTTTGGCATAACTGTGACCGCGTTGACGGTATTCGTAGATATTTTCACCGGCGACGATAGCGTCATCAACCACGATCCCCAGGGCGACGATAAAGGCGAACATCGAAATAATATTGATCGATACGCCCATGACCGGCAGGAACATCAGCCCGCCGAGGAAAGAGATCGGGATGCCCATGGTGACCCAGAAGGCGAGTTTGAACTCGAGAAAAAGTCCGAGTAAAAGCAGGACCAGGAGCAGACCGATAAGGGCATTTTTCAGCAGCAGGTTCAGGCGTTGTTCGTAGATCTCGGAACGGTCACGGTTGATGTCCCATTCAATGCTGTTCGGCAGGTCGGCTTCGATCCGTGTCATGGCATCCCTGACCGCGCGGGACACTCCGATTGGCGTCTGTTCACCGACCCGGAAAACGTCGAGGCCGATGCTGCGCTGGCCATTGTAGGTGGCGAAGCGGTCGCTGTCTTCGAAGGTCTCCCGAACCGTGGCGATGTCTTCGAGGAGAACCACTGTACCTTCGGCGGTGCTGATAATCGGTATGCGGGCGAACTCCTGCGCCCAGTCGCGCCGGTCGGTGACCCTTAACAGGATGTCTCCGCCACCGGTTTCAATCGCCCCGCCGGGAATCTCGGTAGAGGCGGTATTGATGATTTGCGCGATCTGGTCGAGAGTCAGGTCGAAAGCGCGCAGGCGCTCCTGGGGGACGTCGACATGAATCTCCATGTCGCGCGCTCCGGAGAGGTCGATCTGGGTGATGCCAGGATCCTGCAGCAGGCGATCGCGAACCTGCTCAGCAGTTTCGCGCAGGGCACGCTCGGTGGTGTTGCCATAGATCTGCAGGTTGAGGACCTCGCGACGCCTGGCCACCAGCGAAACCTGGGGGTCCTCGGCATCTTCAGGGAAGGTGCGTATGCGGTCGACTTCCTGTTTGATCTCCTGGTAGATTTTCTGCTGGTCTGTATCTGCATGCAACTCGATACTGATGGACCCCCGGCCCTCGGATGCCGTGGAGGTCATCTCCTTGATGCCCTCGAGCCCGCGGACAGCTTCCTCGACGACCAGAATGATCCCCTGTTCAACTTCTTCCGGGCTGGACCCCGGATAGGCGACGCTGATCGAGACCCTGTCAAGCTCGAAGTCCGGGAAGACCTCTTTCTTGATCTGCCCGGAGACAAGGAACCCTCCTAACAGCAGGGCAACCATCAGCAGGTTGGGCGTGACCCTGTTGTAAGTCATCCAGGCCAGCGGGCCTCGCTGCCAGGGCTCTTTACGTAATCGTTTCATTGTTGACTGGAGCTCCCGGAAGTTGAGGGTTGATCCTCTTCACCCATGATCCTGAGCGCCATCCCCTGCACCGGTGACGGCAGGTTGGAGGTGACAAGCTTGTCGCCGGCGCTGATTCCGCCGGTTACCAGAACATGATCGCGGGCGCGGAAGGCAATTTCGACCGGGCGGATGTCGAGGTTGCCCTGCTCGTCCATGATCCAGACCCGGTCACCATCGCGGATCAGGTCCCGTTCGATCAACGCCGCCCGGGGCAGGGTTGCCCCTTCGATTTCAACCCGGACATAGCTGCCGAGCAGGAGCTTGTGCTGCCCCTCCGAATGTTTCGCCAAAGCCAGCGGATCGGCTATCTCGACGAGCAGTTCGACCATGCGTCCCTGCGTTTCGACTGTGGCCGCCATCCCTGTAGTTCGTCCCTCTCGATAAAGGCCTGGTCCCCAGGAAGCTGAATCGTAGATGCGTACGGCTGAGCCCTGCTGACCAACTTTGATCCATTTGATTTGGCTGGCAGCGATTGGGGCTTCGACCCAGTAGGTGTCGCTGTCGACCAGGGTTGCCAGGGTTGTTGACGGGGTAACGCTGGTGCCGAGGTTGACCTCCCGGGTGATGAGGACCGAATTGAACGGCGCCTTTACCGTGGTCCTTTCCAGGTCAAGCCGGGCCTGTTCCAGCCTGATTTTAACCTCTTCCAGAGAGGCTTTGCTGCTTTCCAGTTGCGGTACCCGCAACATCAGGTCGCGCTCCTCATCACTGACGGTTTCACCGAGCAGTTCGTACTCCTTGAGGGCCACGCGCTGTCTGCCGCGCTCTATCCGCAGGTCGGCTTCAGCCCTGTCGACTTCACTGGCCAGCTGTTGCACTGCCAACTGGTAATCGTTCGGTTCAATAGTCAGGAGTGTCTCACCGCTGGTGAAGTGTCCGCCTGGGACCAGTTTTTCGCTTATTGAAATAATTCTGCCGCTGACCTGGGGCTTGAGTATTACTTGGTTCCTGGGCCTGACCGTTCCCATGATGCTGATGGTCGTTGTTTGAGGACCGAAATCGACCGCTCTCACGTTGACGGCAACCGCATTCCTTACTTTCTGTCTCGGCTTGGCCTTGGGGCCGGACTGCATCAGCCACATGGCGATGACTGCACCGATTCCAACCACGACAATCGGCAACAGCACTCTCATCAGAGTGGCAGGACGATTCGGGTTCGGTGATCCAGGATGTTGTTGCTGGTCAGAATCCATTCGCATACCTCGTAAAATTTTCGGTCCGGTTCATCGGGACATATCCCAGCCGCCGGCCAGGGCACGGCAAAGATTGATACGATTTTCATAAAGTGCGCCGTTGGCAGAGATTCTGGTGCGTTGCAGCTGCTGCTCGGAGAGGATCGATGTCAGCACGCGCTGATAATCGACCGCGCCGTTCAGGTAGCGATCGCGAATCCGTTCAGTTGCCTGTGCCGCCAGCTCCAGCTGCCGGTCGAGGCTGCTCAGATATTCCAGCTGTCGCTGCTCCCGGGCCAGCGCATCTTCAACTTCAGCGAGTGATTCAAGGATAGTCTGGCCGTAGCTGTGCAGGGCTGCTGATGCGACCGCGCGGGTCCGATCGACTTCCGCCCGCCGTCGCCCGCCGTCGACTAGCGGCGCCAGCAGGTTGGCTGCAATGGAGGACAGCCAGTCATCAAACAGGTCCTCAATCTCTTCATTCGAAGTTGTCGCCCGCCCGGTCAGGCTGAGACGGGGGAAGCGGTCGGCGACTGCTGCCGCGACCCGCTGGTCGGCGGCCTGGATCTGCAGCCAAGCTGCGCGAACGTCCGGACGTCTTTCAATCAGATCGCTTTGCAGACCGGTGGCCGGCAGGGGCGGCAGGATGCCGAGAGTTGTTTGTGTGGGTTGCGGGGCCTGGTCGGGGGGTAAACCAAGCAAGACGGCAAGCTGGTTGAGAAGTACCTGCTCCTGTGCTGCTGTCAGGGCCAGCTCACCACGACGATTTTCCACAACCAGGCGCTGCTGCAACAGGTCGGCAATGCTGACTTGTCCGGTTCGGAACTGCAGAGTTACCAGTTCAAGGGTCTTCTGATTGGTGACAAGCTGTTCTTCGAGCAGTATGATCTGCTCGCGTTGCTCGATCAGCCTGAACCATGTTGAGGCGACTCTTGCGGTCAGCGTCAGCGCAGCTGTTTGCAGGGCTTCGGCACTGGCCATGGCGTCCAGTTCCGCGGCCTCCTGGGTTGAATTGATCCTCCCCCAGAAGTCGATTTCATAACTTGCCGACAGACCGAGGCTGAAGTCGTTAAACG
>Ga0316201_10001190_pt1 | contig 17094 bp, 9 predicted proteins | sample CS6wburrow_MG_FD_204516 | JGI IMG/M metagenome (GOLD analysis project Ga0316201, IMG submission 204516) | Coastal sediment microbial communities from Delaware Bay, Delaware, United States - CS-6 worm burrow | ecosystem: Environmental > Aquatic > Marine > Coastal > Sediment | place: USA: Delaware... | reverse complement strand
GCGGGTGCACGCCACGAGCCGCGGGGCAAGCCGATCGCATTATGAAAATACTCAAGGCGAAAATTCGCGATGAATCCCCTGGGAAAATCGTCCGGATACAGCTCGGACTTCCAGAGGTCTTCATCCGGCATATTCGGTCGGCGGAAGTACTTGCTGCCGCTCGCAAGGCGCTGCGCCCAGGCAACAACCTCGCCATCGTCACTAATACCGGCACGCATCTCGTGCAGGCCGCCGGGTCGGTAGAAATCGTTCCTGACTTCGTCCTCACGTGTCCAGACGAGCTTGATGGGCCAGCCGGTATGTTTGGAGATAATTGCGGCCTCGGCAACGTAGTCGTTTGTGAGCCTGCGACCAAAACCGCCGCCTACGCGAACCATGTCAACGTGAATCTTCTCACGTGGCAGCCCGGTAACCGCTTCCGCGGCCCGCGATGCACCCGCCGGCATCTGCGTCGGCGCGATAATATGACACTGCTCATCGGTGACGTGGGCGTAGCAATTTTGCGGCTCCATCGGTTGGTGCGATACGAACGGTAACTCGTAGCGACGTTCGATGATTTTATTCGCACTTGCCATCGCGGCAACGAAGTCACCGTCCTCGTTGACAATCTGTCCGGTGGATTCGAGCATCTTCTCATTCTGGCGCCAGAACTTCTCACTGCTGTCGCCAGCGTTCGGACCTGCATCCCACTCGACCACAAGAGCATCGCGCCCCTTCATCGCGGCCCAGGTCGATGTCGCTACAACAGCGATGCCGCTGGCGAGAATGAAGTAGGGTTCGCCTGGCGCAGGACCGTCGATCTCGAACACGTCCAGCACCCCGTCTACCTTGCGGGCGGCGGTAGCATCAAACGAGGCCGGCCTGCCATTCAACGTTGGCGACCGGGCGATCATCGCGAAACGCATGCCTGGTCGGTCCGTATCCAGGCCGTATTTCGCCGCGCCAGTGACAAGGTCGCGCGCATCCACAGTGTTTCGTCGCGTACCGACGATACGATGGTCACGTAGCGCCTTCAGCGGCGGTGCCTCCGCGGGCATCTCAAGCCTGGCTGCGTCTTCGACCAGGTTGCCGTAGGCGATCTTGGCTTGCGTTGAATCGCACAGGACGAAGCCCGCCGTCGTGCTACAGCTTTCAGCCGGAACACCAAGGCGCGCTGCCGCCGCACGAATAAGCTGGTGACGTGCCGTGGCGCCTACCTGGCGCATAAAATCCCAGTTGTTGGTAAGGCCGGTACTACCGCCGACGCCCTGGCCACCGTATTTCCAGGAATATCCTTCAGGCGTCTTTACAATGCCGAGCGGCATCTGCCGGATACTCACCAGAGACCACTCGACATCGAGCTCCTCGGCAACAAGCATTGGCAGCGCGGTGCGAATGCCCTGCCCGATTTCTGGCTGATTGCTGCCAATAATGACGCTGCCGTCCGGCCTGATCTCGACAAAAAAACCAATCTGGCGAGCGCCCGCGGTACCCTCGGAAATCTCGGCGTCGGCATGCGGAATCGATGGAAAGCCCATCACCATACTGCCGGAAATCGTCACCCCGGCTATAAGAAAGTACCGGCGTCCCTGGTTAACCTGTTCCATTGTCGCCCTCCATACCCGCTATTTCAGCGGCGCGATGAATCGCCTTTCGTATGCGAACGTAGGCGCCACAGCGACACAACACGCTTGACAGGTTGGCGTCAATGTCCGCATCTGTGGGCTTCGGATAACGCTCAAGAAAATCGACGGCCGCCATTATCTGGCCGGACTGGCAGTAACCGCACTGGGCTACGTCATATTCGAGCCAGGCCTGCTGCACCGCGTGCAGGTGGCCTTCTGCATCGGCAAGGCCCTCAATGGTGGTAACCGACTTGTCCCTGACCGAGCTCACAGGGATACGGCAGGAAACAGCGGCGCTTCCATTAACGTGGACGATGCAGGCGCCGCAAAGTCCAAGCCCGCAGCTGAACTTGGTGCCCGTCAGCCCAAGATCATCGCGAAGAACCCAAAGTAATGGCGTATCGGTGGCGCCGTCAAACTCCACGCGCTTGCCATTCACGGTAAAGACAATCATGAATCACCCCTGTTCATGGTCTTGTTATTATGCGCCGATTGGCGATGGTAGTTCAGTTTTCGACAAGTAAAACGGGCGAACGTTTCGTACTTTTCCAGCCAGCCGTTTGCGCTGGTCCGCGGTTTCGCGGCATCAATCCACTTTTGCCGACGCCAGTCCGTGCTCGTTTGCAGGCGAGTCAGACAGCGGACGGATCTTCTGAGTGTCTAGCTGGTCTGTACGAGGGTCGACGACGTGCACACGGTTTCGGCCAGCGTTCTTGGCTGCATAGCATGCCGCGTCGGCGAGCCGGCGAGTCGGAATAGTGACTCTGAATCAGTGACAGCGTTGGACGGCGCGACACCGATACTTCCGCCGACAGAGAAATACTCGGTGCCCCAGGCGAGTCAGTACCCTGTGACCTTACTGCGAATCTCTTCCGCTATTTCTCTGCCTTTTTGAGAGGGCAGTCCTGCAACAGGATGCAGAACTCATCACCGCCCATTCGACCGGACAGATCGTGCCGGCGAACAGCTTTGCGAAAGATCCCGCCGATGTCGGTAAGAAGTTTGTCTCCGACCGCGTGTCCTGCAACATCATTGACCTCTTTGAACCGACCCGGATCGCAGAACAGCAGTATGTGGCCCGTCGCGTCGGCACGGAACAGTGCCTCTTTGGCCGTCTCCATTTCAGAACGACTTAACAGCCCGGTGAGCGAGTCAACGCGGGCCTGATGTTGCAGCGCGTCTTTTGCCGTACGAAGCGTCTTCAACAATCTACCGACGTACGGTGGGACGATAAGCACCGCCAGAAGTATGTTCAGCGACGAGAGATCCTGGCCTTGCCAGTACTCACTCGACAGGTACACGAGGATGAATCCTGAAATCGACAGCGCAGCACAACCGTAAAGATAGCCTACGCCATACCGAAAACCGTTGCCGATCGGAATCCACAGGTAGACCACGGCGACTGCGGCGCCGGCGCCCTCGCCAAAGAAAACAGAAGCTGAGATGGCCCCTACGTCGTGGAGCATACCAGTCAGTCGACGCATGACGGATGCTGCCGGGTATAGAACGATGGCACCGAAAATGGCGAGCGATATAATAATCGATATCACCGCGAGCATTTGCGCCGACTGCAGGGCGCTCTGATCAACCCTCAAAGCAAAAAAATCGGAGAAGAAATAGACAAACACCATCGACACGATAACGATACGGGCAATAGCCTGTCCGTGCTCACTGTCGGCCCTGTCGCCGAGTCGCTGTTTCAACGCTGCCAGGACCCCTGACGTGCCCACTTGCGTTTCCCCCGATTTCAACTAATCAGCGGGTATCTGCAGAATGATCAAGATCTTGAGCGAGCCAGGCGGAGTGAGCGACGCTAGTCAGGAAGCCATGGCGGCCACCATCGGGTTTGCAGACCTGGACAAGCCGATGATTACAGTCTGACGGCCACGAGTCGGCCGCCGCTGCAGCGGAGCTTTAGCGCTGTATCCCCAGGCGCTTCATTTTCGAGCGCAGTGTACTTGGCGGCAATCCGAGTATCGCGGCCGCACCGTCGTCTCCCGAAATTCGCCAATTGGTCTCTTTTAGCACATTGAGAATGTGAATCCGCTCTGCAGTCGAAAGGTCGACGCGCCGGTTCCCCGAGGGGCTCAGGTCGCTATCCGAGGCGAATGGATCGACTGGCGGCTTGCTGACCTTTTGCAGCGGCACTGCCAATTCCAGCACTGATTCGTCGGTCGACGAGATCATGGCGCGTTCAATAACGCTCTCCAGTTCACGAACGTTTCCAGGCCAGGGGTACTCAGTTAGTTCTTTGATCATTTTCGCCGAAATCGCCTCAATCTTTTTGCCAAGACGATCTGCATGCTTGCGGACAAAATGCTCTGCCAGTAACGGAATATCACCTTTGCGATGGCGCAATGGTGGCAAACGAATCGGGAAGTTGTTGATGCGATAGAACAGGTCAGAGCGGAACGCTCCTTTGGCCATATCGATTTGCAAATTTCGATTTGTCGCTGCAATTACACGGACGTCCGAGTACAGCGTCTCGGTGCCACCAAGACGGACAAACTCGCCTGATTGCAGCACCCGCAACAATTTACTTTGCAGCTCAATTGGTAGCTCCCCTATCTCATCCAGGAACAAAGTTCCTTTGTCCGCCAGCTCAAAACGCCCGCGGCGTTGAGAGTGCGCGCCCGTAAATGCGCCTTTCTCGTGACCAAATAGCTCGCTCTCAATAATGTCCGCGGGTAGCGTCGGGCAATTCACACTGATTAGTGGTCGATCGCGTCGGCTGCTGAGACCATGCACGGCTCGGGCAATCAGCTCCTTGCCAGTTCCGGTCTCTCCGAGGATCAATACCGGCACATCCGTGGGCGCAACTTTTTCGACGGCCATCAGGCACTGCTTCAGGCCGTAGTCGTCACCGATGATTTCCGAAAAGCCATGCGCAAGTCGAATTTCATCCTGCAAATACAGGTTCTCGACCTCAAGTTTCTCCTGCAGCTTCTCAATTTTCGCCAACGCATTGGCTCGCAAGATAGCGCCGGCAACATTTTCAGCAACGAGCTTGTAACCGGTTATTTCTTCAGCGGTCCACGCGCGGCTCTCGTTGAACAGGGAGAACACGCAAGCGCCAGGCACGTTTTCCTCGTTGCGTAATGGAACGATCACAAACGACTTCGTCCCGCGCTTTTGCAGCATTTTCTTCTCTGCGGCGGCGTCTTCTGGCAGCTTGTCTGTGTCGTCAACAGCAACTGCTTCGCCTGCGAGTAGTCGCTCCGCAAGCCATGGAATCTCCACGCGCTTCACATGCGCTATACGCTGCTGGCTTTGGTCGCGCACCCAACGATAGCGCGAGTCGGTGCTTTCATTATCTTTCGCAAACCACCAGACACTAACGGCGTCGAGATTGCACCTGGTGCCTACCAACTCCAGTCCCTGGCGCATCTGTTCGTCGATGTCGCTCGTGCGTGCCGCCATGAGATGCGACGAAAGTTCGGCAAGCATCTCCTGAAAATCTGCTCTTCGCCTGATGTCGTCTTCCGCTTTCTTGCGGTCCGTGATGTCATGCACAGTGCCGGCCATTCGAATCGCCCTCCCGGCCTCATCGAATGTGACTTCGGCGCGCTCATGCACGAACCTGACTTGGCCATCAGGAAGAACAATCCGGTGGTCTATCGAATAATCTTCTTTGCCCTCCAATGCGCGTTGCACGGCCTTGTTTACGTGTTCCAGATCGTCCGGGTACACGCGCTCAAGAAAGGCGTCGAATGTCGCCTTGAAGTGTTGGCGATCAACCCCAAACAAGCGATAGATTTCATCGGACCACCACAGTTCGTCGTTAACTACGTCCCACTCCCAGTTCCCGATACTGGCAATGCGTTGCGCTTCAGTAAGACGCGCTTGCACAACCGCGAAATCCTCTGCGAAGCGCAACTTCTCCGCTTGCCGTGTTCTGCGGGACTGTTCGCGAAATGCAATGGCCGCCAGGGCAGCAAACAGCGCAACGTACAGGGTATAGGCCCACCACGTACGCCATGGAGCGGGCAACACATAAAACTCCATCGTGGCATCCTGTTCGCTCCAGATGCCGTCGTTGTTCGCAGCCTTGACGCGGAATTCGTAGTGCCCGGAAGGCAGGTTCGTGTAGGTGACCTGGCGTTTTGTCTGGGCGTCCACCCAGTCAGCATCCAGGCCATCGAGCTTGTACATATACCGGTTCTTCCTGGGTGCCGCGAAATCCAGAGCCGCATATTCAAAGCTTATTACGTCTTGCGTGTGTTCAATCTCAATATCGGCGCCGTTGCTCAAATGCTCGCTCAGGTCAATACGGTCGTTCAGGCACTGAAAGCTTGTAATAGCCACTTGAGGCGGCACCTGGTTCCCCGCGATGAGATTCGGATAAAACGCGTTAAAGCCATTAACACCGCCAAAAAAGATCTGGCCGTCGGCCGCTCGATAACTCGCGGAGAGATTAAACTCGTCACCTTGCAGTCCGTGGCTTGTGTCGAAATTGTCGAACTCAAGGGTATTCGTGTTCAGCCTTGAAAGACCACGGCCCGTACTCAACCAGAGGTACACCTGTTGGTCCCAGACGGCCCCATAGATCGTGGTATTAGGCAGACCATCAGATAGAGTGAAGAGCTCGAAACTGGCGCGGCCCAGCTCACGATCTTCACGCCGCCAGCGCGCCAGCCCAACGCCCTTAACACCTATCCAGAAATCGCCGTTGGACTGCTCCTCAATCATGTAGATTTCGTCGCCCGGGAGACCATCGGGCTTATCTGGATCAGCGCGATAGTGCGTAAACTCGCCACTGTCCGGATCAAGGCGATTCAGACCACCGCCATACGTGCCAATCCACAAGTCAGCCGCACTGTCTTCGAAAATCAGCAGGGCTCGGTCGTTGCTGAGCGAGTTCGGATCGTCCGGATCATGTCGGAACCGGGTGAACTGCTGCGTTTCGCGATCGAAACGGTTTAATCCGCCACCGAAGGTAGCCACCCAAACCCTGTCGCTGCTGTCCTCGAGGATATAAGTAACGCCATCGGCGCTGAGGCTATTCGGGTCCTGCGGATTGTGTCGAAATCGAGTGAATGAATCCGTCGCCTGATCGTAGCGGTTAAGGCCCGATTTGCGCGTACCTGCCCAGAGCGCACCCGTGCGATCGACGTGCAACGACATGGTTTGATCGCTTGATAGACTCGTATCGTCGTCAGCGTCGTGGCGAATGTGTCGAAATTTGCCGGTAGACCTGTCGAGCAGGTTCAATCCACCGCCGTACGTCGCAACCCAGATATCGCCGTCAGCATTCTCCGCAAACCCCATGACGGTGTTCTCATTGAGACTGCCGTCGTTGCTGGCGTTGTTGCGAAAGTGCAGCATCGCGCGCGTCGACTGATTCCACCAACTCAGGCCGTTGTAGGTGCCCACCCAGAGAATACCGCTGCGATCCTGGTAAATAGCAGAAACATTGTTATGAACCAGGCTGTACCGATCGCTTGGGTTGTTCGCATAGGTCTCGAAACTGCGTGACGCCGAGTTCCAGGCACTAAGCCCATTAAGCGTGCCGACCCAGAGCACACCGGCGTCATCCTGGTGCATGACGTTGATTTGATCTGCAGCGAGGGTCGACGAGTTTTCCGGGTCATGGCGAAAATGTACGAAAGCTTCAGAATCGCGATCGAAGCGGTTCAGGCCACCATTTTCCGTGCCCACCCACAGGTCGTTGTCATTGTCCTCATAGAGCACGCGTAGTTTGTTGTCACTGAGTGAGGTGGCGTCATTTGGGTCATGCCTGTAACGAGTAAAAGTGATCTTATCGGGGTTGAGTTTGTTCAGGCCATTGTCAGTCGCAACCCAGAGCGCACCGGTACTGTCCTCGAGGATGCTCCATATTGTGTCACTGCTCAGGCTCGCGGGATCCTCCGCATCGTGGCGATAGTGGATGAACGATTCCGTCTCATGGTCGAAACGATCGAGTCCAGTGCCGTCGGTTCCCACCCACAAAACGCCTGCGCTGTCCTCATAAATGACCCGAACCCGATTGTCAGCGATGGACGTTGCGTCATTCTCGTCATGCAAGAAGTTTGTAAAGGAATCGGTTGCCGGTTCGTATCGCGACACCCCCCCTTCATCGGTACCGACCCAGAGTGTGCCGGACCGGGTCTTTATCATTGTACGAATCGTCTCGTCGGAGATGGAACTCGGATCGGCCGGATCATGGTCATAAACCGCGAACTCGAAGCCATCGAAACGGTTCAACCCGTCCTGCGTGCCAAACCACATGAATCCTTGTGAATCCTGAACGATCGCGTATACAAATGACTGCGATAGACCTTCATCCCGTGACACATGCTGGAAGCGGACGCTCCGCGCTTCGCTCGCGTTGAGCGGTGCAGGCATTGTTAGCAGGGCGGCAAGCACGACCGTCCATAACACAACGAACTGTCTATTCAGTATTGGCACTTTATTGTTGTTCGACCCATTTGTTTATGGTCACCGGGGTCTTGGCTCCGTCGTTCCAGATCATGCCATCGTTCCAGATCATGCCGTCGTTCCAGATCATGCCGTCGTTCCAGATCATGCCGTCGTTCCAGATCATGCCATCGTTCCAGACCATACCGTCATTCCAGATCATGCCGCCGCTCCAGAGATAGCCCTCGCTGAACTCGTAGCTGCCATCCCATTCATGACCGTCTACGCCGGTGATATAGAAATCGCCGTCGGCGTTATTCTGCGCGCGGCCGCGATAGTGTGTTTCACCACTGAAATCGGCATTAACATCCAGGCCCTGGTTGGCGCAGTTGTAGTCGATGCTGTTGGCCGCCTGTAAACCGTCAATCAGCCCGGCACCCTGCTGAAAAACACTGTAAGCACGATTGCCCGCATCATTCACAGCAGGACGTGCGCTGCTCATCAATTTGCACTTGAGCTGATCCGGCGTGAGCCACGGCTCGGCCTCCAGTAACAAAGCAGCGACACCACTGACGACCGCAGCTGCCTGGGACGTGCCGGACATCGTGTAGTAGCTATCACCGTCGTGGAAGTGAGGGTGTTGCTTGGCAATCTTGTTGCTGCCTTCCATCAGGCCACGCACATGGCCTCCAGGCGCAACAACCTCCGGCTTAACAAAGGCCTCCGCAGTAGGACCGGCCGACGAGAATGACGCCAGCGTGTCGTCACTCCAGTCCAGCGGAGTAACGCCATCGGACATCGCGCCAACGGTTATCACGTAGGGCAGGTTTCCGGGCACGCCAACGCTCATTGGGTCCGGCCCGGCATTCCCAGCCGACGCGACCACAGCGATGCCGGCTCGCCAAGCCGCCATGACAGCCAGATTCAGCGGGTCATCCCAATAGTAGGATTGTGGTTGCGCACTAAAAGAGAGATTCAATACACGAATACCGTGCGCATCCTTGTTGTTGACAACCCAGTCAAGCGCCCGGATCACATCGCTATAGGTTCCTGCGCCGTCGTCGTTGAACGCCTTCACAACAACCAGGTCTGCGTTTGGCGCAATGCCATTGAATTCACTGTCTTTGTAGCGACTGCTCACAGCCACGCTACCGACGTGCGTGCCATGACCGTTCTTGTCGCTGTTTTCGGTGCTCTTCAGTTCCTTATTGGAGATGGCGTCGTAATGCGCAACCAGTCTTTCCGAGCCCAATCCGTTGTTTAGCAGGTAGCTGGATCTGCCCTTGTTTGCCCAGATGCCCGTATCTATAAACGCGATGCCGATGTCAGCGCCCGTGATGCCTTGCCAATGCAACGCGTCAGCACCGACCAGGCTCGAGACGTAGGTGCGCTTTGACTCGGTATCGCTGTCGCCTTCGAATTGGCTTTGTGCAGGAACAGGAAAATCGATTGAGCAGCCTTCCTGAAAAAACAGGCGGAATTCGTACGCATCCTGGACCTGAAGCGCTCGGTAAAAATCAAACTCCACTGTGCGACTTGCACCTGCCGGAATACGGAGGCCTTCACTTTCATCGTCACTGTCGTCGTCCGCCTCACCGCTCGCTTCGGCGACATTGAAGGTTGCACTGACTCCGTAGATGTTGTCCGCGAAAATAGTCTTGTTATCAACTTCGATACGTTCCAGACGACGGTTATAACGTGGCCACATGACCATGACCTTTTCGATGTTCAGGTCGAAATTGCTTGTGTTCTGGATATCCCAGAAAGCGTCGTCACTATCGAATTCAAGGTTGGATTCGGCGACTATCGCGCAGCTGGTTGTCGTATCGAATTCGTTTCCAATAAAAACACCACTGCTGGTCGCTCTGGAAAAATTGTGAGACGTCGCGCCAGCCGTTCCCTCGGCGACTCCGACGAACTGTAATTCGCCATTACCGCTCGCGACACAGTCCCAGGTGAACACACGGCTGCCCTGCGCCGGAATTGTCTGCGGCATCCTTGATGATCGATAGCAGATCGCGGACGCATCGCCAGACAGATTCTGCGCCGCGATTTTCGCGTAGGTATTGCTGATCTCCTGATCGGAGTGCAGCGTCATCGCGAGAGATATTGAATCCCCGGCGTGCACACCCTCTTGTTTCGCGGCCAGCGCTATGCGAGTTACTGCCTTGCTATCGCTGGCGTCAGCACGAATGACCGTACCCGCATCCGTCTTGGTCAGGCTGGCTGTCAATGTGGTGGTATTCACACTGCGATCTTCGTAGACCCGCCGGATGCCAGGATTGTTCTTGAGTATTTCGGCCTGTTCTGACGTCAGCCGTGCACCAACAGAATTGATGATGCCAAGTTCATGCGAAATATTGCCGCCAACGTCGCTGACGAGCATTTTTGCTTGCTCCAGGCTGGCCGCCTGAACGATGTAGCTTTGAAAAGCGGGTTGTTGGGCTTGGTGTGTTTTAACGGCAAAGGTCATCAAACCTGCAACGATGACCAGACTCAATAAGCAATAAGCGATGAGTCGATTTCGCATACTAGCGCTCCGAGTGTTTTTGGTTTCTTGTTGTTCAAACGACGATGAATATTTCGCGTTGCTTGCACTTTTCTGGATTCAGATAGAGAACCTGCACCTTTTTTTGTTGTGCGACTGTACCAAGATTCGCCTGGTTTGGAAGCCCAAAATCCGGAGTCGACTTAGACTGTGTCCGAGTCGATCCGTCGGCCACAAGACGTGGTATGTAATTCCCATAAGCGGTCAATTTTCACAGAGTGATTTCGTTTATTTTTCAACCATAGGACATAACATAATTCTCGTCATGGCTTGTCACTCGTACCGAAGTTTGCGGTTCAACGATTGGGCAACCGTTTGCGCACTTCTTGTTTTGTTCAGGTGTATGCACTTCGGCGCCGACTGGTAGCACACGCTTTCGATTGGCGCCGTTTCTCTAACTGTGTCACCGCTTCCATCATGAGCTGATATTCTTTGCAGAACATGGTGCTGAGCTGTTGCTCCATACAACAGCTTGCGCCAGGCACATGGACAATAGATCGCGTCAGACCTGCAACGCGGGTGAGGGCCAGAGGGTATCGTTTATGAGTTCGAAGAAATTCCTGCAAACTGGCTTGATCCTGCTGCTGGCCGCCGCAGCCATCAGCGGCTTTTTTGACACCACGTCCCAGAAATATGCACAAGAATCGCTGAACCGCGCGTTGTTGACCTACGCGGCGGCTCGTACCCTGAACGGCGCAATCTCCGTCGCCCAGGGCACGGAGATTGCGCTGGAACCGGGTGGGGTCGGCGTTGTCCTGACGCCTGGGCAGGTATTGGACCCGATCAACGACCTCGTCGAGCGGTTTTCGAGCGTCATGCTGGTAGCAGCCAGCTCACTGGGACTACAGGTAATACTCATCAGGATCACCTCGGCCTGGGGGATTACTGCGCTACTCTTTGCCACCCTGGCTGCATCGCTGGTACTCCTCTGGTCACCGAAATTCCGGAACAGCGCCTACGCATCGCCGATTTTCAATGTGGCCCTGCTTTTCATATTTATTCGTTTTGCTATTCCTGTCGTAGTGATCTGCACGAACTTCCTGTTCAGTACGTTCCTGCTTTCTGAGCATGACGCCGCGGCGGCGGCCCTGAAAGGCACCACCACGGAGATAGAACAGATAAGCAACCGCCAGGAACCGGGAGTCGACGATGACAAACAGGCTGCTGCTTCGGCTAATGAGGCATCGGAATCAAGCAACGGTTCCGATGAGACCTTCCTGGAGTCTGCAGCAACGAGTTTAATGGAATCGGTATCACAACTGGGAGACTCGACAAAAGAGCTGGCTGCCAGCGTTTCAGACTGGGTCGACTCGGCGAACGTGGTCGACAGGATGGCGCAGCTCAAGCAGAGTGCCGCAGAAGCAAGCAGTCACATCATCAACCTCATTGTCATTTTCGTGCTGCAGACGATCTTGTTCCCGGTGGCCTTTCTTTGGATATTTGTTGAAGCGCTGAAAGCCACGGCATCCAGAACGATTTCTTCTATCAATAGATAAGGGCACTTTGTGCGCCCCGAGACCAAACCCATAGAGCGCGTAGGATCTTTAGTGGGTCGGGCCTTCGAGCAACGCTTTGCGAGTCAGGCTGACGATGAGATCGACTTCCTTTTCACCGATGTTGAACACCGGCGTATATCGCAGTGAACGTTTGCCGCCATGGATAACGGCCAGACCGATACGTCGTAAGTAATCTTCGGTGCTGTCGGACCCATGAACCTTGTAGCGCTCCGCGAGTTCGCAGCTCAACAGCAGCCCAGTCCCCTGTGCGCCGACGACCGCGCCATCCGTCGTCTCCGCGAGCGCGCCGAGCTTTTCTCGCAATTCTCGGCCACGGATACGGATGTTCTCCCGCAAATCGTCATCCAATGAACCCAGCACCGCCAGGCCCACATCCAGCGCACGAGGATTTGAGGTCATCGTATTGCCGTACAGGCCACGGCGGTAGGCGCTCGCGCAGCGATCCGAGAGCGCGAGTACGGACAACGGGTACTGCCCGGCATTCAGCGCTTTTGAATAGCTTTCCATGTCGGGCGCATCAAGGTCCTGGAAGCCCGGGTAGTCGACGATAGACAGCACCCCGTGCACTCGCAATCCGGCTTGAATGGAATCAACGACGAACATCGAGCCGTGCTCTCGCGTTAATTCGCGAGCACGCTGGTAAAACGCCGGCTCAATGGCGAGACCGGGATTGCCCTCGCCCATGACCGGTTCCATGAAGAAAGCCTCGATGAAGACGTTGTTGGCGTCCGCTTCGGCAAACACCGCCTCGAGCGCATCGATATCATTCGGCTCGACCGTCAACAGGTAATCACTTTCCTGAAATGATGCGAGGTGTTTTTCGTATTTCGCCAGCGTCGAATCCGAAAAGCGCGCGGGTCGGTCGGTGCGACCATGAAAACTGCCGCGAAGCGTCAGCCCACATATATCGCGGCCTTCATACCGGCCTCCCGAGCTACGCAACACCTGGGCATTAATGTCTGCTATTCGAGAGGCAACCGTCATCGCCTCGGAACCGCTGTTCAGGCAGATGAACGTGGAATACGGAAACCCTGTCGCTCGCGTATGCCCGATCTCCTGTTTCAGTCGTTCCGTGAAATCAAACTGGGTCAAACTCGGCGTCATAACGTTGGCCATCACCTGCGGCTTGTTCATTGCCTCCAGCACAGCCGCTGGCGCGTGGCCGAAGCCCAGCATTCCGTAGCCACCACAGTCATAAACGACCGCACCCTTCAGCGTGACAATCCAGGGACCCGCGGCGGCAACAGCAACATATGGACTTACGCCGTCGGTTCGGTAGAAATTCGTTAGCCCATCCTGCGACAGCGTAATCTGCTCGCTTTCATCGAGGAGAAGAAAGTCGCCGTGTGATTCTTGCAGCGCAAGAAACGCATCGTAGCCACGATCGATCGCCGTCGCCAGATCGTCACGCTCTTGCAAGAAGTCGAGCACGATTTCATCACTGAGACCGCGCGTTATTGCTGCACCGCCAAAGTCCCGCATTTCCTGCAAACGGGCAAGCGCATTCGGCTGGTTTTTCAGGTTGTCTATTTTTGTTACCACAGGTGCACCCTATTCCTGGAACCGCGACTACTACCGTTTGGCAGAGAACAGAGTATAACCCCGCCTGCAGCGATTCTTGTCTACCTTACCGTCGGCTCAAGTGCCGACGGCCATTTCAACAGCATCCTTGATTTCAACCGTCTTCTTGTCGACTCGACGGTAGTCATACAGGCCCGCTTCATCGTAGATCACCCGATCTTCATAGTCGTCAAACCAGATGGCATCGGGGTTACGTCCGACAATGCAGACGCGGCCGCGATCTGGAGCATCCAGTGCATTTCGCAGGATCTTGAAGATCAGCACGCCGTTCTCGGTTCCCGGAACACCGGGGATAGGCTCATTAGTAACGGCGGAGACTTCTGTCTTGCCCTTGTAGTGGGTAATCGACAGGCGTGCATGCGTCTCTACGCCTGACAGTCCCTTCTGGGACTCGTTCAGAATATTCCATGCCGTTTCAATGGGCACGTTGAACGCCCTGTAAGCGACTATGTCTCTGCCGCAGAAGAAGTAGTGATTGCCAACGCCGGCACGATACAGCGCACGCTGCATGACGCGTAACGCATCCGGGTCATCGTTGATGCCCTTGATAATCGGCGCCTGGTTCTCGACATGGATCCAGCCACGAGACGTTATCCCCTCGATAGCGTTGCGTGTGTCGTCGTGCCACTTCAGCGAGCCATTTGGATTTGTGAGATAGGCACCTTCGGCGTCCTTCTGCAGGAACTCGTCAGGGTGATTGAAGTGAATCATCAGGCGGAAGCCGACGTCAGGGTAGGCTTCATGGAAGTTGTCCATCATCGACAGGAATGCGGCGTCAAAGCGCTTTGGATGAAATGACAGCTCTTTTGTACCGAGACGAATGGATTCTACGCCGGCCTCCGCGAGCGCGGAAATCCATGCTGCAAGCTTGCGGTTTGGCAGCACCATCGGGTCGCCACCGGACATCAAAATCTCGCGGAGTTTTTCACGACCGGTGTCCGGATGCCGCCCGCCGTTTGCTGCAACGATCTTGTTATGTTCGCGGATGTAATCGGTAACTTCCTTGATCTTCGCCAGGCCTTTCTTTGCCACCGTGCCGTCCTGGCGCTCGATCTCCTTCTGGCTGATCAACTCCTCGCGATAACAAAAACGGCAATGCGCCGAACAAGTCGAGACGACATACAGCAGACCCATTTCGTATTTGTGCAGCAGCCCTTCGACCGGTGCGAAGTCCATCTGGTAGCCGGGGTCTTCGGAACCCGCCAGGTTGAGTGTTTCGTCAGGGTTGGCCTTGACGATTCTTCGCAGCGGCTCGCTGTGCTGCGCCATATCAAAGAAGTGGCGGGTCATTTTGACGGGCATACGCGCCTCGACATCCCGCTCGCTTCCTTTCACCGCCGACAGTGCCTTGAGTTCGTCGGCCGAATAGAAACTCTTGATATCGGCGGGCGCCTTGTCTTTAAAGAACGGCGTCAGCCCGTTGATGATGTCCCGCTCGTACTTCGGGTTCTCAATAGTGCTCTGGAATGCCTTCTCCCTTTCCGTCGGCACGTATCTCTTCTCACTCGCCACATCACACCTCGTTCTCATGTTCCATTTGGTGACTAATGTAACACATTGCACGACATATATGTGCTACTGTAACGATATGAACATTCAGGGACCAGAAACGTCAACTTTGGACCTGGTTGCGGCGGTCAGTACGGAGCTTACCCCCACGGAACGGCGGATAGCAGAAGCCGTGCTGGCCGAGCCCACCCTGCTCGCCTTCGGCACCGTGTCAGACCTGGCCGGGCGCGTCGGCACCAGCCGACCGTCGATCGTACGTTTTGCCACCAAGCTTGGTTTCGAGGGCTACAGCGAGCTGCAGCGACACGTGCGCAGCGATCTCTCACACCGATTGTCGCGACCGAGCGAGCGCATCAGGAGCGATGGCGAGACAGCGGTGCCTGCAAAGGTGGCGATAAATGCTGCGATCTCATCGGTATTTGATGCGATTGACGGCGATCGTCTGGAAACCCTGGTCCAGCCTCTCGTGCGGGCACAAAAGGTCTGGATTCTCTCCGGAGAGACCTCGCAGGCAGGTGCCCATGTATTGCACAGCGGCCTGGCCATGGTGCGACCGGGTGTGCGCTTGCTCGAGGAGCACTCCCTGGGCACTGATCTGAGCGACGCAGGTCCCCGCGACGCGGTCCTGGTATTCGACTTCATCCGCTATCGGCGGCAAGTAACTACAGCCACCCGGGTCTTCGCCGATGCCGGCGCCACCGTGGTTGCGATTACCGACAGTCCGCTTTCCCCGCTGGTCGAGCTTGCCGATCGCTGGTGTCAGATCGAGGTTCCGGCGATTGGCCCGTTCGACAGCTCCGTGCCTGTCGTTGCGTTGTGCGAGCTGCTGGTTGCGCAAGCCGCCAAAGAGCTTCGCGAGGATGCCAGGAATCGCATCGATAGGATTGAGGCCCTTTGGGAGGAAACCGAGACTTTCCTTTAATTGGTCCACGCCAGGTAAGGCTCGAGAGGAGTAGCAGGTGATCAACAAACAATACCCATCCGTTGCAGAAGCAGTAGCAGATATTCCGGACGGCGCCGTCGTTATGGTCGGTGGGTTTGGCGCTTCGGGCAGCCCGGTCGAACTCATCCATGCATTGATCGACCACGGCGCAACCGGCCTAACTGTCATCAATAACAACACGGGCAATGGTGAGGTGGGGCTGGCGGCCCTTATTGGAAACGGTCAGGTCAGCAAGATGATTTGCTCCTTTCCGCGATCCAGCCAATCGAAGGTATTCCCGAAGCTCTACCGGGAAGGCAAGATCGAACTTGAGATCGTTCCGCAGGGCACTCTGGCCGAACGCATTCGGGCGGCGGGCGCGGGAATCCCGGCTTTCTATACGCCGACGGCGGTCGGTACCGTACTGGCCGAAAACAAAGAACAACGCAAATTTGATGGGCGCCCATACGTAATGGAGCCATGGCTCAAGGCCGATTTTGCCTTGATCAAGAGTCAAGTCGCGGATCCGCTTGGCAATCTGACCTTCAACAAGACGGGCCGGAACTTCAGCCCCTTGATGTGTATGGCGGCCACGACAACCATCGTGCAAACGAAGAGACTTGTGGCAAGAGGTGACATTGATCCGGAACACGTCATCACGCCCGGCATCTTCGTAAACCGCATTGTCGAAGTTCCAGACGCCGTGCATGAGGATGTCCTCATTGCCGAGGGGAGGAGCTACCCATGAGTGTCGGATGGTCAAGAGAAGAAATGGCAGCAAGAACGGCGCAGGACATACCGGACGGTTCTTACGTCAACTTGGGAATAGGCATTCCTGAACTGGTTACACGTTTTGTGCCGGAGGGGCGAGAGTTCATCTACCACACGGAGAACGGCATGCTCGGCATGGGCCCGCCTCCCGCAGAAGAAGACCGCGACCTGGACCTGATGAATGCCGGGAAGAAATACGTAACGGCGTTACCGGGATCGGCTTATTTTCACCATGCCGATAGTTTCAGCATGATCCGCGGCGGCCACATCGATGTCTGCGTACTT
>Ga0316201_10001189_pt1 | contig 17095 bp, 8 predicted proteins | sample CS6wburrow_MG_FD_204516 | JGI IMG/M metagenome (GOLD analysis project Ga0316201, IMG submission 204516) | Coastal sediment microbial communities from Delaware Bay, Delaware, United States - CS-6 worm burrow | ecosystem: Environmental > Aquatic > Marine > Coastal > Sediment | place: USA: Delaware... | reverse complement strand
GGCCGGCCGGCCGGCTGAAGGCAACCCACCCTTTACCTGGGAAGCCAGTGCTGCGGATGCATTGGCATTGAGAAGAATCGACAAAGTGACTGACTGGGGCTTGGAACGTGTTCTTTATGAACTCGAAGGGTATAACGGCTGGGGATATCGTAAGTTTCACGCGCAGGTCAAGAGCCCTTACCTCTGGTCGTTTTCCAACCACTATACGCGGGGCAAGTACATCGCCGACGGAACCTGGTCGGATACCGCGGCCTCGAGACAATGCGGTGCTGCTGTCATCATAAAGCGTCTGGAGCAAAGGGCGGAGATCGCAGCACTGACCGGCCGGATTGCTACGAACGTTATACCACTGCGATATGCCCAGCAAGCGATCAATCGAGGCGATGATTTGCAGCGTTTTCTGAATACCTTTCCTGGTATATCCTTGAGGGTCGATGGTTGGCCTGGAGACAAGTCTTCAGATGCAGTGAAAAAGGTGTTCGGTTTCCATTTGCATGGTGACCCCAGATCGAATGATGCCTAGATACCTGGGCGTATTACTGCTGCTCCTTTGCCTGCAGGCCTGCTCGGACCAAGAGGCGCCGCACCGTCAGATCCACTCCTCCTTTTCTGAGGCGACCGGACTGACGGTCACGGACAATTCCGGCCTTTCCCAGCAATTGATCGCTGAATCTCTCGGCGTTCGGGTGGTGGTCTCAAATAACGGACAATGGCTGCTCGTCGAGGACATGCAGCTATCCAACCTGGTCGTCGTTCGCGCATTTCATTTGGAGGGTGATCGTTACCGCGAAGTAGGCCTTTCTGAAGTGCGCCGTCGCTGGGAAGTGCTGGCTGAAGAGGCGGGAGTCGACTTCGAAGACCTGATACGCCCCAGGGTAGGAGTCGAAGGCTTCGGTCCAGGCCAGGAGTCGGTTCAGCTGCATTTTCGGGCAGATACCGGACTCCGGGCGCACCCAGAGATTGATTCGATCGAGGAAATTTCCCTGGTAACTGCAAACCACTGAACGGAGCAGCAGGTCACCTTCACAGTTCCACCGGGGTTGATTATGACCTCCACACCGGCCTGCCCGCCTACTCCGAATGATCCAATTGCCAGTAGTGCCAGTCACCTAAAGGTATCTTTCGGGAGATCGTCTCATCGATATTCCGGCTACGGGTGATAAGGTCATTCCGGTCCGTCAGCACCCGACCGTTGTCGGCGATGTAGGAATGCCCGGAAGTCACACTGGAAACATCGATGGTTTGTATCCACTCGTTGACAAGTGGCCAGGGCTTAGTCTCTCCGGCGCGCTGGTAAGTCTGACCATGCACGAACCGTGAAGCGGCCAGCGCCTCGTCCTTGGACGAGGCGTAGAGGGTCACTCGGTCCACCACCCTCGCCATGCTTTCGGCCATCTGGTCGAGTTCCCTGGCATCGATATCCGGGGCAGTCAACACCATTTCACTAAAGACCGGGCTATCTTCATCCATTTCTGAGCTGATCGATTCGATCGCCTGTGTCAATGTCCGGCTGCCCATGCTGTGGGCGATAAGATGGATGCGCCCGGCCCCGGATTGAGAACGAAGCTGTTGAAGGAACAGCTTCAGGTCCAATGCCGCTACGCGAACATTGTTCTCATCTGTGGAATAATTCAGGACGGTACCCTGTGATGGCCAACTGAAAAACACTGGCGCGCCTTTGAATTTCAGATCATGCGCGATTTGCGCCGTTCGAAATGCGGCATCCTGAAAGGTGTTATGAAAACCATGGACGAAAACGAACATGTCGCGCTCGCTCGATTCGGCCACACTATATTCATTGATTGTGCAATTGAATAAGCGTAGATTTTTGCACTTTCATCCGGGCTTCGCACATAGGTGCGAGGTCTGTATCAGGCCATCGGTATTATGAAAGTGGAATCATCGTTGTTGCCGGTTGCCAGAACCGTACCGACGCCCTGCGCGTTATAGCCTGTCACGGTGAAATCGTAACTTCGCTCTGCGCCGTCGCGTTGCACGAGTGATACAAACTGATCGGTCAGTTGGCTGGGGGTGAAGAGGGCCGAGGTTTCATCGGCAATGTCTCCTGATCCGATCAACTCGACCTTGAGCGCAATCAGCTCGCCCAGTGACTGAGTGGGCAGGCGCAGGCGTATTCGCTGGATGGTGCCGACGCCTTCGCTGAGCAGAATGATACCGCTTTCACTAATCTGGTCGTCCAGCGAAATCACACTGCCGTCAAGTTTGATGATTGTTGCATTGTATTTTAGCGGGGCCGGATCGGCGCTGAGAGTGGGGATGATGAAGCGGCGGGTGGCTAACGGTTCCATCCCGTCAAATTCCTCCTGATAGGTAACACGGTAGCCACTGTCGGGTTCTTCATATTCGATGTCGACAATGGCCGACAGCAGGTTTGAGCCATCGAGCAGGAGCGGGTTGATGGTGACCCTCTGTTGCCCGCGGAAGGGGGGGTTGACCACGATGGCGGGCTTGTCCGAGGTTTCAACCGGGGTTTCAATCCGCAGGTTGCCTTCCACAAAGAAGTAGCGGACGCGGTAGCTATAGGTCAACGGGGCGTCATCACCAAGACGCAGTTTCCACGATTGCGCAGCGCCCCCGGGGGTGAGCGAGAATGTTCGCCGGTCGGAGAACCCGGTGGCAGGGTTATTATATTCCACCTCGACCTCGACCTGCGCAATCAATTCGTTCTGCAGGCTGGACAGGCTGACCTGAACCTCCATCAGCTCGATCGCGTTCATGGGAGCAAGCGGCAATTGTTTGTCCGCCGTTGTTATCCAGTCAGTGATGATCTGGCTGTCCTTACCACGCCATTCGGTCGTGGGGTCGAAAGTGATCGTCATGCGATAGCGGTAGTCGCGGTCATTTCGATCATTAACGAAAGTTGTAAAGGCATTGCTTTCGGTGTCACCGGGGCGGTAAAGAAAGCCGTCAATATGATCGGCGTCGCGGCCCGGCGGGCGCTCGGCGGGGTATTCCATGTTGACCGCGACAGAGGCTATACCAATTGCTGCAAGATCCTGCCCCATTGTGACGGTCGAGATGATCCGGTCGAAGAACGGGTCGTCCATGTCCACCTCGAAAATATGTTTGTCCATATTGAAGCCATCGGTGATCGACGAGAACATGCCGTTGGGGTTGGCCTCCTGCTGAACGGCCGCCTGTAGGGTGAAGTCGAAGGAGCGTTGCTTGAGCTCATCCTGACGGAACATCTTGAGCGAGAACCCTATCCGGAACGGCGAAAGCTCGGACGCCAGATTGCCGCCGCCACCGCCGCCGGCCGGCGCGCGGGCGGCTGCCTGCGTCCGGTTTGTCTGCGAGGTGGTGGCCACCTGATCGGACAGGTTGGCGGCGGGAGTGCCGGTGTTGGGAGGTTGTTGGGCCACGGCACCGCGTTGCGGTTGCAGGCTGCCCGATGCGCCCGGTCCTGGCATCGCTCCGAACAGGTTTTGCAACTGGCCCAGCATGCCGCCGCCGCTACCGGGTTGCATGAAGCTGGGGGGGGTCATGGACGTCTGGAACAGGTCCTTGATAAGCTCACCCTTGATCCAATCCCAAGCGGCATCGCCTTTGGCCAAGAGGTCTTCGTCATCGGTGAACTGGGTGATCTCGACCTTGACGATATTCTTTTCGCGCAGCTTCTGAAAGGCGGCGCTGACATCGGCGGCAACACTGACGACTTGTATCTGCGCCTGCACGCCAAGTTCGGCTTCAAGGTGGCTGTAAACCCGTTTGTAATCGGCCGTTGCCTTGATCGAGATGGCCTGACGCATGCCAAGGAAAAAGAGTTGGTAGATGACGCCGAACATGCTGACACCGCCCTTGAGGGTCTGTTCCATGGCGGTGGCCATTTCACGATTGAGCATGACCGTGAATGTCGCCCGCTGATCGCCGATCAAGGAGGGTTTGGTTGAACCATGGACTTCTTCAAACAATTGCAACCCGCGCGGGGCATCGGGCGAGGCGCCTTCGGCATCGGCGGCATCGCGCATCACGCTGAGCCGCACGCTGCCGTCGCGCACGGTGACAGGGGCAAGGCGGATGTTGTCAGGCACGTCGTCGAAGTGATCTGGGATTTCCTTGCGGATATCGTCGAGCTCATCCTCGGTCACGGCCAGATCGACGGTAAAGTTCAGGATGCCGCCACCAAGGCTGTCGCCTTCCTGGAAATCGACATTGTCGGTGATGTCACGGCGGAATTTGACAAAGCTGAGCGCCGGGGACCCGTTGACCATGGAGATACGCGGTACTTCGGATATATAGTAGAACTGACCCAAATCCTGATGGTCACGGTAAACGATGACACCGGGTATTGCCTGGGTTTTGTTATAAAGGGCGAGCATATTTAGTCTCCTTTAAATAGGGTTCTGACCGTCAGGCGGTCTTGAAATAGGCGCGGACCCAGTTGGATAGGTCGTCGTCACCCATGGACTCGAGAGCCTGGGTGGGATCGTCTGTCCTACGAGGCGGGTTTTCGGCAGAGCCGTTGGCCACAGCCCCTGTGGGTGGTTGTGTGCCAGAATATTGCGGGTTCTTGAAAAAGGTGCGGTTCGCCTCGTGGCGCAGGGAGACGACCGCGTGCAAACCCTTTTCTCCTTCGGTATTCGGGCGGCCCCAGTGCAAAACCGTCAACATTGGGGTCGGACTGGTTTGCATGTCGGTTACGAACTGGTTGCGCAGGGCGGCTGTTGGTCTCGCAGCGTCATGTTTCTGGAACGTGACATTGAACAGCCCGTCGAGCGCGGTCTTGATCTCGTCGAATGTAAGGCCGCGGCCGATGGTGGCCTGAAACACCGTGTTTATCCCGCGCGGTGAATCCGGCGGGGCATCGGGATCGTATCTGGGGAAATTACCGCCTCTTGCGTATTTCAGAATCGTTGCCTGAAACGCCAGTTCAGCATTGGTGCGGATGTAGAAGGGCCGCGATTGATCCCCGGAATATCGTGCCGCCCGGAAGATCGCCACCGGCGGGCCTACGACATCACCATTGGCCAGCGGGGCCTCTTGATCAACAGACAGCAGGCCACGCATCAGGCGGGTGTATTCGGCGGCGTTACGATTAATCAGCAGGGTCTGAATACCTGTCGGTGCGCAGGTCGAGGCGCGACCCTGATTGACCTGCCCGTTGGGGTCAAGGATTTCCTCGAGGACGTCTCCCAGCATCTGTTCCGAAGCCCGCACTCCGTCGATATCGGGATGCGGATTGATCTCGGTCAGTTCCAACAGGTGATCGATCAGCATGGTATTGTCCCTGATGCAGGGCTGTTTGAGCACCGTCATCTCAAGCCCGGCGTCGGTGATGAACATCCGGTCAAGCAAGGTAAATAACCGCTGTCGGGCCGGTCCGGCCAAGGCCCAGAGCGACAGTATTTTTCCGCGAATCGCTGTTTCGATGTGGTTGGTAAAGAACCGGTGCGAAAAGATTGCTACCAAGGAGGCGCGATCCGGGTCGTTTTCGGGTCTGTTGTCCCAAATGCCTTCGAGCAGGTCCTTCAGACGCGGCATTGCATCTATCGCGGGTTGGTCTGGTCTGACCTGGGTGAGCGGATCCGAACTCAGGCTGATGATACCCATGCGGTTGTTCTGCGGTGAGGCGTTGAACGACGCATCTTCCGGCCAGACGGTGGCCGAGGTGCCACCGGTGGGTTCGAACCGGACGCGGTAGTATAGCATCTGGCCCATCTGGCTGGTGGGGGGTGTCTGCCGCGACTTGCGCAGCTCTTCGCGATAGGCGTCCCACAACTCTTGCGGCATGGTCCAGGTCGCCCTGTTGCCGGTCAGGACGATCTGCTGTTCGTCAATGTTCAGGGTGCGGGTTGAGCCGTCCGCATTGGGGATCGAGATATTGTCCAGCCTTTCGCCGGTATTATAGTAGCGCAGAGGTTCCGCAGGATCGCGGGCGGGCGCGTTCGGAATGTCGCTGGAACCAAAGGCCAGTTCGATAATGGCCCGTCCGTTCTCGTTCGAGAATATCTCGAATGTTGGCGGGCGGTCGCCCTCGGTCCAGTTGTAGAGTTGTGACCGGATGCGCACCCACGTCCGGGTGGCCGAGGCCGGAAAATCGTATTCAAGCAACGCCTGTACATCCAGCTTACCCGCGCCAAAGCGGTTGTTGGGCACGGCGCTGCCAGTGCCTGTATTGCCATCTGTGCGTGCGGTTGTTGCCAGGCCGCGGCGTACCTGTTCCTGTGTGAGGGAGGGCCGGTGTTCAAACAGACAGGCGACGGCACCGGTAACATGGGGAGTTGCCATACTGGTTCCCCGGATTGTCAAAAATTGCCCACCTGGGTTTTCCGGTGGATATTGCGTATTGTTAGCATTGCGCGACCGGGCTGCCTTGACCCATTCACCCGGGGCGGAGATGTCAGGCTTGATACGTCCGTCCACCGTTGGTCCAAGCGATGAGAAGTTGGACAAAGCGCCTTCACTGGCAGAAGCGCCGCCAGTTGTTTTCGTGACATAGCTGCCGACTGCTATTACCTCACGGGCAGTGCCGGGGGTTGAAATGGTAAATACGGTCGGATTGGGTGAGCCTGAAAAACGTATTCGACCATGGTTATCGCGCTGTGTCCATGAATGAAAGTCCACGGCATCGGTGCCGTTGTTGGTCAACCTGATAGTCCAGTTGCCAACCTCAATTCCAGCGGCAGCCGAGTTGCTAAGTTGCATCCGGATACGGTTTTGATGATTAAACGGAATATCAGTGGAAAATCCGATACTGAGATTTGTCCCGCTAGTGTAGTTTTCGATCTGGTCTGGGCTTGGCACGCCCGCTGGTGGCTGTGCGTGTGGGCCTTTGGCGGTCCCGCCGGGATTTGTTACGGTCACGCTAAATTGCTGGTTATGAGGATACCAGACCTCGACCACACCGGTCTGCAGATTGCTGGCGGTTGCGACATTGCGGATTTGCACAGTTAGATCTACATGCGCGCCCGGTGCAATTGTAGCCCCCCAATGGATATTGTCATTGGAGGCATTGCCAGCAGATTTGATATAGGCGCGGCCGGGAGGCCCAAGAAATTTGTCGATCATGCGCTCGACGGCCATAGTGCCGTCATGAGGGCCTTCATTGATGCCCTGGCTCTGGTTGATCACGCAGGGCCGGTCAAGCGCCTGGGCCATCTGGTAGATGTATTCCATCGCTTGAACAGTGCGGACTATCGTTGAGTTTCTGACAACGATGAATTCGACCCCGGTTGCAATTCCAGGGAAGTTTGGATCGCTGCCACCGGCGATTGAGGCGACATGGGTGCCGTGGCCCGAACCGGTATTGCGGTGGCGCACGATGGATTGCGGATTGGCATTTCCAAGCGCGGCGTTGATCGTGGCGCGGTCGTATTCCACGCCGATCCCCGGATACGCGCGGGGTGCGGATTCGGCGCCTGTCGGGGTTAAACGTTGATCCCAGATCGACAGGATACGCGTGGTGCCGTCGGGGCGCAAAAAGGCCGGATGCTGAAAGTCGATTCCGCTGTCGATGATGCCGATGATGACCCCGTTACCTGTGTAGGCTTGAGGTGGGGTGCCCACGCCGGGGGCGCTGTTGACGTCGTCGCCGTTGACCTCGGCCACAGAGACGTCAAGCTCTTCTTCCAGCGGGTAGTCACCCTCGATGCGGATGACCGACTCGAGTTCGGCCAGCGCGTTGAGGTTGGCGGGGAGGATACTTCCGATAACCATATCGTCGATCCGTGTTGTAACCGTCAGGCCGGCCGATTCCAGCGCGGCCACCGGGCCCGTAAATTGCACGATGACAAGAAGTTCGGGCGCGCCGTCTCCTGAAATTACACCCTCTGATTCAAAGTCATCATCGGCCAGCCGGTTCTCGGCAAGCGCCTGTTGGGTCATCAGTAGTTTGAGATCAATCTTATTCATCTTTCATCTCCGTAAGCTGAGGGGCGTAGCCGGGCAGAGGGTTCGGTACCCGGAGGGTGAATTGCGCGCCAACAAGTTTTTCGTCTTCGAAATCGTATTCGGCTGCCACGCCAACGCGGGCGTGTTCGCGGTTGCGGCCTGCAACAAGGCTGTACAGGCTTTCGGCGCGGTTGCGGTCGGCGCCGAATTCGCCGGCTTGCTGCGCCAGGCGGGCTGATTTGTCGGGTGTTTCCGCCAACCGGCCCCAAAGGGTCGAGCCGATGCGGACGATGCCTCGATCGGCCGCCTCGCCCGCGACGGGCAGGGCAATCGACCAGGGCCGCGCTCCTTCGGTGATCGGGCGACCAATCAGGCTGGACAGCGCCGATGAGGTTTGCCGCCAGAGTTTCGGCTGGCGAAGCGCGGCCAGCACCGTCCGCGGCGATTGCCCCCGGCCAAGACCCACCGACAGCCACGACGAGCCGGTTTCAGGCTCGGACCGGGTTGCCATGTAGACTGTGCCGCGGGTCAGCAGTTCGGACAAGGCGGGGGAATTTCCTTGGGAGGCGCCGACAAAATCGAGCGCGCGGGTCAGGTCGCCGCGGGCAGGCAGGCCAAAGATCAGCCCGCGCCCGGTTTTAAGCGGATCACTCAGGGACCAGCGTTTCCACTGCCGGGTATTGTCGGCCGGGCGCAGGGGCGCGGCCGAGGCGATGCCCACACCCGCGCCATAACCTGCGCGCAGGGTGATCATCAGCGCGGTGCCGCGATCGATGCAAGTGCGATCGGTCCGACCTGCACCCGGCGCCCATGTCAATGGCGCCCCGGCCGCCTGCCGGATGCCCGTCGGCACTCGCATCAACAGACCGAGATACTCGATCAGCGCCCTGGCGCTGTTGACTGGTGTCGGGATATTGGGCCGGGGCACGGTCATGACGGCAACTGCGAGGACAGCATCAGAAACCGTTCGCGCGAGGTTTGCACGCCGCTGGTCTTGGTGAATCCGGTTTCGGTCAGAAAGGTCAGCTCGTACGAATATTCGCGTTTGCCCGGGTCTTTGAGCATGACCTTCCAGGTGGGCGCATCGCCGGGGGCGGAAAACTCGTGCAGGGTCTCTTTCAGAACGCCGTTGACTTCGTCTTCGTATTTCAGGCGCAGAATGACCTTGGTGACTTCCTGAGAAACCAGATCGGGACCAATGAGTTTCGGCTGGACCTCCATTGAGCGGGCAAAGGTATTGCCCAGAACCTGGGTGCGGCCTTCGGCCTCGATCATGCCGGTATCGGTGACGTTGTCATCCTGGTCGATGATCGTCTGCTGCATGAAATACCGGCGCTTGGTGGTGTCCTTCCATGGAATTTTCCACGGCTTCATCTTCAACGCGTCCTCCTCGGTAAAGAACATCGAGGTTTCCTCTAAGACGTCATTTTCTTCATCTATATAACGCAGGTTCAGGATCAACATGCCCAGTTTGGTGGCCGGGCTTACCACGAAGTTCACCGTAAGTTCTCTGGGGTCAGGGTTGAGAATGACTGTGAGTGGCCCTTGGACGGGTTCCCAGGCGGTGTCGATGATTTCATTGTCGTTGCGGATGTACCGAACCGAGTATTCGGGCTCAATCCCGTCGTTTGTTCGTTGTCGAAATTTGGTCGAAATTGCGCTGGTTTCGGCATTCAGCAGACGGCTGTCCTCGTGCATCCACGACGACACCGGGTCGTTGTAGCGGATGCGCACAAAGAGTTGTGGGTAGCGATCCCAGGGAAAGTTGTCGACGGTCTGAATTGTCACTTGTTCCAGCTCAAAGAGTTCGGCGGTATTGGCGGTGATGTCCTGGCTGGTGACCTGGCGCCACTGGGTTTCGACCATCGACGACGGGCCCGGAACCACACCGGGTTTGAAAAACACCTTGTAGCGGTAGAAGAACTTTGGCCCGATCTCGGCGTTGAACCAGGTGCTTTTGCGGTGAACCATATCAGCATCCTTGAACGAAAATGACCAGATCTTGTTGGTCTGTTCTTCGGTGTCGTTCTCTGCCGCTTCTTCGGGGTTGGCTACGAAATCGACTTCCTTGACGTATTGCACGTCCATGACAACGGTATCGATCGCTGCGCCCTCGAAATCGGCGACCACCGAGGCGGTGAAGTCGGCGGTGCTCCAGACGTCAGCTTCGCCGTTAACGACGGTGACAATATCATCGCGGGTAACGCCCAAATCGTCGAAGATCACGTGAATATGTGCCTGCGGTGCAATCCGGCGGGTGACGGCGCGGTGCAGGGAATAGTCGACCGTGATCGAGCGGACCTCGGACATATTCAGCTCCTTGCGCGAATATCCGGCACTGGCGAAACCATGGGCCAGATTGCGGGCGCGCACCATGCTGTCGATGGTGCCGTCGGCCTCGCTCTGGGTTTCAGGTGTCACGGCATTGGGGTTTGTGGTGGGTTCGAAAAAGGTTTCTAGAACAAGTTCCTGAAGGTCCTTGCGCACGTCATCGAACTGTGCCTCGAGCTTGGCCGCATCAATATCTTCTTCGGTGGTGTCAAGCTCGGCTTCGATGACGATTATCTTCTTTTCTTCCAGCTCGGACATGATGTCGTCGATCTCGAAGTCGAAGAAGACAAAATTGCCGGTAAAGCGTTCCTGAACGAAATGATAGACCTGTTCCCAGTCTGCGGTGACGCGCACGTTATAGGCACGCATCTGGCCGACGAACTGCAGTTCGTAATAGACCGATGCGGGGATCAGGCCATCAAAGGCGCCCATCAGGAGCTTGGTTGCCTTGCGGTTCAGTTGCGCCGTAAACACTGCGCGGTTTTCGCCGTAAAGCGAGGGCACGCCGCTGGTGGTCAGAAACGGCACCCAGGCGGCCTCCATATCCGGTTCTTCCGGTTCCGGCAGGGGTGCGTCGGGATTGTTGGGATCAGGTTCGGGCGGCTCAAGCCGTACCGGCCTGGTGGTTTCATCCAGAAAGGTCAACCGGACGCCACCCTTGCGGAATGGCAACGGGCCAAGCCTGATCTCAACCTCTTCGCCGGAATCTTCTTTTATGCTGTCCTCAATCTCTTTCTTGACCTTTTTGAGGGTGTTTTCCGGCCAGCTGAGAACAGTGTCGAAAAACAGGAACCCGGCCAGGTCCTCTTCGTCGCCGTCTACCTCGTCTTGTGCTTCTTGCAGCGCAATGAAGCGTATCGCAGGGCGCCCATTGTCATCCACCGGCACATGAGGTGCGTTCGGGTAGTAGTAGTATTGCTTGTCGTCATGGGCATCCCCCATGACTGACACGCCTTCAAATTGATAGTAAGGTGGGCCAAGACGTAACATTCGGTATCTCCTGACAGAAAGTTTTCAAAATCAGCCGACGGGCTCAGGCTCGGGCACGGGTACAAGCGCAGGATCAAGGTAGCGCGGCACGACATATCGTTTGCGCGTGACCGTGACCGGGTCGTTCTCGTGGGTTCCGCCTTCGGCCTTGAAGTAGATCACGCGAAGCTGAAATTCGCGCGGGCTGTCCTCATCCACCGGGTGCTGGAATGTCGGTGCGTCGGTTGGGTTCTCCAGGGTGAATGTTTCGGTCGTGTCGTTGCCATTCACCGGATCGGCATAGTCAATTTGAATCTCGACCACTGGCGTGTCGGTGAAATTGATCTGACGCGCGTTGAAGATGCACTTAACCTCGGGCGTCACGATGCGTGGCACCACCAGCACGGTTTCATCCGTCGTTGTCGGATCATGTTCGACAGTTTTACCGCTGATGGTGTGATAGGTCAGTTCATGCTCATAGTCCCGTTTTTCGGCATCCGCGATGGTGAAGCCCCAATTGAGCGCAGTCTTGTTGCTTTCATCAAAGGCAAAGGTCTTGATTTTGTGGATGTTAGCGGTGTCGTCGTCATAGCGCAGAGTACAGGTTACCACCGGCGTCACCGCAAAATCGATGGTATTGGGCATGATCTGCACGTCAAGCTGGGGGAGGTCATTGGCAACAATTGGGATGGTCTGATCGCCGTTAGCATCGATCATTTCCGACACCTTGAAATCACCATTTTTGAACGAGATGGTGACCTTGTAACGGAACCGGCGCAGATCCCGGTTTTGCAGAACCACGGCCCAGGATTTGAACTCGGCCGCGCTCTCGAGACGGAAGACCTGATCGACATGGTATTGGTTGGCCTCATCCTCGTAGACCAGATCGACGATGGTCTGTTGCACATCGTCCCAGCCGCCACCGACCGGCACAAGGCCGACGTCCAACTTGTCGAATAGTGGGGCATTGATCAGGATTGTCCTTTCGGTTGTTGTTTCCTCTTCACCTTCGATCACCTGGCCGTCCTTCAGAAAGAACCGGGCCTTATAGGTCACCGGTTTGTCCCATTCGGTGAAAAGATCGCGAACATAGGTCTGTTCCTGCTGGCCGCTGGTCAGTTTGAAGGTCTCGGTTTCTTTTTCGACACCACTTGATCGGTCTTCATAGGTGACCGACACCTGCACGTGATCCACGGTCTGTCCGAAATCCACCGCCCCTGTGAGGATCGACAAGTTCAGTCGCCCACTGTCCGGGATCGACAGGTTCAGGGTCGGCGTGCGCTCACGTTCCCAGCGGATAAATTCGCCAGGTTCCCTGCCGGCATAGGCTATCCGCCAGCGGTAGAAATACTCGCGTTTTGCGCCTATCAGGCTGGGGTCCCATTCGGCTGAGGTATTGTCTTTGTCGAAGGTGAAAGTTTCCTGTTTCTGAACAAGATCACCGTTTTCATCGCGCCCGTCATACCGGACTTGCGCCTCGACAAAGGCAATTGGGTTGTCCTCCCAATTGGCGAAACAGTTCACTTCAAGCCCGAGGGTCATGAAGAACGGATCGTTCAGGTCAAGTACCCGTACAAATTTCCGCATTTCGGCTTCCGACAGGCCGGCAAAAAAAGTCTGCAAAGTACCCTGCGGATTCTTTTCGATCTCAGCAATCGAGGTCATGGTTTCATTATAGGTGATCGTTTGAAAGTCGATCTGCTCCTTCTGCTTCATGATGTAATAGTCGGTTTTTTCCTTCAGAAGGTCGTCACCGGCATCTTCTTCCGGAGCTTCGGTTTCTTCAAAGAAACGGCGCTCCAGCAAGTCCTGCACGACGCTCATTGCAGTGCCGCGGATTTCCTGCACCAGATCGTCTTCGAGGCTAAGCATCCCGGTGTCGAACTTGACGTCGATCAGCTTGGCTTCAACGGCCATTTCCAGTGAGGTCTCGTAATGCGCTATATCGTCCTCGCGGCAGGCATAATCGTCATAATCGTGATCTATAGATTCCAGCGCTTTGTACACAGCACGGGTGTCGGCCTGGATGCGCAGGTTGACCGGCGGCAGGCGGCCCATGAACGCCACGCTCATTACTGCCGCGATTGGCAGCAGATTCGATCCGCCCTGACCGCTGGGTTCAAGCACGGTTTTTTGGAAAAAGGTGGCCCCTGCTTCGGTCAGTTCCAGCATCACAGCGGCGGTGTTGGGCCCGGTCATTGATAGCGGGCCTTCCACAACCTTGTGGGTCACCAGGTTATCGGACGAAGGTGCGATTATGCTGAACGTGCCCTTGGTCCATTCCGGGTAGGACAACTCAATCTCGGGTGATTGATCGCCCGGAGGTGCCTCGGGGCGGTCGGGATCAAGGCCCAAGGACACGTCGTCAATCGTCAGGCTGGGCGCGGTCCCCGGGTCGCCGAAGGGGCGCGGCACACCGTTGGTGCGGTTGTGCCAGCTATTCAGGGTCATTGATTCAACCGGGATCTGTTCGGCATCCGCCAGGGCGCGCAGACGGGCCCATTCGCCATCCACATAGGATTGAAGTCTTGAGCGCACGGCGGCTTCGTCGGTTTCCTCTACGCGCAGTTCGACATCCATGTTCAGCATGCCACCGCCACGCGGCAGATCGGGGTTTTCGTCACGGTCCTGATCACCAAAGGCATATTTAATGAGCAGAAAAACCGGGTTGTCGTCTATGTCCCGCCGGATCGATACGTAGTCGGGTAAAAGGTAGAATTTCCACCACTTTGTATCGTCCTGATAAACGGTTACGCGGAATTCATCGTAGTACTGAAATGCGGGAGTTTTGAGCATGGTTTCTCTCCGGTCTAAAATTTACTCATTCAGGTGTCGCGCCGGAAAGCGGCGCGATCACCACAAGGTTCTTGGTTAGGAAAACGGGTTCCATTTCGGTGGGGGTATTACCCGGGGCCACAAAATACGTGGTCTTCATCCGAAACAGGCGGCGGTTGATATCCTTGACGTTGATCGACCAAGTCTGGGTATCACTGTCTTTGTCGAACCCCAGTGTATCGGCCGCTGTGAAATCATTGGCTTCGTCTTCGTAAAGCAGATCGATCGTCACCAGAGGGGTTTTTGTAAAATCAATCAGCGTCGGCATGATGCGGATCTCAAGCGTGCCGGGCTCTGGTGCCAGATAAGGCGGCAGGATCAGGGCTTCATCATTTTCTATGATCGGGCCGATCACAACCGGATCACGGTCGGGCGGAAAATGGGTGACCGTCGCCTCATAGGTCAGCGGTTCGCCGGGGCGCACCGGTAGGGTCCAGTTCTGGCGCTCGAGTGCGGTAAAGGTCAATGCCTTGGTGGTGCCACTGGCCGGATGGGTCAGAACCACTTCGCACAGGGGGGCAGCGGCGAAATCCAGACGGTTGGGCACAATGACCACGTTGGTTGTCTTGGGTTCACGTACTGAGATTGGAACCACACCCGAGCCCGTGTCAGCGAAAAGTTCGCTCTCTTCGTGATCGCCGTTTTTGTAGCTGGCGTTGACCCGATAGGTGAAACTGGTTTTGGTCGGATCCCGCAGGCGTACCGTCCAGACCCTAAAGTCCTCGATGGTTTTCAGGGTGACAACCTCATTGTCTTCAAAAGCGCTATCCTCGTCCCTGTAGAACAGCTCAATCGTAACCTGCACGACCTCACTCCAGCCGCGGCCAACCGGCAGAAGGCTGACCTCCATGACCGATTCAAACGGCTGGTTGATAAAGATTGTCTGCGAGTGGCTTTCGGTAAAATCCTCGTCTTCGATGATATCGCCTGATTCAAAAGCGAAGCGGCGGCGGTAATTCACCGGTTTACGGGCATCAACGCCGATTTCGGTGCTGAAACTGCCGGTTGGCTGCGCCTTTGTCAGCAATACGGCGCCTTCTTTCAGACCAACGCCCTGTTCGGTGTCCTCGTAGCGCAGAACTACCTCGACGCTACGCAGTCGCAGCGCATCGAAATTCAGCGCGCCCGCCGCCAGATCGCGGCTGACAGTCCCTGGCGTCGCGACTGAAATATTGACGGCGTTGGAACTGGTTGTGAGGGTGTCAGAGAATGGACCGAAATCGCGCCCTGTCACCTTGGCGCGGTAGCGATATTTGACCTCACGCTCATTGCCGATCAGAGAGGGCGACCAGAGTTGCTGCGTGTCGTCTGTAAAGACCATGGTGGTGGAATGAGTTTTACGATCACCGTTGAAATCAATGCCGGTATAAGTGAATTCCACCTCGACCGCCTCCAGATTTGTCGTAACAAATTCGCCAAACACCCGGGCGGTGAGATCGAGGTTCTTGAATAGCGGATTGTCCAGCCGGATACGACGTACAAACCTTGCGATTTCCGAGGGCGGACGCCCGGAAAAGAACGTTTCAAGCGTCGATTGCGGGTTGATCCGCCATTCAACAACCGCGTGCTGTTGCAGGTGCAGTTCAAGATGCATCTCGGTCTTATCATAGGTTTTTTTCAGGTATTTTTTGGAATTGCCGCCGCGGCGCTGTCTTCTCCTTTCATCCTTCAGCAGATCGGTCGGCAGTTCGTCTTCGACACCGGGATAGTAGCCAAGGGCCGGGTCTTCGGTGAAGAAATTGTTTTCGATCATCTGCTGCATCATATCCAGCGCGTATTGACGCAACTCCTGCATGACCTCGTCATCGACCGAAGCTGAACCGGGATCAATTTTGACGTCGATCAGGCCGGAAATGTCGGCCAGTGAGGTGTTGATGTCAGATTGTTGGAAATCATAGGTCGTGCAATGATCGACGCCTGACCCGTCCATGAATTTGCGGGTCTGCTCATAGATGCGAGAGCTGTCGGCAGTGACCCAGATATCAACCGGTGGCAGCCGCGCCCAGAACTGCAACATATAGGCGATCTGGATCGGCACCAGATCTGATCCGGCGCCTTCGGTGAGAGTTTGGTGCATAAATTCGGACCCGGCTTCGGTCAGGTCCATGGAAAAGACGCCAACATTGCCGGACATCAGGTCGGGCACACCTTGAGCAACCTGTTTTTCGACCAGGAGTTCTGATTGCGGGGCAAACATGTTGACTGTCCCCTGGGTATAGGTGGGTGAGCCGAATTCGACCTGTGGCGCCTCGGTTGTGCCTTTCACACCGCGCGAGTTTTTCTCGGCAGCGGTGCCGTTCCGACGGCGGTTCCATTCGGCATCAACGCGCGTCTGCATCTCTTCACGGGCAGCCTCTTCTTCGTCAGGGGTGACGGCAAAGGTCACGTCGAAATTCATGTACCCGGCACCATCAGGCAAAGTCGGGTCGGATTCACGGTCATCGTCAGAGATGGCGTATTGAACCAGCAGGAAGATCGGATCGTTCTGCTCATTCACGCGCACCCTTGGATGGGCGCTGGTAAGATAAAACTTGAAAAAATCTGTATCATCACCCCAAACGGTGACACCATTCACATTGGCAACTGATGGTGCGGTCAACATATTAGGTTCCTCTTAATTGAAATGGCAGTCGCGGGTCATGATATCTGCAGCGTCTCCTGGTCGGTCTGGCGCCAGTCGCCCTGCGAAATAGGCAGGGTATGGCCTGCGCCGTCGTCACGTATGGCGGCAACCCGCCACTCAAAACTCAAAGGTTTAAACACGGATCGACGCCAGACAGGCACATTAATGTCGTCACCAGGGCGCAGTACACGCTTGGCGGTATAGGTATTTTCTGCGACTCTGATTTCAAGCACGGCGAAACGGACCAACTCGCCAGTGATTGCACAGCGCACCAGTGAAGGCCTGCGGACCGCGATATCAAGCGCCGAGATCGTGACAAGTGGTTCGTCATGCGGGCCGTCATACAGCACATGGGGGGCCGGGATGTCGGCGGTCGGTGCAAAAGCTTCGAGTTTCAAGGAAAAGGATTTGCCGCCGGGATGGCCGGGCAGCACCGCCCAGACCGTGGGGTTTTCCATCGATAGCTCTGCGATGGTACTGCCGCCA
>Ga0316201_10001188_pt1 | contig 17095 bp, 14 predicted proteins | sample CS6wburrow_MG_FD_204516 | JGI IMG/M metagenome (GOLD analysis project Ga0316201, IMG submission 204516) | Coastal sediment microbial communities from Delaware Bay, Delaware, United States - CS-6 worm burrow | ecosystem: Environmental > Aquatic > Marine > Coastal > Sediment | place: USA... | reverse complement strand
CCGCCCTGCGGCGGCGCGCCGCGGCACCCTTGGCCACGTGCAGTTCCTTGCGCCCGTAGCGCGTCTTGCTCTTGCCCTTCTCCTTTTCGCGCCGGCGCTGCTCTTCGACCAGCTTGCGCGCGCGCTCTTCTTCCTTGCGGCGCTCCTCGTCTTCGGCGCGGCGGCGCGCCTCCTCCTGCTGAGCCTTCTCTTCGGCCTCGCGGCGGGTTTGTTCTTCGGCCTCTTTGCGGGCCAACTCCAGGGCAGCCTCCCGCGCCTCCTCTTCCTTCTTGAGGCGGGCTTTCTCGGCGACCTCCTGCCGGGCGCGTTCGTCGGCTTCCCGGGCGGCGCGCGATTCCTCGAGAATCCTGCGCGCTTCCTCCCGCTCCGAGGCTTCGGTTCCGAGCTCCTCCTGGACGACTTCCCGCTTGACGTAAGTGCGGCGCTTGCGAACCTCGACGTTTACCGTCCGGGCCGAACTTCTCGGCCCCGAACCCGGTACGCGCAACTCGCTGACCGACTTGCGTTTCAGCGTGACTTTTCGCGGAGCCGTCGCGTCGCTTTCCACCTTGCCGTGACTGGCGCGAAGGTGCGCCAGCAACTTCTTCTTGTCTTCGTTGGAAACCGCGTCATCGCCACTGCTGGCCTTGATCCCGGCGTCATTGAGCTGCGCAAGCAGGCGCTCGTTGTCGACACCGAGAACGTCAGCCAGTTGTGAAACGGTTACTTTGGACATAAGGTCTGCTCCGTGTATCTCTCAGGAAGCCCGGTCTGGGTGTTATTGCTCTTCGGCAAACCAGGGCGCGCGGGCCGCCATGATCAGCTGGGCCGCTTCCTCGTCACTAATCTCATCGAATTCCTGCAGCTCGTCGACCGATAGCTCCGCCAGGTCCTCCTGGGAGCGCACGCCCTTCTCGGCGAGGCGAAACGCCAGCCGCTCGGTCATGCCTTCCAGTTCCAGCAGGTCCTCTTCCGGGGCGTTCTGGTCGAGAACTTCTTCCTTGGCAATGAGCTGCGTCAGCAGAGCGTCTCGCGCCCGACGTCGAATTTCCGTGACGATCTCTTCATCGAACTCCTCGATCTCCAGCAACTCGGACTCCGGCACATAGGCCACCTCCTCGATGTTGCTGAATCCCTCCTGGACCAGGATGTTGGCGACGTCTTCGCCCACGTCCAGCCGCTGCATGAAGCGCTCCAGGATCACCTGCGTTTCTTCCTCACTCTTCTGCACCGCTTGCTCGATCGTCAGGACGTTCAGCGTCCAGCCGGAGAGTTCGCTGGCCAGGCGTACGTTCTGACCGCCGCGGCCGATCGCCTGCGACAGGTTGGACTCCTCGACCGCGATGTCCATGGAGCCGTTTTCCTCGTCCACGACAATTGAAGCCACCTCGGCAGGCGCCATCGCGTTGACGACAAATTGCGCCGGGTTGTCGTCCCACAGGATGATGTCGATGCGTTCGCCGGAGAGTTCGTTGGAGACGGCCTGCACCCGGGAGCCGCGCATGCCCACACAGGCCCCGATCGGGTCCGTGCGCCGGTCATTGGAGCGGACGGCAATCTTGGCCCGCCGGCCCGGGTCACGCGCGCCCCCCATGACGGTGATCAGTTCCTGACCGATCTCGGGGACTTCCAGTTCGAACAGTGCCACCAGGAATTCGACGATGGTCCTGCTCGCGAACAGCTGCGGCCCGCGCGCTTCGGCGCGTACTTCGTAAAGGAAGGCGCGCAAACGATCGCCCGGACGAACGGACTCGCCGGGTATCATGTTGCGCTGGCTGATAAACGCCTCTGCGTTGCCGCCGAGATCGAGATAAACATTGCCGCGCTCGACACGCTTGACGATGCCATTGACAAGTTCGCCAGCTCTGTCCTGGTACTCCTCGACAACCTGCGCCCGCTCGGCTTCGCGGACCCGCTGCACGATCACCTGCTTGGCGGTCTGGGCCGCTATCCTGCCGAACTCGGCGTTCTCCATCGGTTCCTCGATGAATTCGCCCACCTCGATTTCCGGATGGTCCGCCCGGGCGTCCTTCAGAAAGACTTGGGCGTCCTCGAACTCCATTTCTTCCTCGTCGTCGATGACCTCCCAGCGCCGAAAGGTGTCGTATTCCCCGGTCGAGCGGTCAATGGCCACCCGCACGTCACGCTCCTCCTCGCTGAGCTTGCGCGCCGCCGAGGCCAGCGCTGCCTCCAGCGCGCCGAAAATCACGTCCTTGCTGACGCCTTTCTCGTTGGAAACGGCATCCACAACCAACAGGATTTCTTTGCTCATCGTGCTTCTTCTCTCTTCGTAAACAGGCTGTCGTAATCGGGTACCAGCCGGGCTTTTGCAATGTTGCCCGGTTCAAGCTCTACTTCTGTGCCATCCTGGTCCAGCTGAACCTGGCCGTTCGCCGTGCCGAGGATGCGGCCCTTGAACTTGCGGCGGCCCTCCAGCGGAGCGAACAGCGTCACCCGGGCGATTTCACCACGGAAACTCTCGAACTGGTCGAGGGTGAACAGCGGCCGGTCGAGCCCGGGTGAAGATACCTCCAGATTGTAATGGCCGGAAATCGGGTCCTCGACGTCCAGCATAGCCGCCACTTCACGCGACACTTTTTCGCAATCCTCCACGGCAATCCCTTCGGGCAGGTCGATATACAGCACCAGCACCGGGTTCTTGGGATTGCTGCGGTACTCCAGGCCAACGAATTCGTAGCCCAGGTCTTCCACCAGCGGTTGCAGCAAATTTGTCAACTTGACCGCACTCAAACCAATCTCCGTAGTCGCCCTGCGCTCTCGCGCTCGGGCACAAAAAAGGGGCGCCATGGCCCCACCGCGTCATTCGCTCCAACAAAAAGGCCCCTGCTGGGGCCTCTCTCTTATAACGTGGTAGCGGGGGCAGGATTCGAACCTGCGACCTTCGGGTTATGAGCCCGACGAGCTGCCAGACTGCTCCACCCCGCAACAGCAGGTGGGGAATGATAAAGACTCCCCTCCGGTATTTCAAGAGCGCAGTGCTCCCGAGCTGACCTAGATTTGGTGCCGAGAGCCTCCAATTTCAAGCCGCGATGGAATTAAAAAGCGCGTTGCGCGCGGTCGCCCGCAAGCGCAGGCGATGAGGCTTGTGCGGTTTTGCCGCGGGCAAAGAAGCGCAGGGCGAATGCCGTCGCGCGTGGCCTCCTACAGCGTAACCCGCCTCAGTCCCCAGCTGTGGCAGCGCGCTTGCGCGCGACAGGCCTCCCGCCATCGGCAAAGGGCCTCTCAGGCCCCGAACGAGGACATGCAGATGGCGATCAGGGAGCCGGAGAAAATCCCCAGGCCCAGCATCATCACGCCATTCAGCGATATCGCAGCGCGGAAGTCCACCGGCGCCTCGATCGCGGCATCCGAGACGGGCTCATCGAAATACATCAGCTTGACGACGCGGATGTAGTAGAACGCACCCACCACGGAGAACACGACGGCCAGCACGGCCAGCCACAAGAGGCCGGCATCGAGCGCCGCCTTGATGACCAGCCACTTGGCGAAAAAGCCGACGAATACCGGCACGCCGGCCATCGAGAACATCACCATGGCCATGATGGCCGCATACCAGCCGTCCCGCTGGTTCAGGCCCTTGAAGTCGTCAAGCTGTTCCGCCTCCACGCCGCGCGCAGAAAGCAGGATCACCATGCCGAAAGCTGCAGCCGACATCAGAGAATAGACAATGACGTAATACATGCCGGCCCCGAAACCCTCCGCCGTGCCGGGCAGCAATCCCAGTAGGACGAAGCCCATGTGGGAAATCGTCGAGTAAGCCAGCATGCGCTTGATGTTGGTCTGCGCGATTGCCGCCAGGTTGCCCAGCGCAATGGACAGCGCCGCCAGTATCGCGAGCATCTGCGACCAGTCTTCATGCAGGCCGCCCAATCCCGACTGCAGTAGCCGGATCGCCATGGCAAAGGCAGCCAACTTGGGTACTGAGGCGATGAACAGGGTCACGGCGACCGGCGCGCCCTGGTAGACGTCCGGAATCCACATGTGAAACGGAACGACGCCCAGTTTGAACGCCAGCCCCACGATCAGGAACACGAGACCGAAGATCAGCAGGGTGTTGTCGCTGCCCGAGGTTGCGACGGCGTCGGCGATCTGCTGCAGGTCAAGGCTGCCGGTCGCGCCGTAGATCATCGACATGCCGTACAGCAGCATGCCGGACGCCATCGAGCCGAGCACGAAGTACTTCATCGCCGCCTCGGAACCGCGCCGCGAATCGCGGTCGTAGGCCACCAGGGCGTAGGAAGACAGCGCGAGCAGTTCCAGCCCAAGGTAGACCATGATCAGGTTGTTCGCCGAGATCAGCAGCATGATGCCGAGCAGCGCTTCCAGCGCCAAGGTGTAGAAATCGGACCGGAACATGCGGAATTGCCGCAGGCAGAATTTGGCGTAAATGAAAACCATCGCCAGCACGAAATAGCTGAAGAGTTTCAGCATGTCGCCCATCTGGTCCCGCACGAAGGTGCCTTCGAACGCCGTGGCCGTGCCGTCGTAGTCAGCCCGCAGCGTAATGATGGCGGCAAACAGCAGCGTGATGAGCGCCAATCCGTGGATTATGCCGCGCCGTTCCTCCTTGATGTACAGATCCACGAAGAGGATTACGCAGGTCATGCTCAGAACCCAGATCTCGGGGGCGATGAGTAACAAATCCTGGAGCATCATAACCTTAACCCCCGACCACGACGATCTTGGATTGCTGAATGTGCTGCAGAAGCCCATTCACCGATTCATGCATCAGATCGACCAGCGGCGCCGGCCACAGGCCGACCAGCAGCACGGCGGCGGCAATTGTGCCGAGCACCAGCGCTTCGCGCGCGTTGATGTCCTCGAGCTTCCCGACTTCGTTGTTCGCAACCTCACCGAAGATAACCCGCTTCACCAGCCACAGGCTGTAGGCCGCGCCGAGGATCAGGGTCAGGCCGGCCAGGAAGGCGTACCAGAAATCCGCCTGGAACGCTGCCAGGATCACCATGAATTCGCCGACGAACCCGCTGGTGCCGGGCAGTCCCGAATTGGCCATGAAAAACAGCACCGCCAGCGCGGCGAACCAGGGCATCGAGTTGGCCACGCCACCGTAGTCGGCGATCATCCTGCTGTGCATGCGGTCGTACAGCACGCCGACGCAGAGGAAGAGCGCGCCCGAGACAAAACCATGCGAGATCATCTGCACCATGGCGCCCTCGACGCCGAGCGCCGCGCCCCGGCCGCTGCCGCCGTTCTGGAAAACGGCGAAGGCGAGGAAAAGCCCGAGCGTCACGAAGCCCATGTGCGAAATCGAGGAATACGCGATGAGCTTCTTCATGTCCTTCTGCACCAGCGCGACGAAACCGATGTAGACCACGGCGATAAGTGACAGTGTTATCACCAGCCAGTCCAGGGCTGCCGACGCATCCGGCGTGATGGGCAGGCTGAACCGGACGAATCCGTAGCCGCCGATCTTCAGCATAATGGCCGCCAGGATCACGGAACCGCCGGTCGGTGCTTCGACGTGCGCATCCGGCAACCAGGTGTGCACAGGCCACATCGGAATCTTCACCGAAAACGCGGCCAGGAAGCCCAGGAACAGCCACTTCTGAACGGTCAGACCCAGTGGGTACTGGTGCCAATCGAGTATCGACCAGCTACCGGACTGAATGAACAGGTAGATGAGCCCGATCAGCATGAAGACCGAGCCAAGAAAGGTATAGAGGAAGAACTTGATCGTCGCGTAAACGCGGCGCGGCCCGCCCCACATGCCGATAACCAGGAACATCGGGATCAGCATGGCCTCGAAGAATACGTAGAACAGGAGGGCGTCCAGCGCGCAGAACACGCCCACCATGAGACCTTCCATGATCAGGAACAAGGCCATGTACTGGTGGACCTTGGTCTGGATGATCTCCCACCCGGCGATAACGACCAGCGGGCCGAAGAACGTTGTCAGCAGGATCAGCGGAACCGAAAATCCGTCGACGCCCAGGTGGTACTGGATGCTGAAGGTCTCGATCCACGGTTTGAGTTCCGTGAACTGCATCGCCGCGGTGGACGTGTCGAAACCGGCGTACAACACCACGCTCAGGGCGAAGGTCACGACGGTGACTACCAGGGCCAGCAGGCGCGCCAGCCCGGCGCGTTGCTCGCCGGCCGCGAGGATCGCCAGACCGCCGAATATCGGCAGCCAGATCAGCAAGCTGAGGATGGGCCAGTTCGATGCCATTGCCTTCTCGTCCCCTTAGGTCAGCGCGACCCAGATTGCGAGAATGGCGATCAGGCCGACAATCATCGCAAACGCGTATTGGAAAAGATAACCGCTTTGCCAGAGCCTGACGCGGGCCGAAATAGTGCCCACCAGGCGCGCAGAGCCGTTGACCAGCCAACCGTCGATCAGGCCAGCGTCCACCCGGCCCCAGAGTCCCTGGCCGATGCTCACTGTCCTCGCCACGAAGGCTTTTTGATAGAACTCGTCGACGTAAAACTTGTTCTCCAACAATGCGTGCAGGCGGGGCATCTTCTGCTGCAGCTGGTCCGCCAGCTTCGGGCGCAGCAGGTAAATCAGCGTGGCCAGCGCAAAACCGGCGACCATCAGCCAGAAGGGGGCCGTCTGCAACGCATGCGTCGCCATGGCCGCCGGGCCGTGGAAATGTTCGCCCACCGCGGCGACGGTGTCATTCTGCGGCAGCACAGGAATCGAATCGGCCAGCCAGCCCTCGAACAGTATCGGCTGCACGGTAAGGTAGCCGATGACGATCGACGGTATGGCCAGCAGCACCAGCGGCACGGTGACTACCAGCGGGGATTCCTTCGGGGCATGCTGAAGAACTCCGTCCGGCGGGTGATGGCCGGCCCCGGGGTCCACGCTATAGCGCGGCTGGCCGTGGAAAGTCATGTACAGCAGACGGAAACTGTAGAAGGACGTCACGATCACGCCCAGCAGGACGGCCCAAAACGCGACCGAAGATCCGAACCGGCTGGAGGCGTGCACTGCCTCGATGATCGAATCCTTGGAATAGAATCCGGCCATGAACGGAAAACCGATCAGGGCCAGCGTGCCGACCCAGGCGGTGATCCAGGTTACCGGCATCTGTTTGCGCAGCCCGCCCATGAAACGCATGTCCTGCTGGTGATGAAGCGCGATGATGACCGAGCCCGCGCCCAGGAAGAGCAGCGCCTTGAAAAACGCGTGGGTCATCAGGTGGAAAATGGCGGCCGAATAGGCCGATACGCCCAGCGCAACGGTCATGTAGCCCAATTGCGACAGGGTCGAGTAGGCGATCACCCGCTTGATGTCGTTCTGCACGATGCCCACCAGGCCCATTGAGAACGCGGTCAAGGCGCCGATCAGCATCACGAAACTCAGTGCCGCGTCGCTGAGTTCGAACAGCGGCGACATGCGGGCCACCATGAAGATGCCGGCCGTGACCATGGTCGCTGCGTGGATCAGGGCCGAGATCGGGGTGGGGCCTTCCATCGAGTCGGGCAGCCAGACATGCAGCGGAGCCTGCGCGGATTTGCCCATCGCGCCGATGAACAGACAGATGCATATAACCGTGATCCAGTGCCATTCCAGACCGGGGATGATTTCGACGGTGCGACCGGCGATGCCATCCGCGCGGGCAAATGTCTCGGCGTAATCCAGCGTTCCGAAGCAATAGAGCACCGCGGCAATGCCGAGCAGGAACCCGAAATCGCCCACGCGATTCACCAGGAACGCTTTCAGCCCGGCGAAGATCGCCGACTCACGCTTGAACCAGAATCCGATCAGCAGGTACGAGACGAGGCCCACTGCCTCCCAGCCAAAAAACAGCTGCAGGAAGTTGTTTGACATCACCAGCATCAGCATCGAGAACGTGAACAGCGCGATATAGCTGAAAAAGCGCTGGTAGCCGGGATCGTCCGCCATGTAGCCGATCGTGTAGATGTGGACCATGAACGAAACGAAGGACACCACGGTCATCATCAGTACCGACAGGTGGTCGATCAGGAAACCGATCTCGAAGCGGATGCCGTCGGAAACCATCCAGGTGTAGACGGTAATGTTCTGGATGCCCAGATTCTCGAAAATCTGCAGGTAGAGCACGTAGGCCGACAGGAAGAACGATACCGCCACGCCCAGGATCGTCACCCAGTGGGCGCCGGCGCGTCCGACCTGGTTTCGCAGCAGTCCGGCGACGGCCGCAGCCGCCAGCGGCAACAGGGGGATCAGCACCAAAATCGTTTTCAGAGACATGTCAACCCTTTAACCCTTCAGCTCGTCCAGTTCGGCGACATTGATGGTCTGGCGGTTGCGGAACAGGACCACCAGGATCGCCAGGCCGATGGCGGCCTCGGCGGCAGCCACCGTCAGGATGAAGAACACGAAGACCTGCCCGTCCAGGTTGCCCAGGAATCGCGAAAATGCGACGAAGTTCATATTCACCGCGAGCAGCATCAGTTCGATGCACATCAACAGAATGATGACGTTCTTGCGGTTGAGGAAGATGCCGGCGACGCTGATCACGAACAGCAGTGCGCCGAGCGTCAGGAAGTGTGCGAGTGTCAGCATGATTCCCTCCTCAGCGCCCCTGTCTCGGTTCGGGATCCATTTTCACGATCCGGACACGCTCGTCACGCTGCACCCGGACCTGGGCGGCCGGATCCTGGCGGCGCGAACCGGGCCGGTGCCTCAGGGTCAGCGCCACGGCTGCGATGATGGCCACCAGCAACACCACGCCGGCCACCTCGAACGCCAACAAATAGTTTGTGAACAACCAATCGCCGACGGCCTTTGTGTTGCTGTAATCCGGCGGGTGCGGCGGCGGCACCGGGAAGGCGCCGGCGGCAAAGCGGCCTTTCGTCCAGAGGACCATCAACAGTTCGACGGCCATCAGCAGGGCCACCACCACGCCGGCCGGCAGATAACGGGCAAACCCCTCCTTCAGGGGCGCGAGGTTGATATCCAGCATCATCACCACGAACAGGAACAGCACCAGCACCGCGCCGACATATACCAGCACCAGGATGATGGCCAGGAATTCGACCTCCAGCAGCATCCAGATAGCCGCGGAACTGAAAAACGCGAGCACCAGGGACAGCGCTGCGTAGACCGGGTTGCGGACGGTCACCACCATCACGGCCGAGGCCATCAGCACCGCGGAAAACAGATAGAAAACGATTTCGTATATCGGCATGTTCGGGCTCCGCTCAGCGGTACGCTGCGTCCTGCTTACGGGCGGCGGCGATCTCCTCCTCGAAGCGATCGCCGATTGCCAGCAGTTGTTGCTTGTTCACGATGTGCTCTCCACGGTTCTCGAAATGAAACTCGTGGATGTCCGTCTCGACAATGGAGTCGACCGGGCAGGACTCTTCGCAGAATCCGCAGTAGATGCATTTGAACAGGTCGATGTCGTAGCGCGTCGTCCGCCGCGTACCGTCCTCCCGCTGAGTCGAGTCGATTGTAATGGCGAGCGCCGGGCACACCGCCTCGCAGAGCTTGCACGCAATGCAGCGTTCTTCGCCGTTCGGGTAGCGACGCAGCGCGTGCAACCCACGGAACCTATTCGATTTCGGAGTCTTCTCTTCGGGGTAATTGATCGTGAACTTGGGTTGGAAAAAATAGTGGAGCGTGACGCCGAGGCCCTTGAACAACTCCAGCAGCATCAGGCTCTTAAGGTAACGTACGACGGCGCCCATCTTTATGCCCCCCTGACGATCAGGCCGAAGACCGAGATCACCGCGGCGACCATCACCCAGACGATAGTGATCGGGACGAAAACCTTCCAGCCCAGCCGCATGATCTGGTCGTAGCGATACCGGGGGAACGTTGCCCGCCACCACAGGAACAGGTACATGAAAAACGCGGTCTTGAGCAGGAACCAGGCGATGTTCCCCTCACCGAGGAAGGTATCGCCCAGCACCCAGACGCCCTCGAATGGTGACAACCACCCGCCGGCGAACAGCAGCGCCGTCAGCGCGGATATCAGGATCATGTTGGCGTATTCGGCCAGGAAGAAAACCGCGAAACTGGCGCCTGCATATTCGACGTGAAAACCCGCCACGATCTCGGATTCGCCCTCGGCCACGTCGAACGGCGCGCGGTTGGTTTCGGCAACGCCGGAGATCACGTATATGACAAACAGCGGCAACAACGGCAGCCAGAACCAGTCGAAAATCCCGCCTTGCTGCGCGTTCACGATTTCGCTGAGGTTCAGGGTGCCCGCCAGGATCAGTACGCCGATCAATGCGAAGCCCATCGCGATCTCGTAGGAGACCATCTGGGCGGAACAGCGCAGCGCGCCCAGGAATGCGTATTTCGAGTTGGAAGCCCAACCGGCGATGATCAGGCCATATACGCCCAGCGACGCCATCGCCAGAATGTAGAGCAGGCCGGCATCGATATCCGCGATGACCGCCCAGTCGTCGAACGGTACCACCGCCCAGGCAGCAAACGCAGGCGCCAGCGAAAGTACCGGAGCGAGCAAAAACAGGAACTTATTGGCATTTTCGGGGATGACGATTTCTTTCAACAGCAATTTGAAAACGTCGGCAAATGGCTGCGCCAGACCCATCGGACCGATGCGGTTGGGGCCGCGCCGCACCTGCATGTAACCGATTACGCGGCGCTCCATGTAGGTGTAGTAGGCCACCACCAGGATAAGCGGCACGATCACCGCCAGGATCTTGGCCACCAGGATGACCATGTAAATTACCTGGTCCAGGAACGTCTCGGACATCACGCGACCTCCACCTCGATGGGACCGACGGCATGCCCGAGTCCGCGCGTCACGCAGGTCGCGCTGCGCAGCCACACCCCTCCGGCCGGCACGCGCCGCGTCACCCTGACCTCGATCTCGATAGCGGCGCCGCCTTGCCGGACACGCGCCGTCGCTCCGTCGGCCAGTCCGAGGCGCTCCGCGTCATCCGGATTCAGGCCGACAAAACCACTTTGCGCCTGCGTCGTTTGCTGCAGCGACTCGGCGCGGCGGCACAGAGGATCAACGGAATACATCGCCAACTCGCCGATCCGGAACAGCCCCGGCCCCGCGCCTGCGGATTCGGCATTGGGCTGCGCGCCGCGGGCAGGCTCGACGCCCTCTGCTTCCAGCGCTTTCGCCATTCCGGTCTGTACTTCGGCCAGGTCGACCTGGTCGAAATTTTCCAGGCCGAGTTCGCCCCCGAGCCGGCGCAGGATTTTCCACCCGCTGCGCGCCTGACCGCCCGGATTTCCGGCGGCGTCGAAGGGCATCGTCGTGCCGTCCAGATTGATGAGGCTGCCCTCCGTTTCGGGCTGCGGCGACAGCGGCAGGATCATATCGGCGATCTCGCGCAGGCTGTCGGTAGCGAACGAGGCGACGGCAATCACGGTTTCGGCCTGCGCCAGGGCCTGGCGGGCACGAGCCGGATTGTCGATGTCGTACTCCGGCTCGATTCCCCACAGCACGTAGGCCTTGAGCGGCGCGTCCAGCATTTGACCGGCATTCAAGCCCGGCGCCGCCTCGGCGCCGCCCGGACCGCGATGCGGCACTGCGCCGGCCAGCCACGCGCCGGTCGAGTTGGCGCCGTGCGTGAGCATGTCGATGGCCGACCCGGTCGCACCGGCAATATAGCTGGAGAGCGCGCGCAGACGGGAGGCATCGGGATGGCTCATGGCGAACTGGCCGGCCAGCACGAGGCTCCGTTCTCCGTCTTGCAGGCGTCCGGCGAGTTCGTCGTGCCGGCTATTCGCCTGCGCCACGTCCAGCAGGCCGCGCAGGTGCTCCGGCGCTTTCGTTCCAGTGGTGCGTTCCACGGCCGCGGCCAGCGCCGCCAGTTCCGCGGCCATGGTCTGCGGCGCCACGATTGCGTCGAGACTGGTGTCGAATGTAAAGGGCCAGTCGATCGGGTTGATGACGGCGATACTGGCGCCCTTGCGCCACGCCTGGCGCAGGCGGTGTCCGATGATCGGCGCCTCCTGGCGCGGATTGCAGCCGACCAGAAGGACGGCGTCGCAGCCGTCGATGTCGGCAATCGGCAGTTCGAAAGCCGGCGAATGCGATCGCGCGGCATCGTCCGCGAAGTCCTGTTCGCGCAAGCGGTGGTCGATGTTGGCGCCGCCCAGCTGGCGCAGCAAAGACTGGGCCAGGAAATAGTCTTCCGTGGGGGCGGACGGCGACATCAGCACGCCCAGCTGTTCGGGCCCGTTGCGGTCCAGGGACTCCCGTAGCCGCGTCGCAAGGGTTTCGATGGCTTCGTCCCAGGAAACGGTCTTCCATTCGCCTTCCTCTTTTACCTGAGGATGAAGCTGGCGGTCGTCGGCATACAGGCCGAAGTGGCTGTAGCGGTCGCGGTCCGCCAGCCAGGTTTCGTTGACCGGTTCGTTCTCCCGCGGCACGGCGCGCATGACTCTGCCCCGGCGGGCGTGGTAATACAGCGAGGACCCGACACCGTCGTGCGCTGCAACCGACGGCCGCGCGACCAGTTCCCAGGCGCGCGCCGAATAACGGAAGGGCTTATTGGTGAGGGCGCCCACGGGGCACAGGTCGATGATATTGCCCGACAGCTCCGAGTCGATGCTGTTCTCGACGCAGGTGCCGATCTCCAGGCGGTCGCCACGGCCCACGCCGCCCATCTCGCTGGTCCCGGCGACCTCCTCGAGAAAGCGAACGCATCGCGTGCAGTGGATGCAACGGGTCATATCCGTCTTCACCAGCGGGCCGACGTCCTTGTCCTTCACGACACGCTTGCGTTCCGTGAAACGCGAGACCGAGCGGCCGTATCCCATGGCCAGGTCCTGCAATTCGCATTCGCCGCCCTGATCGCAGATGGGGCAATCCAGCGGGTGGTTGATCAGCAGGAACTCCATGACGCCGTGCTGGGCGTCCACCGCCCGGCGGGAATCCGTGTAGACCTTCATGCCCTCCATGACCGGTGTGGCGCAGGCCGGGACCGGCTTGGGCATTTTCTCGACGTCTACCAGGCACATGCGGCAGTTGGCCGCGATGCTGAGCTTCGGGTGATAGCAAAACCGCGGTATGTCGATGCCGGCCCGGTCCGTCGCTTCGATGATCATCGAGCCCTTGGGGGCGTGCAGCGCCTTCCCGTCAACCTCGATGTTGACCATCCCCGCAGGCGCTTCCCGGACTTCTTTCGCTTCCGCGCTCATGCCGCCAGACCCTGTTCATCGTCGACTATCGAATAACCGTTCTCCAGGTAAAACTCGAACTCGTCCCAGAAATGGCGCAGGAACCCTTGCACCGGCCAGGCCGCTGCCTCGCCGAAGGCGCAAATCGTGTGGCCCTCGATCTGGCCCGCCGCCGAGCGCAGCAGTTCCAGGTCTCCGGCGCGCCCCTGTCCGGCAACGATGCGCTGCAACAACCGATGCATCCAGCCCGTGCCCTCGCGGCAGGGCGTGCATTGGCCGCAGGACTCCATGTGATAGAAGCGGGCGATGCGCTCGCAGGCCCGCACCATGCAGGTCGTTTCGTCCATGACGATGACCGCGCCGGACCCAAGGCCGGAACCGGCCTTGCTCAGCGCGTCGAAGTCCATCGTGCAGTCCATGATGATCTCGGCCGGCAACACCGGCATGGAGGAGCCGCCCGGGATGACCGCCTTGAGCGTGTGGCCGGCCCGCATGCCGCCGGCCCGCTCCAGCAGTTCGCTGAACGGCGTTCCCAGCGGCACCTCGTAATTGCCCGGCTTCGCCACGTGGCCCGATACCGAGAAGCACTTGGGGCCGCCATTGTTCGGCTTGCCGATCTGCAGGAACCAGTCCGCGCCATTGCGCATGATGGCCGGGACCGATGCCAGCGTCTCCGTGTTGTTGATGGTGCTGGGCAGCCCGTACAGACCGAAATTCGCCGGGAAAGGCGGCTTGAATCGCGGCTGGCCCTTTTTGCCCTCCAGCGACTCCATCAACGCCGTTTCCTCGCCGCAGATGTAGGCGCCGGCGCCCAGCACCGTGAAGATGTCCATGTCGACGCCCGAGCCATTGATGTCCTTGCCCAGAAGGCCGGCTTCATAGGCTTCCGCCAGCGCCTGCTCGAACCGTTCGAACGGTTCGTGGTGAAATTCGCCCCGCAGGTAGTTGTAACCGACCGTCGCCCCCATCGCGTAACCGGCGATGGCCATGCCTTCGATCACGGCATGCGGGTTGTAGCGCAGGATATCGCGATCATGGCAGGTCCCCGGCTCCGATTCGTCGGAATTGCAGAGAATGTATTTCTGCATCGGCGCCGAACGCGGCATGAAGCTCCACTTCAGCCCGGTCGGGAAGCCCGCCCCTCCACGTCCGCGAAGCGCCGATTCCTTGACGGCGTCGATGATGAACTCCTGGGCGGTCTTTTCCGCCAGGATCTTTTTCCAGGCCTGGTAGCCGTCGGCGGCCAGGTAAGTGTCCAGCGACCAGGGCCGGTCGGCTTCCAGGGTGGTGAATACGACGTTGTGCTCTGCCATTGCGCGTCACTCCAACCCGTCGAGGATGGCGTCGAGCCGCTCGAGGTCAAGGTTCTCGTGGTAGTGGCCGTCGACGATCATCATCGGAGCGCCACAGCATCCCGCCAGACACTCTTCCTCTTTGACCAGCGTGATCCGGCCGTCCTCCGTGGTGCCGCCGAGCGCGACGCCAAGCTTCTTCTCCGCATGCGTCACCACGTCGTCGGCGCCGTTCAGCCAGCAGGAAATGTTGGTGCAGATGTGAACCTTGTGGCGCCCGACCGGACTCGTGAAGAACATCGAATAGAACGATACGACCTCGTGGGCCCAGACCCGCGGCAATTCCAGGTAGTCCGCCACCGCCTCGGTCAGTTCCTGGGTGATCCACCCGCCGTTCTGCTCCTGGGCGGCGATCAGCGACTGAATCAGCGCCGAACGCTTTTTCTCGGGCGGGAATTTGGAGACCCAGTGATCGATGGTCTCCCGGGTCTTATCATTCAGCATCGCTGCACCCTGAAGGCTGGCTGCCTCGCCCCGCGCGCTCATCGGTCGACCTCCCCGAATACCAGGTCCAGCGTACTGATGATCGCGACCGTGTCGGCCAGCATGTGTCCCCGGGCAAGTTCGTCCATACTCGACAGGTGGGCGAAGCCCGGGGCTCGGAAATGAGCGCGGAACGGCTTGTTCGCGCCGTCGGAAACCAGGTAGCAGCCGAATTCGCCCTTCGGCGCCTCGACCGCGGCGTAGGTCTCGCCCGGCGGCACGCAGTAGCCTTCCGTGAACAGTTTGAAGTGGTGGATCAGCGCTTCCATGTCATCCTTCATTTCCTCGCGGGTCGGAGGGATGACCTTGAAATTTTTCAGCATCACGTGGCCCGGGTTGGCGCGCAGCCAGTCCACGCACTGCAGGATGATCCGCGCCGATTGGCGCATTTCCTCAATGCGGACCAGATAGCGGTCGTAGCAGTCCCCGCCGACGCCGACCGGCACATCGAAATCGACTTTGTCGTACATCGCGTAGGGTTGCTTCTTGCGCAGATCCCATTCCACGCCGGAACCGCGTAGCATCACGCCCGAGAACCCCATCTCAATCGCCTTCTCGGGGGGCACCACGCCGATGCCGACGGTGCGCTGTTTCCAGATGCGGTTGTCGGTCAGCAGAGTCTCGTACTCGTCGATTCGATCAGGCACATCCCGCGCAAAGGCCTCGATAAAATCCAGCAGGGAGCCTCCGCGCCACTCGTTGCGCCGCTTGAGATCCTTGCCTTTGGTCCAGCGCGTTTCCGTGTACTGCGATACGGAATCAGGCAGGTCGCGATAGACGCCGCCGGGCCTGTAGTAACCCGCGTGCATGCGTGCTCCCGAGACCGCCTCGTACATGTCCATGACCATCTCCCGCTCGCGGAAGGCGTACAGAAACACGGTCATCGCACCGAGATCCAGGCCGCAGGATGCGACCCAAAGGAGATGATTGGAAAAGCGCGTAATTTCGTCGAACATCGTTCGGATGTACTGCGCCCGCGGCGGAGGCTCGATACCCAGCAGGTTTTCGATGGCCCGCACGTAAGCGTGCTCGTTGCACATCATCGACATGTAATCGAGCCGGTCCATATAGCCGATCGACTGATTGAAGGGCTTGCTCTCGGCGAGCTTTTCCGTGGCCCGGTGCAGCAGCCCGACGTGGGGATCGGCCCGGACGACCGTCTCGCCATCCATCTCCAGCACCAGGCGCAAAACGCCATGCGCGGCCGGGTGCTGGGGGCCGAAATTCATCGTGTAATTACGTATCTCAGCCATTCTGACCGCCCTCCGAAGCGGCAGCTTCAGCCGCCAGCCGCGCGGCCTCGGTGTCAGCCGCCTGGTCCACTTCGTTCGACTTGTAGCGCGAGTCCTCCCGGATCACGCGCGGAACCAGCACCCTTGGTTCGATCTCGACCGGTTCGTAAACCACGCGTTTCTTCCGGCTGTCGTAGCGCACGGCCACGTTACCGATCAACGGGAAGTCCTTCCGGAACGGGTGGCCGGTGAACCCGTAGTCCGTCATGATCCGCCGCAGGTCCGGATGCCCTTCGAATACGATGCCGAAGAGGTCGAACGCTTCGCGTTCGTACCAATTCGCGGAGCGCCAGATTTCAACCAGCGAGGGCACGATGGGCATGCCTTCGTCGGGGGCGAAACACCGAATGCGAAGCCGCCGGTTGTGCCTGAACGAGATCAGGTGCGCGACCACCGCGAACCGCTGCTCGATGTCAGCGGCCTCCGGCCGGCTGGCCCAGTCGAACCGGCCCGGGCCGAGACCTTCCGCGCCACGGCTGAAGCCCTCGAAAGTCGCATCCGACGTCTCCCATTCGGATTGTCCGTATCCGAGGTAATCGACTCCGCACAGATCGGTCAACTGATCGAACGCGAACACATCCTCGTCACGCAGCGCACGGCATACCTCGAGCCATGCGCCAACGTCGATTTCAAGCGTCGGGATGCCCTGTTTCGGCGGGCTGACGGTCACGCGGTCTGAGAACCGCTCGCCAAGCGCAGCCACCAGGGATTGTTCGGTGCCGTTCATGGTGGTTACCTGGAAATCGTGGATTCGCGGCGAATCTTCGCCTGCAATTGCAAGATGCCGTAGATCAGCGCCTCAGCGGTCGGCGGACAGCCGGGCACGTAGACGTCGACCGGAACCACGCGGTCGCAGCCGCGAGTGACCGAGTAGGCATAGTGATAGTAGCCGCCGCCGT
>Ga0316201_10001187_pt1 | contig 17096 bp, 19 predicted proteins | sample CS6wburrow_MG_FD_204516 | JGI IMG/M metagenome (GOLD analysis project Ga0316201, IMG submission 204516) | Coastal sediment microbial communities from Delaware Bay, Delaware, United States - CS-6 worm burrow | ecosystem: Environmental > Aquatic > Marine > Coastal > Sediment | place: USA... | reverse complement strand
CCCCCAGCAATACCAGCACAAGCAATGCCCGCGGTGCGGAGAAACTCCAGACCAGGAACTGGATCTCTACCATTGCCGAGTTTTGGACGGCAAACAACACAGCCGCGAAAACCAGTACCGCCATGATTATCGATTTAAGCTTATGCATTTCTCAATACCTGACCCAAGCTCTACTTGTTGACACTCCAGAATTTTTTAACGGATTCACCAACCTCTTCGGCCAGTGTTTCGAATCTTGTTGCCATATCTTCCCAGGAATCTTCGGCAGAATCTGAAATCTCCAGCAAACGCGCCTGTGCTTTCTTCAGGTTTGCTTCCATTTTATCGAGTTGTTTTTGTGCTTCGATTTTTTGGTCAGCAACCTGCTTCTCTATTTTTGCGTTCAAAAGATCAATTTGGGCAGTGAACTCATCGATTTGCGCCTGTGCTTTTTCGATATATGCGTCTTTTTTGCTCATGATACGTTTCTCCTGTAAACAAATTGAAGGTAAGAATTTATAGTACGCCAATGGCACAATCTTTAAAGACCTGGCCGGATAAAATTTTGCGCTCCGCATTATGTATGACCAGGAATCCTGGCTCAGTAGCTAGGCACCTCGTTTTCTTCGCTCCGAAACCAGCTCGCCGTCCAGGCCCCAGTTATCAGTTTCAACTTCATCAATAACCACCACGGTAGTCGCCGGGTTTTTGCCTAATACGCTCACCAATAGCGCGGTTACGCCTGCAACCAGCTCCGATTTCTGCTCTTTGGTTGCGCCCTCTTTGGTAATTTAAATATTCACGTACGGCATCGGTTTAAACTCCGGGCTGGTTATTGGCAAAACATCCTGAACTCAATTTATTCCAACTCACAACGCCGGCATAATGCCGGTTTCGTAGAAATCGTCCAGTTGTTCCAGGTGGGGCGCTATATCGAAACCATTATCTTCAAGCCAGCGGTCATTGTAACAGGTATTCAGGTAGCGCTCGCCGCCATCACAAATCATCGAGACCACACTGCCTTCCTGGCCTTGGGCATTAAGCTCGGAAATAATCTGGAATGCTGCGTAAACATTGGTGCCGGTCGAACCACCGCAGCGACGGTTCAAAAGTTTTTCCAGAAATCGAATGGTTGCAAATGAGGCTGCATCTGGCACCTTGATCATTCTGTCCACGATCGAAGAAATAAAAGACGGCTCAACCCTTGGTCTACCAATGCCTTCTATTCTGGAGCCGTACTCGGACACCAGCGAACGGTCGCCGCTTTGGAAATAGTCATAAAAAACCGAATTATCCGGGTCAGCCACACATAACTGCGTCGGCAAACACTTATAGCGAATAAACCGGCCAATGGTGGCAGACGTGCCCCCCGTGCCGGCACTTACTACCACCCAATTAGGGATCGGTGTTGGCTCGAGACTCATCTGGGAAAAAATAGACTCCGCAATATTATTGTTGCCCCGCCAGTCCGTGGCGCGCTCTGCAAAGGTAAACTGATCCATATAGTGCCCACCCAGCTCGTCAGCGAGTCTTTGTGCTTCCGCATAAATATCCCTCGGTTCAACGAAATGGCACTGGCCTTTGTAGAAGGTGATTTTATCGATCTTGCCCTGAGAGGTGCCCCTGGGCACAACGGCAATAAAAGGAAGGTCCAGCAGGCTGGCAAAGTAGGCTTCCGAAATGGCCGTGCTGCCGGAAGACGATTCGATAATCGTGGTGCCCTCCTGAATATAGCCATTACAAAGGCCGTATAAAAACAGCGAGCGCGCCAACCGGTGTTTCAGGCTACCGGTTGGATGAGTCGACTCATCTTTAAGGTAGAGCTTGATATTGCTAATCGCAGGTAGCGTGATTTTTAGCAAATGCGTATCAGAGGAACGCTTGTAGTCCGCTTCAATACGTTTAATCGCCTGGCATATCCAGTCGCTCATAGTGTTTCTCTTTGGTTTAGTGACCGAACAAACTTATTATTTGAATATTAAAACGTTGAGCCGGGTTGCCTCAGAAACTCAATCTCTGCAGGGCTAGACGCTCTGCCAAGGATAGCGTTTCGGTGAGGGTATCGACCGAATTTGTCAATTATCGCCTTGTGTTTTATTTCAAAATCCAGATTTGACTGGATGCCATTGTTTTCGTAGAGGGTGACAGCAACCTGGTGAATCTTGCGGGATTCACTGTGCATATATGGCATATAGAGAAAGCTTCTTTCTGCCGAACTTAATTGCTCATCGGCGTTATTTGCAATCGCTTCCTGTGACAAAGCTAAAGCCAACACATCCGAGGCAAAAGCAAGTGGCGTATCCCTGAACATATTTCTTGAGAATTGATCCAGCAGTAGGATTTCTGCCAAACGACCTTTAGCCGATTGGCGCCACTGAAAAAGTTCGCAACAATTAGCCTGACCATGAAGCCCAGAAAACCGGGTAGCAATTAACTGATCAAGGTCACTATCCTTAGCCCACCATTGTGATCTATCGATTTCTTTAAACCAAAAATCCAAAATTTCAGCATACATATTCAAATCCAGTGTTAATGCCAAAGCGCGAAGATATTAAACGGGCCAGCAAGAAAAGCTAACCCTGAATTAACTCATCGTATATTACTGGAAAATCAATAATTAACTAAGAACCCTTCACGCGAGGCTGGTGTTCACGCTTTTTAAAAGCGTTCAATAAAAATAGCACACCAATACCGGCAGTAATATGTTTAAGCGAGTGCCCGCTCAATAAAAGTGTTGCCCCATAAATAGCTGCGTCAAAAAACTCGAATACCTTTGCCAAGCCATAGGCGCACAGCAACATCCAGTAACCGCTAACAACCGTGAATTGCGACTTAAATAACAACAGTATGAGGGGTATTAAAAGCATGGGGAGGCCCTGAACAAGGATATAATACCTTAAATCCCCGATGCCCTTAGCTTCCGTGTATTGCCAATAAATGATCGAAAACGCCCCCAGAATAATCAATGGCCAAAAGACCAGCTTGCCCAGCTGGACGGATACAAACTCACCGATAATTATCGAAAATAAAGCCATGAAAGCAATGGCCATGGGCAAGCGATCCCAAACCAAAGACTCGTTATCTGGTGATAAGTGATAGTAGCCTGAACCAAGGGCGACCAGTAAAACTGCAGCAAAGAAAAGAGTGTATGCTCCTTTCAGCTCATCAATCATCTTAAAACCCGGTGCACTAAAAATTCCGTGAAGACCGGCTATGCCGACATACAGGAAAAGCAGGTTTGAAACTATATTCCAGAAGTTCGGAATAGTAAAAATAGCGCGCTGATCAATAAAGCGATGATAGGCGAGATCTTGCGCAATTGGATCCAGGCTTAATACACCGACAACGGCCAATATTGAAACCAGCAGGATGGCTGGATAAGCGAGATTTTTTTGCACGGTTCTGGACTCCTGCTTTTTCGATAAGGTTGCCGGTTTAGCTCTTCAGCCAGGTTTCTGCTCCTGATCAGGATCGAAGGCTTTTATTTCAATGCCCGCAACTTTTCTTCGAGCTTATCCTTTCCCATGCTGTTCATCAGGGCAATATTACGCTCGGGAATCTTTTCAACATCCGGATAATGGGCAATGGCCCGCTCAAGACTTTCCTCTCTCAGCAGGTGCAACACGGGATAAGGCGAGCGATTGGTATAATTTCCGGCGTCATCAGGCTCAGTGCCGCCAAACTGATAGTCCGGGTGAAAACTTGCGATCTGGTACACGCCTTCCAGCTTCATCTGCGCCAGCAAGGCATCCGCGACATTTAAAAACTGGTTGTATTCGAAAAAGTCCTGAAGTACTTTCGGATGAATCAGCAGCGTTGTTTCAACTGATGGATTGGCGCCAAGAAATTCAAGCTCTGCTCGAAGTGCCAACAGGAGTTGCGCTTCAGATGTCGCTTCTGTGACCGTAAAACGCACCCGGTCATTGACCAGTTCGCGACGGGCAAAGGGACACAGATTCAAACCCACTACAAAGGATTTTACCCAGCGCCTAACCGATACAGCCACTTCATCGTTGTCCAAATATTCACCTGAATTCCTTTATCAGCTCTTCCCGGTCCGATTATTGGGGGTAAAATGGGGCAACCCCGCCTCTAATTACACAACATGCAGAACAGGCTTCGTTAACCCGTTTATGACACCGCCCACGATTCAATCTGCCGAGCGAGCTCTGCCGGTTTTTCCAGGGGTATCATGTGGCCCGACCCCGAAGTTTCTATCACCCTGCACGAAGTGCATGTTTTAGTGAGCTCACCGAGACAGTCCTTGTTAACCAGCGGGTCACCGGTACTATGGAAGAATGTCATTGGCACAGACAGCTTCGCTAACTCGGCAGAAATATCCTTTCTTTCAGTTGTGCAGCGTAGTTGCTCTTTGAAAACAGGCTCCCCCATCTCCGCATCCATCTCAATGATGGTGTTAATGATTTGATCATTGTTATTGTTCTGATCGGTCAAACTCGCTGCCTTTTTTCGGCTGATACCCTTATAGCTATTGTTTTCAAGCCAGCCCAGTGCCTCCTGGCGCAGCTTGATATCAATGGGCCGCAACTCACTGGGACTGTTTGAGATAACCAGCAGCTTTTTAACCCGATCAGGGTACCTGGCAGTGAAATATGCGGCGAGATAGCCGCCGAGGGAGAAGCCGGCCAGCTTTATTTTTTCTTCAGGAAAAACCGTTAACAGGGCATCGGCAATTTCATCCAGGCTTTTGCCCCTGGGGATGGGGGTTTGAACAAGCTCCAGCGAAACATCCATTTTTTTAACAACTGCTGACCAGAGTTTTTCATTGCACATCAGGCCCGGGAGCAAATAAATTTTTGTTTTCATTAATTGTGGCCGTTCATCTAATTCAGCACTCGATAACCGCGCCCGGACAAACAGCGTTTTACTATCTTCAGTTTTTCCGCTTTGCTCTTTGACCCGCCACGAACTGCACCCGTCACAGCGCCCACGCCGCCAAGTTTTCCGGCCGTACGGCTATTACCAACGATCGCACCGATTGCGCCGCCCACCACCGCACCGCCAACAGCACCTTTTGCCGCTTCACCAGCAACACCGCCGGTTTCGTCGGCGTAGGCGCGGCATTCTTCAAGATCATGGTTATAGGCTGCCATATCGACATATTGTTTATCGATGATTATCTTATTACTCGCGCAACCAGCCAGAGCAAGGGAAACCACTATGGATATAACTACCAAATAAGGGTTGGGTTTCATGAGATATATGCCTTTTATTTAATGGAATTCACTCGATTAATCGCACCCTCGACCAAACGCTCGGTTTTGACAATAGCCCGGGTGTGTGTGCCAAAACCTGCCTTGCCGCCGCGATCGTGCAATTCAACTTCAAACGCATGCAGCTTGTCCTCCATGCCCTTATAAATTGCAACCGCTTTCACCTGTTCGCCATTTGGAGTTGCTGCCATGTGGGTTACATTGACATGAACGCCTACCGATAATTCATCATCGGACAGCAAGGGCTGCAATAAACGTGCTGCTGCCAGCTCCATTAACGCGACCATTCGAGCCGTGGCAAAAACCTCCGGGAAATCATCCTGCGGGTCATCTGATATCGCCTTGGCTAAATCTGCTGATTTCAGTGTATAGCTTAATTCAAGTCTGCTATCTAACTTCATAAATAATTCCTTACAGCATATAAAATTAGTGCGCGATTACTGCCATTGGTTTCATTTGCCAGCCGGAGCATTTCGCGCCCGATATCAGCATCAAAATAAAAGCATTGATGGCCTTCTTAAAGACCAAGGCTTAGTTCAGGAATCCAGCCCAGGGAGTGACAGTATTTTATTAACATAGCCAGGCACATCAACACCACAATACCACGCAAATACGAAGGATTAATCCTGAACAAATAATGTGCGCCAATCCATGCGCCAACGGCCTGCCCGACCATCATCAAAAGTCCGAGGCTCCAGACCAGATGGCCGGCGGCTAAAAAAACAATAAGGGAAGCAAAGTTGGTGGCAAAATTCAGCGGCTTGGCAATGGCAGTCGAAGCAATAATTCCGTGGCCACGACAGGAAACTCCCGCCAACGCAAAAAAAGAACCCGTACCCGGACCAAACATTCCGTCATAAAAACCAATTGTCGGCACGACTAAATTTTTATAGGTTCCCTCAGACATCGCTGCCTGACTGGAAATTTCGTTTGGCCTCGGCGCTATTAGGAAATAAACGGCGATAGAAAAAAGCACCAGCGGAATAACCAGCCTAAGGCTTTCAGTATTTATAAAATGCACCGCAATGGTGCCAATTGCCGCTCCGATAAAAGCCGCCATCATTAAATTTTTAGTATTGGGCCAACTGACTTTCTTATTCCTGAACATCAGGAATGTTGCGGTAGCCGTGCCCATACTGCCTTGCAGTTTATTCGTACCGAGGACCGCTAATGGCGGGATCCCGGTCAACATCAAAGCAGGTATGCAAAGCAGTCCGCCACCGCCGGCCAGGGTATCCAGCACCCCGGCAAGCATCGCAACAAAAAATAAAAAAACCAGTATCTCCAATGAAAAAGCGGTCAACTCCAATTAGCTATCTCCAGCTCGTAACATGATCATGGGAAGTACTTAATCCGACGCTGACACGGGTACCCAACCGGGCCGACGTTATGAATACTGAACACTGGAGCCTTGGCTCATTACAAAATGCGACTAATTGATTCAATGGCTACATAACCTATCAAAAACCCAATGGTGAGGGCGATTGACGAGACGACCAACCCGATAAATATTAACAATCCATCCCGCTCTAATATACCGAAAGCCAGGCAGAGGACCGCGATTGCTGGCGGAAAATTACTGAACGGCAACGGGATGGTAATCACCAATGCCAGCCCAATGACGATCAAGCCAACAACTGTTATAACCGATGGGATAGTCAAGACTGACCACCTTGGTTTAACAAATCGTTCAATTTTTTCGATCCATACGACTGCTTTATTTCCCAGCACTCTCAGGCGAGCCACCTCAACCTGACGATTCCTGATGAAGCGAGGCAACAAGGGTGCACGATAACCTACCACCATTTGGAGGGCTGGCAAAATCATCACAATGCCAGCCAAAAAAGATATCCCTGGCAATAGGCTTAACGCCGCCAACATTATTAATGCACCGCCGAACGAACGTCGTCTAAGTTCATGCATAACGTGCCCTATGCTGACTTTATCGCCATGCAGTTCACGGAGCACCCGCTTTAACAAAATCGATGTTCTTTCATCTTCCGGCAAAGGGAGGTCCGCAGGAATGTCGGCCACAATTTCAGGATTAGAGTCGCTGGTTGGCATGACTGCTTAAGCCTGTTTCTGACGGGCGCGACGGGAGAGCATATTAAGCCCCTCCACGAACGCAGAAAAAGTCATTGCCGCGTAGATGTAGCCCCGCGGAACATGCACGCCAAAACCATCCGCGATCAGCATGGTGCCGATCATCAACAGAAAGCCCAGCGCAAGCATGACAATCGTAGGGTTGGCATTGATGAAATTTGATAGGGGATCGGCAGCCAGCATCATCGAAAGCACTGCAACAATGACAGCAATGACCATGATGGGTATATGTTCAGTCATGCCAACAGCTGTCACAATACTATCAATCGAAAAGACCAGATCCAGAACAAGAATTTGACCAATAGCAGCTGTTAATCCTGAGGCAACTGCGCTGGAACCAGAGACTTCCAGTTCAATATCCGGGTCAACGTTATGATGAATTTCCCTGGTGGCTTTCCAAACCAGGAACAGGCCACCTGCAACCAGGATCAAATCTCGCCATGAAAATTCCTGCCCCAAAACTGCAAATACCGGATCGGTGAGTTTGACGATAATAGCTACCGTGCCCAGTAGCAACAAGCGCAATATTAGTGCAGCAGAGATACCAATACGCCGAGCTTTCGCCCGGAATTGTTCCGGCAATTTATTGGTCACAATGGCAATAAAAATCAGGTTATCAATACCCAGTACAACCTCCATGGCGATCAGGGTAACAAGTGCCATCCAGGCACCGGGGGATGATACAAGTGTTATCAGGTAGTCCATATCAAAAGCTCATAAAATAAAATTTAAACTGGCGAAACAGAATTACCGTGCCAGCTTTTTTGTTTTCAACCATTTAGGTAGCTTGCAAGCGAACCGGCTGAACCCATGTCGAGATAATATTTACCCGAACAGGGACATTACGCTAGATAATTTTTTGTTCTGCCAACTCAGCAATTTCCGGATTGGATCACCGGTACCCGGCGGTTCAACTTTAATTACCTCGGCTCCAAAATAGGCCAGCATGCATCCGGAAAACGGTCCTGCGATCAGCTGGCCCAGCTCAACAACCCTGATCCCTTCAAGTGGCTTGGACATCTACAGGCCCTGGCAAATCATTACTGGAACCGCTTGCGGGGTTCTTGCAGCAATTTCATTAGTCACAAACGAGTTCATAAAACAGCCTTAATTGATTTGCGATAGCGTTCAATGAATAGATCAATTTCTGCCTCGGAAATCGTTAACGGGGGTGACATCACCATGTTGTCCGCCACGGGGCGGCAAAGCAGCCCATTTTTGAAACATTCGTTATGAATCGGCACGCCAACACCCGCAGGGTATTTATCCGGATCAGGTGCAAAAGTTACCGCGCCCAACAAACCAAAGTTCCTGATATCGATGATGCCCGGAATGTCTTCAAGGCTGTGCAGCGCTTCCTGCCAATAGGTGGCAATATCACCGCTCGCTCGCGTCAACAAACCTTCACGCTCGTAAATATCCATAGCCGCCAGACCTGCGGCACAGGACACCGGGTTGCCTGCGTAGGTATTGCCATGGAACAGCTCTGGCAAAGTGGTAGGCGCTGCGTCGAATATAGCGTTTTGAATAGCCTGGCTCATGAAAACGCCACCCATGGGTACCGTACCGCCGTTAATTGCTTTGGCCGCGGTAATCAGATCGGGCTTTACATTGAATCGCTGAGCTGCAAAACAGGCGCCCGTACGGCCAAAGGCTGTAACGACTTCATCAAAAATCAACAAAATGTCATGCTGATCACACAATTCACGCACTTTTTCCAGGTAACCTTTCGGTGGAATGACCATGCCGCCTGCACCAACGCAAGGCTCAATGATAAGCGCGCAGATAGAGTCCGCTCCCCGTTTATCAATAATTGCCTCGAACGCCTGCACCATGTTCTGAACACCCTTCTCGTCATCCGGCATACCGCGAGTGAAAGCATTACGTTCAATACTGAGCATATCCGGAAGGAGGTCAACCTGATCGTAAAGCGGAAAATTTTTACGGTTGTTAGGTATTCCCTGTAATGATGTGCCGGCCATATTGATACCGTGGTAACCCCGCTCGCGCGAAATAAAACGCCTTTTGTTTTTATGGCCCTTGGCGCACTGGTAGTTATAGGCAATTTTGACTGCCGTTTCGACGGACTCGGAACCCGAATTAGTGAAAAATACCCGGTCGATTCCTTCTGGTGCGTGCTTTATTAAACGATTGGCAAATTCAAAAGATACATCGCAACCAAATTGAAACCCGGGGGCGAAGTCCAGCTGCATTAATTGTTTGCTGACAGCAGCGGCAACTTCCTGCCGACCATGTCCGAGGTTTGCACACCACAGACCGGCAGTGATATCCAATACCTCGCGATTATCATCCGTATACAGGAAACACCCATCAGCTCGTGTGAAGATGCGCGGATTTTTTCGAAAAGCACGTACATTGGTGAACGGCTGCCACCAGGATTCAAGGTTTTCAAAGGACATATTGGTTACCAGGGATTCTTGTATTTAATAAGGACGGGGCGTTAGGCCTAGTGCTAATGTCCGTTTTGTTTCGGGTTTGCTTTATTATTTTCTTGATAGAGCTTCAGTATTATCTTCTCGGATGCCGGATAGAAATTCCTGGCAGCCATTATAACCCTATCAATATGTTTGCACAGCGCTGTGCGCACAGCTTTGCTCCGTCTTTAAGAAAAATGGATGGTCTTTCTGGCTGTTTGAGCAAACTTCGGCCATGATTAGCAGCTCTACTAACGGTAAAACGTTGCAGTGATCTGCATATTTTTTCCCGGATGACTGGATGACAGACAGATGAATAGCCCTTTGAGTTCGACACAAATCAAGGATCTGGAAAAAAAATTGCTCGCTTTACAACAGGAAGCTGAGCGCTCCTTACAACTCGATGAACCGGGTGCAGCCATCCTGGAATTGGACCAAACCGCCATCGGGCGATTAACCAGAATGGACGCCATGCAGGGCCAGGCAATTGTTCAGGCTACCCAGGAACAACACCGTCTTCAATTGCAAAGAATTGCCGCTGCACTGCAGGCAATCAAAGAAGGTGATTACGGTCGTTGTGAGGAATGCGGCAAAACCATTCCTTTTGAGCGACTATCCGTTAATCCTGAAGCCCACTGTTGTGTGAGCTGTCAGGAAAAACTGGAAGCGCATGATTAACAAGCCCGGAGACACCACTGAGCGGCATATAACTTGCCGAGACACGACCTGATTTACTGAATCGGCCTAAGCTCGATCTCCACGCGACGATTCTCAGCGCGACCCGCCGCAGTTGAATTATCCGCTAACGGGAATCGTGGGCCATAGCCTGAAGCAAACAATCGTTGCGACGGGATGCCCCGGCTCTGCAAATAACCTACTACACTTCGGGCCCGATCTTCGCTCAAACGCTGATTAAGATCAGCACTGCCGGTAGAATCGGTATGTCCGGAAACATCTACGTTGGTTTTATTAAACTTGGTCAGCACTTCTGCAACGGAATCAAGCGTACTATAAAAACGCGACATCAATTCAGAGCGGCCGGAATCAAAAGTGATATTGCCAGGCATGATCAATTTGATTTGATCACCATTACGCTGCACGCGCACACCGGTTCCTTCCAGACGCTGACGTAGCTCAACTTCCTGCTTATCCATATAATACCCGATGCCACCACCGATCGCCGCACCGGCTGCCGCTCCCACCAGGGCGCCTTTGCCACGATCGTTATGTTTGGATAAAGCACCGACTACTGCGCCAGCCACAGCTCCAACTCCAGCTCCTTTGCCTGCGTTGCTGGTTTTTTGTTCGCCACTATAAGGGTCTGTTGTTGCACAACCTGCAGTAATTCCGGCAACCAGTGTTATGGCTAATAATTTATTTGTCATAGTTTACTCCCGCTCTTGTTATAAAAATTCTGACTTTTCTAGACCTTGTCAGGATTTATTAGTTTAGTACGTATATAAATGAAGGGCTAAGTTTTACTTTGATTGGGTAGATTCCGGGGAAGACAGCCTGCCAGCACCGAAAAAACCTGCTCACGAATAGCTGGCGACTCATTGACCAGATGGTGTCGCGCCCCGGGCAGCAGCGTTATTGATGGCCGATTGAACTTCATCCTGATGACCGACAAATTGTGCTGCCAATCGATTGTTGTATCTTCTTCGCCCTGAATCACCACTGGCGTAAGCTCGCTCTTTTCATAGGACGTAAACTGTTTTTCCCAGGCTATCAAAGCACCAACCCAATTTGTCGGCACTCGATGATATTGCAAGGGATCACCTTCCCGCAAGAAGCGTAAAAATTCTTCGTCATGCGAGCAATCCATAAAGATACGCCTGACACTTTTTACCAAAGGGCTAAGCCAGCGATATGAAAACAGAAGCTTGCGCCACTCCGCCGGTCTAACCAGCGGAGCCAGGAGTGAGATACCAGAAAAAGGGCTGTTCGCCTCACCGATATTGTTATCCAGCAGGTACTCCATGATAATCGCGCTACCCGTGCTCTGCCCGATAATATGCAGGGGCTGGCTGCCCGACCCTCGAGCAAAATCAACAAGATCACCCAGCACCCGGGAATACTCACGAAAATCATTTATTTCGCTGGGTTCACCGGTCGACAAACCATGACCCGGCAAATCGAAGATCACAACCGAGCACTGCCTTTTCAGATAAAAATCAATGAGATGGCCGTACAAACCGGCGTGGTCAAAATAACCATGAACAATCAGGACGGTCGCTAAAGAAGGTTGATTGACTGGACGAAAAAAATGGCTGGCCAGGGTAAACTCTCCGCTGTCAAGAAAACCAAAACGGTGCTCAATGTCCTCAAGTTGTCGCTCGAAATCAAGCCCATAGTGCTGGCTATAGGCTTGCTCTTCTGCTGACAATAGATGGCTTTGTTGGCCCGGCGAGAAATCAATCGGCCGCCAATTTGCCTGTATGCTGATTTTATTCCAAGGCTGCATAGCTTGATCTTGTTGGCTTATTAACAACGGATCGCTGTTACTCGCATATTACCTGGCTCTTTCTTCCAGGATAGCTACGGCGGGCAGGGTCTTGCCTTCCACGTATTCAAGAAAGGCACCGCCCCCGGTGGATATGTACGAAATTTTATCTTTCACACCGTATTTATCGACGGCAGCCAGCGTATCACCACCCCCGGCGATGGAAAATGCGTCGCTATCAGCAATGGCTTGTGCCAATTGCTCGGTGCCTCGACCAAACTGATCGAACTCAAACACGCCAACCGGGCCATTCCAGATGATAGTTTTGGCCGCCTTGATTATTGCCTCAAGGGCGCGTGAAGAGTCAGGGCCAATATCCAGGATCATTTGCGCATCCTGAACATCATCAACGGATAGTGTTTCTGCGACTGCATCTTTGGAAATATCCGTGGCCACTACCACATCGGTCGGCAGGGGAATGTTCGTTTTTGACATAATATCTTTAGCGACAGTCAGTAAATCATGCTCGCATAATGATTTACCAACCGGTTTGCCCGCTGCCGCAAGAAAGGTGTTGGCTATACCACCGCCCACAATTAACTGATCGACTACACCTGTTAAGGTTTCGAGCACCGTCAGCTTGGTCGAAACTTTTGAGCCGCCAACAATCGCCACCACAGGATGCGCCGGATTCTTCAACGCTCTTGCCAGCGCATCCAGCTCATTGGCCAACAATGGTCCGGCACAGGCAGTGTTCGCGTATCTGGCTACGCCATGCGTCGAAGCTTGCGCTCGGTGAGCCGTTCCAAATGCGTCCATCACGAAGATGTCGCATAATGCTGCCATTTTTCTTGCAAGAGCATCATCATTAGCCTTTTCGCCCGCGTTAAAACGGACGTTTTCCAGGATCACAATCTCGCCGTCTTCAAGCTCCACGCCATCAAGCCATTCACGTTCAAACCGGACCGGAACCCCTAACAACTGAGCGATATGATCGGCAACCGGTGCCAATGAATACTCTGGCTGCTCCTGCCATGACACGCCTTCGGTTGGCCTGCCCAAATGCGACATTATCATAACTTTTGCGCCCGACATCATGGCTAACTTGATCGTCGGTATGGCCGCCACAATGCGCGCATCACTGGTTATTTTGCCATTGCTAATGGGCACATTAAGATCTTCCCTGATTAACACTCGCTTATCCGAAAGCGATAAATCTGTCATTTTTAATATGGTCATTTTGTACCTTCTGGATTAATCAGTGATCCGAGGCTGGCTCAGATCAAACAGCCATTTTTAAATAATACCTGTAGTAAATAACTCAAAATTTAAGGCCCGGGGTTCGATAAAATCTGTGGTGTTAGCTTGTTAACGCGAAGAAACATTTTTAATAACGGTGGCGACATCAAGCATACGGTTAGCAAAACCCCATTCATTATCGAACCAGGCCATCACCTTAACCAAATGCCCTTCTGTGACACAAGTTTGCCCACCATCCACAATCGCGGAACGGGGGTCGTGATTAAAATCGCACGAAGCCAGTAATTCGTCGGTAAAACCCATAATGCCCGACAGCTTGGTCTGCGACGCCTGTAGCAGAATCCGGTTAACTTCGGCAGCGGTTGTTTCCTTCGAGACCAGGATAGTTAACTCGATAATTGAGACATTGACGGTCGGCACTCGCAAAGCAGTCGCGGAAAACTTACCTGCAAGAGCAGGAAGAATTCGACCAATACCTTTAGCCAGCGCCGTTTCTACCGGGATAATGGAAATGCTCGCACTACGCGTTCTACGCAAATCCGTGTGATGAAAAGCATCGATAACCGGCTGATCGTTCATGGCTGAATGAACGGTTGAGATATGCCCCATTTTTACCCCCAACGCCTCATCCAGGCAATGAATAACAGGGACGACGCAGTTGGTGGTGCAGGAAGCATTCGAGATAATCGTGTCGGCATCGGTCAGCGATTTTTCGTTGATACCACAAACAACTGTGGCATCAACATCCGGCTCGGCAGGCTGAGAGAACAATACTTTTTTAGCGCCACTTTGCAGATGCTTTTCGGCACCGGCACGATCACTGAAGCTACCAGAGCACTCCAGCACGAGATCAACATTATGCTCCCGCCAGGGCAATTTGGCATGGTCATGCTGGTGGGTAATATGGATCGGCCGACCCTCAACCGTCAGGGTTTCAGCCTGTAATTTCACATCACCGGCAAACCGGCCATGGGTTGAGTCGTACCGGGTTAGATGGGCAATCGTCTGTGCGTCTGCCAGCTCATTAATAGCAACAATATCCAGCGTGTTTTTGCAAGGCGACTCATACAATGCACGCAGCACGCAACGACCAATCCTGCCATAACCGTTAATTGCTATTCGATATTTCATTTGGCTATACGAGCGAGCGCACTACCTTTTGAATATTTTTAGCAGTGAAGCCAAAATGCTCCATCAATTGCTCACCCGGTGCCGACTCGCCAAAGGTGGTCATACCGATAACACGACCATTCAAACCAACATATTTGTACCAGAAATTTTCCTGAGCTGCCTCAACTGCAACGCGCGCGGTAACATTGGTAGGCAGCACGCTTTCCCGGTAACTCCACTCCTGGGCATCGAAGACATCAGTTGACGGCATGGAAACGACACGCACAGCAACACCTTCACTTTCCAGCAGCTCAGCCGCTTCAACTGAAATTGAGACTTCAGAACCAGTTGCAATGATGATTACATCAGGACCTTCCGCGCAATCTTTAATGATATAGCCACCTTTCCGAACATCATTTAATTGCTCATCGTCCCGCGGCATTAACGGTAAGCCCTGGCGTGAAAAGATAAGCGCTGTCGGACCGTCTTTGCGCTCAATCGCAGCCTGCCAGGCAACAGCCGATTCTACAACATCGCACGGACGCCATAATGACATATTAGGTGTGGTACGCAACGAGCCGATCTGCTCCACAGCCTGATGAGTAGGACCATCTTCACCCAGACCAATTGAGTCATGAGTATAGACAAAAATGTTACGTAGCTTCATCAGAGCCGCCATACGTACAGCGTTGCGAGCATATTCCATGAACATCAGGAAAGTACCGCTATAAGGGATAAAACCACCATGCAAAGCAATGCCATTGGTAATGGCCGTCATGCCAAATTCGCGCACACCATAAAAAATATAGTTGCCATCGGCATCCACTCTGGTCACTGGTTTGCTGCCATCCCAATAGGTCAGGTTGGAACCGGTTAAATCGGCGGAACCACCCAGAAGCTCTCGCACTACCGGCCCAAAAGCATTCAAACAGTTAAGCGACGCTTTACGGGTAGCCATCTTTTCGCCGGCATCTTGCATTCTAGTGATAAAGCTCTCAGCCACTTGGGCGAAGTTCACGGGCAAATTGCCCGACATGCGACGTTCAAATTCAGCGGCCTTTTCAGGGAACTGTTCTTTATAGGCGCTCAGCGTACTGTTCCAACTGTCTTCGGCCACCTGGCCTTTTTCGCTGGCATTCCATGCCGTATAAATATCTTTGGGTATGTGAAATGGCTCAAATTCCCAACCCAACTGCAGGCGCGCTGCAGTGATTTCATCCGGGCCTAAAGGCGCGCCATGAACACTTTCCGTGCCCTGCTTATTGGGTGCGCCAAAACCAATAATCGTTTGGCAACAAATTAGCGTGGGCTGATCCTTGTTCGCTCTGGCAGTCTCAAGCGCAATGCTGATTTCTTCGGGGTCATGGCCATTGACATGCCCGATTACTTGCCAGCCATAGGCTTCAAATCGTCGCACAGTGTCATCGGTAAACCAACCCTGGACCCGGCCATCTATAGAAATACCATTGTCGTCATATAAGGCAACCAGCTTGCCGAGACCAAGTGTGCCGGCAAGTGAACAAACCTCATGGGAGATGCCTTCCATTAAACAGCCGTCGCCCAAAAATACATAAGTGTGATGGTCGACAATATCTAAACCCGGCTCATTAAATTGTGCGGCAAGGGTCTTTTCCGCAATCGCCATACCAACAGCATTGGCGAGACCCTGGCCCAAGGGTCCCGTGGTAGTTTCTACACCGGGTGCATAACCGTACTCCGGGTGCCCCGGTGTTTTGGAACCCAATTGACGAAAATTCTTTAACTCATCAATGCTCAGGCCATATCCGGATAGATGAAGTAGCGAATAAAGAAGCATGGAGCCATGACCATTTGATAACACAAAACGATCTCGATTTGACCAGTGCGGATTGCCGGGGTTGTGTTTTAAAACATCGTTCCATAGAACTTCGGCAATGTCGGCCATGCCCATCGGCGCGCCCGGATGTCCGGAATTCGCCTGCTGGACGGCATCCATACTCAAGGCGCGTATTGCGTTGGCTAATTGAGTACGTGCATGGATAGAAATCGACATAAATCGGCCCTCAGGCTGTAGTAAAATTAAAGGCCCGTATTCTACCCTACTCCCCACCAAGGGCAAGCAAAGTGCCAGATAAGTCGTCAATATAATTACCTGGAATACGATTTTATTGCCTGCCCTGGCGAACCGGTATCCTTAACCAGCCAGAGACTGCAATCACATAAAAACCAATCCGTCTCCAAACCGTTTTTTTCTGGCCTTTTTCTATATCAATATTTTTTGATATAGATTTGCTTGTTTCATTCAGCAGTGCTATAAACAGTCCCTTATGACTTACTCAAATAATACGGCAACTGAAATTACCAACGCAGCGCCCGGAAAATATGACGATGCTTCGCCCGATGCGCTGGCATTGAGTCAGGTCTGTAAAGCGGCTTCCGACCCTTTGCGGCTCGATATCCTGCGGGTATTGCAGTCAGAATCCTTCGGTGTTCTTGAGCTTTGCCATATATTTGAACTGGCACAACCCAAGTTGAGTCATCACTTGAAAGTCC
>Ga0316201_10001186_pt1 | contig 17098 bp, 11 predicted proteins | sample CS6wburrow_MG_FD_204516 | JGI IMG/M metagenome (GOLD analysis project Ga0316201, IMG submission 204516) | Coastal sediment microbial communities from Delaware Bay, Delaware, United States - CS-6 worm burrow | ecosystem: Environmental > Aquatic > Marine > Coastal > Sediment | place: USA... | reverse complement strand
GGCGGCCCATGGCGCATCCGATCGTCTGCGCACCCTCGCCCAGGTTCGGCTCGCACCGAAAATCTCACCCCTGCTCGGGATGATCTGTTCCGATCACCTGCTGCTCACCGAGTCTCGGCTGACCATCCAGATGGTCTCTCTGGACAGTTACCTGAAGACCAGGTTTCATTTCGACCTCGCCACCCTCAACGCGACCCTCGAACACGCCATCATTCGCCTGAGTCAACTCATGGCGCGGCAATCGGCCCTCGGCGAGCTCCTGACCTCGGCCTCGGGCATCAACATCGATCTCACCAAACCATGGACTCTTCTCGAGCCTCGTCTTCTCAAAGTGCTCTCGATTGCCGATCTCCTGGACTCTATCGGGATGTCCAAGGCTCAGGCCGAAATCTTCCGCGATCTCGGGCTCAACCTCAAGCGATTCGAGCTTCTTGCCGCCCTGCGCCGTCGAATCGTCATCATGGCTCGACGCGGCAACCAACTCCTGCTCGCCGAACCCTCGGTCCGCGGTCCCATCGCACCGACAACCCGGCCGTTCGATTTCACCTCCCCCGGGGTGGTCGACACCTCGGTTCGCCGCTTTGGACTCGTCTATGACCTGACCAACTTCACTGCCACCCTCGAGGAGGTTCGGAAGAAAGGGCGGATCGCCGAGGAAAAGGCGCTCCAGTTCATGTATGTCTTTCAGAACCGTCTCGAGGAGATCCGCCACGACAACCGCTTGATCTTCGAGAAGTTTCTCGGCGATGGCGGCTTCTACTCCTCACGACGCGCCCTGCGGGTCATCGCCGCCGCCTGCGAGATCCAACAGGCCTACCACCGGTTGCGGCAGAGCGGATTCCCATTCGACCAGGGAATCCGACTCGCCCTGAATCACGGGGTCTATCGTCTGCTCCCCATGCTCGGCAGTGATCGAGAGATCCGTCGATTCGAGTTCTTTGGCCACGGCATCGTCGAATTGAGCCGACTGACCACCGGAAAAAGCTCGCGCGAGGTTGCCGAGATCGCCGAGTTTCTGATCCACGCCGGTTATGAGGCGTCCCAGGTCGAAAACTTCCTCGCCCCCATCGCCGAGGCCCGGAGCGTCGACAGATCATCGGATGACCGCCCGTACACGGCGTCCCTCGACAGCCACGGCGAACTCATCAACGAAGGAATCGTGCTCACTCTGGATTTCGTCGAGCACCTCGATCAGGAACTCGAGGTGGGGTCGTACACCGAGATTTCCGAGCACGGTGTTCGCTGGCTCCTGTTCCCCCTCGATCCGGATCGACCGGGTCCGTTTCAGGTCGGTCTCCGCTATCTCGGGGTGGCTCGACTCAAGGGACTCGCTCCCGTCGAACTCGTCGAGGCCGCGGTATGGAGCGATATCCCGGCCGAGGCACAGATGGTTTCGGAGGGATCTTCGCTGATCTCGCTGCTTCGTCGACTGGGACAGGGAACGGCCGAACCCGCAGTCACCGGCCCCTCGAACCCACAGGCCATCGACCAGGACCTGGTCGTCCTCACCTACCTCGAGACCGACGGATCCCGATCGTGGATCTTCGGCCGCCACCGCGCCAGCGATGACGTTCTCCTTCAGGCCATATTCATGCCCATGCAGATCCCGGTCTTGAGCGACGACGAACCGGTCGAAACCTGGCTGTTTCGCAACCGGTTCGAGCTCGAACGGTTGTATGAGGGCGTCCGACGAACCGACAGCGGCTCGACCATGCCGATCTCGCCGTTGCGCCAACGTGAGGGCTTTGTCGGGTGCTTTCTCGCTGCGCCGCACAGAGCACCCTAGGAGTTTTCAGTTCTTTGTTTTGAGTTTTTAGTTGCATCACACGACCCCGAGCCACGGCAGCGATGCGTCTAAGAACTGAGCCACTTGAAAAATCCCGGATCGCGCAAGGGCGGGTATAAGACCCGCCCCTAGAATTCCTGTGGAAAGAAACCTAGTGAAGGGTTCTACACCCTTGATTTCGGGTTTCATCGCATGGCTTCGAACCGCTGCTGCGATGTAACTTAGAACTTAAAACTAAGAACTGTCTCGGATTTTGAGGTAGCTTTCGAAGCGTCCGGCATCGACGGTACCGTCTTCGACCGCCGCTCGGACAGCGCAGTCGGGCTCGTGGATGTGGCTGCAGTCGGAGAACCGGCAGCCGGGCACGATGGCGGCGATCTCGGGGAATGCTGCCGCGAGAGCCTCGTCGGAGGCATCGAGGATGCCAAACTCCTTGAGCCCCGGGGTGTCAACCACGAAACCGCCGTACGGCAGCGGCATGAGCTCGGCCATCGTGGTCGTGTGTTTCCCCTTGCCGGTGGCATCGGAGATGGAACCTACCTTGAGCCGAAAGCCCGGGTAGACCGAGTTGAGCAGGGATGACTTGCCGGCCCCCGAGGGACCGCAGAACAGCGTCGTCCTGCCGACCAGGCGGCGCTTGACCCGACCCAACCCCCACCCCGTTCTCGCCGAAACCAAAAGGACCTCATAGCCGAGGCTCTCGTAGATCGGCAACCACTCCTGGACCCCGTCCATCCCGAGATCGATCTTGTTGATGGTGATGACCGCCTCGATCTCGGCGATCTGACACGCCGAGAGAAAACGGTCGAGGAGACCGCGTTTGGGTTCGGGTCGACTCGCGGCGAAGACCAGGAGCGCCTGGTCGACGTTTGCCGCGATGACCTGGGGACGACCGCTGTGTGGGGCGGACCGGCAGAGCGAGTTCTCCCGACGGTGAACCGCCACCACCACACCGTCTTCCGATTCCATCTCCGCCATGACCCGATCGCCGACAACCAACCGGGGCGAAGGCGGCTTGCCACCCTCCCAATTCAGGCGGCGGCGCGACGCCATGACCACGGTACGATCACCGATCTGCACCCGCACCAGCGGGCCGTGCATGGCGATGACGGTTCCTTCCAGCGTCCTCACGAGCCCGGAGTATCTATCGATGGGTTCTCCCGGACCAGGATCGGCGGACGGAGGTTGAGCTCATCCACCGCGTGGCAGAATCGGGCGAACTCGGGGTACTCATCGGGCACCACCGTCTGGGCCGGGAGCTCGAGCCGGAGAACCGAACGAAAGCGCTGTCCTTCCCGTTCGATGGTTTCGACCACCGAACCCCACCGGGTATCGATCTTCCGCGGCCGGCGATCCATCGTCCAGCCGGGAGGCGCTTCGACAACGAGCTCGTTGCGCTGCAGAACCGGCACGGGCATGATCAGCGGAAAGCGGCGGGTCGGCAACACCGCCAGAATCGGAGCGAGCGGCTTGGGAAACACCAGGCCTCGGCACACCATGGAGTCCCCATCGGGGCGACAGACTCCGGGCGCGCGCATCTCGAGTTCCAGGGTGATCCCGTTTTCCACCCGATCCAACCGCCCGGTGACCTGCTTCGCCGATGGCACGAAATTCGCCGCCATCTGCTCGTAGACCATGGGTACGCGTTCGGTTGGAACGCTGCGGATCTGCTCGACGACCCGCTCCGCCTGTGGACCCTTGATCGGCAGCGTGACTCTCAGCTGAGCATCACCCGACGGCTCCACCACCGCCGTGACCGTGATTTCCTCCTCGAGATCGGGGTTGGCGAAGGTCGGCAGTTCGGCGACGATCGTGACCGGTTCCCGGGGACGGCTCAGCGGTATGAGGAGGCCGTCGCTGCCCTGCAGCATGGGATCGATCCGCCCGATTCCCTGCCGTTCCTGCTCGAGGTCGAGCCAGAACTCCTCGCCATCGAGCTCGACGCGCAGCAGGGGCGAGTAGAACGAGTCGAAGGTCGGCACCAGGAGATGGGTGCCGGCAAACGGTCGGGTTCGAGCCATCACGAGATCGACCTCCCAACCGGCTTCGAGCAAGACCGCGGCGACGATCCCGAGCCGATTGCCCTGCCGCCGCGAGAAGCTGGCACCTGCAGCGCTGCCGAAGTCCAAGACCCCGCGACCCGGTTCGATTTCTTCGATGACCGCCTCGGCGAGGGTCTCGAGCGCGATCCTCGGCGAGTCCTGAACGAGCAGATCTTCGCTCCACGCTCGGAGTTCGGGAGTGGTCATGAGGATTCCCAGAAGACGATCGCGGAAGGCGTCGCCGACGTCCTCCCAGGTCACACCGAAGGCATAGCTGACCCAGGGAAGAAGCTCTGCTGTCGGGGGTGCGAATCGCTCTTCCGGGATCGGTGGGACGCTCTCGGCACGCCATCGAATGGCGCGGAGTCCGTCGACCTCCCACTCGGAGTACTCCAGACCATCGAGATTGCCTTCGACCAGGAGCTCGATCTCCCCGGGAACGAGGAGCAGGTATTCCGAGAGCCCGAAGGCGCGTTCGGAATCAGCAAAGCGGTAAATATACGGCGGCATGTGACCCCGCCGCGAGGCCCCGGTCGCCGCCACCCTCGCCACGTACTCCTCCTCCACCAGATCGCCGGCCTCGACGCCGTCGAGCTCGATGGCGCCACCTCCATCGCCGATATCGGCGGGAACGATCACCGATCCGTCTGGTTTGTGGATCCTGATCTTGAGCCGGTGGGATTCGGGCAGTTGTTGCAGCCGGGCCGCCTGTCGGGCACCCACCGGGGTCAAGGCCCGCGTGACTCCGTGGTAGTAGTAGAGACTGGAACCATCGGGAAAAACCCTCTCCACCGCCTGGTCGAGAAGCAGGACCGCGTCGACCCCATCGGCGCTGTCGTCGGTCCGGGCCTTGACCTCGTCCAGAGACAGCCGGTAGGGCTCGAAGAAGGTCGCCTCGCCCCGCCGCCAGGCGAGACTCAGCAGCTCGAGGGATGAGGGCACCCGCGCGAGCGCCTCGGCGAGGGCTCGAGCGTTGGCCTCGGGGTCGCCCGCCGTGATCGCCAGACTCATCTCGTCGACGACCCGCAATGAACCCCAGCGCTGATGCATCGACTCGAGCTCGGCGGCGGCGGCCTCAAGCTCACCCTCGGCGTACAACAAACGCACCATCTCGAGATCGAGATCGGGATCCTCGGCCCGCTGGCGGAGACTCCTGATCAGCCCGACCGCATCGCCGATGAGACACCCTTTGGCGAGTTCATCGACCAGTCGATGGTCGAGCGGCTCGGCGACCGCCAGCGCCCGAAGCAGACGCTGGCGCTCCTGCCACCGTTCGAGGACCTCGAGGACTTCGATCTCGACCTCAGCCGCCCCACGCGATCCCGGCAGCGCGGCGCGCAGTTGACGAAGGCCGTCCTCGGCCTCACGAACCCAGCCACGGTTCAGGGACTCGCGAATCCACAGCTGGAGCACCCTGACATCGGCGAGGTAGAGATCAACCAGGACATCGAGGAGGCGGTCGCTATCCTCCTCCCGCCGCTCCCTGAGGGCGAGACCGCGCTCGTAGAGGAGGGCCACGGGTATCTCCGAGGCGCTCCGGAGCTGCTCTCGCGCCCGCCGGCGGACAGCCTCGCCATCTTCATCCGTCGGCGCGGTCAGACAATACCAGGCAAACGCGAGCCGGGGCCACGGGTTTTCTGAATCGATCTTAACCGCCGCCTCGATGGCGCCGCGCCAGCGCATGCGGTCACGGCGGTACTCGCTCAGGGATGCTTCGAGAAGAAACTCCGCTACCGTGCCGCCGTCCTCGAGCCGCGCGCTGAGCTCACGCATGGCCGGGGGTTCCTGGACGGCCACCTCGGACGCCGCCCAGGATGCGCCGGCCACCTCGTCGGCCGTGGGCAGGGTCACCGGGTGGCCGTTCATGTCATAAAAGCTCAGCCTGAGCTGGGGTCGACCGCGGGACGCGAAATCGGCACGCAACCGGTGCAGCCCCCGATCCAGCCGGACTCGGTACCACACGACCTCGGCGTCACGTTGGCCGCAATACCGCCGGCTGTCCACCGCTCGCCCGTCAACGGCGAGATCGTAGCTCCCGGAGGCCTCCACGACCATCCAACCATCGATGGGCCGATCGGGTCGGATCATCCACAGCGCGGTAAAGACACCCCGGGCAGTCAGGATGTCGGGGGGCGCGATGGTTCCGTCGAGGGTCGTCAGCCTGAGGCGGACAGGGTCCCACGGGTTGATGAATACGGTGTCGGGCGGGGGCAGCTGAGCGTCGGGCGGCGCGATATCGCGTTCGAGATCGAAGGTGTCGAAAACCCCGAAGGGCCCCACCAGTTCGGCCGAGGCCACCGTCCCCGACGGCGGTCGACCGCTGAGCTCGCTTTCGATCCGGGCGAGGAGAAACCCGAGTTCCGGATCGCGCGCGCCGCCGGCAAAACTCAGGATCTCCTCGGGATAGGGAAGGTGCCTGATCTGACGGAGCCACCACCCGACCGCCGCCACCGCATCGGCGCTCGTGGGATTCTCTGCCACCGTCTCCAGGGCTGCCCGACGGGCGGTGACGAGATCGAACTCGGCATCTGACCGATGCACGGTCCACCAGTCCGCGGCCGCCGGCGAGACCGCGAGCAGCGTCGCAGCAACCCACAACGCCGTCGTCAAAACGGGGGAGGAGCGGCGCCGGTTCACGGGGATTCCACGGGCCGGCTCAGAAGGCGTCCGACCTCGAGCAGGAATTCACGGAGTTCGGGCGCGCGGGCGGCCTCGATCAGCCCGGGCTCCAGGTGAAAGTAGCCGTTCACGCGATACCCCTCCTCGGTCAACTCGGTCGTCAACTTCAAGAAACCGAACTCACCCGAGAGTTCGATGTGATCCGCGGTCATCTCCGCCGGCCGGTTCAGGGTCACATCGAGGGTCCACTCGAGATCCGGGCGGACGCCCACCAGGAGCGGACCCGAACGGCTCCCGGTCGGAACCACTCTCGCCGCCAGATCGAAGGTGCCCGGGTAGGTGGCGACACCGCCCTTGCTGTCCAGCGCGGTTCGTGGAACCACCGCTTCGAGCTCGATGACCGCCGGATCCCGAGACGGAACCAACCGATAGACCGGCTCGGCGGTCAACTCCGCTCCCGGGAACATCTGCTGCAACCAGGCGGCAAAAGGCCGAGCCGACTTGCTGCCGGCAAAACGACCCCGCCGGCGATCGGCCGCCTCGCCGGTGTCCTCGACCTTGAGGCTGAGCTTAACCAGACCGTCTCGAGCCTCGCCGAGGGCAATCTTCGTTTGCGACAACCCGACACCGACGATCGGGGTGACCTGCAATTGGCTGTCGGGACCCTCGACCACCAGCACCGTCGCGCCCTGGTCGAGACGGGGTGGCGGCAGCATGGAGTGCCCCGTCGCCGTTCCATCGAGCCAGAGATTGTCATCGGGAAGATAGGCAATCGCGTGATTGAACACCTCGAGGAGGGCCAAATCACCGACCACGGGTCCCAAATCGGCGGTCCGAACCATGACCATTCGCGCCGGGATGTCGATGGCCTCGAAAAGCGCCACCAGCAACGCCGCCGTGTCTTTGCAATCACCGATACCGTGGTTGAGTACCCAGTCGGCCGAGAAGGGTCGGTAGCGGTGTTCGCCGAACTCGAGACCGACATAGCGGATGTCGTTGGTCACGTAGGCATAGATCCGCGCAATCCGCTCCAAGCGATCGTTGACACCGGCGGTCAAGCGCTCGGCAAGCTCCTCAATCTGACGGGACACACGGACCCGCGGTGTCACGTGGCGCTCATACCAGCTGCTGAGCTCACCCCAGGTCGGGTGATTCGAGTAACAGACGTACCTGCTCATGATGAAGGGCGGCGCCGGCGGAACATCGAGGGGCACCGCCGACAGGTCGCGCCATGTCCAGACCAATCGCACCTGCCCGAGTGAATCGACCAGCGATTCCGGCTCCCCTTCGAGGTTGATCAGCTCCCATGCGGGGAGCGAGTCCGCCGGACCCACAAGGGCGACCTCGGCGAGCATGGTCGGCACCCCCCGCCCGATCTCGATGAGCCCGCCTTCGTAGGGCCCGGTTTCGTTGCTCTCGATGGTCTCGGTTTTGACATACGCAATCTCGACGAGATCGCCGTCTTCAAGATCCGGGAAGTCAAGCACCCGCAGCCGCGTGTCGTAAAAAAGGTTGAACTCGGGTTCGGCAAGCCGCGGCGTGTCTCCCTGCCTGGCGCTGAGTTCGGAGCCGTCGGGCCGGAGAATCCGAGCCCGGATGACTCGCAACCGTTGGCTCTCGGCCACATGGGGCAGGGTGAAGCGCCGGAGACCGTCGGCCCGCTCCGCCGAAGTGATGAGGAATGCCTGTTGAACACGTTCTTCGGTGAGCTGCGACGGGAGGAAATGGACCTCGACGTGGTCGAGCACGGTGACTGCCGGATCGCCTGCGGGCGCGGTCTCGGTCATCCGCCAGAGTTCTTCCGCCGGCCGCAGCCAACCGAGATCCTCGGCCTCACCACCGAGCAGCTCGACGAACCGCCGCGCTCGCCGATCCTGAGGACGCAGCTCGAGCACCTCCCGAGAAAGGGCCAAGGCGCGCTCGTCGGCGCCCGCTGTATGCTCGACGCGGGCCAACTCCATCAGGAGATCGATGTCCATCGGCGACCGTGCGAGACCCTCCTCGAGCCGCGCACGCGCCCCCTCGAGATCACCGACACCACTGAGCAGACGGACCAGGCGAAGCCGCAGGCGGGCGTCGTTGGGATCCGCCGCCAAACCTTCGGTGAAGAGTTCGAGCAGCGCGGCGCCATCATTACAGGCCTCGGCGAGCCGCTCGCGAAGCTCGACTACCAGCGCCGAGGCAGGGGTCGATCGGTCGAGGAAAGAAAGCACCTCGGCCGCGAGATCCGTTCGACGTGCATCGAGCGCCCGGTGGGCGGCGGCGAGACCGACCGACTCGCAGGCGGGGTGGTCGCGGGCGAGCTCCACCATCTCCGGAAGCAGGACGACCCCCCACAGCTCCGAGTCGATGTCGAGGGCCGCAGAGCTCGCCACCGGTTCAGAGATCGCCGGGCTGAGGACGGCCGCCGCTTCATCGAAGAGCCCGCGATCAGCGTACCAAGACGCGAGTTCGATCCGTGCCCAGTTGAGATCGGGCGCGGCCTTGATCGCATCCCTGAGCAACTCGAAAACATCTTTCTCGTCAGTTGTCAGAATCAGCTCGAGCAGGCGCGCCTCGGCCGGGGACTCGGCGCGGGCGGTCCGACACACCGACCGGGCCTCGCCGGCGCCCACGGCCTGCGGCCGGCGGAAGACCAGGAAGGCCGCCAACGCGATTTCCGCCTGGGCTTTGCCGGCGCGGACGGCTCGACGGATCTCGCTCTCCAGATCCCTGATCTCGGGGGCGGCGCGATCTTCGACCGTGACGGAGACGGGCGCCGACGAGGTCTCGCGTACGCCGTCGAGGGCACCACCGTCGGGTGCGGTCAGACGAGCCCTGAGCCACCAGTCGTCGGTCTCGCTCGCGACCGCGATGACGATGGTGTTGGCGCCCGGGCGCAGCCAGGCTCCGGCCGACACCTGATCGTCCGCCCGACCCAGCGGTCGCGGCGTGGTCAAGACCTCTCGGCCGTTGAGCCAGACCCGAGCTGCCTGAGCGGCGCCCAGCCGAATCGCCACCGGTTGCTCCTCCGAAGCGGTCACGGTCGTCGCCAGAAAAATGAGTTGGCGCTGAGCCGGCCACGCGAGACCGGAGAGACGGACCCACCCGAGGGGGTCGGTGCCGGGCGCGAAACGCCAGTCGTGGCCGACGGGCAGCTCGGCGAGATTGTCAAAGTCCGCGAGCTCACCGATGGCGACCGGCCCCTGGACCCACCACTGGGAGAGACCGCCCAGGGTCTGGAAGAGCTCCCGCGCCGCCGCCGGTCGCCCCGCGTCGGCCGCAAGCCGTGCCCGCATCATGCGGAGCTCATCGGCCATTAGCGGGTCCACCCGGTTCAACGCGGCCAGGCGGTCGAGTCCATCCTCGACCACGGCGAGATCGGGAGCGGTGTCGCGCCAGTAGAAGGCAAATACGAGGTGGTGGAAGTCGTCGGGCTGGAGGCCTCCCGCCGCCGCCTGGTCGATGTGGTCGAGGATCCGCTGCTCGATCTCGCTCGCGGCGCCGGCGATTCCCGCTACGAGCAGCACTCCCAGTACGACGATCAGCGGTCGAACCATGGTCCGAAATGTGCCGCAACGGCGGAGGTGGGTACAACGGAGGTGTGGTGTTTCTCGCACCGAGACAGTATCGCAGAGTCGAGAGACGGATGATGCGGGATGCGCGATCCGAGGAGTGCGCTACCATCTCCATATGTCCTCGACCCCGATCACCACCGTCACCTTTGACGCCGGAAACACCCTGCTCTACTGCGATCCGACGCCGGCCGAGATCTACGCCGAAGCCCTCGGCCACCACGGCCGGGCGGTTTCGGCTGTGGAAGTCGAGCCGATCTTTGCCGGCGCCTGGTCCGATCTCCAGGAGCAATCGCCGAGCGGCATCGATCGCTACAGCTCCCAACCCGGTGGTGAAAAGCAGTGGTGGGGAGCGTTCCTGCGCGAGGTCCTGGCCCGGCTCGAGCACGACGCCGACTGGCAACCCCTGCTCGAGGAGCTCTACGCCGCCTTCTCGAGCCCGGGGGTGTGGAGGGTCTTCCCGGAGACCCTTGCAACCCTCGACGCGGTGCGCAGCCGCGGTCTTCGACTCGCGGTGATCTCCAACTGGGATCGTCGATTACCCGAGATCCTCGATAGTCTCGGGCTCACCGGCCGGTTCTCGACCATTGCCGTCTCGGCCATCGAAGGAATCGAAAAACCGGCGCCCGAAATTTTTCTACGAACCCTCGAGCGGCTCGGAGCCCGACCCGAGGAGACGCTCCACGTCGGCGACTCGCCGCTCGAGGACTACGAAGGCTCCAGCGCGGTGGGGATGATCCCGGTGCTCATCGACCGGCGCGGGACCTTCGCCGGCAACGGCTATCGCAGAATCAGCAGCCTCGACGAGGTGCTCAACTTCTTCGGCTGAGCCCTCTCAACCGGCAACGCGATGAAGGGGTGCCAGGCACCATTTCGCGGCGAAAAGTGAGCCCGGCACCCAGCCCGTGTCTTTTCGAGGACTCGCGGACCTGGCCTCGAACGGACGTGCCGTCCTTGACCAATGTTCGGACTCTCCGACCTCGTCGTCGGTGGGTCGTTTGGGCCGAACAATGTCGAGGGGGGCAATCCCGGGGAGCGCGTTGGGAGAATCGGTCCTAGAGGCGCGTTACAAAAGGTCGTTCCAACCGCGTTCGCGGATGGTGTCGACGACTTCCTTGACCCGCTGGGCGTCGTCCTTGGGCACGACGAGGACCGCGTCCGGAGTTGCCACCACCACGAGGTCGTTGACCCCGATGATGGCGACCGCGACACCATCACCTACGACGATGGTGTTCTGCGAGTCGAGATCGATTGTGCGGCCGCGGGCCGTGTTGCCGCGATCGTCGGCGGCCAGGATCTCGGCCAGGGCGGGCCACGATCCGACGTCGGACCAATCGAAATCCACCGGCATGGTCCAGCACTGCCGAGCGGACTCCATGATGCCGAAGTCCACCGAAGTCCGGGGGAGGCGGGGGTAGATCTCGTCGAGGACCTCGCGTTCGGCGGGTGTCTTCAACGCATCGCCGATGACACCGATGCCATCGAAAAGGAGCGGCAACTGGCGTCGGACTTCGGCCAACAGATCGGTCGCCCGCCAGGCGAACATCCCCGAGTTCCAGAGATAGCCGCCGTCGGCGAGATAGGCGATGGCTGTCTCTTTGTCGGGTTTCTCGACGAACTGCTCGAGGTTATGGATCGGCCATTCGCTCTGGACGAAGGCCTCGGCGCCGAGGCGGAGATAGCCATAGCCGGTTTCGGCGTGGCTCGGTTTGATGCCGAAGGTCAACAACCCGCCGTGCGCCTCGACGGCGGCGGCTCCGGCAGCCATGGCCGAGCGGAAGCGGTCCTCGTCGCAGATCACGTGATCGGCGGGCAGGACGAGGCAATGGGCGTCGGGGTCGTTCTCGAGCAGGACCCGGGCAGCGTAGGCGACGCAGGCCGCGGTGTCGCGACCGGTGGGCTCGGCCAGGATGTGGTCGGCGGGAAGTTCGCCGAGCAGCGCTCGAGTCGCCTCGGCGGTGGACGCCGCGGTCACCACCCAGAGACGGTCGGCCGGGACCAACGGCAGGATTCGGTCGGCGGTGACCCGGAGCAGCGGTCGATCGGACGCCAGCGCAAGCATCTGTTTGGGGCGATTCTCGCGGGAGGCGGGCCAGAAACGGGTGCCGGATCCACCGGCCATGATGACGGCGTGCAGCATGTGGCTATCTTAGCCTGGTTCTCCCATCCCGCTCCCCGAGAGTGACCCTGCTCAGTCGGCGTCCTTCTTGTCCCGGAAGCCGTACTGCTCGAGTTTGCGATAAAGGGTCGAACGACCGATGCCGAGCTGACGCGCGACATCCGAGAGATTGCCGCCGTGACGTTTGAGAGCCTTTTTGATGGCCGCCTGCTCGAGCTCTTCCAGGCTCATGGCGACGGAGATCGGCGCTGATCCCTCGCCCGCGGGAGCCGCCATCCCCGTCCCGAATCCGGTTGGGAGATCATCGACCCCGATCGCGGGTCCGTCGGCGACCAGAAGCGACCGATGAATGATGTTCTCCAGCTCGCGGACGTTCCCCGGCCAGTCGTGCGCCATGAGCGCCTGCATGGCCGCCGGTTGAACCTCCATGACCCTCCGACCGGCGTCGCGGCCGTGCTTGCCGATGAAGTGCTCGACGAGGAGCGGCACGTCTTCCCGCCGATCGCGCAGGGGCGGCAGCTCGATGGGGAAGACCACCAGGCGGTAATAGAGATCCCGCCGGAAACTGCCGTCCGCCACCATGGACTCGAGATCTCGGTTGGAAGCCGAGACCACCCGGACATCGAGATCGATGGTCTTGGTGCCGCCGACGCGCTGGAGGCAGCGCTCCTGGAGCACCCGCAGCAACCGCGCTTGGGCCGACGGCGACATTTCACCGACCTCGTCGAGGAAGATCGTCCCGCCCGCCGCCTGCTCGAACTTCCCGGGATGAGTCGCGAGCGCGCCGGTGAATGCGCCCTTCTCGTGACCGAAGAGTTCTGACTCCTGCAGTCCCTCGGGAATGGCCGCGCAGTTGACATCGATAAAGGGTTCGTCGGAGCGCAGGGAGCCGTAGTGAATGGCCCTGGCGACGAGTTCCTTTCCGGTCCCGCTCTCGCCCGAGATGAAGACGGTGATGTCCGAACTCAGGACCTTCTGGATCTGGTCGTAGACGAGACGCATGGCCGCCGAGGAGCCGACGATGTTCTTCACGTCGTACCGATCGCCGGTCTGACCCTTGAGCGGTTCGATCTCGTCTTCGGGGTTGCCGCGGGACAGGATTCGATCGAGAGTCGCCCGCAGGCGCTCCTGGTCGATGGGCTTGACCAGGTAGTCGTAGGCCCCGAGCTTGGTCACCTCCACCGCTCGACTGACCTCGTTGACCGCCGTGAGGATGAGAACCGGCAGGGCCGGGTAGCGTCGCTTGAGTTCTTTGAGCACCGCAACCCCGTCGACCTCCGGCATCATGAGATCGAGGAGCACGACGCCCGGCGGCGGGTCGGCGCAGGCGAGGACCTCGGCGCCACCGGCGAAGGATTCCACCTCGTATCCTGCCGCCGAGACGATGACGGTGAGCAGCTCACGAATCGCCGGCTCGTCATCGACCACCCACACGTTCGGAGTTGTTCCCATGGTCCTCCCAGTCTACCGCGGATGACAACCGATAAAAGCGGAGAGCCAAACGGTCAGTACCTCGAGGGGGAACGGCTCCTGCCGGATACCGGCCTCCACCCTCGAGGCGTCGGCGATGGCAGCGGTCACCTCGGCATCCGAGTACCGCCCGGCGCCGGCGAACAACGCCCCGAGGGAGAACGGCGTCGGTGGCTTGCCTCCGGGACGGATCAGCGGAGACGGTGCATCCTGCTTGAAACGGGCGACGAGATCGGGGGCGATGCCGTCCTTGAACCGCTTCGAGTACCAGCCCCGTCGATCGGTCTGCTCGGGCGCCATCTCGTCCCCGAGACCGGCAGCTTCAGCCACCCGGCGAAGATAGAGCAGCTGGTGTTGGAGATTGGTCACCTGACCGAAAAGGGTGGGCCCGAGCCTGCCGGGCTCGAGGCGCTGACCCTGCCAGTCGTTGACCGGGGCTCCCGATGCGGCGGCGGCGATGAGATCGAAGAGGGGTTCGAGTTCGCGTTTGAGCACCGCGTCGCGGACCACTTCGAGCGAACGTTCGCGGGGAAAGGTGAGCCGCCGGACGAGCTCCTCGTCAACCTCGCCGTCACCGGCGGCGCCGGTGAGCTTTCGGACCTCCTGAACCAGCAGGCGCGGCGCAAAACCCAATCGCTCGAGCAGCAGGCGGGATGCCCGCTGATTGAACGGCACCCCGTCGGCCGCCCGGAGAAGAAGGGCCTGCAAGACCTGTTGTTGCTCCCGGGACAGGACGGCATCCTCCCAGGGCTTCGGGGGCGGGGGCAAGGGGATCCACTCGAAGGACCCGGTCTTCCCCACCGCCTCGACCAGGCCACCGCCGGGTTTGCGGCCGCACCATGCGCCCATCACCAAACCCATGCCCTCGGGCAGGCCATCGCCGAGCACGCGAATCAGCGGTTCGATGTCGGGAGCTGCGGTCTTGAGAGCCTTGACCCCGGGAGGCGCCGCACCATCCAGCCACTCGCGCACATCCCTGACGAGAAGCACCCGTTCGCTCGCGAAAAGCGACGGGGATACCAGTTCCGTGGCCACGGTTTCGGGGGTCGCATCCTCGCTCTGAACCTCGGGTTCGACCCCGCCGAGCTCGCTGCAGACCTCCGCCACCGCGGCGGACAACCGATCTTCGAGGAGATAGTCATCGCTCGCCGCGATCAGGCGGATTCGCACCATGGCCTCGAGTTCAGGGTCAGATCTGACCGGAATCCTGCAGCTCCTGACAGTCGATGCAGTGCCTCGCCCAGGGAACGGCGTCGAGACGCTTCTGGAGGACCGCCTTGCCGCAGTTCAGGCACTCACCGTAGCTCGAGTCTTCGATTCGATCGAGGGCCGCGTCGATTCGTCTGAGGATGTCGCTTTCACCGGTGGTGAGACGGTAGTTCAGGTCGCGGCTCGCTGTGGAAATTGCACGGTCTCCGAGATCGGGAGCATCCTCGGAGGGACCCTCCTTCTCACTCGCACGGGCCGCCTGGAGGCGGGCGAGCAGTTCGTCCCGTTTTGCCTTCAGCAGCTTGTTGTATTTCTCCACCTGTTTGCGGTTCATTCGCTCAGCCTCCATCGCTCGATTCGGGTTCCTGTCTTCGACATTGTACCCAAAGAATCGCGGCGCACAGTCTATATCTTTTTCTCGCGGCGCGAAGGGGCACCTTTCGTCAGTCGATCTCGCGCCGATGGTATCCGCCACCCCCGAGAATATGGGTTGCACGAAACAGCTGCTCCCAGACCACCAAACGGGCGATCTGGTGGGGCAAGGTCATGGGGCTCAGCGAGATGGTCGCGGCGGCCCGGGCGGCAAACTCGCGGTCCAACCCGAGGTCGCTGCCGATGACGAAATCGATCCCGGGTGTTGACCGTTCCTCGGAGTCGAGCAGCAGCTGAGCAAAACCCTCGCTGGTCAGCCGTCGACCGTGTTCGTCCAACACCACCAGCATCCACCCCGGCTCGAGGGTCCGGTCAAGCACCTGGGCTTCCTCGTGGAGGACCCGGCGAGGATCGTCGCTGCGACCGCCCGAGACCGGTTTTAATACCCGATCTTCCGCCGGCCAGCGGCGTTGAACCCGCTGCCGGTAGATCTCAACCTGCTCGTCGAGCGCCGGGGTGCCGCGGCGACCGAACCAGAGAACACGGGTCTTCACCGATCGGCGGGAGCCGCCGGGCGGTCGATCCCGAGAGTGGTCTCATCGAGCCGCGGCGCATCTCCCCAGAAGCTGTCGAGACCGTAGTACGCCCGGCGATCCTCGGTGAAGACGTGCACGACGAAGTCGCCGAAATCCATGAGCACCCAGTCGCTTCGCCCGGCACCCTCGCGATGAAGCGGTCTGGATCCGGCATTCTTGAGCCGCTGGATGATCTCGTCGGCGATGGCGCCCACCTGGCGTTCGCTCGCCGCCGAACACAGCAGCAGACCGTCGGCGTAGGACGTGAGCTCGCCGACCTCGAGGCCGACGAGGTCGAAGGCCTTCTTGTCCACCGCCGCCTGGGCGGCGATCCCGATCCAAGACAGCGTGTCAGCGTCGAGCATGATTCTCCCTCTGGGTCATCGGTGATCGTTCATCATCCGTTCGATACAGACCATACTTCTCAATATACGAGTTGACTTCATGCGGTACCAACTCCCGGATCGGAAAGCCCTGGCGCAGGCGCTGTCGGACATCGGTCGCCGACACCGGAAAGGGATCGTGGTTGAGCAGGTAGACGGTTTGCTCGGTGGGATCGGGCACCTTGGCGAAGGGTTCGACCTCAACCAACCGCGATCTCAGCTCCTCCGGCACGCGAGTCCTGAGATCCGAGCCCCAGATGTGCGCACGGTGGAGCACCACCAGATGGGCGAGATCCACGAGTTCCCTCCAACGTCCCCAGGTTGCAATCTGCGAGAAGGAGTCGGAACCGAGGAGGAAATAGAGCACCGCCCCCGGAAAGCGCTCTCGGTACCGCCTGACCGTGTCGACCGTGTAGGTCGGCCCATCGACAAAGACCTCGTCGTCGGAAGCGAAGAAGCGCTCGAACGGCAGCGTCGCCAGGGCAACCATGGCCAGCCGGTGGGTGATCGGCGTCAACGGCTCGCCCAGCTTGTGTGGTGGGTGGCCGGCCGGCACGAAGTGGACAGCGTCGAATTGAAAGGTCTCCTGGGCCCGAACCGTCGGCACCAGGTGACCGGCGTGGAAGGGATCGAAACTGCCCCCGTAGACCGCGATTCGCTGGGTCATGTCATCTCCTGGTCTTCTGCAACGAGGCTAAAGAGGAGACCGAGCAACCGACCGAGCCCATCACCGGTCACCGCCGAGATCATGCAACTGGGCACCCCGTATTCGGCCGCGATCCGCTGGAGTTCGGTCTCGCTGTCCAAGCGGTCGGCCACCGAGTCGGACTTGGTCCCGACGAGCAGCCACGGTCGATTGTCCAGGGGTGTCGCGAAAGCCGCGAGTTCGCCTCGGATGGTCTCGATCCGGTCGGCGAGGGAGTCTTCCGACGAGAGATCGACCAGGTGGGCGAGAACGCTGCAGCGTTC
>Ga0316201_10001185_pt1 | contig 17101 bp, 10 predicted proteins | sample CS6wburrow_MG_FD_204516 | JGI IMG/M metagenome (GOLD analysis project Ga0316201, IMG submission 204516) | Coastal sediment microbial communities from Delaware Bay, Delaware, United States - CS-6 worm burrow | ecosystem: Environmental > Aquatic > Marine > Coastal > Sediment | place: USA... | reverse complement strand
AGGCTCGTTTGAACGATGTTATTGAGGCACCCTCTTTACAGATTCCGGATTATCTTTGGATTATTGAGATCGTCCTTGATTCGACGGATGTTGTCGTAGAGTCGGAAATTGTGCGTGAGAGTAACCCGGCGTTCACCGCTCCTGCAGATCGCCCCTGGTGGCTCTTTAATCCAATTGTCGGACTTACTTCCGACGTTGGATATTTTAATACTGATATGAGTGATGGCATCTTCGGTATTAATTTTCAGCCTCCTACGATAACGGCCGCTGCTTGGGAAGACTTATATCCAGGGCATTCGATACAGCTGGAGGTGAATCAACTGGCCTATGCCTTTAATCGTAATCCCGATGATTCCGACACGGCGGGCAATCAGTTCCCCGGTACCGTTGGAGTGACTGCATTCGAAGAAGGTGAATATGCTAGTATCGCTTTCGACATCGTTACTCGTGCCGCGGATTTGGTTTATACGGTCGAAGCGACTCCAACTATGGATCCACCAGACTGGAAACCGATTGTGGCGATTAGTGGGCCCTTTGATGAGTTGACGGGACCTGCTTCGCTCACTGGTGATGGGGGACTGATTGATGAAGAGAATGTCATTTCAGTTCTTGATCAGGGGTACTCTGCTCGGATTACGGTGAAAGATCACGTTGATTTGGGATCTCCTTCTGTCAGCGGGCGCTTTATGCGAGTTCTTGTCGAATTCGATCCTTCTGTCTCTTCCCCTGATGCCGATAGTGACGGTGTCAGTAATATCGCTGAACTGTTCTATGGTTCGGATCCGACAGATGCTGGTGACACGCCTGTTCTTACTCCCGCGCAAATCTTTGTTGCCGAGCAGTTGTCCGAATTGGGTATATCCTATGTAGGCGCGGCTGATTTTGCTCCATCAGATGACTATGACTCAGATGGAGTGGATAATCTGACGGAGTTGATTGCGGGTTCAAATCCAATCTTTGATACCGACTTGCCGACTGCCGTAGAGGAATATGTTGCGGCGGCATTGATTATTCTGGGAGTCGTGAGCCCCGAATCAACTAGTCCGATCGAGGACTATGACTTCGATGGTATCAGCAATATCGCCGAGCTCTTATATGGCTCGGATCCAACTGACGGCGGTGACACGGCATCCGTGGATGCGGTACAAGCCTTTGTTGTCGAGCAAATGTCTCAGATCGGCGTTTTCGATCCACTGACTACTGATTTTGCTCCATCAGATGACTTCGACTTTGATGGCATCTCCAATTTAGTGGAGCTCTTATATGGCACAGATCCGACGGCTTCTGGCAGCGTACCAGAACCAGTAGTTGATGATCTGGACATTTTTGTTGCCGAAGAGATGGCTGATGCGGGAGCGCTTTTGGTAGGTATCTCGAATGTCGGACCTAATCAAGACTTCGATTCTGATGGAATCCCCAATGTGGTCGAACTTCTGTACGCTACCAATCCGAATGATAGCGGTGATACACCAGTTCTCAGCTCACTGGAAGTAACGGTGGCAGAGCAAATGGCAGCGTTCTTGGCTGCTGCGGATCTCATTACCATCGGCGCTCCGAATATCGGGCCTGCTGATGACTATGATGGAAACTCGATCAATAATATCGATGAGATAAATCAAGGCGGAAATCCGGGCCTTGATCTGCCTCCTGCATTTACGGTTGATCCCTTCAGTAAGGCCGATGCCCTAGAGGCGGTTGCCTACAGTGCGTCGATTGCTGACGATGCTTCCAACTCGGAACCCTATCCGATCACCTTCTCGAAGGTGAGCGGTCCTGCATGGTTGAGTGTGGCTCCTGACGGAATCCTTTCCGGTACTCCTGGTGTAGGTGATGTTGGCCTGAATGCCTTTATCGTACGGGTTAGTTCTATCAACGGAAGCGGCGATGCCACTCTGAATATCACGGTTAACGGGGCGCCGTTTTTTACGTCGGATCCGTTGACAAGGCCAAATGCCACAGTGTTCACTGATTACTTCTCTGCAGGCCCTTATTCCATTCGTTCAAACGCCACTGATCCTGAAGGCGATCCGATGATCTTCTCGAAGGTGAGCGGTCCTGCATGGTTAGAGGTTAGCCCTGAGGGAACCCTCACTGGCATGCCGAGTCCGAGTGATGTTGGCTTGAACGTCTTCACTGTAAAGGTGGAGACTTTCGACGGCAGCAGCAGCAGCGACACTGCCACTCTGAATATCAGGGTTAGCGTACTGGAGGCGCCGTTCTTTACGTCTGATCCGTTCAGTGAGGTTAACGCCACAGTGGGCGTTAACTACAGTGTTACGGGTGCTACGATTGAAGACGATGCTTCCGACCCGCAAGGTGATCCTATGACCTTCTTGAAGTTGAGCGGTCCTGCATGGTTGAGTGTGGCTCCCGACGGAACCCTCTCGGGTACTCCGGGTGTGGGGGATGTTGGCCTGATTCCTTTTATCGTAGAGGTGAAGGACGCGGACGGCAACATCGGCGAAGCCACTCTTAACATCACGGTCGATCCTTAGTCTTAATTGCTTCCAGACTTCTTTAAAACAAAAGGCGCGGCTCCCTCGGGACCGCGCCTTTTTTATGTCCTCTTTGGAGATGCATCATCAGGGAACGGCTTCGAGCGGGCGGGATTCCTCAAGTGTGTGAGAAGGAGTGGGGCGTGCATCAGTAGTAGGAGCGGCTTGATGCCTGAACCGCTTCCTCCGCATACGTGATAGGCTCGCACAGAGACACTGAGCCACGGAGCGAAAACAGATTTCAGGTATTTTGTATCTCAACGGTTGGTCCCGGAAAATTAAACCACCCGTTCCCTCTGTTCACTAGAGGACGCAGAGAACACAGAGCTTATCCTACGTAATTAAAAATATGATTGATGGTTGGTATCAGTTGAGCACGCAGTTCCTTGAATACTCCATTTGTCGGAGTGGCTCTGTGCTCTCTGTGCCCTCTAACGAAGTGGGTGGTTTAAGAAATGCGTCAGAGTCAGTTTGTCGGTCTGTGAAATATTAACCACCCGTTCCCTTTGGTCACTAGAGGACACCGAGAGCACAGAGCTTATCACACGTAATTATTTTAGGGTTTCGTGCGTTAGCCGTAGGAAAGGCTGTACGCCTCGACTGCTTTTACCCGCATACGTGACGGGTTCGTAAGGCCTCACGTTAGCGCCAGTACCCACGCGCCGACCACAAGCAGGAGTGAAAGACCGCCGAGCCAGTAGCCCCACCGCTCTAGTCGGGCGAAGACCTTTTGGAAATTTGCCCCCACGACTCCGAGTAGAAACCCGCAGAAAAACCCGCTGATGTGTGCGGCCACATCGACCAAGCCATCACCGACCCCGATTAAGCCGAGGAGCGTGAGCCCGCCAAATACAGGCACCAACCAGCGCGGCAGCGTCCACCGTTGCTCTGGCTCGGAAAGCGCCACCCAAACGCCCACACCTGTCAGCAAGCCGAGCGCTCCGAAGACTGCGGTGGAGGCACCGATCGAGAAATGCGGCTCTGGGTAATAGACCCATGCGTTGAGCGCATTGCCCGCGCTACCACTGAGTAAAATCAACAGCCAGCCGGCGGCGGCTCCGAAAAACCGCGCCACAAAAAATGCAAAGCCCATACCCGCGACCAAATTCGAGACCAGATGGACCACATCGCCGTGCAGGGTTAACGCAGACAGAGCCCGCCACCATTCGCCCGAGTCCATCATCGCCAGTGCATCGACTCGCCCATAAGGACCCAGCTCAAGCGTCTCTTGCAGCATGAAGCCGCCAATCAGTACGACCGCATACAAAAGGAAGGAAAACCAGCCGAAGCTGAACTCCCGATAGTCTACTGATCGTCGTCGCTTCCGTCGACTTTCCAGAATCGCCAACTCGCGCAGCTCCGAGCGCACCGCCTCTGCTTTACCGGGATCGACACAGAGCACGTAAGCGCCCTCGTGCAGGAGCGTCCAATACGCGTTACCCATTGCCAGAATCGCCAGACCCGACTCACCGGCTTTCGCAAAGTCATCAAACATTGCCACCGCGACCAAGCCCTCCGGCGGCTCAAAATCCTCCGGCGGCAGTCGACCACTCGCCATCGTTGCTTTCAAACTCGCCATCTCTGCATCATGCTCCAATCTTTATCACGCAATCAATCAATTAACCCACCACGTATATGATTAAAAAAATCTTCCTCATTCTTGTCTTACTCGTCGTTATTGTAGCGGCTGCGATTTATTTCCTCGGTTCCAGCGCGCTCAATAAAGGAATCAAGCGCGGGGTCGAAACCTTTGGTCCTCAAGTCACTCAAACGCCGGTTACACTCGATAGCGTCAATCTCTCCGTCCTGTCTGGAGAAGGAACTTTGTCGGGCCTGATTGTCGGTAATCCCGAAGGCTTTAAAAGTGAAAATATCTTCGCACTCGGCCAGATTGATATCGCAGTCGATAAAGGCTCACTCCTTAGCGATAAGATCGTGATCAACAAAATTCACATTCGTAAGCCGGAGATCAGCTACGAAAAGACGATGAAAACGACCAACGTGAAAGAGCTGATGAAAAACATCGAAGCCTTCACCGGTCCATCCAGCGACACTACGGATGAGCCCAGTTCAGGCGCGAAGAAGCAGCTCGTGATCAAGCAACTCATTATTGAAGACGGCACGATCTACGTCGGCGCACTCGGAATCGGTCAAACTGTGGCCCTCCCTCGCATCGAAATGAATGACATCGGTGAGGGCGGCAACAAAACCAGCATCGCGGATGTCTTGGATCTGGTACTCGGTCAAGTCGTCAAGTCGATCGGCCCGGCTGTCGCTAATGTTGGCAAGCTCGTCGAAGGCGGCGGTAAAGCCATCCTCGACGCGGCTCAACAACAAGGCACTGAGAAGGTCGGCGAAGCCGCTGGTGAGGCCGTCAATAAAGCCACCGAAGGCCTCAAAAGCCTCTTCGGAAATTAACCTCGTTCGCCAGACTTCGGAAGCTGCTTCATGCGGGCTCCTTCGCATACGTGATGAGCTCGCACAGAGGCACTGAGTCACGGAGCAGAAGCACGCTGATGGAAATCTCTGTGTCTTTGTGCCTCAGTGCGAGGACCTCCATATTGATAACGTCGTTCCAAGCACTCGTAGTCTCTGACGATGGTTGAGGTGATTATATCGCGTCAGAAAAGGTTCAGTGATGTAGGAGAGGCTTTACCGCCTCGACCGCTTCCTTCGCATACGTGATGGGCTCCCACAGAGGCACTGAGTCACGGAGCAGAAGCACGCTGATGCAAAGTCTCTGTGTCTTTGCGCCTCAGTGCGAGGACCTCCATATTGATAACGTCGTTCCAACTACCCACCGATAGGACTTGATCATACTACTTCGGAAAAGGTCATTAGTTCGTATTTTGATATTCGCCAAATTGCTTTACCTGTCACGGTCGGCGGGTTAACTCTTCTTTATGACAGATAAAGCTTCTACGGGACTGGATGTTGGGCGTCAGGCAATGCAAGCCGAGGCGGCGGCGATAGAGATCGCGGCAGGTCGCTTAGGCGCTGACTTTGAGCGAGCGCTGGAGCTTATTCTGAAGTCGAAAACGAAGCTGGTGATTTGCGGAATCGGGAAGTCAGGGCACATCGGCTGCAAGCTCGCGGCGACTTTTTCCAGTTCGGGTATTCCCTCGGTGTTTCTTCATGCCGCAGAGGCGATTCATGGGGATTTGGGGGTGTATCAACCGGGCGATCCCACCATCGTACTCTCGAAGAGCGGGAGCACTGCAGAGGTGCTTCGTTTGATGCCGATGTTTCGCAAGTTTAAGTCACCCGTGATTGCAATTGTCGGTAATATGCAATCGCCGATCGCGGAACAGGCCGACGTGGTTTTGGATGCGAGTGTGGAGCAGGAGGCCGATCCGCTCAATTTAATGCCGACCTCCAGTTCGACGGTGAGCTTGGCGATCGGTGATGCGCTGGCTGCTGCGCTAGTCAAAGCACGCGATTTCACCGCCGAAGAATTTGCGACCTTCCACCCCGGTGGACAGTTGGGGCGTAATTTACTGATGACTGTCGGCGATGTGATGCACGGCGCGGATCGCGTGGCCTGCGCGAAGGCCGACGAGACTCTGCGCGAGGTGGTGATTCGGATGACGCAGTTTCCCCTCGGTGCGGCCTGTGTGGTGGATCAAGCGAATAATCTTTTAGGGATCATTACGGATGGCGATATCCGCCGCGTGCTTTCGGGGGATGGCGATATTCTTAGTAAAGTCGTGGGTGATTGTATGACCGCTTCGCCCATCTCGACGCATCCTGCGATGCCGCTGGGAGAAGCCTTGCGCATCATGGAAGATCGACCATCGCAGATATCGGTCCTTCCTGTGGTCGCAGAGCAGGGGAACGAGTTCCTCGGTTTACTCCGTTTGCACGACGCCTATCAGCCGAGTTTCTCGTAGCAGCAAAACTGTAGGAGAGGCTTTGCGCCTCGACCCGAGCATTGCATGCGACTGCTGTGTGCTTGAACGACGTGTTCAATGCGTAGAGGCCTCGCACTGAGGCACAAAGGCACAGAGATTTTTCATTAGCGTACTTTTCTTCTCCGCGGCTCAGTGCCTCCGTGCGAGCCTAATACGACTGGGAGGAGTGGCGCTCCCACGCTCTAGCTCAAATACCGCTCGGTGAGGTGCTCGATGATATAATCGCGGGCTTCTTCGACCGTATCGACTACCTTGAAGAGTTTGAGGTCATCGGACGAGATGGTGCCCCATTCGACCATCGCATCGAAGTTGACCACGCTGTTCCAATATTCACTGCCGAAGAGGACGATGGGCGGGCCAGATTCGATGATGTTTGTCTGTACGAGGGTCAGGATTTCGAAGAGCTCATCCATCGTGCCGAACCCTCCGGGGAAGGCGATCAGTGCCTTGGCCAAGAGTACGAACCAGTATTTCCGGACGAAGAAATAGTGAAACTCGAATTGGAGGTCTTCGGGGATGTAACTGTTCACCCCTTGTTCCATCGGAAGGCTGATTCCGAGACCGATGGATTTACCGCCGACGTTGTGCGCGCCTCGGTTGGCGGCCTCCATAATGCCTGGTCCACCGCCGGAGCAGATGATGAAGCGGCGCTTGTCACCGTCGGGCAGGCTCATCGACCATTCGGTCAGTTCCTCGGCGAGTTCGACTGCGGCGTTATAGTAGGGAGCCGCTTTGACGCCATGCTCGGCGATCCGGAGGGCCTGCTTCTCCTCGGGCGTGAGGTTGTTGGGGTCTTTGATCGTGGCCTGAAATTCGAGTAGCTTCTTTTCCGCTTCCTCCGGTGGGCGGATGCGGGCGGATCCGAAGAGCACGATGGTATCTTTAATGTTCTCGCTGTTAAAACGGATGCCCGGTTCGGTCATCTCGCAGAGCACGCGGATCTGGCGGGCTTCATTACTGAGGAGGAAATCGAGGTTTTTGTAGGCTTTAAGAGGCCATTCGTCGCGGGAGCATTCTCTGGGTGTTGGCATATATTTGGGGGGATTACGGTATCAACGGTAGGTTAAGGCGCGATTCTTGGCTGGCAACTGTTTCTGCTCTATCTTTTAGGGTTGCGAGGGTCTGCCTCGGTGCTTGTTCTAGGCTCTTTTATACCCCCTAGCAGTATCAAATTCAGTTCCCATGCATCTCAAAGAGATCGTAATAAATGGTTTTAAAAGTTTCGCCGACCGGACACGCCTCGACCTGCGCCGTGGGGTGACCGCCGTAGTCGGCCCGAATGGTTGCGGTAAGAGTAATATCGTCGATGCCATTCGCTGGGTGCTCGGGGAGCAAAGTGCGAAGGCCCTGCGCGGTGCTTCCATGCAGGACGTCATTTTCGAAGGTACGGATAAGCGTAAGTCGTTGCCGACTTGTGAGGTTTCGCTGACTTTCACGGACTGCGAGGCCGAGCTTGGTACCGCTTTTAATGAGGTGGAAATTTCCCGCCGGGTCAGTCGCGACGGAGGGAGTGATTATTACATCAATGGTAAGGTCTCCCGCTTGAAAGACATCCAACGTCTCTTTGCCAATACCGGCATCGGGCGGGTCTCGTATTCGTTCATGCTTCAGGGGCAGATCGACCAGATCCTTTCGACGAATCCGTCGGAGCGCCGCACGATTTTTGAGGAGGCTGCGGGGATCACACTCTACAAAGCGCAACGTAAAGACGCACTGAATAAGTTGTCGCTGGTCGATGCCAATCTTGCCCGTGTGACGGATGTGATCGAGGAAGTCAGTCGCCAGATCGGCTCTCTGAAACGACAGGCCAGTAAGGCGATGCGCTATCAGCGTATCAAACACCGCCTCACTCACTTGGATCTCGCCTTCAGTACTTATCGCTACGCGGCTTTAAAGACGTCGATCGATGTGGTCGCTGGACGCGCCGGGGAACTCCGCCGGCAACTTGAAACTCATACCGAGTCCCTTGAATCTGACGAGCAGGCATTGACCGAAAAGAAAGCTGCGCGCACCGAACTTTTCGACTCGATGCAGGCGCTTCAACAGCGTGTTTACAACCTTCGTTCCGAGAAAGAAAATGCCGATAATCAGGCTGAATTCTCCGGAATCCGGACGAAGGATCTGCATGCCCGGATCGAAGAATACAAAAAAGAAATTTCCGATCTGGAGACCCAGAAAAGCCAGTTGGCCGAAAAAGCCCAAAGCGAATCGGAAAATAAGCAGATGCAACTCGGGGTGGTGGACGATTCCGACCGAATTTTCCGCGACCGCAGTTCCGCTTTGGTTGGTGCGCAGGAGCAACTCGGTGAAATGGAGGCGCAGTTACAACAACGCCGACAAGCCGTGCTTCAGGCCGAGAACCGTATCAACCGCGCCCGTTCCCGTTGCACCACGTTGGAGGTCGATCTGAAGACTTATCAGGTGAAGCATGCCGCGTTGACGGAAACGATTCTGACGCTCAAGGAGGAAGTGACTCTCCTGGAAAAGGGGCTTTCCGATATTCAGCGCTTGCTGGCCAAGCGACGGGAAGAGCAAGGTGCGAGCGAAGCCGCAGTGGAAAAAGCGCGCGGCGAGTCCAAAGAGATTTTACTGCAGTTCCGCTCCATGCAGGAGAAAATTCAGGAGCAGGATCGGGGAATTGCCCGCAAGACCGCTCAATTGAATGTACTCGAAGGCTTGCAGGCTAAATTCGAGGGCTTTGGAGAAGGTGCTAAAGCGATCTTGGGCAACAAGCTCAGCGAAGTGATTTCGGAAGATCATGTCTCGATCATTTCCAAGGAGCTTAAAGTGCAACCGGCTTATACCTCCGCGCTGGAGACGTTGCTCGGTTCTGCCGCTGAAGCCCTCTACCTCGGTGATTCGCAGCGTGCACTTTCTGTCATCGGTCGTCTCGATGAGGGCAAGCTCGGTCGTGCTTGCCTCCAGATCGAAGTAGAGCCCGCGCTTCACTCGAACGGTGTTTCGCTCCCCGAAGGTCTCGTAAGTGCCAGTTCCGTAGTCGATGTGCGCAATGATGGGCTCGGCACCGCGATCGATCGTCTGCTCAGTGGTTGTTATTTCGCAGAGCGCTTGGAAGATTTTGTCGGGTTCTGGAAGGCCAATCCTTCGTTCAATTTCCTTTTGGTCGCGACTCAAAACGGTGAGATTGTCGACTGCCGCGGGCTCATTCACGGCGGGCGCACTTCGGGTAAAAAATCATCCAGTGTGCTGGAGCGTGAATCCGAAATTCGCAAACTCCGCGGCGAGATCGAGATCGAGCGCAAGGCCCTCAACGCGTTGCGTGAAGAGGCGAGCGCACTCGACGATAAGCGTAATGCCGCCGAAGCGATGGTCGAAGAGCAACGCCAGCGTCTTGGCGAGCTCGCCAGTGAAGTTTCCGGTCTGGTCGCTGAAGAGCGTAACCAAAGCCAAAAGACCGAGCACAATGCGCGTTCCCGCCACAATAGCGAAGAAGAACTGGCTCGCCTGGAGGCCAAACATGGCGACTCCGTCCAAGAGCTCGAAGATGCCAAAACCGAGTTAGTGGCGGCGGAAGAAGGCCTCACGACCGAACGTAAGAGCGGTACCGATCTCGAAGATGCGATTGCCCGCTCCCGAGAACTGCGCGATCAGAAACGCGAATCGCTGGCCGATGTCCGTCTTGAGTTAGCCGAGAAAAAGCAGCGTCTAGAATCGGTCGACCGCGCCCTCGGCGAAGTGCAGCGTGAGACTGCGAGTTTACAAAACCGCATTTTGCGGCGGAATCAGGAGATCGATACGATCAACGAGCAAATCGCGGAATTTACCCGGAGCGGTACGAGCCAGCGAGAAAAGGGTGTCGAACTGGAAAAAACTCTGAAGATTGCGACGGAGCAGCTCGAAAAAGACCGCCTGCGACTGAAAGAAATTGATACTCAAATCGCACAGGTGGATGGTGGATTGGCGGGTCGCCGGACCGAGGGGCGCAGTTTTGATCAGGAATTGACCAAGCTCGAAGTACGCCTTGCAGAGGAGCGCTCGCAGATCGGCTTTATCCAAAGCTCTGCCGAGGATGAATATCAGATCGAACTGGCGAATGTTGATTGGAAGGCCGAACTCTGGGATGCGAATGTTGAGTTTGAGAAGCGCCTGAACCTCGATGATCTGGACGACCCCGATAAGATTGCGGCTCAGCCGAAACATGAGCGCCGCGATCCTACGGAGGAAGAACTCGCCGAGATGGATCAAACCGACTGGAAGGAAGTGGAGCGCGAAGTCTCCGAACTCAAGGGGCGTATCGCCAATATGGGGCCCGTCAACCTCGACGCCATCAGTGAATACTCCGACCTCAAGGAGCGTCACGATTTCCTTAAGAGCCAAAGCGAAGACCTTTGGAATTCGAAAAATGCCCTCGTCAAAACGATCGATGAGATCAACGAGACCTCGCAGACCCTCTTTAAGGACACCTTCGAGCAAGTGCGCCGAAACTTTGCCTTTACCTACGAAAAAATTTCCGGCGGCGGGGATTCGGATCTCCTCTTGGTGGACTCGGAAGATCCGCTTGAATCGGGCATCGATATTATCGCCCGCCCTCCGGGTACTCGCCTGAAGAGTGTGACCTTGCTCTCCGGTGGTCAGCGCACAATGGCGGCGGTGGCGCTTCTTTTTGCGATCTACATGGTCAAGCCGAGTCCCTTCTGCGTACTCGACGAAATCGACGCAGCTCTCGACGATGCCAATATCGGCCGTTTCTGTGAGACCTTGCACGGCTTCACCGATAAGTCGCAGTTCCTTATCGTGACGCACAATAAGCGCACGATTTCCAATGCCGACACGGTCTTTGGTGTGACGATGCCGGAGAAGGGGGTCTCCAAGTTACTTTCGATGCGCTTTAATAAAGAAAGCAACCAACCTGAAACGGCCGTCGCCGAAAACTCGAAACCCTTCTAGTCTTCAGCATCGCACACGGTCTCAAATAACTTGCCCCGCGCAGCACTTCTTTAAGATTCTTCCCTGTGATCGGTTTGGACGTAGATGTATTTTTTCTCCTTTATCTCGGGGCGGGCTTTCTGCTGCTCTTCGGTTTGTGGTTTTACTACGATTGGAGGGATAAGCATCAATACGAGGCCCAGCGCTCGAAAGTCATTTACCACTGCATTAAATGTAGCCAGATCTACACGGGCCCGCATGGCAGCGAAGAATGCGATTGCCCTCAGTGCGGCTTTACGAATGGTCGCTTGCGGTTTTAACTTTCCGACTTTTTAACTTTTTCACCTTCTCATTTTTTAAATTATGCCCGACATCATTGCAGTTCTCGACTTTGGTTCTCAATACACGCAGGTAATCGCCCGCCGTATTCGCGAAGCCAACGTACTTTCCCGTATCTACCCTTACAACACCAAGGCCAGCGTCTTGAAGAAAGAGGGAGTGAGGGGTATTATTCTCTCCGGTGGACCGTCCTCGGTATTGCTTAAAGGTTCGCCCCGTCCGGATGCGAAAATCTTCGAGCTCGGCGTCCCTATGCTTGGGATTTGCTATGGTGAGCAGTTGATGGCGCACATGCTCGGTGGTCGCGTCGGCAAGAGCACACAGCGCGAGTTCGGGCACGGTACGCTAACGATTGGGAAGAAGGGGAAGCTCTTCGCCGGCCTGCCCAAGACTCTCCGAGTGTGGAATTCTCATGGTGACCGCCTCGAAAAGTTGCCCAAGGGCTTCGAAGCCATCGCTTCGACGGAAAACTCGCCTTACGCCACCATCCAGGATGCGAAGCGCCACTTTTACGGTATGCAGTTCCACCCCGAAGTGGCGCACTCCGAAATGGGCATGGAAGTGCTTTCAAATTTCCTCCTCAAGATTTGCAAATGTAAAGCGGAGTGGTCGATGGCCAACTACATCGAGGAATCGATTCAGAATATCCGCGAAACCGTCGGCGATAAGCGCGTGATTCTCGGCCTCAGTGGTGGCGTCGATTCTTCCGTTGCCGCCGCGCTGATTCATCGGGCAATCGGTAAGCAGCTCACCTGTGTGTTTGTTGATAACGGACTCCTCCGTCTTCATGAGCGTGAGCAAGTTGAAAAACTCTATGGCGATCACTTCGATCTCGATCTCCGCGTCGCTAAAAAAGCCAACCTTTTCCTCGGTCGCCTCAAGGGCGTCTCTGATCCGGAGAAGAAACGTAAGATTATCGGAAATACCTTCGTTGAAGTCTTCGACGAAGCAGTGAAGAAGCTGAAGCAAAAGGGGGACTATGCGTTCCTTGCTCAAGGCACACTCTATCCCGATGTGATCGAATCCGTCGCGATCGATGGGAACCCGGCCGCTTTGATTAAGAGCCACCACAATGTTGGTGGGTTGCCTAAGAAGATGAAGCTCCAGCTCCTCGAGCCCCTGCGCGAACTCTTCAAAGACGAAGTCCGTGAGCTTGGCTCCGAGTTGGGTCTGCCTAAAGAAGTAGTCTGGCGTCAACCTTTCCCGGGCCCGGGTCTCGGTGTTCGGGTGATGGGTCCGATCGCGAAGAAAGACCTCGATGTGCTGCGTAAGGCCGACGCGATTCTTCACGAAGAAATGATGCAGGCCGACCTCTACTACAAAGTTTGGCAATCCTTCTGCGTCTTTCTTCCGGTCAAGACCGTGGGCGTGATGGGTGACGAGCGTACTTATGAAAATGTCGTTGCGCTGCGTATCGTCGAAAGTGTCGATGCCATGACTGCCGACTGGGCCCGTGTGCCTTACGAAGTACTGCGCACGATTTCCAGCCGCATTATTAACGAAGTAGCGGGCTGCAATCGCGTCGTTCTCGATATTAGCTCCAAGCCGCCTAGCACGATCGAGTGGGAGTAGGGCGAGCGGCAGCGCGTTGAACAAATCCGAATGCCCTCTGTCTGATAGAGCTCAGTTATGAAGTTTTTATTATCTTTTTGCTTTGTCGCATTTGCGACGTCTTTAGCTGCGGCGACGCCCACAGTCAGTGATATTGTAAACCGCGCCCGAGCCACGGTTGGAACCGAGTCAGCCCTTGATGGGATGATTACTTTGCAAATGACGGGTGGGCTCGAACCGGCCGATTCGAAAATGCCGGCAGCCACGCTCCTGATCGTGGCGCGCAAACCCTGTTCGCAGCGACTGGAAATCAAGATCGATGATATCGTCGAGACGACGATTCTGAATGGTGAGAATGGCTGCCTTATCCGCTCAAATCTTCATGCAGGCGCCTCTCAGATGCGTCAGTTGACTGCTCCGGAGTTCGCCCGTGTTGCATTTAGCACCCGTCAGTTTTTTAGCTTTTATCGTCCGGATTTCAAAAATGGTGAGCGGATCACTTATGAAGGTGTCGAGCAGCGGCACGGCGTGCGCTCTCACAAGCTACTTTATACGTATCCTGACGGGATTTCCACGGTCCGGTATTTTTCGGTTAATGAGGATGCTCTGGTCTCGACGATTACGGACAATGGGGTCGAGAGTGTCAGTGTAGGGGTACAGAATGTCGGAGGAATCCGATTTCCCGAGCGAATCGAATACTATGAAAATGGGGAGGAAATCCACACGATCGTACTCACAAAAATTATTGTGAACAAGCCGCTCATGGAAGGTATTTTTGATCTTCCAAAAGCGGAGGAAAAGTAGGGGCGCTGGCTTGCAGCATACCGCCTGACCTGTTCTCCTTAGCTCATCATGCAAACCATCGAGTTTTCCGATTCGCTTAAATTTAAGAATTCACTGCGTAAGTTTTGTGGCAACGCCGTCGTGTCCGGAGATGTGACCGATGTGGTGACCAATGTGCTATCTGAGGTGAAGCAAGATGGTGACAGTGCGGTTTTACGGTACACCGAGAAGTTTGATGCTGCGAAATTGACCAGCAAAAGCATGTGCGTCACACCTGCGGAACTGAAGGCTGCGGAGAAGAGCCTCAAGCCCGCCGAGCGCAAAGCCATTCGTGAGGCCATCGCGCTGGTAAAGGATTTTCACAAAAAGACGCTGCCCAAAAACTGGACGGCTAAAAATGCCCAAGGAGGCACCGTCGGTGAGCGTTTTTACCCGATTCATCGGGTCGGTTTGTATATCCCGGGTGGAAACGTTCCTCTGGTCTCCACTGTCGTGATGACCGCGGTGTTGGCGAAGTTGGTTAAGTGTCCTCAGATCGCAGTCTGCACGCCTCCACAGAAAGACGGTAATATCGCACCTGGTATGCTTGCGGCGCTTTCCCTCGTTGGAATCGAAGAAGTCTACAAGGTGGGTGGCGTTCAAGCGATCGGGGCGATGGCCTACGGGACAAAGACGGTTCCTGCCGTCGATAAAATCTTCGGACCGGGCAATGCCTTCGTCATGGAAGCAAAACGTCAGGTACTTGGAACAGTCGGGATCGACCTCTTGCCCGGTCCCAGCGAAATCATGATCATCGCTGATGCGGGCGCCAACCCAAGTCATGTGGCGGCCGATCTCCTTGCCCAAGCGGAGCACGGTAGTGGTAAGGAAATTATTTACTTGGCCAGCACGAGTAAGGCCTTGGTCGGGAAGATCGAAAAGGCCCTCGCCAAGCAATTGCCCGAGTGCAGTCATGCCGAGAAATGTGCGAAAGTTTTGAAAAGCCGTTTTCTTGTGGTTACTTGCGCTAGCCTTGAACAAGCCGCCACGGTTGCCAACTACATCGCGCCCGAGCATTTGGAGCTTCAGGTGGCGGATAAATCCATCGATAAGCTGACTCAGCAGATCACCACAGCAGGTGCGATTCTTCAGGGCTATATGACGCCCACCGTGCTCGGCGATTTTACGGCCGGTCCCAGTCACACGCTCCCGACGGGGCGTGCGGGTCGCTTCTTCAGTGGGCTGCAAGCCACCGATTTCATGCGCCGTTCCAGTATCCTCCGTTACGATGCTAAGAGCCTCGCTAAAGCCGCTCCTGTCGTGGAGACCTTCGCTCGCCTCGAACAACTCGATGCCCACGGTCGCTCGCTCACGATTCGTCTGTAGTACTGAGGTGTCGTGTAGCGTTTTCGAGGTAGGACGGTTTTGCCAAAACCGCCGGCCCATTCATGGCTATTGGCGAATGAATCCATTAGGTTTAAGTTGCCTAGTAGACCCTACCGAATTGAGGCCTCCGAACCCTTCGATCCAGTGGTCTACCCACAAAAAAGCCCCGCGCTGTCGCGCTTCGTCCCGTTGGTCACTAAAGGACACCGAGAGCACAGAGCTTATCGGACGTAATGTGTTTTGTTCGCCACATCGGAGTGGCTCAGTGTTCTCTAGCGAAGCGGGTGGTTTAAGAAATACGTCAGAATCAGCCGTTGAACTTTGAAAAATGTAACCACCCGTTTCCTTCGGGCACGTGATGGCCTCACCCGGAGCCACCAAGCCACGGAGTGGCAAAGACTGTGAATCCACAAAAAAGCCCCGCTAGTCAGCGAGGCTAAGATGGTACCCAGAGTGGGGGTCGAACCCACACTCCCGAAGGAACCAGATTTTGAGTCTAGCGCGTCTGCCAATTCCGCCATCTGGGCACAGTGAAAGGGCAGTGTTATGCAGGTGTTTTTCGGCAATGCAAGCTCTGGTTGAGTGAATCCACGAGCTCGGGCAACTTCTTGCTTTGACTTTTGCCAGTCTGCTCGAATCTTCGATGTTTATTATGATAAAGTCACTGCTTGCGGTTCTAAGCGTATTTTTAGGAACCTGTTTAATTACCTCCCCGGTTTACGCGCAGACCGATAATATGCGTGTCGCGGTTGCGAACTTGAATCAAGACGTCATCTCCTTGGGGCAGCAGATGCGAACGCTCCGGTTGGAGATGGAAGAAATGCGGCGTGTGAATGCCCGCTTACGTGCGCAGGTTGCGGCGGCCAGTTCCAGTCAAGAGACTGAAAACCAGATTACGAATCTTTCTGCTGCGATCGAGACGCTGCGCCGCGAATATCGGCAGGCGGATGAGCTTCAAAAGCAGCAAATTATCACCGAGGTCTCCCGCCAGATCGATGCGCTGGCAAAGGAAACTCAGGTTGCCATCAATACGGTGGCCAGTGCCGTCGGCTCTCAGCCCAAGGTGAGTACCCCTGTCCGTTTTTCTGAAGACTATCCTAAGTCCGGAGTTACCTACACGGTTCGTTCTGGCGATACACTTAGCAAAATCGCGCGTGAACACGGCTCCACTATTAAGCATATTCAGAACGCCAATAAAATCGTCAACCCGGCGAAGGATCTTCAGGTCGGACAGACGATATTCATCCCCATTTCAGAATAATCATGGCAAACTCAAAAAGCAGACTCGGTCGTGGCCTTGGTGGTCTCATTTCCGGAGGGAGCAGCACTCCCAAGAAAGCGGTGGCGACTCCGGTCAAGAAGACTGCCGCCTCCGCCCCGGCAAAGGCAAAGAAGGCGGTTGCGAAAAAAGCCAGCGTGCAGTCAGCCCCGGCTGCGTCCACGCCGTCGGCACTCGGTTATCGCGAGATTGAAATTAAAGAGATCGTGGCCAACCCTTATCAGCCGCGCCGCGAGATCAATCCGCAGCATGTCGAGGAGTTGGCTAAAAGCATTCAGTCCGAAGGTTTGCTGCAGCCGATTGTGGTGCGTTCGAAGGGAAAAAAGTTTGAACTGATTGCAGGTGAGCGACGCTTGCGTGCGTACGAGCATCTCGGACAAAAGGCGATTCCCGCACGCATCATTGAAGCGAGCGATGCGTCTTCGGCCGCACTTGCGTTGATCGAAAATTTACAGCGTGAAAACCTTAACCCGATCGATGAGGCACTCGGC
>Ga0316201_10001184_pt1 | contig 17114 bp, 18 predicted proteins | sample CS6wburrow_MG_FD_204516 | JGI IMG/M metagenome (GOLD analysis project Ga0316201, IMG submission 204516) | Coastal sediment microbial communities from Delaware Bay, Delaware, United States - CS-6 worm burrow | ecosystem: Environmental > Aquatic > Marine > Coastal > Sediment | place: USA... | reverse complement strand
CCCCTTTTCAGGAGGCTGAGGTAATTTAGATCATAGCTCATTTCCATCTGGAGGGTTCCAGGCCCCGCACCTGCAAAGCCAATGTTTCCTGAAAGCGGGACTCCTCCTGAGCAGCAGGTTTGAGACAAAACAGGTTCTTTAAGCCCATACATGAGGCAAAGTGTGCTCAAAAGAAATAAGACCGGTTTATTCCGAATTATCTGCATGTGATGCAAGGGTATATGATCCTGTCAATCTGTCGAAGAACTACTGATAACCTTACAAGAGACTGAGAGAAAGAGATGAAAATGGTACTTAAGTTTGACGGATTTGGGGGCCTTAATTTTTATTTTTTATATTACCTTGATTTTCAATTGATTTTATAAACTCCTCAGGTAATATTAACAGTTATGAAAAAGATGACAAGCAAATTTATCAGGATCGTGGGAAACAAGGTGGCTCTAGTTTCGCTTGCAGTATGTCTGTTCGCAGGGCAATCCCCTTCTATGGCTCAGGAGCACAGCGGGGAAATACTCTATAATGAACTATCAAACAGTGCGAATAGTGGAGATAATGCTTTCATTGAAACACTTAATGTCCTACCCAGGGGGCTGGACTGGAAAAATGCCGGGCAGCTTGAATTCAGAGGTCACCTTCGCTTACTGAATTCAAGCACCGAGGGAAGCGCTGATGAAAGCCTCTTATACTTTATCAGGAATGCTGCCGGAGGTGATATTTATATCTTAACGATTCCGGACAGATCTGCCCCGGAGTATTCAGGCTTGGAGGAGTTAATGGAAAGCAAGCTTATTTTCAATCTTAGCATTATGGAGTCTGAAATTGAAGGAGCAACTTATCGATTTGCACAGTTCAACTCCCTGCCTGTCCAACCTGCTTTTGATAAGATTTTTAGAATTGCAATTATATTAATGCTCTTTCTCGTAATGGTTGGGATGGGATTAACCCTGACTGGAAAAGATTTTGGGGTAGTAATTACCAAACCAAGAGGAATCATTGTCGGAGAGATCCTTCAGTTTGGCATTATGCCTCTTGTTGCAGCTGGATTTGGCTATCTGCTCGGGTTTCATGAAAACTATCCTTACATCTATGTGGGCATGATTCTTATTACGGCTACGCCTGGCGGAGTTACTTCAAACCTGATGACTCATTACGGGAAGGGTGATGTGGCACTTTCAGTATCTCTTACCTCCCTCTCCACTATCTTATCCATTTTGTTTGTGCCTCTATTACTCAATGCCTATTGTGCAAATATTCCTGACGTGAAGGTTCCAACGGGGACCATTGCCTCCACCATTGTAGTGCTGGTAATCGTTCCATTAAGCATAGGAATGCTTTTCAGAAGGTATAAAGAAGCCTTGGCAAAAAAGCTTATCCCCGTTTTTAATATACTGGGGATCATTGCGCTGCTTTTTTTAATTATTGCCGGAATCATTAATAATATTGAGGGTTTTGCTGATACGGACCGTTATGGATTCCGTTTTTACTCCATGATCCTGCTCCTTACTTTCTCGGGTGTGCTTCTGGGCGCACTTGTACCCTTCTTGTTAAAGGTCACGAACTATCAGATCAGGGCCATCTCCTTAGAAACTGGATTGAGGAATGCCTCCCTTGCCATGACCATCGCCCTGCTCATCCAGGATTCCATGGGAGACTTTCATTCATCTATGTTCTGGGTTTCCGGCATGTTTGGATTAAGCATGTATATCGCCGGTTTGGTGGCCATAAAAGTCTACCCTAAGTTGTTCCCGGTAGACTCCAAGAAGGAAGATTAACTTTTGAACCGGGATTCATTCTCACTGATCGGAACCTTCCTTACTTGTATTAAAAGCTTCCCGATATGGGCAGCCAGACGCCGGACCAGTTTGCGGGAACGCCAGTATCCGAAGTGAGAGAAAAAGTTCCAGGAGAGCAGCGGTCCTCCGGTATTGATCTGGATGTCCATTAAGCTGGCATGTTCCCGGAAATACCGGTTAAGGGGTTTTATGGGATAGCCCATGGCATCATTCTTATCATAGTAGTTTTCCCAGACAGCAATTTTTTGGAGCTCGGGTGATAGTTTTGGTGGAGGAAAATCAATGGGATGAATCTCATCGATGTGCTGCGATGCCGCAAAAATGGGTAGGTTATTTCCCAAGGTAAAAAGGCCGGTGAGTGTTTCCAGGCGTTCAAAGGCTGACTTCCCAAGGGGATCATCCTTGCCTTCACTCGCAGCGGTTTGCCTGTCCCTGATATAGTCGTTGATGATTTCCGTTCCCATGGAAGCTGCAATGATGAGAAGAGGAGCCTGTTCATTCAGCTGATTCTTAAGCTTCAGGATGGTTTTATGTACCAGCTTATGGGTTTCCTCATACCCGTAATAGGGAAAACCAGGTTTCCCTCCGTAATTGATCAGGTCTCCGATATTGCTTATGATCAGTCTGCGGAATCTTTTTGACCGGATCCTGATCCGGGCCTTTTTCATACGCTCCAGGATAAGCTCCTGTTGTTCCTGTATCGGGCCGTACCAGTCGACCACTTCATAAGCCAGCACTTCCGTCTCAAAGCCGGCTTTTTCCAGCTTTTGCTTCAGGCGGTTTATAAAGAGCTCCTGCCTTTTGAACCCTGTCTGCCCGGACCCCCGGATCATTAATAGCCCCAATTCCTTATTAGTTTCCATATTCCCAGGAATGCTTGCCTTTGCAATATAAGTATGAAAAGACAGTGGAAGGCGTTAATTATCAGTTAAAAACGAATCTAGGTCCCAAAAGTTTCGTAAATTCTTGGATTATTAATCAACTAAACGATGTCTTATGAAAAACTCAATTTCAAAATTTAAGTATTTAGCAGGTTTATTCCTGATTGTCGGACTGATTTCCTGTGAGGGACCGGCAGGTCCAGCAGGTGCTCCCGGAACTGATGGTGTGGATGGTGTTGACGGTGTGGATGGAACCGATGGAGCCGATGGAGCCGATGGAAATGCGAACGTGACCATTATAAGTTTAATGGAAACGGATATTACCTGGACTGCGGGATCTTATCTTGGGCGGACGTCCAATGTGTTCAGTTTTACTGAAAGTGCTGTAAACCAGGACATTATTGATCATGGTGCAGTTCTGGGATATTGCTTTTTAAATCCGAACTGGTATGCCTTACCTTTTACCTGGGAGAATACCGGAGGAACCAGCAGGCAATATGTTTTCCATACTTTTCAGCTGAATACTATTTCACTGTACGCCTATCAAACATCCGGAGTCTTGGATCCAAGTCTTATTACTGAGTATCGTTTCCTCCTAATAACAGATAATACCGTTACAAAAAGAGCAAGTACTGGTCAGATTGTTTTAGAAAAATTAAAAAACGCTGGAGTTGATGTCAATGATTACTACAGTGTTATGGATTACTTTGGGCTGAATTATTAAAGGCTGCGTGGATATTTATACTATTTAAGCTTTTTAATCCAGACAAGGAAGGCAGTCTTCGAAGTTGAAAAACAAGCCCTCCTGGAACAAGGTTTTGGAACTGCGGACAATAATAAGGTCCGCAGTTCCTATTTCTATAGAATCAATCTTCTAAAAGCGGTCCACGGCGGCAAGTTTGCTGAATATCGAGCTTTTTAATGGATGGCTGGAATCTTTTCTTTCTCTAATTGCAACTTGTTGAAAGAGCCCGGTCGGAATCTCTGATTTAACTATAGAAATCTGTAAATTGCGCCAGTGAACCTTATTTTTCCGATCCATCAAAGTCCATTCCTATGAAATCCAGACTCATTATTCTTTTACCTGCCGTGTTGTTTTTTTCCTGTGTGAATACCGGACAAAAACCCTTAAGCCTTTTCAACGGTTCAGATTTATCCGGATGGCACATCGATGTCCCGGCTATGGATTTAAACCCGGACACCCTGAATCCTTTCATCGTAAGAGATGGAATGCTGGTAAGCCTGGGCACTCCGGGAGGGCATTTAATTACGGATGAGCTTTTTCAGAATTATCGCCTGACTGTGGAGTACCGTTTCGCAGGAACACCCGGGAATTGTGGGGTATTGATCCATGCAAGTACACCCCGGGCCCTTTACGGGATGTTTCCAAAATCCCTGGAGGTTCAAATGCTGCATGAGCATGCAGGGGATTTCTGGTGCATTGTGGAAGATATAACAGTCCCCGATATGGAAAGCCGGCGGGGTCCTAAAGAAAACTGGGGCATCACAGAAGGGAAAGGTAGAAATATCAAGAACCTGACGGACGATTCCGAGAAGCCGGTGGGCGAATGGAATACGATGCTTGTGGAAGCCGTCGGCAATGAGGTAAAAGTATGGGTGAACGGGGTGATGGTCAACCATGGGCTTGACTGTACAGCTGACAGGGGCCAACTCGCCATCCAGGCAGAGGGTTCAGAAGTGGAATTCAAAAAAATTGAATTGGAGTCGATCACGAAAATTACCGAGTGAAACGCTCCATAATCCCTGATCCTTAGGCCAAAGAAACCAAGAGGCCCCATTGGTTTTTTCTACTTTAGTCAGCTTAGAAGGTATAGGCAAGGTGCAGCCCTCCGCTCAAGTGGTAACCATGTCCCGAGAGAGCATATTCGAGAGACGGGCCGATATGAAAAGATCCCACCTCGAACTCATAAACTGCCTCCAGGTGGAGGGCGAAAGTTTTATCCGGCTCAGCCCGGCCTATGAATGTGATGCCAGGAGATATATTCAGGAAAAGGCCATGCACAATCCTGTAACTTCCGACAAGGCCTAAATTCCTGTGAAGATGATCATCGAAGATCTGCTCGTAGCCCAATCCTATTCCAAAACGAGTAGTACCTATATATCGTAAATAGTGCAGATGCAGCCCGTAGGCAAATTCTCCCTCTTCTCCGAGGTATACCAGGTTGTTCGCCAGCCCAAACTCATTGCTGGCATTATGATGATGGTGATGACCATGTGCAGCTTCGTGCTCCTGGGCCATCAGAGCCTGGCCTCCCAGGATCAAAATAAACACTAGATAGCAATATGCAATTCTCAATATAGTGTACTTCATACTTGTGAAACAAAAAGGCCTACGTCGGTCTTCTCCACCCTGGCAAGTTTGTGTTGCGTGAGGCCTTTTATGGCTTTGTCCCATTTCTTGTTACTTAGCCCGGTTTGGTCCTTTAATTCATTCAGGTCCATGGGGGAGTTACCTTGGCCGATCTCCGCTTTGCTCCGATTCGCCTCGGCTATCGATAAATGTGGTTTCTGAAAGATACTATCTTGGACTATATGAGCCAAATAGTACATATTATCTTTATTTTATTTCTTATCCGAGTGATTAATCATCCGTGACAATCAGGTGACAATAAAAGGCTCCCATCGGAAAAGAAAAGAGTCATATTCATCCCGAGAAAAGCTTAATGCTCCAATATCCGGAGAGTTGAGGATGATAAGCTACTTGGGCTCCCAGAAACAAACTTTCGGTGAAACTATAGCTCCTTCGGCTTTGAGTGTCTTCATTGCCTTGTCCACTTCCTTGCGTTCCAGGCCTGAAATTTCAGCTATTTTGCCTGCATTCAGAGGTTTCCCTGCTTTTTTCATGGTGTCCAGTACAAGTTCTTTAGGTTCCATTTCGATCACTTTTTTATATACTATACCTGTTATGCCAGTGTAACAAACAAGCCCTCTTCGGTCTTCTCCACTTTGGCAAGTTTGTGCTGGGTGAGGCCTTTAATGGCCTTATCCCACTTCTTGTTACTTAGCCCGGTCTGGTCCTTTAATTCATTCAGGTCCATGGGGGAGTTGGTTTTGAGAAGATTTAAAACTCCCTTTTCGTCCTCGGTAAGCTCCTTGGCCTTTGCTTCGGGTTTCATTTGCGGGAAGAAAAGGACTTCCTGGATGCTGCTCTGGTTGGTCATGAGCATGACCAGGCGGTCCATCCCCAGTCCCATTCCCGATGTGGGGGGCATGCCATATTCGAGGGCACGTACAAAGTCCATATCTATAAACATGGCTTCATCGTCTCCCTTTTCGGATAGCTTCAGCTGATCCTGGAAGCGCTCCAGCTGATCGATGGGATCGTTAAGCTCGGTATAGGCATTGCAGAGCTCTTTTCCGTTTACCATCAGTTCGAAGCGTTCGGTCAGCTCCGGATTGTCCCGGTGCTTTTTACACAGGGGGGACATCTCCACCGGGTAGTCAGTGACGAAGGTGGGCTGGATCATTTGAGGTTCGGCTGTTTCTCCGAAGATGGCGTCAATGATCTTTCCTTTACCCATTGCGTCGTCCAGTTCTACATTCAGACTATCGGCTATTTCTCTCAAACTGGCTTCATCTTTTCCCGAGATGTCATATCCCGTGCTCTCCTTGATGGCATCCAGCATGCTAATGCGCCTGAAAGGACGTTTGAAATCAATCTCCCGGTCCCCTACCTGTACTTTTGTTGTTCCATGCAGATCCAGTGCCACTTTTTCGATCATTTCTTCCGTGAAATCCATCATCCACCTGTAGTCCTTATAAGCGACATAGATCTCCATCACGGTAAACTCCGGATTATGGGTCCGGTCCATTCCCTCGTTCCGGAAGTCTTTGGAGAATTCATACACTCCATCGTAGCCTCCAACAATCAGGCGTTTCAGGTAAAGCTCATTGGCGATCCGCAGGTAAAGAGGGATGTCCAGGGTATTGTGGTGGGTAATGAAAGGGCGGGCAGCAGCACCCCCGGGGATGGGTTGCAGGATGGGTGTTTCTACTTCCAGGTAGCCTCTTTCATTGAACAGGTTCCTGAGGGTCGTATAGATCTGGGTTCTTTTTCTGAACAGTTCCCGCGATTCCGGATTAACAATCAGGTCCACGTAACGCTGACGGTATCGGTATTCGGGATCGGTAACAGCATCATATACCTTCCCGTCGGCTTCCTTCACTATGGGAAGTGGCCGGATGGATTTACTCAGGATCACCAGCTCCTTAACATGCACAGAAATCTCCCCCACCTGGGTGCGAAAGGCAAAGCCTCGGATCCCGATAATATCCCCGATATCGAGAAGTTTTTTGAATACCGTATTGTACAGAGTTTTATCCTCACCCGGGCAAAGGTCATCACGCCGGAGGTAGACCTGGATCCGTCCCGAGGAGTCCTGGATCTCTGCGAAAGATGCACTGCCCATGATTCGCCTGCTCATAATCCTGCCGGCCAGGGTGACATCTTTCAGAGCCTTTTCGTTCCCCTCAAACTCCGCGAGGATATCTGCTGCCTGATGGCTGATTTTAAACAGCTCTGGCGGATAGGGATTAATACCAAGTTTTTTGAGTTCCTTCAGGGAATTTCTTCGGATTTGTTCCTGTTCGCTGAGCTCGGGATGATGCATTCTTCTATTTATTTTTCCGGTCACAAAGGTATAAAAAAGATTATGTTAATTTTGCAGGGCGAGGGGGGGAGAACACCCGCCAAATTTCCTGAAATCGATGAATAAAAACTGGGTCATAAAATCACCGGGCAATGAAGAGGAAATTTCTACATTGTCCAGTGAACTGGGCATTGATAGGCCCCTGGCCCAGTTGCTCGCCCAGCGGAATATCAAGACCTACCAGGAAGCCAAAGATTTTTTCCGACCCGATCTTGCCAATCTTCATGATCCTTTCCTGATGAAGGATATGGACAAGGCCATCGAGCGGATTCATGTTGCTATCCAGGCCGGAGAGAAAGTGTTGATCTATGGAGATTATGATGTCGATGGGACCACTGCAGTTGCCCTGGTCTATTCCTGTTTCAAGAGTCATTTTAAGGAGATCGACTACTACATACCGGACCGGTATGATGAAGGGTACGGAATCTCCACAAAGGGAATAGACTATGCGGAACAGCATGGGATCAGTCTGGTTATTGCTCTGGATTGCGGCATCAAGGCCGTGGAGAAGATTGATTATGCCCGCAAAAAAGGGATAGACTTTATTATCTGTGATCATCATAACCCCGGCGAAAAGATTCCGGATGCAGTGGCAGTGCTGGACCCGAAACAGGAAGGTTGTCCCTATCCGTACAAGGAACTTTCAGGGTGTGGGGTTGGCTTGAAGCTTGTGCAGGCTTATGGAATCAAGAATGGGAAGGACCCCGGTAAAATTTATGAATACCTGGACCTGGTGGTCGTCAGTATTGCTTCTGACATCGTCCCTATTACAGGCGAAAACCGCATTATGGCCCATTTCGGACTGAAGAAACTGAACGATGATCCCTCTATTGGACTTAAGGCAATCAAAGAGGTTGCAGGCATCGATAGAAAAGGGATAAGCATAGAGGATATTGTGTTCAAGATCGGACCGAGAATCAATGCCGCCGGAAGAATGGAGTCCGGTAAGAAATCAGTGGATCTTTTGGTATGCGGTAAAGGTACAGATGCCCGTATCATTAGCAAGAAGATCAACAACTTTAATCTGGATCGCAGGAACGTTGATACCGAAATCACCCGGCAGGCCATTGAGATGATTCAGGGCGATCCTTCTCTTAAGGAAAAAAACTCCACTGTATTATATAACCCGGAGTGGCATAAAGGAGTGATCGGAATCGTAGCTTCCAGGTTGCTGGATCATTATTATAAACCCACCGTGATTCTGACCAGGTCCAATGGGCTGGTGACCGGATCGGCTCGATCCGTGATCGGGTTTGACCTGTATCAGGCCATTGAATCCTGCAGTGACCTGCTGGAGAATTTTGGCGGACATAAATATGCTGCAGGACTGACCATGAAGGTCCAGAACCTTCCCGTTTTCAGGGAGCGATTTGAGAAGATAGTCCGGGAGACGATTGATCCGGAACAACTGATTCCTGTGGTGGAAATTGATACGGAGTTGCAGCTTACCGAGATCACAGAAAAATTCTTCAGGATATTGAAACAGTTTGAGCCCTTTGGTCCTGAAAATATGAGTCCGGTATTTCTTTCCGAAAATGTGGTTGATAACGGCTATGGCCGCACCGTGGGAGCCAATGGGGAGCATCTGAAGTTGACCCTGATCCAGGAGGAAAATCCCTTTAAGGTTTTCAATGCTATTGGATTTCACCAGGGAAGCAAATTCGGGAAGATAAACAAAGGAGCCCCGTTTGATATCTGTTATCAGCTGATGGAAAATGAATTCAGGGGCAGGACCAGTCTCCAGATAAATATTCTCGATCTGAAATTTGATTAAAACTTCAGGAGCAACTGAAGGGAAGCTTCCCCTTGTCTGTGATCTCTTTTTGTAAGCCCGGAAAATTTTAATGAAAAACTAAGGGAGGCTGCAGGTTTCCATATTAACAGAATGCTTGTTTTCTGTCCTTTTCCATAGTAAAAGGGAAAACTGAAACTGTAATAAAACCCGGGTTCATACAGGTAGATCCTGTTTTCCCAATCCTCAATCCCGAATTGCACAAATTGAAGGGTGGCTTTCAGTTTCGGCGCAGGGCAAAGGGTGACCTGCTGCATCAGGGCATATGCGGGAAGAGCTTCCTCCTGCTGGGAATACCAGGAGATCACCAGTCTGCTTTGCCAGTTGAAAAAGTCCGGGGTTTTGTATTTCAACTGACCCTCTATCCTGCTTACCCTGGAATCCAGCAGGGGGCGAAGCTTGCCTGTTTCAGACTGAGGGCTTGATTGCCAGTTTTTACTCACCAGACGGAGCCTCCATTGGACAGAGGTTCCCCCTGGATTCTGCAGCTTGAGATCCACTCGGCTTCCCATGGAAGGAAGCTCTGTCAGGTAGCGGGGTGCCAGGTAACGAAAGAGCTCGCCTCTCAGCTCCATAGTGACAGACTTTCCAGTCTCCACATGCAGATAAAAAGCCAAGCCCTGTTCATTTTTAATGGAGTTTCCCGAAGCGTAGGAGGAGGGGTAGGAGCCCTGGTATTCTGCAGCGTAGTGGTGCAGCAGGAAACTGCCCTGAATATAATCGCTGAAATGAAGGTTTATTCCAGCAATAGCAGCCAGGGAAGGGTTCTCATCAACAGCTATCTCTCCGAACACGTGCAGCCTGCCTTTTAGCCAGTTAGCGTGCAGGCTGGCCTTTGGGTGGAGCACAGCTCCGGGAATGGTATCCAGGTATTCTTTTGCCCTGGGGGAAGGATAGACCCACAGGTATCCACTCATGATTCCCAGGGTCAACTGGGCATGAGTGTACAGGAGCTGAGCCCCGGTATGGATCCTGGATGCCAGGGCTCTTCCTTCCAGCTCTCCTTCCGTCCTGTAGAGTCCGGTTGTACGCTCATATTCCAGCCATCTGTCCATTTGCGGATTTGTGGTGATAGCTCTGGGAGAAAGGCTCAACTGGCGGTAGGATGCCCACAGGAGGAATTTGAGTTTATTCTGATCAAACTGACAGGCGATTCCCTGCTCATAATCAGATTCAGTTCTGGAGGCATAGGGCCGGAGCATGGAAAGAGTTTGCGGGCTGACATGTAATTTCCCCGGCTGATGGAAAAATCCGTCCCCATTGACCAGGCCCACTCCTTGGTTTAATTTGAAGCAGCCAAGCACCACTTGTTTGCAAAAGCCCTTTCCTTCCAGGGAGAGGTAGCCCGATAGAAATTGGGGTTTGTTCCTGTAAAGGAAGGATTCTCCGGCATCTTTTTCGTAAGTAAGGGCCATGGAGTACCTTGCATTCAGCCTGGATTTTATCCGGAAGCAGCTTAGCCACGGAGGTCCGGCAAACGCGTGGTTCTCCCCGGACAGGGAATCTTCCTTGCCCGGAAAGGATCTGCCCAAATGGAGCAGAACAGCATGTTGAGGCCCGATTTTTCGCTCTGGCTTATTGACCGGACCGGGGAACACAAAAGAAAGGAGTTCCTTCACTTTGCTTTGTGAAAATCCGGGAATCACGGCCAGTTCATGGATGGAAAATATTTCTCCGAATTCCTGCCGGTATTTTACCAGCTGATGTAGCTGATAAGGGGTAAACAGGCCGGAGGTTTCCAGCTCCTCCGGGGAGGCATTGTTCAGGTCAAGAGTTGTTTCCCCGCTCTCCATAGATTCACTTACCAGAAATTCGGGTATTTTGGCCGATTCGCTCCTGTAGAGCAGATCCTCCATCTCTCCTGAACGGAGGGGTGTCTGGGCTTCCAGAAACCCGGGCATCCCGATCAGCAGAAGCATCAGGCCACATAATAAATCACCATGCATGAGTCAGGGAGGTATGGGGCGACAGGCCTGTATCGGGCCGGTACAGAAAGGAAAGTTCTGCAACCCACCTGGTGAAAATCAAAGAGAGCCCCCAGGAGAAACTAAGGGGTTTATGGCAGATGCCGGTCCTTAAAACAGTGTGCCTGGAAAAGCTCCATTCCAGTCCCCCACAAAGGACGATGCCCGTTTCAGGTTCAGCATGCAGTTCTGCAAATAGAATTCCTGTCTGGAGGAAGGAGAAGGCGAAGCCGCTTGCAAGGGCCATTTGATTCTGGAAAGGCCGCTTCGGGCAGGAGCTCCACCCTGCAGGATGGAACAGCCGGGCACCGAGTTTCCACTGTTCATTCACGGTGATCTGAAGACCGATGGCAAAGCTGCAGCCCGGCGCATAGACTAACTTTTCAAACAGGGCTGAGTTCCAGAAATGGAGCCCCACTCCGGCGCTGACCCCCGGATAGAGCCTGAGGCCGTAGGAAAGCCAGAGCGAGCTTTTCGTAAAGCCTCTTAAACCCTGGGCGGCCAAAGAGAACCCGAAAGCACCAGTTCCCATCAAGAATTGTCCGGAGATAGCTGAGGTCCCCAGTTCGTTTATCCAGTAAGGCCTGCTATGCTGCAAGCTAATAGTTGATTGCTCTATAAAAGCCAGACCCGCCGGATTCTGATTTACACAGGAATACCCCTGCCTGGTCACGAAACAGCCCCCGAGAGCTGCTGAGGCAGCTTCCTGCCAATATACCTGACCCGGGCATTCTACCTGGACCAGGGACAAAAAAAAGACCGGGATAACTATTCCCGGTCTTTTTAGTATCCACTTTCGTGGAAATATCATGATCCTGTCAATTGGTTTTAAATTTATATTTCACCTTTTTCAATTCCTCGTTGGCCTTTACAATTTTGGAGGCCAGGCTCTCTTTAAACTTCAACATTTTTTCCAAAACTTCAGGATCACCGGTACCTAAAATCTGAGCGGCCAGTATTCCGGCATTCCTGGCTCCGTCCAGACCTACCGTGGCTACCGGTATCCCGGGAGGCATCTGCAGGATACTAAGTATGGAATCCCAGCCATCGATGGAGATGGATGCTTTTATGGGAACTCCAATTACCGGAAGGGGCGTAAGTGCTGCCACAACACCGGGCAGGTGCGCTGCACCGCCTGCTCCGGCAATAATAACCCGGATACCTCTTCCGGCTGCCTTCCTGGCGAAGGCCATGGCCTGATCTGGTGTTCTGTGAGCGGAAAGAGCATTGATCTCAAAAGGGATCTCAAATTCGTCCAGCAGTTTTGCTGCCTGTTCCATAATGGGAAGGTCCGAGGTACTTCCCATGATAATACTTACTTTAGGATTCATATGTTTATGTAGTTTTGTAATGATTATCAGCTAACGAAATTACAATTATTTTCAATCCTGCATTTTGATGCCTACTTTCAATTAAAATATTACATATGGAAAGTGAGATTGTTCAGGTTCATGACAAATTTTTCGAACCATTTATCGATGAAGAAGCAATTCAAAAAGAAGTAAGCCGGGTGGCCCATGAGATGAACCGTGATCTGGCTTCCAAGGATCCTATATTTCTGGGGATCCTGAATGGGGCCTTCATGTTTGCCAGTGATCTTTATAAACAACTGGATTTTCCCTGTCAGATAACCTTTCTGAAACTGGCTTCCTACAGCGGGACTCAGTCAACCGGAAGTGTCAAGCAACTTATCGGGATCAATCGCGATCTGAAGGACCGGGTGGTTGTTGTGCTGGAAGATATTGTGGATACCGGTGTAACCCTGGATACGATTATCCGTCAACTAACGGGCTTTGAACCCGCTGAGATCAGGGTCGCCACTTTCCTGCATAAACCGGAAGCTACGGTAAAAGAGGTAAAACTCGATTACGTGGGTATGGAGATTCCCAACACCTTTATTCTGGGCTATGGCCTGGATTACGACGGGTATGGCAGAAACTTCAGGGAAATCTACCGTTTGGTGAATGAATGAGGCAAGTATTTACTAATTTTGGGCTCGTCAAAAAAACTGAAAAAACATGCTGAATATTGTATTATTTGGTCCTCCGGGATCCGGAAAAGGAACACAATCGGAAAAGATAATAGCGAAATATGGACTGGTGCATATTTCAACCGGTGATCTTCTCAGGGAGCAGGTAGCCGCCCAGACAAAACTGGGGCTGCAGGCCAAAGAGATTATGGATAAGGGAGAGCTGGTTTCGGATAAGATTGTGATCGGGATGATCAAAAACAAATTGAAGGAACACAGGGACGGACCCGGCTTTATTTTTGACGGTTTTCCAAGAACCGTTGAACAGGCCAGGGCCCTGCGTAATGCACTGACCAAATATGACGAGCGCATTGGAGTAATGATCTCCCTGGAAGTTCCCCGTGAAGAGCTGGTAAAACGGCTCCTGAACAGGGGAAAAGAGACCGGGCGATCAGATGATAATCTGGAGACCATCAACAACCGCATTGATGTATATAACAACCAGACCATCCCGGTGACTTATTACTACGATAAGATGCGCAAACATGCAGCTGTAGAAGGCACTGGAACGGTAGATGAAATCTTTAAGCGCATTCAAAAGGTTATTGCCAAGGTTAAGGATTAAACGCTTTTTTTACTCTTACTCATGTCCAATGCCAATTTTGTAGATTATGTAAAGATCTTTTGCCGATCAGGCAAGGGAGGTGCCGGTTCGGCTCATCTTCACCGGGATAAACTTACCCGGAAAGGTGGCCCGGATGGTGGCGATGGGGGTAGAGGAGGACATGTGATCATTCGAGCAAACAATCAACTCTGGACCCTGCTGCATCTGAAATACAAAAGGCATGTGTTTGCCACACATGGAGGTGCCGGGGGATCGGACCTGAAAACAGGAGCCAGCGGGGAGGATGCTTACATTGAGGTTCCGCTGGGGACGGTGGCCAGGGATGCAGAGACCAATGAAGTACTTTTCGAGGTGACTTCCCATGGGGAGGAAAAAATACTGATGAAAGGCGGACGAGGAGGCCAGGGCAATGATCATTTCAAATCAGCCACTCACCAGACACCCAGGTTTGCCCAGCCGGGTGAGCCAGGGGAGGAGGGTTGGTTTATTCTGGAATTAAAACTGCTTGCTGATGTGGGACTGGTAGGTAAACCAAATGCAGGAAAATCAACCTTGCTGGCTGCCATCTCGGCGGCAAAGCCCAAAATAGCCGATTATCCCTTCACCACGCTGGTCCCCAACCTGGGGATTGTGAAATACAGGGATGATCGCTCATTTGTGATGGCCGATATTCCAGGCATCATTGAAGGGGCCAGTGAAGGAAAGGGGCTTGGCCACCGGTTCCTGAGACATATTGAGCGGAATTCCATGCTGATGTTCCTGGTCCCTTCCGACAGTGATGATATTGCAGAGGAGTACAGGATTCTGCTTAAGGAGCTGGAAGAGTATAATCCCGAACTGCTGGATAAGCAACGCTTGCTGGTGATTACCAAATCGGATCTGCTGGATGATGAGCTGACCGGGGAGATAAGGAAGGAGCTGCCGGAAGTCAAATATCATTTTATTTCGGCTGTGGCCAACCTGGGGCTGGTCAGTCTCAATGATACTATCTGGACCATGCTGAATAGCTGATTGTGGTGATGGATTGGATCTTGCAGCTTGACACACAATTATTTCTGGCCATTAACGGATGGAACAATGCGCTGTGGGATGGAATCATGTGGTGGATCAGCGGTAAAACTACCTGGTGGCCATTCTATCTGCTTTTGCTTGCCTACATGGCCTGGAAGAAGAGATGGCAGCTCTTCCCCATGCTGCTCTTTATCGTTCTGGTGGTAAGCCTGGCAGACCAAAGCTCCGTTCATCTTTTTAAAAATGTCTTTCAAAGGCTGCGACCCTGTCACGAACCGGCACTGGAGGGCCTGGTTCACCTGGTCAACAATAAGTGTGGCGGTCAATACGGATTCATCTCGTCTCATGCTGCCAACACCTTTGGAGTTGCATTCCTTTCCCTCTTATGGATCAGAAAGCGATGGTTTACAGCAGTTATGCTTCTGTGGGCACTGCTGGTGGCTTACAGCCGGATCTACCTGGGGGTGCATTATCCGGGTGATGTACTGGTGGGAGGATTATGGGGAGCTGGGTGCGGTACCTTACTCTTTGTGCTGTTCAGATGGGCCCTGTCAAAACTGCCACAAAGCTGGTGGATCGTTTCCCGATCAAAAACAATTGAATCCTGATAGCTTGCAGTATGCTATGCATCAACAGTCCATACACCAATCCATATTTTAACCTGGCTTCTGAGGAGTACCTGCTTAAATGCTTCCAGGAGGATGTTTTTCTGATTTACCGGAATATCCCATCCATTGTTGTGGGCAAGCATCAGAATACCCTGGCAGAGATCAATCTGCCTTTTGTCCAGGAAAAAGAAATTCTTGTGGCCCGGAGGATATCAGGGGGTGGAACGGTTTTTCACGATCTGGGAAACCTGAACTTCGCTTTTTTCACAAGCGGGAAAGCGGGCGAACTGGTGGATTATAAAAGAGCTACCAGGCCGGTTATTGAGGCTATGAAAGAGATGGGGCTGGAAGTAACTCTGGGTAAACGCAATGAACTCCTTCTTCATGGATTGAAGATATCCGGTACGGCCAGTCATGTATTTAAGCAAAGAGTGCTCCATCATGGGACCCTCCTGTTTTCTTCGGAAATGGCTAAGCTCAGTGCGGCTTTGAAAACCTCCAAGGAAAGTTTTACGGACAGGGCCGTAAAATCGGTTCCTTCCAGGATTACCAATATCAGTGAACATCTTCCGGAGCCGATGGGTATGGAGCAGTTTCAGGAGAGAATCATGAATCATATGCTTCAGGCCTACCAGCATTCAAAGGTTTATCCCTACAGTACTGCCGATATAAAAGCGATTAAAGAGCTCCGCGACACAAAATTTTCCACCTGGGAATGGAACTTCGGATACTCTCCAAAATACCAGTTTAGCAAGAGCATCTCGTTCAGTTCTGGCCGACTCGATCTCCAGATGAATGTGGAGAAGGGGATGATTAAGGAGCTAAAGATCCAGGGAGGGTTTAATACGCTGGGGGATATCGGAATCCTGGAGCAGAAGCTGATTGGGTGCATTCACGATCCTGAAACCATCCGGATCCGGCTATCTGAAATAGAGCTGTCCGCATATATACCCGGTCTGGAGAATGAGGAACTTTTAGCCGCGATGTTTTAAGGAAGGCGTCCGTGCGGACGCCTTCCTGGATAAGGATACTAATTATCAAGAATACTCTTCAATTGCCTGGCTTCACTCTCTGTGAATTTTCCACTGATCATACATTTTCCGTTCTTGATTTCTTCCCGAACCCTTGGTGCCGAAAGTACCGTTCCGTTGAACAGAATGGCCATATCCCTTCCTATGCTCGAGCGCGTTTTGACGGCCCACTTTTTTGCACCCGATTCAGAAAAGCTGAGAAAGAGTGCATAATTCTCTTCATGACCGTCTTTTCTGATGCTTACCTCAGCCAGATCCTGCTTTGAGGGGAAAGTTTCCTTCGTTGTGCTTTTCCGGATCGCGTACAGGGGAATCATTTGAGTTGCCGTTTCAACTCCTGCAGCAATGAACAGGTCTTCCGGGACCCTGCTTCGAAAGGCTTCCCCCTGGACGTAGTTCCAGAGAAGTTTAAAATCGGTTTCCGTACAGGAGCCGATCTTTGAGCTTTCCGGATCTGTATCTTCCATGTTTATCCAAATGAATAAGCTATCCTCTGGATTAAGTCGGGCTGCAAGCTCCCGCTGCGTATAGGTCTCGCAGAAGATCACCTCCTCCGGCTGGCTGATATGTTTTACAAGGGGGGAAAAGGAGAAGCTGCTGAATATAAGGGAAGAGAGAATAAGTCCCGGAATGATATGTTTTATTGTTTTCATCTGACAATTTATTTTGTGTAATTATTGATATGTTGACTGGCTGGATTCATTATTGGAAACCAGGCCATTGCCTTTTAAACTATGATCAGGAATCCCGCAAGAGTCTGACCAGCGTTT
>Ga0316201_10001183_pt1 | contig 17114 bp, 13 predicted proteins | sample CS6wburrow_MG_FD_204516 | JGI IMG/M metagenome (GOLD analysis project Ga0316201, IMG submission 204516) | Coastal sediment microbial communities from Delaware Bay, Delaware, United States - CS-6 worm burrow | ecosystem: Environmental > Aquatic > Marine > Coastal > Sediment | place: USA... | reverse complement strand
GGAGGAGGAAGTCAAGCGCCTGCTTGCGATGAAGAAACAGCAGGATGCGGCGGGCGAGCAAATTCGCACATTCAAGGGTGAAGGCGATCGCCAATACCTGACCGGCCTTAAGCTTGGCGGCAAACGCACCCTGGTGCTGGTCGATCGATCGGCAAGTATGTTGAGTGACAAACTGGTCAACGTGCTGAGGCGCCGCAACTTGCCGGAGTCCGAACAACTTCGGTCGCGCAAATGGCGCCAGGTCGTGGCGAGCGTTGACTGGCTGACTTCGCAGTTTGTGCAGGGCAGTGAATATCAGATCTACATGTTCAATAACACGGCGGAGCCAGTAATCAAGGGGACCGAAGGTGTCTGGCTGAAAGCCGACGATGATACGCAACTCAATGAGGCGGTCCGCGTTTTGCGGCGAACCGTGCCGAAAAATGGCACCAATATGCATGCCGCGTTCAGAGTCGCCAAGGAGCTTTCACCGCGACCGGACAACATCATCCTGCTGGTGGACGGCATGCCTACGATGGAAGCTGAAACGACCAGCAAAACGGTCGTCAGCAGCGGCGAGCGGGGCAACATATTTTCCAAAGCGGTTCGAGAGCTGCCGTCGGGTGTGCCGGTAAATATTCTGTTATACCCGATGGAGGGTGATCTCAACGCGCCGATTTCTTTCTGGTCACTTGCGTTAACGAGTCGTGGCTCGTTCGTCAGTGTCAGCAGAGACTGGCCGTAGCGGGAGATACGGAGCGATGCGCCGAAAACGAAATATCGAAGCCTTTAGCCTGTCATTCCTCGACTGCATTTGCTGCGGTTTTGGCGCCATTATTCTGCTGCTCGTTCTCAGCAAGATCTACGAACCCGTGGTTATCGAGGAGTCTGAGACGAACCTCGAACAGCTTATCGCCTTGCTGCAAGAGGAACTTTTCCAGATACGTGGGGAGTCAACCATCCTCGATCGTGAACTCAAGAAGGTCCGTGAGGATGCAGCGTCAACACGGCTGTATCTCGCCGAGCTCTCAGGCGACCTGAACAAGGTCCGAGGGCAGTACCAGGCAACAAAACAGGATGAAGAAGAGACAATCGACGAAGGTGAAATGCAGGCAGCGAAACAGCGCCTGACAGAAGAGATGCGGCGTCTCCAGCCATACTACCGGCGCCCGGATGAAGACGCAGTTGCCGGCATTCCGGTCGACAGCGAGTACATCATTTTTGTCATCGACACCTCACCGAGCATGCAGAATTACAACTGGGGGCTCGTGCAGCGCAAGGTGCGCGAGACGCTCGAAGCCTACCCGACCGTCAAAGGCATTCAAATCATGAATGACGACGGTCGTTACATGTTTACGGACTATGTTGCTCGCTGGATACCGGATTCACCCGGACGTCGTCAGGCCATCGTCAATCGAATGCGTACCTGGAATGCGAGCAGTGACAGCGATCCTGTGGATGGTATTCAGGAGGCCATCACCCAGTTCTGGGCAGTCGACAAGAAAGTCAGCGTGTACGTTTTTGGCGATGATTTCCAGGGCAATTACTCGATTGACGCCGTTGTGGCAACGATAGACCGGCTCAACCGCGCCGGTGCCGATGGCAAGCGGCGAGTGCGCTTGCACGGCGTCGGGTTTCCGCGCGGCTTTCGCAAGGGCGGCCAGATCCCGGCCACCGCCATCCGCTTCGCGACGCTGATGCGTATTCTCTGTGAGCGAAACGGCGGTACATTCGTCGCCCTGACGGATGAAAACCGCTAGTGTCCTGCCCGACGTGTCGCATACGACACTAGGCTTCCGGCAATGCTAACTGCCACGATTTGCCACAATTGATCATTTGCTTTCCACCCTGGCGACCCCTCGCGACCCGTATTTCGACGTGTAATGAACTCTGAAGCAGGCCATTCCCGCGCCGCTGCATTTAAGAGGACATCAAAATGCGTAACCTGACTACTGCAATCATTATCGCCGCTTTGACAACCATCCTGGTCGCGCCGCCGGCCGTTGCTTCGACGACATCGTCGAAAGAAGAAACCATTGGTGTTGGTTCGGGCGCCGTGATCGGTGCGTTCGCCGGCGGGCCGGTCGGCTTTATTTTTGGAGCAGCGATCGGCGCCAAGATCGGCGACACAATGCACCAGAAGAACAATGAATTGGACAGCCTTCACGTTTCGCTCGTCGACTCCAGAAATACGTTGTCGAGCCTGGAGGACGATATCGACACTATGGGCAATGAAATCACTCGTTTGCGAGGCGTTGCCCGTCCTGAGTTGGTCAATCTGATGCAAGCTGGGATAGCGATGGACCTTCTATTTCGCACCGATGAATTTTCCCTCGCTGACACGACCGGTGATCGTCTGGCAGAACTTGCGGCAACCCTCGCGTCGATGCCCGATATCCGCATTCAGCTCGATGGATTCGCCGATGAGCGCGGCAATGAAAAATACAATTTCGAGCTGTCCGAAAAGCGGGTTGAGTTTGTACAAGGACTGTTCGTGATGGCTGGCGTGCATCCGGACCGAATCAAGGTCGCCGCGCATGGTGAGTCCGTCGCGCAGGACGATACCGCCGACAGTTTCGCGCTTGAGCGCCGCGTCCGCGTCACGCTGTCAATCGACGACGCGCCTTCGCTGGCATCCAATCCCAATTAGACTTCCCTGCGACTCACCCCGAGTCTCCGCCTGGCCGTCCCGAGAGGGGCGGCCTTTTTTATGGCGCTCGTCTCGTGTCGTTGCTAGGGTGCGTACTTGGAATATTCGAGCAAGCTCTCGGTTTCGGAGTAAAGATGTCAGAAGAACTCGCAAACAGACATTGTCAGCCCTGCGAGGGCGGCGTCGAGCCGTTGCTGCCAGACCAGGCACTGGAATTACTCGAAGCGTTGCACGAAGACTGGGTGCTAAGCGAGGACCAGCTGGAAATATCGCGACGCTTTGAATTTCCCGCATACAGCCGCACGCTCGCGTTCGCGAATGCGGTTGCCTGGATTGCGATCAGCGAAGGGCATCACCCGGTGTTGACCGTCAGTTATGGTGCCTGTGCGGTGAGTTACACGACCCACGCCATCAACGGTCTGTCCGACAACGATTTCATTTGCGCAGCCAAGATAGACCGGCTCTGGGAGGGCTCGGTCGGGTGACGGACCTCGCTGACATCGAGGCCGCCGCGGGTCGCTTGTCCGGCATCAGCGTCAAGACGCCTTTGTTGCGAAATTACGAGTTGGACCAGATGGCAGGCGGCGTCGTGCTGCTTAAACCGGAGTGCCTGCAAGTCACGGGATCGTTCAAAATTCGTGGGGCCTACAATTTTTTGAGCCAGCTCACAGAAGAACAGTCGCGACGCGGAGTCGTGGCGTGGTCATCAGGAAACCATGCTCAGGGCGTTGCGGCAGCGGGCGGCATGCTCGGTATACCCACCGCGATCGTGATGCCTGAAGACGCACCGCGAGCGAAGCTTGCTAATACGAAGAGGCTCGGCGGTGAGGTGATCACGTACGATCGCTACACGGGAGATCGTGAGGCAATTGCCCGCGGTATCGCGGCGGAACGCGGCGCCGAGGTCGTGCCATCTTACGACCACGAGAACATTATCGCCGGCCAGGGAACGGTGGGGCTGGAGATAGCTGTGCAGTGCCTCGAGATGGGACTGCCGGCGGATCAGGTATTGATCTGTTGTGGTGGCGGCGGAATGACGGCGGGCAGTGCGATCGCGCTCAAGGCGCTTTTACCCGGCGTTTCGGTGCACACGGTCGAACCGGAGGAGTTTGATGACACCGCTCGATCGCTTGAGCTTGGAGAGCGTGTGCGTGTCAATGACACCGCGCGATCAATATGTGATGCGTTGCAGGCACATACCCCCGGCGTGCTGACGTTCGCAATTAATCGGCGATTGTTGGGTGCCGGGCTATGCGTCAGCGACGACGAGGTACGAACGGCGATGCGTTTCGCGTTTCGAAACCTGAAGCTCGTACTGGAGCCCGGCGGCGCTGTCGCATTGGCCGCGGTGCTTGCGGGAAAAATAGAAACGCAGGGAAAAACGACGGTGGCGGTGCTTAGCGGCGGCAATGTTGACGGCGATTTGTTCGCCGAAATTCAGCAGCAGCCCGGATAGTGCATCAGGCTGATCCGAACTGTGGCCGGCGCAGTATGGAACCCGGCGACAGCCGCCGGCGGTTCACTGACGGCGTCGACGTTGATTCACGCCGGCGTTCCGGCCATGCATCCAGCCAGCGTATGATCTTTTCAATTTGCTCAACGTCCTGTTGCACGCGCGAGGGCTGCATCTCGCAAAGTCCCATGCCTTGTTCGGCGGCGTGCACAAAATTCTGGCTGTCGCGCAGCACCGCGATAATCGGGATACCAAGAGAGTCCAGGAAGCGCATGAGGCGTCCGAAACTCTTGGTGTTCTTGCGCGTTCGATTCGCGACAACGGCGAGCTTTCGATCGCGGCGATCAACTTTGGCCACCAGTAGCAGGTCGGCGATACACCTGGATGCTGCGTGAATATCCATCGACGAAGGCAGGACCGGTACGAGGATGCTCGTTGCATCGCGGGTTAGCTCGCGAAGATCGTCATGGCCGACACTTGCTGGCGAATCGACGAGCACATTGGCGGCATTCCCCGGAATCCGCAGCTGCCAGCTTCGCGTGGCCTGCATGGTTTTCTTGAATGCGGCGATGCCGTGAATCTGGGCCAGGTGCTTCGGTCGCCGCTCCAGCCAGGCGATGGTTGATCCCTGCGGGTCGAAGTCCATGACTGCCGGGATCGGGCCGTCCTGAGCGTAGCGAGCGGCAAGATTGGTCACGAGAGTCGACTTGCCGCAACCGCCCTTGGGGTTGAGGATGACGATTTTGTTCAAGTTGTCGTGTCTGGGCGTCGTAAGCATCACTGTGTGGCCATTCTTGGGTCTGACCCTAATTTCGCTGATTCGCGGCGAAATTACCATGCGTCGGTTCACATAATACCGGACTCTTGGGCTGGGGGAAAATCCTGATAAATCGGTCGCTTACTCGTGGTCCTTTAAGCGCAATGTCACAAATTTGACGAATGCGCCTATTGGCGGCTGCTAGTCGCGGCCCGGGTAAGTTTCGTGGCAGGCGAGTTCAGCCTGGTCGCACGACCACGGTGCCCTGGAATTTTGAAATATCCGCCCCTGTGGCCGGATGCCCGGATCATTGTCCAGCGTGCCAGCGGGAACGACGGCGATGCTCATATCTGGCGCGACGCGCGGCATGAGACTGCCGCATATACTGCAGAAAACGGTGGCAAAGCGTTTGGCATCCGGAACTTTGAAATACTTGAGAACATCGTTGCCGGACATCCAATCGACGGTTTCCGGCTTCATCAGGATATTGCTTGCGTGCCCGGTCCCGGTCGCCTTGCGACAACGCGTGCAGTGGCAGTGCCAAAACTGGCCGGCGTCGCCGGTTATTTCGTAGCTCACGGTGCCACAAAGGCAGCTGCCTTTCAGTGTTACGTCACCCATGGTCGCTCACCAGTGTCCAAGTCAGGGTTTGATTATGCCTTATGGCGGTGGGTCCGCAGAAACCCCATGGCTTCGTGCAGCCATTGGCAGCTATCGCACTCGCAATCATGCGGATGCGACTGTTCTTTGGCGTTCGACGAGCGTATGAAGTCGATGGCGGCTTTGAGCGCTCGCAATAGCTCATCTAGCGACGCATTGGGCGTCGGGGTAGTGCGATTCGAATTCAGCCAGCAGCAGGCAGAGCCGAAGTGACAGGCGCTACATTGCGTGTCGTTCAAGTCGAATTTGCCGCTAAGGTGACAATCGGTGAAATCGACTTCGCGCTCAATTACCCAGCGCGGATAATCGAGCAATGTGACCACATATCCTGTCAGCGTACGTGTAGTCCTGCCCGTGAGCGTTACCATGACCAACTCCTACAGCGACGCGGTAGGGTAGGTTACTCGCCTGCGGCAGGGCAATTCGCATTTTTACGTAGCCGAATCGGCCGGCATAGGTCATTGGACAACTGGTTGCAAAATGCTTTTCAAGTACTGTTCGTGTCGAGGCATACTTGCGACGAGATCAGTGATTTTTTCACGCATAGCCAGCATTCGTGACTGAACAGCAGATGGATTTGCGGCATCGACAAGCGGGTCATGGCCTGTGGGCAGGCATTCAAGCCCAAAGAGTACCGCAATCATGTAATCGTGGGTGCAGGGTTCGTTATGTCGAAGTCGCAGGCGTCCGTGGCTGCGAAAAAGTTCCAATCGCGTATCCAGCAACGGGGGTCGGGATAATTCGTGGCAGTGGCGCCAGAATCGGGAGTCCCTTCTCTTGCTCAATGCATAAAACATGCACAGCAATTCGCGGAGATGCTCATGCTCTTGATTCGTAATCCGATTGAATTCCTCAGCAATTGCTGGCGCGCAGTCACGATCCGGCAATAAAGACAGCAAACGCACAATCGAGTGGTGGGTTCTGGTCAATGATGAAGATTCGAGCGATTCGAAATCGGCTGCGGCACGGCCCATTGCGACGACATTCGCGGACCAGCATTCCCGCCTCGCGCCCCGCTGAATCTGACGCGCTGGCAGGACATCACTTGCTCCCGGTAGGTCCCGCAACAGGCTGTCGACAACTTCGTCATCGGTCGACAGGCCGCTATTGTAACAATACTCGAAGCGGCTCTTGTCGAGCAGCTGGACGCGTCGTAACCAGCCATGCTGTTTGCCAATGATTCGTGTAACGGGGTGCAGGTCATACGCGTCCGTGTGAGAAAAAGATATGCTGCGATCGCACGGTAGGTATTGCGACCAGTCTTCGATCCCGATGCCCAGTGCTCCGTCGATCAATAGTGCTTTGGCGCCACTGCAGTCAACGAACAGATCACCAGCGACAGAGTTTCCATTTTCAAGTGCGACAGATTGGACAAAGCCGCTGGCGGGATCGCGAGTTACGCTGACCACACTCGACCTGTGATGCGATACACCGAACCCGCTCGCTATCTGGGCCATCGCCATCGCGTATCGTTTGTGGTCCAGATTTAAACCGTAGCGGTAAGACGAGCTGATATCATCCGGGTCCGCCGACGGCGGGCTGAAACGACCGGCACGCATTGCCGCTGCGGCCAGCGAATAGTCGGCATAGCGGGATTCGATTCCAGCCAGGTGATCCTTGGTGATGTACTGGTGAAACGGGACGAGCCGGATCGTGACCCCGTATTCACCCGTTGCGACAGCGAAACGATGATCAAGGCGCACCCAGTCAGTGTATTCATACCCAAGTTTGTAAGTTGCGCCGGTTGCTTTTACCAGCGACGGCTCGTTGAGAGCCATGTGCCGGTGGTAATCGACCGTTTCCGGGAGCGATGAGCTAAAGCCCGTGTAGTCGTCAGGCTCATCTATTAGCGAGATTTTGATGTCACTTCCGCGCAGCGAATTGGCGATACCCGCCGCAACAGATGCAGCAGCAGCATCCCCGCCAACAACCACAATACTGTGCAATCTCTCAGCCAATGATCGCTTCACCCTCTCCGCAGTGAGCCCCAAGTGTCTCGGCGTGGCGCGGCATCATCTCGGCGGCATTGCGTACCATGCTTTTCATCAGTCCCATTCGTTTCTGGAGTTCATCTTTGGCAATACATTCGACACGAGGATCCCAGGTCTGTGGAATTACATTCTGCCCCAACAACACGCTCAGCCAGTTACCTTCGATGAATAGTTCGTCGCTGCCAAATACGACGTGTCCGCGCTTTTCGAAAAGATCGATGCGGTATGCAAGGCTGTCCGGAATTGACATTGTCTTGCAAGCATTCCAGAAGTCCGAGTCATCACGATCTACCCGGTAGTAGTGCAGGATCAGAAAATCGCGAACTTGCTCGAACCGGCTCGCCATGACCTGGTTGAAGTTATCAATATCGACGGCGGCGAATCCGCGATCCGGGAAGGTCTGCAATAGCTCGATTATTGCTGCCTGTATTAGCCAGATGCTGGTGGATTCCAGTGGCTCGAGAAACCCCCCTGACAATCCAATGGCGACGCAGTTACGATTCCATGTTTTCGTGCGCCTGCCCGTCGTGAAGCGAAGCAAATTCGGATCTGCGAGTGGTTCGCCCTCGATTTTTGATCGCAGCATCGACACCGCCTCATCGTCAGACAGATGTTGGCTGCAATAAACGAGCCCATTGCCGGTGCGGTGCTGCAGCGGAATATGCCACTGCCAGCCGGCTTGAAGCGCGGTTGCGCGCGTATACGGGCGGGGGCTGCGCACGTGTTCGCTCGGCATGGCAACGGCACGGTCGCAGGGTAGCCAGTGGCTCCAGTCCTCGTAGCCAGTGTGCAGTGCCTGCTCTATCAGTAGCCCACGAAACCCGGAACAATCAATGAAGAAATCGCCTTTGATAACCTCGCGGTCCTCCAGGACAACCGTATCGATAAAGCCGCTGTTACTGTCAATATTGACATCAACAACTCGGCCTTCGGTCCGCACCACGCCACGCTGTTCGGCATAATTGCGAAGAAAAACTGCGTACTTTCCAGCGTCGAAATGAAATGCGTATGCGTAGGTCGAGTAAATGGATTGTGGATCTGACTGCGGCAGCGCAAAACGACCTAGCTTTGCAGCAGTTTGCGCGAGGCAGTATTCACCGATGTCGGAGTCGTCGCCGAGTTGACGCAGGCTTCGCCAATAGTGGTGAAAACCAACGCCATTCAGATCCTGGCCAAATGTTCCAAATGGGTGCATATAGGCATCACCGATACGCGTCCAGTCAACAAACTCGATGCCCAGTTTGAATGTGGCGCTGGTACTGCGCATAAACTCGCGCTCGTCGAGTCCGAGCTTGTTATTGAAATCGTGAATCGCCGGAATCGTCGCTTCGCCAACGCCGACGGTGCCAATAAGCTCGGACTCAATCAGATGAATACTGGTGCCAGTGCCTTCAAGAAAACGCGCAAGAGCGGCGGCAGTCATCCAGCCAGCGGTTCCGCCTCCGACAATGACTACACGACTGATGGGCTGTTGCGTCATCGCGGAGTTCAACGGTTCCTGAATTCAGCCATGCCGAGCATTTGTTGCAGGAAAGTGGCGTGCTTGGGTAGAACCTCCCGGCCGCGTCGCAGCGCATCGAGAACCTCACGGCGCATGAGCGGCGGTTGCCGGCCGCTGCCGTACCATTGTGTACTCTTCTCGGCGAGAAAGTCCATGCCGTAGAGAATCGCCTCGTAGCTTTCGTAGCCCCACAGTCCTGCGGTGTCGATCGGCGCGCGGGTGTCGCCCGGCATATCGCAGGATCCTGACGGCGAATCCGGCATGCCCGGAAAAAACTGATCCTCGAAGTCTGCCGCCGAAGGAGGCTTGTTCTGCCAATAATCGAGTTTCGCTTTCAACCGATCATTGATGCGCTCGGGCTTCTGAATTTCCCGCCAGAATTCGCTGTCGGTGCGCCCTGTCAGGCAGTAGTGCATATTGATGAAATCAAGGATCTCGTAAAAGCGATTGGCAAGAATGCGATTAACGCGGAACGCCAGTGGCTCAAAGTTATTGTCCAGAGGGAAATGCTCGGCAAGCATAACGGTGGCCAGGTCGCTGAGGTACAAACCCGTCGACTCGAGCGGTTCGATAAAACCGCCGGCCAGACCAATGGCAATGCAATTCTTTACCCAGACCTTCTCCCTTCGGCCAACCTTGAAGTCGATTTTGCGCGTCTCGAGCGCTTCAGCATGTGGCCCTTCGAAGCGCCGCAGCTCCTGTTCCGCTGAATCATCGTCGATAAATGCACTGGAATGCACGTAGCCGAGCGACCGCTTGCTGCGTAGTGGAATCTCCCAGCACCACCCGGAGGACAAAGCCGTTGCCTGCGTATAGGGATTCACGTGCCCCGGATAGTGGTGCTCATAGGGGACGTGCATCGTCACCGCTCGGTCACAAAGCAGCCATTGAGAACAGTCCACCCAGGGAACGCCAAGCTGCTTTTCGATGAGCAATCCGGCGAAACCTGTGCAATCGACAAATATATCTGCGTCAAGTCTGAGGCCGCTCTCGGTGCTGACCGCGGCAATATTGCCATTCTCCGCCATCTCGACGGCGGTGACGTGCTCGAGATAACGCGTAACACCACGCGCGGTCGAGAATTCCGCGAGATAATCGGCGAATTTCAGCGCGTTCATGTGATAGGCGTATTGCAGGGTAGGGCCGGGATTGCGTGGATCGAGCGAGAATGGCGACAGGCCCAGTTCGCAGATCTGCGGCTGTGGCGTCACCGTTTCCATGAACGGTATCGATCGGTCGCTCTGCAGCCAGAGTTCTGCAGAATGGTCGATCGGCTGCGGTTTGAAACGGTGGAACGGGTGATGATAGAAGTCGCCGTTGCCGTGCAGCCAATTTACATAACGTATGGACTGCTTAAACGTCGCGTCGGTCCGGCGCATAAAATCCTGCTCGTCAAGACCGATGGCGCGAAGTAAGTGCACGATGCTCGGGATGGTCGCTTCGCCGACCCCAATGCGCGGTGTGTCGGGGGATTCTACGAGGCTGATCTTCGCCTTTTCGCGGGTGCCGTAATTAAGTGCCGCGTTCAGATACGCGGCCGCCATCCAGCCAGCGGAGCCGCCGCCGACGACCAAGATGCGTTTCGGTGTCATCCAGTTCACCTATCCGAAAAAGTGTTGTTCAAACGCAACAAAACCGCCGCAGCCGACGGGAGCAGAGCCTTTCACGAGGGCAAATTTCAAACGATTGTCAAACTGATGCCCACAAATCGAATTGATTGTTGTACACTCCCGCGTATATAAAGACAACGCCAACGGTATAGGGGATCCGTACAATGTACAGAAAAACGCCGCTCGCTCGTGCAGTTAGCTTCGCTCTGGTGACCAGTTCCCTCGGTCTGGGTCAGCACGTACTGGCCCAGGAGATTGAAGAGGAATTGAACACCGACGAGGCTCCAATCGAAGAAATCGTGACCACCGGCTCACGAATCAAGAAAGACGTGTATTCAAGTTCGGCGCCGATCGATATCGTCCTTACCGAAACTGCGAAGCTTGCCGGCGTCTCCGATATCGGGCAAATGCTGCAAACGACGACGGTCGCCGCGGGTTCGCCGCAGGTGACATCGGCAACCTCAACGGCGTTCGTGCAGGATGGCGGTACCGGCGTGAATACGCTGTCGCTGCGTGGCCTTGGTGCGACGCGTACCCTGACACTTCTCAACGGCCGTCGGGCGGGGCCTGCAGGTACTCGCGGCGGAGTGTCTGCGTTTGACCTGAATGTTCTGCCACTGAATGCCATCGAGCGCGTGGAGATACTGAAAGACGGAGCGTCGTCGATCTACGGATCCGATGCTGTCGCAGGTGTCGTGAACTTCATTACGAAAAAAGGCGATGGCGGCTCTCTGGATGCCTATATGTCGCAGCCCGGCGATTCTGGCGGCGAGATTCAGCGCTTGAGCGCCAGTTGGGGCAAGTCGTTCTCCCGCGGCAATTTCCGCGTGACAGGCGATTACTACGTTAATGAAGAATTAAAGATGGGCGACCGCGATTCACTGAATTGCGGACAGGATGTCATTTTCGATCCCGTTACCGGCGAACGTGCCGACGTAATTGATCCTCGCACTGGCGCGCCCCGTTGTGCGGACCTGCCTTGGGGGCACATTTGGATTTATGACTACCAGGATGCGGGCGGCAACGTGCCAACGCGTGCCAAGGGGCAGTTTGACTACGACGGCGACCTCGGCAACTACCTGTCGCCAATAACGGGGATTCCGGGTGATCCGGATTCGATGCGTACGCCGCCGGGCTGGTACCTGGTTAATTACGACAGGCAAACGGACGGTTTGTACAACCTTCAGCACCCGTTTTACGACGAAACCTCGTTTATCCCCAAGATTGAGCGCGCAACGTTCTACGGAGAAGGCGAATTTGAGGTTACTGATTCTATGCAGCTGTATGCGGAGGCTCTGCTCAATCGCCGCGAAACCACAGTCAATGGTTATCGGCAGTACTGGAGCTACATTTATAACGAAGACTTTTTCGCCGGAAACCCGCTGAGCGCAGGCTTTACCGGAGCGCAGTGGTTTAGCCCGACGCCAATCACCGATCATTCGGACTCCATGATCCAAGTGGATTACCAGCGTTTCGTGGCAGGCTTGCGTGGTGATTTGACGGAGAACTGGAGCTACGATATCTCGTTCCAGCACAGCCAGAGTGACGGCGAGTACACGAACGACCGGATTTACAATGATTCGATCACGGATCAGAACTGGTTAAGCGGATCCTGCGTGGGTATGACCACCAGTGTACGCGGCGTACCCTGTATCGACATACCGTGGCTCGATCCGGAGCTGCTGCGCGGTAACGTGTCGCCCGAGATTCGCGAGTTCCTGTTCGGGAGCGAAACGGGCAAGACCGAGTATACGCAGCAGTCGGTGGAGGCTTATGTCACGGGAGACCTGTTTGAGCTGCCAGCGGGCACGATGGCTGGCGCGTTCGGTGTGCACTATCGTGAGGACGAGATCAACGATGTGCCGGGTCCGATTACGCTCGCCGGCAACGGCTGGGGATCTTCGGCAGCGGGCATAACCAAGGGTGACGACACGACCAAGGCCGTTTTCGGGGAGCTTGATATTCCCTTACTGGCTGGTCAGACAGGATTCGAAGACTTGACTTTGAATATTTCCGCCCGCTATACGGACGTCGACTCCTATGGCGCAGACAGCACTTACAAGGTTGGTCTCAACTGGCAGATCGTGCCGGCAGTGAAACTGCGTGCCAATCGCAGTACGTCATTCCGCACCCCTGCCCTGTTTGAGCTGTATCTCGCGGACCAGACGTCGTTCCTCGGTCAGCGTTTCATCGACCCGTGCATCCAGTGGGGCGACGAACTCGACGCGGGCAACATTTCGCAACGCGTTGCCGATAACTGCGCGGCGACCACCACGGACCTTAACCCAAACGGGCTACCGGCGGATTACACCGGCGGCACAATCACAGCCACTATCATCACCGGCGGCGGCCTGGGCGTGCTCGAGGCCGAACGTTCGAAATCGACGACTGCGGGTATCGTCTGGACACCCGAGGATGTGGATTTCAGCCTTGCGCTCGACTACTTCACCATCACGGTTAACGATCAGGTTGACCAGTTGGGACCTCAAGCGATCGTGAGTGGTTGCTACAACTCGGAGTTCTTCCCCGGCGATCCGCTCTGTAATTTGTTCGATCGGAGTAGTGTCAATGACGGCGTCGATAATGTTCGCGACAGCTTCATCAACGTGGCGACACAGAAGAACAGCGGTTGGGACCTTAGTCTCCGCTATGTATTGGACGTCAATGGCGGTGATTTAATCTTCGAAACACAGCATACCTACCAGGACGAAGCGACCACGGCGCTGTTTGACGATACGGTGCGCGACGAGAATGGCGAATTCGGTAATCCGAAATGGGTCGGCCTCTACAATATGCGCTACGCCAAAAACGACTGGCAGTTTTACTACGGCATTCAATACATCGGTGAGGTATCGAACGTCGAAAGCTTTGGCGGCGACAGGTCTACCTACCGCGGCGAGGATATCCGAGTGAAACTCGAGGCCTCCTCGGTGCTCTATAATAACGCGTCGTTGGCGAAGGACTGGGACAATGGCCTGTCGATAACGGCCGGCATATCCAACCTGTTCGATGAGAAACCGCCATTAGTAACGACGTTGGGCCTCGGTGAGTTGAACACACAAGGCACATCGCCATTGTATTCGCAATACGACTTTTACGGCCGTAGAGCCTGGCTGAATTTGACTTATACCATTGAGTAGTTTTCGGTAAACCAGCCAGATAATGTGCCGGCATTCGCCGGCACATTTTTTTGTAACCCAGGGAGCGAATCATGCCGAGGATAGTGGCGCAGGGAGATACGCTCGATCAGTTGAACGAGCACTATCAGCACATTCCGCTGCAGCAGCCGGTGTTTCTGAACAGTGTGCCAAAATGCGGAACGCACCTGATCCGAAACATAATGAGGATGTTTGTTGCCAAGGAGCAGCACTATGCGTCCGTGTTCATCCAGTACCCTATTCTGCAGCAACATCTACAGGCGTTTTCGCCTGCAGAGCCAAGACTGAGTTGGGGACACATGCTTTTCTCCGATCACCCGGCGATCGCGCTGAAAAATACGCGCCACCTGATCATGGTTCGCGACCCCTATAGCTGGGTGCTGGCTCGAGCCCGATTTTTCCTGTCTGACACGTTCCAGGGACAAATGGAGCATCTGAAAAACGGCGAGGCTGCAATTGACGAAATTCTCAACATGATGATCTTCGGCATCCACAGCAAGGCGCCGGAAATGCGGCATATTTTCGAACACAACGCGTTGGCATGGATGGGTACCAAGGCGCGTATCGTTCGCATGGAAGACCTGCTCGCCGCTGTCAGGAATCTCGATGCCGACGTTTCATCCGCGTCAGCCTTTTTTAAAGACCTGCTGTTCTTTTGCGGAATCGACATGCCTGATGACTGGCAAGAACGTGTCCGCGTCGGTGCAGACCGGCAGCAAAGCGGGACCGCCAGGGAAAACCTCGCGGGTCATACGACGGTAGTTCCGGACGAATTGCCGGACGTGCAAAAGAAGTTGGTCGATTTCGTGCTACCCGGCGCCCGCGAATTACTCGGTTACAACGGCTGAGTTCGGCCCAATATTGGTGTTCAGGAAAGCCAGCATTCGCTCGTAGAGTTCGAGACGGTTTTCGGGGCGATAAAAGCCGTGGGCCTCTTTTTCCTTCAGCATCCATTCGTAGGGTTTGCCGAGTTCTTCCAGCTTGTCCCGCAGCCGGTAGGCATGTTCTACGTCGACACGAAAATCCTCGCCGCCGTGGACAATGAAAACCGGCGCCTTGAGCTTGTCGAGATTATGAATCGGCGAGCGGGCACGCAGGTCATCCTTGTCGGTGCCGACCGCTTGTTTAAGATATACGATGCCGGCTTCGCGGCGCGGAATGTCGCCTTTCTCAAACATCAGTTCGAGGTCGTAAACACCAACATAGGCAATGACGCACTTGTAAAGGTCCGGCTCCCGAACTCCGCCCATCATCGCCGCATAGCCGCCGTACGAGGCACCGTAAATGCAGACGCGCTTCGAATCCGCAAGCCCCTGCTTGATCGCCCACTGTGTCGCATCGGTAACATCGTCCTGCATCAACGTACCCCACTTGCCATAGCCTTCGTGCAGAAAGCTCCGGCCATACCCCCCCGAACCGCGAAAATTGATCTGTAGCACGGCATAGCCCCGACTCGCGAGCATTTGCACATCCGGATCGTAGCGCCAGTAGTCGCGCACGCCGTGAGGGCCGCCATGCGGCATGACAACCATGGGGAATGGCCCATCCGTGTCATCGGGTTGGGTCAGGTAGGCGTAGACTGTCGTGCCGTCACGTACTTCCAGCTTGTAGGCGTCCGTGGGCCTCATTTTTTGTTCGTCAATACCCGGTAATACCGAAACGATCTGCGATAGCTGCATGGTGTCTGTTTTGAGAAGGTAGTAACGGGCCGGTAAACGATCACTGTCTGCACGAATGATGGCGAGACGACCGTCTTCGGTCGCGGACGTTGGCGTTACACGATATCCCCGCAGCGCAACCTGTACGGCCTGCAGCCACAGAGAAATCTCATGTTCCGGGTCCAGGATCTCGAAATCCGGGTAGTCCGGTTCCGTATAGACACCGATGACCTTGCCGTCTGGTGCTTGCTCGACGTCCTCGATATCGACAACACCGTGACCGTAAAGAAGGTCATGGTGCCCTTTCTCCGGGTCGTACAAATACAGGCTGGTCGTATCCGTCTCTCGGTCGTCAAGCACATAGACGTAGTTGTTACCAGGAGTAAATCCAACAGGCGTGAGGCTGCCTTCTTTACTCTTGTACTGTCCGATCAGGCTCCATCGTTTATCGTCGCGCCGATGAATCGTAATCGCGTTCTCGTTGTCCGGGTCGGCACCGACAGACAGGCGTATCGCGCCATCGTTATCGGCCACCAGCTGTGCGCCGCGCATCGGCGCGCGCGTTACCCTTCTGGTTCTGCCGGAATAGATGTCGAGTTTCAGGGCCTCGGTAAAACTGCCGTTGGCTTTCGAGAAATCGTTGACGGCAATAAGGATATGCTCGTCGTCTTCAGGCAGTCGGTGGAGATACTGTGCGACACGATACGATCGATCGTAGGCGAGGTTCTCATTCTTGCCACGGCCATAGATCCATTCTTTCTTCGATCCGTCCCAATTCATCGCAACGACATTGTCCGTAGCTGATGGCGCGTCGCGGGAGCCAAATTTGCGCCCTACCCAGGCGACAACGCGCTCGTCGTTCGCCCAAATGAAGTTGGTGATAAAATCACGACCAAACCCACGCGCGATTGCCGTTATCTGGTTGTCCTCCATGTCGAGTACAACGAGGCTCGATTCGCCGTCATCGTTGCGCACTGTCGCCGCCAGGTAATCACCCGTCGGACTGATCTTGACATTGCTGTATGCCGGCAGTTTCGCAAATTCAGCCAACGCTATCGGTTCTGCAGCGCTGCCCGTATTCATGCACGCAAAAATCAAGGCGAATAGAGTCAAGCTTCGATGCAGGCTCAAATCTTTTGTCACAGGTCAATTCCTCAACTGTAATTAACGGTCAGTAATCGTAGGTCTGAGCGCATGATAATCTCAAAAGCAACTGCCGATGTGGTGCCATTAGAACATCTCGCTTGGTCCGGGCGCGTCGTCGGCCGGTTTTTCGCGGCTCTTGATGTGATCGCCAGTGATCATGCTGTCATAACTGAGGCCCGGGCCGACCATCGGGTAGACACCGGCATCGCGGTCGATAATTACCTCAAGGAATGCGGGGCCCTCAAATTCCATGAATTCTCTGATGATTTCGGGTAGATCGTCCTTATGTTCCAGGCGCTTGGCAAACTCGAAGCCGTCCGCCTCGGCCGCCTTGACGAAATTCTTGTTGTGCAGTGTTTTGTCACTGCCCGACATTCGGCCGCCGAAATACAGCTTTTGCCACTGGCGCACCATGCCGTCGCCAAAGTTATTGAGGACAATGACCTTGATCGGCAGCTTGTAGGTCGTTGCAGTCTCGAGTTCGCCAATGTTCATCCGGATACTGCCGTCGCCGTCGATATCGATCACGGTCCGGTCGGGACGGGCGAACT
>Ga0316201_10001181_pt1 | contig 17116 bp, 20 predicted proteins | sample CS6wburrow_MG_FD_204516 | JGI IMG/M metagenome (GOLD analysis project Ga0316201, IMG submission 204516) | Coastal sediment microbial communities from Delaware Bay, Delaware, United States - CS-6 worm burrow | ecosystem: Environmental > Aquatic > Marine > Coastal > Sediment | place: USA... | reverse complement strand
TTGCCTCATGGTGCACGGCATGTTGGCGTGCGCGGCACTCGTCGGCGGGAACACCCCAGGTTATTGCCGCGGCAGCAATCAGCATCTCCCGCGCTGTTGCACCGGCATTGCGCAACAGATCGAACTGGTTGCGAATACTGGTTGAGCCATCGGTATTCTGGTCGCCGTACTTCTTGTCGCCCAATCCCTGGATGAGCTCTATGCGATCCCAGTCCGCCTCCATTTCGTCCGCGATCACCTGCGGCAGGGACGTGCGTATTCCCTGCCCCATCTCTGATCGATGACAGATAATTTCAACGATGCCGTCCTTGCGCACGTTCACGTAGACGTTCGGCGCCACCGATTCGGCCGCGGCAATACCCGGTAACGGTCCCTTGCGGCTACAGGCGGTGGTAAATGACAGCGCGAAGATCAGGCCACCGCTGGCCTGGCCGGTTCGCTTCAGGAATTCACGGCGGCTTATTCGTTGGAGTTTGCTCATGACTGGCCCTCCGCAGCTTTGTGAATCGCCTTGCGAATTCGGGTGTACGTGCCACAACGGCAGATATTGCCGCTCATCGCCGCATCGATGTCCGCGTCCGTGGGGTCCGGCACGCGCTCCAGCAGTGCGGCCGCGCTCATGATCTGGCCTGGCTGGCAATAGCCGCATTGCGCCACGTTGAGCTCGCGCCAGGCGACCTGGACAGGATGATCGCCATCCGCATCGAGACCTTCGATAGTCGTGATGTTTCGACCCGCTGCGGCCGACACAGGCATCACGCAGGAACGAACTACCTGGCCGTCCATATGCACATTGCAGGCGCCACACAGCGCCTTGCCGCAGCCGTACTTGGTGCCGGTGAGGCCGGCAAGATCGCGTATCGCCCATAAAAGCGGCATATCCGGTTCCGCATCCAGCGAAACAAGCTGCCCATTGAGTGTCAGTTCGATAGCCATGCTTGTTCTCCTCGTTCAGGCCGTGTCTGGTAACAAGCCAACGATAGTAGCAAACGCAGCGAGGCGCGGCCTAACCTGAATTTGTGACGGGAGTGTCGGCGTCACGCGGCGTGATTACGGACAATCGGGCGGTGGACAGATTTCCTCTAATACTGCCGATCGCTCTGCCTGTAATATTTTGGGCGGCCTATCATTACCACAAGGATCGGCATCTCCCCGAGCCGCCGCAAAACCTGTTGTTGTGTTTTGCTCTCGGCATGGCCGCGGCGTGGCTGTCAAAGGGCCTCTACCTTGCCCTCGACCCTCTGGGCCTTCGCTTCGATGCGTTTGCGCTCGCGGAAGAAGACACCCTGGCGCTGTTCACTTACGCGATGCTCGCTATAGGGCCAATCGAAGAGCTCAGCAAGCTTCTGCCGTTCTTGTTAGTGGTGCTGCGATTTCGCGCGTTCGACGAGCCGATGGACGGGCTCATTTATGCGTCCTTTATCGGACTCGGCTATGCATTGGCTGAAAATCTGAACTACCTGGACTTCCTGACGCCCTTCGAAGCCGCGGCCCGTGGGTTTGCCGGACCGGTCGTACATATCCTGTTTGCATCGATCTGGGCGTTCTGGATTTCGCGCGCCCATATCGCGCGCCAGCCCATCAAAAGGGCCGCGATACTCGGCTTCCTGCTAGCGGCAGGCCTACATGGCATCTACGATTTCCTGGTGATGATGCAGCCGGTTGCCGCGCTGCCCATTGCAGCACTGCTAATTGTTGGCATCTGGATCTGGCGCCTGCGCGTACTGCGGCGGTTGCACAGGAACGCGGTTGAAAGCGAGGAAACGCCCGGCTAGCCGAAGCCTGGCCTAGCCGCGATCGTAGGGATTAAAACCGTCTCGCGCCGGCACAGCATCTTCCAGCGTCAATCCGAGCTCATTGCCGGAGTCTTCGAGCAATTCCCAGCAACGCAGCTGAATCTCAGCCAGCTTCAGCGAGACGTTCGACTCCGAGAGCGGCGTATTCGCGACATCCATGTCTGTAAAGTTTTTCTTCATCATATTTACGTGTCTCTATTTGGAGACAGATAGTATCTGTCGCACTATAGAGACAGTATGGCATGGAAAGTGTGAACCAGATCACACGGAAAAAGCCACAATCGGCCTTATTTACGGCTTATGTCAGATAGCCGGGCCCGCGACGCCGTATGAAGCGCTCAGGCCGGGAAAAAACCACGACTTCAGTATTTCAGCATCGCGGAGCCCCAGGTAAACCCGGCACCGAATGCCGCCAGCAACAAGGTCTGCCCACGCTGGATGCGGCCGTCCCGAATCGCGAGATCCAGCGCCAACGGGATTGACGCCGCTGACGTATTGGCCTGCTCGTCGACCGTTGCGATTACTCGCTCCATCGGCATCTTCAGCTTCTTGGCAGCCGCCTTGATGATGCGCATATTCGCCTGGTGGGGCACAAACCAGTCGATATCGTCCAGGTGCCCGTCGACATCGGCAATCGTCTCGCGAGCAATATTGTCGAAGGTCGCAACCGCCCGGCGGAATACAGCGTTGCCTTCCATCTTGATGTAGTCACCGGCGGTTCCGGTCACGGCAGAGACTCCCGGTCCGACGTGCAGCAGCTCTTCGTACTCTCCATCCGCATGGATGTGCGTGGCGAGAATGCCCGCCTCTTCGTCGGCCTTCAGCACCACCGCCCCGGCGCCATCGCCGAACAGAACCGCCGTGCCACGATCCTCCCAGTCGACGATCCGCGAAAGCGTTTCAGCGCCGATCACAATGGCAGTTCTTGCACCGCCACTGACAATAAATCGATTGGCTACGTCCAGACCGTACACGAAACCGGTGCATGCAGCGCTCAGGTCAAAGGCAGGACAACCCCTGACGCCAAGTTGTCGCTGTATGGTGCAGGCGGTCGCCGGAAAGGCTTTGTCCGGGGTCGCTGTGCCAACGATAATGAGATCGATGTCGTCAGGCCCTACGCCTGCCATTTGCATGGCTCGCTCCGCCGCGATCAGCCCCATCGAGGAAGTCGTCTCGTTGTCGGCTGCGATATGCCGTCGCTTGATGCCCGTGCGTTCGCGTATCCACTCGTCCGAGGTATCCATGATCTTCTCAAGGTCCTGGTTGGTCACTACCTTCTCTGGCAGAAAGCTGCCGATCCCGGCGATGCGTGCATACGTCATTAACTTTTCCTTGCCATAAACGCAGCAATCTCTCGCAACGTGGGGTAATCGAACAGGTCGCTTATATCGAGCTTACCCGGATGGCGCTCGTCGATCGCCAGGACAATTTCGGTCAGGGTCAGGGAGCTGACACCGACTTCGAACAGATTGTCGTCCGGTCCGATAATGCGGTCTTTGGAAAACTCTCGGCATATTTTCTCGAGCTCGGCGACCAGTGGATCTTCATCGCTGGCGTCATCGGCAATGTCAGCCGGTGCAAGCTGCTGCAGCACGTCATCGAAGTCACCGTCAAAATACGCATCCAGCAACTTGCCGCGTTGTACCTTGCCGCTGGTCGTTTTCGGTATACGACTGACAGGAATCACCTTGTCGACCTCCAGTCCGGTCTGCTCGCCGATGAGGTCGCGGACCTCGCGAATCATCGGACGAAAATCATCGATCGACTGACGGTACAGGATAAATGCGATCAGCTCTTCTGTCTGACCACCCCTAGGCGTAGCGCCCGCGACAACGACCTTGTTCAGATCCAGGCCATCCAGGCGCGCGACGATTTCCTCGATGTCGTGGGGATAGTAGTTCTGGCCATTGATGATGATGATGTCTTTCTGCCGACCAGTGATGACCAGCTGACCGTCGACAAACACGCCACAGTCGCCTGTTCGTAACCAGTTGTCCTCAGTGAACAGTTCCCTTGTAGCTTGCGGGTCGCCATAGATGCGGTCCGTGACACTGCCACCCAAAAGCTGGATATTGCCGATGACACCGTCGCTCAGGCTCTTGTCGTTATCGTCGGCTATGCGAATTTCGACGTCTCGAATAGCCGCTCCCACTTTGACAAAACTGACCGCGTCGGGATCGTCGGGTGGTACGGCACGATAAGCATCACCGACGCGTAAACTGTGCCGATCGACAGTAATGCGAGAGTATTCGGTTCCTGGTTTCGGCAGCGACACACCAACTGTCGCTTCCGCCAGGCCATACACCGGATACATCGCGGTTCTTTTCAGACCATGTGGCGCCAGCGCCGCCAGAAACTCCTCACAGAGCTCCCAGGAAATGGGTTCTGCGCCATTGAGAATTAATTTGACCGGAGACAAGTCGAGGTCGGCCATGCCTTTGCGCTGAAACAACTTCAGGAAGTGCTTGTAACCAAAATTTGGTGAACAGAGTTGCGTTGCACGCAGCTCGCTGGCTTTGCTCATCCACAACAGTGGCCGCCTGACAAACACGTTGGTATCCATGACTGCATGGTTCATGCCGACGCCAAGCACGCTAAGGTGGTAGCCGATAAGACCCATGTCGTGAGTCAACGGCATCCAGCTGAGGCTCTGATCATCCTTGTTCCACCCGGTCGCCTCGACGATTGCACGAATGTTAACGCACAGGTTCCGATGCGTAAGGACTACGCCTTTTGGGTCGCTGGTCGAACCCGAGGAATACTGAATAAAAGCAATATCGTCAGGGGTCGCCGCGAACACCTCACCATGATCGGCGGGCTCGACGTCGCTCATCAAGACGGTGCGCGTCTCCAGCAACGCCGTGATGTCATTCAGTTCTCGCTGTTTTGAAAACTCCAGCAGTCGTTCCAGCAGCCCCATTTCGGTAAACAGAGTGGCTCGTTCGAGTTGCGAAACAATGCGGAAAAGCTTCAGCCGATGCTCATCACTGATTCCTACGGCCACCGGCACCGGCACGATGCCACCGAGTACGGCCGCCCAAAACGCAACGACAAAGCTCTCGTTCGATTTACTGAAGATGATCAGCTCGTCGCCGGGCTTCATTCCTCGTGCCTGCAGGGAACCGAGCAACGCGTTCGCCCTCTCCCAGAGGTCAGCGAACTTCAGTACGGATTCGTCTTTTTCACCGTCGATGAATCGAATTTCGCGATCCTTGTCGCGGGCCTCGCGCAATAAATCGGTCAGTGTGTCGTAAAGCTGCATGCCAGAGTCACCGTTCCTCGGGTTGCATGAAAATATCCGTCGCTGAACGCAGGTTGATGCCTAGTTCGAGCGCGGGCTCTTTGCTGTCCATGAGGCGCAGACGAAAACGCGGCAATAACAATCCCAGGTGAACTTTCATCTCAAGAAACGAGAAGTACTCACCGAGGCAGCGCCGCGGCCCTAATGAAAACGGGAAGTATGGACGATCCTTGTTCGGTTTGTCGGTTGGCGCAAAGCGATCCGGATCGAAGTTATCGGGATTCGTCCAATAACGTTCCGTGCGATGCAGGATGAACGGCGAAAGATAAATGTCCGTTCCCGGCGGCACATCATAGTCCTCGAGCTCGTCGTCTTCACGAGAGCGCCGCGTGAACAACCAGACCGGCGGATAGAGTCGCAGTGCTTCTTCAAGCGTCTGTTGCGTGAACTGCATGGCATTGACCGATTCTGCGCTGACTGCAGAGACACCCGGTAACAGGCGGCGCGCCTCTTCAATCAGCTTGGTTTCGATTTCCGGATGCTGAGCGATCAGGTACCAGACCCAGTTCAGGGTATTGGCTGACGTTTCGAAACCGGCAACGATCAGCGTCATTAGCTCATCCAGCAATTCTGCATCCGAGAACGGCTTACCTTGCTTGTCAACCGCCTGCAGGTACATGGACAAGAAATCGAAGCCGTCCTTTTCAGAGCGACCACGTCGCGCCTCAATAATCGTCATCAAGAGATCGCGCAATTGCCGAACCTTCATAACGACCGACAGGTCGCGCTTTGAATCCCGACTAAGAAACGCGAACGGGTTCTCTCCCTGTGTAAGGATGTAGGTCTCGTAGTCGTCACCAAAGATACTAACCAGTATCAGCTCGAGTGCGAAATCGGATGTCTCCGAGGTAATGTTCAACGCCTCGCCGCGTGACGCAACGTCCGCCCAGTGAACCGCTCTCCGATCGCAGCACTGCACCATCACCTTCATCAATCGATGCACGTTTTGGCGGCTGAACGCCGGCTGTATCATCGTCCGCGAACGGCGCCAGATGTCGCCGTCACTGACGATCAGCCCGTTGCCGAGCAGCATCTTCACGCGCTCGAAGCCCGGTCCCTTTTGGTACTTGCTGTGGCGCCTTACCAGTATGCGGCGTACTTCGGTCGCGTCATTGACGAAATAGGCCATACGCCCGTTCGGCTTCACCAGGCTCACCATATCCCCATAGTCGCGCTGCAGCCCCTGCAGCGTCGCGAGTGTCTGCGGGTCAATGCCGAGCGTGACGGGCTGGTCAGGACCAGGTGGTCGCCGGTATGCGGGCTGGGGTTCTGTCATCAGGAATGGGGGCTTGATCGCGCCGTGTCTATGCAGGCGCAATATTACATTGACCGGCGCAGAACCGATACTGCAAACTCGGTCTCTTCAGTCGCAGGCCCTATACGTGAGTAACCAGCCACACAAAGACTTCGATTCGGTAGAGTCACGGCGCAGCAGCTCTTCGTTTCGCCGCATGACACTCTGGCGACGGATATACTATTTTCTTGGTGTGCCACTGCTCCGTGGTCTGATACGCCTGCTCGTCTCAAGCTATCGAATCGAGAAAATCGTAGGCACCGAGCATATCGAGCCGTTTATCGCCGAGGGCACCGTTTGTGCCCCCTGCTACTGGCATCAACACCATGTGCTGGGTTCGACGCTGGTCCGATCCTGGTTACAGCGCGGATTCAAAGCTTGCTTTCTCGTCTCCGGCTCGGTCGATGGCGAAGTGCCGGAGCGTATTGCCAGAGCCTGGGGTGCCGCGGTCATACGCGGCTCGGCAAACCAGAGCGGCGCCCTCGCCCTGCGTGACATGCAGCGCATGATGAAGAGCGGCTATTCGATCGTGACTACGGCAGACGGACCGCGTGGTCCCCAGTACGACTTCAAGATGGGCGCGATCCTGATGGCCAGGATTGCGGGCGTCCCGATCATCCCGGTCGCCTGCGCTGCTGAGCGTGCCTGGTACCTGAATCGCTGGGACAAATTCATGGTGCCCAAGCCCTTCTCGCGTGTCGTGCTCGCGATCGGGGCGCCTTGTGACATTCCGCAGGACGTGCCTCTCGACAAGCTCGAACCGCACCGTCAGCTTGTTCAGGAAGCAGTCATGTCGCTTATGGGAGAATCCGAACAGGTGCTTGTGGAAACCGCTAAATGAGCAAAATCGCTATCAACAGTTTATTAAGAGTCGCGTCATACCTGTGGCCAATTCTGGCTGTCGGCTTGCTCTCGAGCCCGGCTCATGCCGCGGGCAAGCTCGCTCCGCATCAAGCAGAGTACAGCGTCAAAATCAGCCTGGTGACAGGACGACTTCGCACGGCGCTGACAGAGTCAGAATCCGGCTACACGGCCAGGCACGTTATCAAGGCGACCGGTCTGTCGAAAATGCTCGCACGCGGCGAAATCTCCGAGACCTCTGAATTTACCAGCGACGACGACGGCATCAGGTCGGTCGCCTACCGCTCCAATGACACGCTGTCACGCGACAAGCTGCGCGCTGACGTACGCTTCGACTGGGATTTGAACAAAGCCGCTGGCACCGTCAACGGCGAAGACTTCGAGGCCGAACTGGCTGGGTTTTCACACGATCGCGTCTCGATACAGTACCAGCTCATGCAGGACCTCCTGAATGACGAGGCCAGCGATAAGTACCGAATGTTCGAGGTCGACAAACAGAAAGTCCTTAACATTCGCACCATCGAGAGCAAACCTGTCAAAGTTCCCGCCGGCACGTTCAACGCAATCGGCGTACAGCACCAGGCCGAAAACTCGTCGAGAGTGACGACGCTCTGGTGCGTCGAGGAACTCGGCTACCTGCCGGTCATGATCGAGCAGCATCGCAAAGGCAAGCTGCGCGTACGCGCTGTCTTGCGCAAGTACACGCCGCTGGACTAGCTTCTGTCGAAGTGTTGCTCGGATGAGAATTTCTGCTTGTCGCCTTCTGTAAGCGATATTTTTCTTAGCAGGACCTCGCCATCCGCCAGTAACTCCCAAGACTCGTTGAGAATCGCGCCCGAATCATCGAGCGTCTGACTAACAAAACGCCCGTCCTGCCAACCCGACACTCTTTGCGCTTCAATGGGTCCCACCGACACCAGCCGATTCTCTCCGAAGCGATACTCTTCCACGACGGAACGATCAAAGCTGATGAACAGGCCCGATACGGTCTGCGTAATTTTGAGTGAGTTTCCGGTTTCAAGAAACACACTAACGGCGCTACCACCAGATCCTCGCGGACGTCGTGCCGTCTGTTGGCGCGAATTTCGGGATGACGTCGCCGGCGGAATTCGAATTGCCGGCTCCTGGTCACGCGGCTGCTGTGGCCGTGAGCCTGGTTCAACACGTAGCTGCCAGCGGCCCGACAGATCTACTCCAGCCGGCACGATCGCACTCTTCGAAGCCAGCTGAGGGCGCGTCGCCGCGCACGCCGCAAGCAGGAGGCTTGCGAGAATGAGGCTTAGATAGATTCTGAATGTTTTCGTACTATGCATGTCAACCAAGTAGATGGACCATCGTTAAATTACATGTACCCGACAATAATGGGTGGATGCGTTTGTGCAAGGAGAATACCAGATGCAAAATCTTCGCTTGATATTTCTGGCCGCGAGCCTGGCTGTACTGTCGCCGGTCGCGACTTACGCCCAATCGATCTCGGACCTTGAGGCCCTGAGCCCGGAGGACCGCAGAAACTACCTCGAAAGCATGTCGCCTGATGAGCGAGAGGCCATGCGCGAGAAATGGCGCGCTGAAAAGGCCGCGATGTCCGACGAGGAACGTGCAGCGAAACGCGACCAGCGGCTCGCGAAATGGGAATCGATGAGCGATGAAGAGCGCGAGGCAATGCGCGACAAACGGCACGAAAAGAAAGCGAATCGTCGTGCGAAATGGGAAGCGATGTCCGATGAGGAACGTGAAGCTGTTCGTGCGAAACGCCAGGAAGAAAAGGCCAAGCGGCGCGAAAAATGGCAATCGATGTCTGATGAGGAACGCGCTGCAGCGAAAGAGAAAATGGGCAATCGCAAGCATGCACCGAAAGGCAAGACGCGTAATCCGCAGGACGCCGGTGGCATCGCCGAGTAGTCCCTAAGCCGCGGTTGACTGGAACTTGTCCCGCTCCGCAATATGAAAACGCAGGTCCAGTGCGATTTTCGCCACTATCAGCACCACCAACATACTCACGGGGCTGCCCAGCCACTGAATCAGGGCGGCCCCGAGTATGATGGCAACATGTAACACCACGATGCGCCCATACGGCCGATGCATCAGTTCGTTGGCGCTGGTGCGCTGATATTCCCCTGCGGCGATGAAATTGGTGAAGAACGACAGGAGATGACTCGCCGCAATTCCAACAATTGCGATCCAAAGGGGTGAACGCCAGACCTCGGCCAGAGGTACACCCAGGAAGTACTGCCAGATATCGGCGCTGCCCAGAGAATCACTAAACAAGCCCGTTATGGCCATCAAATGTCCGTAGCAAAACAGGCCATAGTGCATAGTGAAGAAGGGCATCAGAAACAACTTGCTTGGCCCCGGGCACACGGCCATACGCAATACGTTAATCAAACCAATAACGACGTTCTCGACCCAGTAGAGCATCAGCACATCGAAAACCCGCCAATCGAACAACAGCACCCCCGCCAGTGGCACCAGGTTCGCGATGACCAGCGCGATGACCGACAAACGAAGCTTCATTCGCTGCTTATCTCCGGAGCGCTGCACATTCTCAGCTATCCGTCAGCAAGGCATCCGCTTCGATTTCCACCAGCATCGCCGGGTCAATAAGTCGTGAAACTTCCACCATCGTCGTCGCCGGCGAAACCCCGCCGAAAGCCTCCTGGTGCGCCCGACCAACCTCCTCCCAACGCTCAATATCGGTCACGAATATACGTGTACGCACGACGTCCTCAAGGCTCGCGCCCGCATGCCCGAGTGCTTCCGCAATAATTTCGAGGCACCGTTTAGCCTGAACGTAGGCATCACCAACGCCAACAACCTCACCGCCAACACCAACCGGCGCCGTTCCGGAGATCATGATGTGGGAGCCAAACCGCACCGCCCTGCTGTAGCCAACGATGCTTTCCCAAGGGGCGCCTGTGTGGATGTTCGTCCTGGAGCTCATTCGATCGTGACCTTAAGTTACTAGTAGAGGTTTAGTTGCTAACTATTTGTTTTATAAACTATTGCACTCTCTGCTTCGGGCGCGGGAAGCAGCATGGCCCAGACCGCCGATGCTATCGAATAGGCGCCTACAATGAACCAGCCGGCGGGTACCGCTTGCCACCCTGCCACCTCCTGAACGAGCAACAGGTAAAGCGACGGCACGACGACCAGTACACGCAGCAACTCGATACGCCGCGCGTAGACCCGCCCCTCGTTCAGCAGACCAATCGTGTACAGCAGCAGCCACAGGAAGACGCAGGGAACCAGTACCACCCTCGTCCCGCCCTGAGCGTACAGATCGGCTATCAGCAATGCGCAGATAAGGGCGACAACGAATTGCGCCATGACATAGTGCCGTTGCGCCAGGGACATCTTTGGGTCAAATTTTTGAAACCCGGTGATATTGGCTCGACGTTTGGGATAGCGCGCTTCGACGTCGGCGGGCCGCCAGCCCGTGCGACGGAACCAGACGGCCAGCTTGTCCCGCCAGCGGCGAGCCTTGCGGGCGTCAAAAAGCAGGTAGCCGTAGACCTGAAGGTTTGCCCAGAACGGATTCAGGTTGGCGAGCGGCTTGCGAACACCAAATACGACGGGCTCATCTGCGGCTTCATCCTCGAAAGTCCCGAACAGGCGATCCCACAGGATCAGGATGCCACCGTAGTTCTTGTCGATATAGCGGTCATTCTGCGCATGGTGCACACGATGATTGGACGGCGTCACCAGAATCCGGTCGAGTGGACCGAGGCGTCGCAACAGCTGGGTGTGCACCCAGAATTGGTAGATCAGGTTGATCGCGTTGACCGTAACCAGGACTTCGAGCGGAAAGCCGATGACGAACAGCGGCAGGTAGAAGATCCAGCCAAACAGGAACCCGGTACTCGTTTGCCGCAGGGCCGTCGACAGATTGTAATCCTCGCTTTGATGGTGGACCGCGTGAGCCGCCCAGAGGATTGAAATCTCATGGCTGAAACGATGAAACCAGTAGTAGCAAAAATCCCAGGCCAGGGCCGCTATTATCCACAACACGAGCCCACGGGCAGACAGGTCGAACCATGCCAACGGCATATCGATCACCGCGAAATTGCGCAGCACGAATCCCCAGGCAAGTAGCGGCAGGAATTTCGTGAAGTAGCCAATCGTCGTACTGAGGATCCCGGCGCTGAGGCTGTTAATCGCATCATTGCTGCGATAGAAGTGACTGCCTTTTCGCCAGTCCACAACTAGCTCGAAGAGCAGAGCCAGCAGGAAGAACGGCACAGCAATCGCAATAAGGTCCATGCCGTAAGTTTACGGTAAGCTGCCCGGCGAAGGTATCAGGAAGCTGCCAATGATCGACCCAACTGAACTGACGCTGCTAAGAGACGCGCTGACCAAGCTCGCTGAGGGCTGCACAGACCTGCCGGACTTTCGGACCGACTACGATGTCGAGGCCGCCGCCACCGTACTGCAGGACGTCGCGACTCGTATGCAGGACAACTATCCCTACTACCACCCCCAGTATGCCGGCCAGATGCTGAAGCCACCGCACCCGATCGCGCGTATTGCCTATGCAATGTCGCTATGGGTCAATCCGAACAATCACGCCCTGGATGGCGGTCGCGCCAGTTCGGCGATGGAAAAAGAGTGCATTGTCGAACTCGGACGTATGTTCGGCTGGGAGGAACCACTCGGCCACCTGACGGGCGGTGGCACCATGGCGAACCTCGAGGCCCTGTGGGTTGCTGGACGCCTGCACCCAGGCAAGAGAATCGTCGCGTCCGAGCAGGCGCATTACACGCACGCACGCATCACCGACGTACTGGGTCTGCCGTTTACGCCGATCGGTGTCCGGACAGATGGCCAAATGGACATTGCGGCGCTTCAGGAGGTGCTCGACGCTGGAGACGTCGGCACGGTAGTCGCCACGATGGGCAATACCGGGCTTGGTGCCGTTGACCCGCTGCCAGCCATTTTAGAACTGCGAAAGAAATACGGCTTCCGTATTCATGCCGACGCGGCGTATGGCGGATACTTCACACTTGCAAGCCAGCTCGGTGACGCAGCACGCGCATCGTTCGATGCCCTGGCAAACGTGGACTCCATAGTGATTGACCCTCACAAGCACGGACTGCAGCCTTATGGTTGCGGCTGCGTGCTCTTCAGGGATGCATCCGTCGGGCAGTTCTACAAGCACGGCTCACCGTATACCTATTTCAGCTCTGCTGAGCTGCACCTCGGTGAGATCAGTCTCGAATGCTCGCGACCCGGGGCCTCCGCCGTTGCGCTGTGGGCCACACAGCAACTGATGCCGCTGCTGCCTGGCGGGGAATTCACTCAGATGCTTGACGACTGCCTGTCCGCGGCGAGACAGTTTTCTCGGCGACTGCAGGAGAGCAAGTACCTGTTGCCGCTGATGGATCCGGAACTCGATATCGTTGTCTACGCAGTAAAAGGGCCGGATTCCAGAACCTCCAGCGATCGCGCCCGACGCCTGTTTTCACGCGCTGCCGAAAACGACCTGCATCTGGCACTGATGGAGTTGCCGACGGAACTGGTGCGGCACTATGCGCCACAGCTAGAGGAGAATTCAGAAACGGTTACCTGTCTGCGCTCCGTGTTGATGAAACCGGAGCACCTTGATTGGATCGACCGAATTGTCGACCTTCTCGAAACCAGCGCAGCCGAAATAGACTGACAACCGACCACAATGAACTGCATCCATCGACGCCTGCTATTTATTTGCCTGCCGATTATCCTGAGCGCCTGCGCTGCCGGTGACGAGCACACCGACAAACCGCCCATCGTGGAAGTGTTTGCCTGCAGTGATTACTGCCCTGGTCCCAGGGAAAAGTACCTCCGGAATGTTTATGAGGGCATCCTCGATGCGGAGTCCTGCAATAAAATCGGCGGCAAACCGCATGTTTACCTCGGCTGGGGTAGCTACTTCGTGTGCCTCGCGGATTAGATTTGCCGCGAGTGGCCGCAGCTGGGCCGGCCGTTCGGGTAGCCGCCAGCAGAGCTTTGCTGGCTACTGTGCTAGCTGCTCTGTAGCTGCAATATTGCTCTCATCATAACGATGCCGATATAGAAACACGCGAACCCGCCAACCAGCGTGCCGACGAGATAGGAGAACGAGTAAAACAGCTCGTTCTTCTGAATCATCGTATTAAGCTCCAGCATCAGCGACGACAAGGTCGTGAAACTGCCGCAAAAACCCACGGCAAACAGCAAGCGGTATTGATCGGGAATAATTCCTGCGTCATTGAACCAGGCGGTGTTCGCAATTAACTGTGCGAGCAAGCCCATGATGAAACAGCCGAGCAAGTTGGCGGTCAGGGTTCCCCATGGAAACTCGACGTCACGCTGCAAGAATACATTCAGGCCGAAACGCGCCATCGCGCCCAGCGCACCGCCGAGCGCGACGAACAGATACGAATAGAGAACCAAATGCATGATCAGAGCGCGCTTAGCTTCGCCAAGGTGTCACGATATTCCTGCTCCATGCGCAGGACAACATCGTACGCGGGTCGAATATCATCAATAGTACCCACGCCCTGCCCGGCCCCCCAAATGTCGCGCCAGGCCTTTGCGTCGATGTCGCTGCTGCCAAAATCCATGCTGCTCTTGTTGCCCTCAGGCAAATTGTCGGGATCCATACCTGCGTTGACAACGCTGCCTTTCAGATAACTGCCGTGTACGCCGGTAAAAAGCGAAGAATAAACGATGTCTTCTGCCTTACTGTCGACGACCATCTCTTTGTAAGTCGGTACAGCGCGCGCTTCTTCGGTGGCGATAAAACGAGTGCCGCTATAGGCAAGATCAGCGCCCATTGCCAGCGCTGCAACGACGTCGTCACCGGTGGTAATACAGCCCGACAAAATGACGGCACCGTCGAACTCACGGCGAATTTCCTTGATCAGCGCAAACGGGCTTAACGGACCCGCGTGGCCGCCGGCACCGGCGCAGACTGCGATGATGCCATCAACACCCTGTTCAATCGCTTTGCGGGCATGACGCAGGCTGATTACATCGTGGAAGACCAGGCCACCATAAGCATGCACAGCAGTAACGATATCTTCAGGCGGCCTGAGGCTGGTAATGATGATCGGTACTTCGTGTTTGACACAGGTTTCGACGTCGTCATAGAGACGAGAATTACTAACGTGCGCAATCTGGTTAACCGCGAACGGCGCAACGACCTGATTCGGGTTTGCCGCCTGGTATTCTCCGAGTTCTTCCTTGATCTGCACGATCCAGTCATCGAGTGCTGACTGTGGACGCGCGTTTAGGGCCGGGAAGGAACCGACGATGCCGGCCTTACACTGCGCAATGACCAACTCGGGACCCGATACGATAAACATGGGCGCACCGATCAGGGGAATTCGCAATTTACCTTCAAGGGCTTTGGGTAATGGCATGCATAGCTCCAGGCACGATAGGCCTGCACAACTGCAGGCCATAACATTTTAGGGAAATACGGCCTGCAACAGGCAATCAGTTTACTAGGGTACCTGCTGGTCGATCGCGAGGAAAACAGAAGGGGTGTCCGCCGGCTTTACGATCAGCGTCCCGAACCAGTCGCCGGACGCGGCGCCGGGCCCTCCGCCCAGAGAGACGCGTGCAAGTAACTCAAACTCCTCGAAACCCGAGAGCTCGCGACCCGCAACCATCGATTGCGCATCGCCTAAAGAAATCACGGCCGGCAGGTCCGAGAGCCTTACGCGGTCTACGGCAATCGGCGGAGACGGCTGCGCCGGATCACGCGCAATAATAAAGACGTTTGCATCCGCTGTAAGGGCTGACAATGCACTATCAGACAAGGCTACACGCGCTGTTACTACCGCATTCGGGTCTGCTTCAGGTGCCTCCGCGGGCGCCGCCGCCGGACTTGATTGTGCAACCGGTGGCTGCAGTGACTCAACTGCTACACCTCGCCATTCCGCAACGCGCTGTTCGAGGATCGCGCGAATCTCCGCTGGTGGACTAAGGCCGAGCAGTACCTCCCAGCGACTGGCCGCGAGATCGGTATCGCCGCGATTCGCTGAGGCAACACCCGAGTAGAACAACGCCGCCGGATTGTTAGGCTCCAGTGCCAGAGCACTCTCGATCAATGCCGCTGTACGTCCCTCAATAGCCGTTCCATCCCTAGACAGTATCGCCAGTGCCAGGTCGACCAGCGTCTGCGCGTTGCGTCCTTCTTCGAGTTTCATAACGCGTTCGAAGGACGTCACGGCATCGCCAAACTGCTGCAGCGTCATCTGAGAACGAGCCAGCATCTTCCAGCCATTCACGTCGTCCGGATTACTGGCAAGCCGTTGCTGGAGAGACTCCATCACGACGTCCATGTCCGGCAACTGGTCCGTCTGCGCGGCAGCCGACTGGATTTCGGGGCTGCCGACGACGTTGTACAAACCTGCCGAAAAAGCAACCGTCAGCACAACGACGATCGCCAGCAATGGCGTCAGTCGGCGCGATTCCCGATACAAAGGCCATACGCCAAACCACAGCGCGACCAGCAACAGAACTGCAACAACAATCCAGAATGTCACTTGGCGGCCCCTTCCTGAATGTTGTCATCATCCAGCGGCATCGACATGCGGTGCCTCACAATACGGTAAATGGCAAAACCGCCGAAAAGCACCAGCAGAAACGGGGCAATCCACAAGACCAGCGTCTTGCCAGTTGTGCGCGGACGATACAGTGCGAAATCACCATAGCGCGTGACCAGGAAATCAACGATCTCGGGATCAGTCTTGCCCTCTTCAATCAGGCGCCGGATTTCGCGCCGCAAATCGGACGCAAGAAATACGTTCGAATCCTTGATGCTCTGGTTCTGGCATTTCAGACAGCGCACCTCGGAGATCAGCTTGTCATAGCGAGCCTGAAGCTCCGGATCATCAAAAGCCTTGCCCGTATCGATCGCAGCAACCGGCGATACAGACAGCATTGCAAATGCCAATATCAATAAACGTCTCACTGTTGTGATCCCTCGCTGTTGATTATCGGCAGGAAATCCCGCTCCCAGGCGGCCTTGTCCAGCGGCCCAAGGTGTTTGTGCAGCACGATGCCGTCGGCGCTTACCAGGAACGTTTCGGGGGCCCCGTACACGCCCCAGTCGATGCCAACACGACCACTGCCATCAAAACCCGACGCAACATACGGATCCCCGAGTTGCTGGATCCAGCGTAGCGCCTCGGGTCGCGTATCCCGCCAGTTGATGCCGTAAATCGGAATGGCACCTGTTCTTTCGAGCTCCAGCAGGAACGGGTGCTCGGCACGACAGCCGACGCACCAGGTAGCCCAGACGTTGACCAGGGCCAGGTCGCCCGCAAGGTCCTCGGAACCGACGGTTTTCTCCGCATCACCGAGCGTTGGCAGCTCGAACTGCGGAGCGGGCTTGCCGATATACGGCGATGGCAGCGCCCGCGGATCGCCGCGCGTCAGGCCTATCGAGAGGAACACAACCAGGACAATAACCGCGACGAGCGGTAGCAGGTAACGCGACATCAGGCTGACTCCGCCGCCGCGTGTTCGACGGTACTGGTTTTGCTGGCCTTGAGCCTGTAACGCCGATCGCTAACAGCGATCAGTCCGCCCAGGGCCATGATCATAGCGCCCAGCCAGATGAAACGGATCATCGGTTTGTACTGCACACGAACGCTCCACGCGCCGTTGCCCAGCTGATCACCGAGCGCCACAAACAGATCACGGTTCCAGTCGGCATCGATGCCCGCCTCGGTCATCCAGCTCTTCTGCACAAGGTACTGTCGTTTTTGCGGTCGGACCGTCGCAACGTACTCACCATCCCGGCGAATCTCGACAACGGCTTCTATGGCCGAGTAGTTCGGCCCCTGGACATCGCGTAGCTCCTGCATTTCAAATTCATAGTGCCCGACCACGATC
>Ga0316201_10001180_pt1 | contig 17117 bp, 13 predicted proteins | sample CS6wburrow_MG_FD_204516 | JGI IMG/M metagenome (GOLD analysis project Ga0316201, IMG submission 204516) | Coastal sediment microbial communities from Delaware Bay, Delaware, United States - CS-6 worm burrow | ecosystem: Environmental > Aquatic > Marine > Coastal > Sediment | place: USA... | reverse complement strand
AATGTTATCGGATAAAAAACATCGTGCTGATAACTTGTACTGTTACTTATCTCGACACTGTTTGTTTGAACAATCTCACCCTCCTGTAATTCATCTGAATCAGGAAGCAGCATATATATCGCGACAGAAATAATTGCCACTGCGAATATGGAAAGTAATTTTTTCATTACTAATTTTGTCTCAATATTTTATATCTGAACTTACTAAAACCAAAATACAGTCGTCACATTTATAAGAGTGTAGTCATCATACTCCTTTTAATTAATTGAGCTTACTACGGCAATGTAATACTTAACTCAAATATCAAATGAGTCATTTCTAATCTACCTGGACTTACTGGCATTAAACCCGCCTAATCTTAAACATGTTGCGTAACTACTGCCAGGTTTGGGCGCAATATGATGCTATTGACCCGTTGGCATGGAGACACCGACCGTATTCTGAGCTGACTGGATAAAAAACAGGATGTACGAAAAGAAAACACCTGACTATATAAAAAGGAAAATCTATTATGACTTTTTAAACAGGTCAATCATTTTAGTTTCAATGCTTAAACTATATAGATATGCCTGCTTTTTTATTCTTTTTATCCTCACTGAGCTTCATTTTCCTCAAATAGCGCTACCTCATCCAGCGCATCTTCAGTCTCGATCTCAATCTCGATATCCTCTTCCGTTAACTCTACCTGCTCGAGCAAATTGATGGCAATGTCTATAAAATCACTATCCGTGATAATACCAACCAGCCGATCATCCAGTACTACAGGTAAACACCCGTATTTATGTGATTGCAGATACAAAGCTGCCTGGCGTAAAGAGTCTGATTGATGGATGACACTGACGTCACGAATCATGATATCTGATAGCTTGATGTCAGACTTAAGCTCGTGTGAGGCACTTTTAGCCTCTAGAATCGCGCCAGGCTCTGTCGCCGCGAGAACATCCCTTTGGGTGACTAATCCAAGCACATGGTTACTGTCGTCAGTAATAGGGATATGACGTATGTGTTTCCCTATCATAATCTCCCACGCATCATTAATCGAGTCAGTCTCACGCAAGGTATAGGGCTCAGACGTCATAAATTCTTCTATAGTGATCATTTGATTATTTTCCGAGAGTTAAACAATACCCATATAAGTTTGCAGATCATGAAGCAAAGAATGTTGATCAGAGTCAATCAACATGAAGAAAATAGTAGATGAATTGAAATGGTTAAAAAATATAGGGACTAGCCCGGCCCCCTTTAATTCGTTAATTAATAGCCATGAACAGCGCCAAGGTATTAGTAGTTCTCATTTGTCACCACCCCCTTGAATTAATTTAAGCGAGTAATCACTCATCTCATCTGCCAGATTGATGCTTGTCTTCGTTTCCTGCAGGATCTTTTCTGCAAAATCAAGCGCTTCCAGGCCACTGACGGTAAGCTGACTGGGATGCAGATGACCATCATTAAAAGCAAAATATAACAGCACTGCCGCTGACTGTTGCATATCCCAATGCTGGCCATTGTTATGCATCTTAATCGCGGTTTTAACGGCGCGTCGATAGTGAGCAACCGGGATCGTGTCATGTACTTCTTTGCATATATAAACTGCGATCGCCTGATCAAGTTCGCCATATCTAATCATTTACCCATCCTTTATGCGCTGCGTGCGCACTATTGTTTATACTCAGGTTATTGAATAGATTATAGATCGCTTTTGATAGTTTTCCTCTCAGGGGCTAGTTTTACCAGTCATATCTGCCAACGGCGCCTTTCGATCGCGCCGTCACCGAATGTCTCAGGTATCGAGGTCAATGCAGTTACCCTTTCCAGGCGGCATAATTGGTCATCACATTTCACCTATTTCCCTGCTATTGCGCTATTATTTACCATAAAAGTCAGCCTGTTAGCGCCGACACCATTAATAACGCTGTAACGAAGTGTTTAACGACTAGCAATTTGTACCCAATATGACAGCACGTGACCTATTCTGTAATCCCGAGGCCAATTCAACTTCAATTGAACAAGCTCAACTTGAAGAGTTGATTGACCTGCAAAGCAGCATCTTAGGTGAAACGGTTACCAGTAATAACTGTGAAGAATTACTCAAAGGATTATGCCTGCTTGCTGAAAGGCTAACTCCCAATGCGGTAGCTTCAATTATGCTTTTCGATAAGCAGAAACAGCAATTATTTGTGCATACAGCGCCGAATATTCCCGCAAAAGCAATTGAAGACCTGAATGGCCTAAAAGCAGAAGATGGATCATGTGGCAATGCCGTTTATCACAATGAAGCCATGTTTGTTTGTAACACAGCAACAGATGCGCGCTGGGATAATATAAGAAAATTCGCTGACGACTATAAAATTCATGCTTGCTGGTCCAGTCCGATCCATGACACTGTAAATGAACCCATTGGCAGTTTTGCGCTCTCCAGTTTTGAGACTCGTACGCCTGATAATTTTCAGCGCCGTTTATTGAATATTTGCGCCTCAATTGCAGGCATTATTTTTCAACGGGAAGCGTCACTTAACGAAAACCGTGAGGCAAACAATAAACTACAGGAAAGCAAAGAAAACCTTTCAGTTACCATTGATTCCATTGCTGATGGTGTTATAAGTACTGACATTAATTGCGACATCATAATCTTCAACCAGATAGCTGAAAAACTGACCGGCTGGACACGTGAACAGGCAATAGGAAAAAAATTAGATACCGTTTTTAATATCAGAAATTTAAACGGTGACGAAATAGTATGCGATCCCGCTAAATGTTTAACTAATGCAGGCATATGTAATCGAAATGATGGCAACATCGAGTTAATTTCTGCTGATGGCAGCAAACGTTATATTTCGGTAAGTAAAGCCCCTTTAACAAACAATAGTAGCGACATTACGGGTGTTGTCATTGCCTTTCGTGACACGACACAGCAACGTGCAGACCATGAAGAGCTGATTGCCAGCCAGCAACAATACCGCTCTTTCGTCGATAACTCCGCAGATGCCATGTATCTTCATAATAATAAAGGAGAGTTTATTGATGTTAATCAAATGGCCTGTGACAGCCTGGGATACAGTCGTGACGAACTACTGTCAATGTCTGTTCTTGACCTTGAAAAGAGTTTAACGGAGTTTCCTAAATTTGATGATTTGCACTTTGATAGTACATTTACCGTAGAAGGGTCGCATCAACGCAAAGATGGGACCCGGTTCCCAGTCGAAGTACGAGTCCGCAGGTTCTTATCCAATAATGAACCGATGACTGTCGCTTTAGCACGTGATATTACAGAGAGAAAAAAAGCTGAAGCTGAAATATTAAAAGCCAGAAAACTGGAATCCATTGGTTTACTTGCCGGCGGTATCGCACATGATTTCAACAACCTGCTCGGTATTATTCAAGGTTATGTTGACCTCGCACATCACAGCACCGCGGGATCACCAGAAAAATCCAGGGGCTTCCTGAAAAAAGCATCTGATGCCACAGTACGCGCTGCAGATCTAACACAGCAGCTATTAACCTTTTCCAAGGGCGGCGAACCAATAAAGAAAGCGGCAAATATTGTAGAGATTATTCATCAGTCAACAGACTTTAGTTTGCATGGCAGCAATGTACAGGTGAATTATCATTGTTCGGAAAATATCTGGACAGCAGATATTGATAGCGCTCAGATTAGCCAGGTAATGCAGAACCTGGCAATAAATGCACGACAGGCAATGCCAGATGGCGGCAGTTTAGATATTTATTGCGAAAATACCGGCGTTACAGAATCGGACAATGTGTTAGACATGCCACAGCAACGGTATATTAAAGTTACCGTTAAAGACAGCGGTGTTGGCATTCCACCGGAAATGATTGATTCTATTTTTGATCCCTATTTCACCACCAAACAGCAGGGTAATGGTCTCGGGCTAGCGCTTAGCTATTCTATTATCAATAAACACGGCGGTTATATAACAGTAGATTCTACTCAGGATGAAGGCACAACTTTTACCATGTTCCTGCCTGTAAGTAGTGAGGAAATATCGTCATCCTCGACGGTTGCCGATGCGTCAAATAAAAAAGCTGGAAATGCGCGTATTATGGTTATGGATGATGATGCCATGATACGAGAAGTCAGCGAAGAAATGCTGAAAAACCTGGGGTATGACGTTGTTCAGGCGACCGATGGAGAATCAGCAAGATCGCTGTATCATGACGCGATGCAAAGCAACAACGATATTGATCTGGTCATCATGGATTTGACCATACCAAGTGGTGTTGGCGGCAAAGAAGCAATAAAGCTGCTTCAGGAAATTAATCCCAGGGTAAAAGCCCTGGTATCCAGCGGTTACTCTAACGATCCGGTTATGGCCAACTACAGCGATTACGGATTTATGGGCGCGATGAAAAAACCATACAACCAGGTAGAACTCAGTGCGGCAATCCACGCCATATTAAATCAATAACAACGGTAACGCTGCTGATTAATTTAAGCATTATGCAAGAATGGCGTATGATCACAGTAACTTCTTAATTGACTCAAGGCGAACCAAGCTCGCTTACCAATAACGATACATAAATAACACTATACTGTGACCACTTGCTAACACCATGCAGCCCATCGTTTCGATATCGAATGTATCCAAGACTTACGCCAGTGGCCACCAGGCATTAAAGCGCCTGAGCCTGGATATCAAACGCGGGGAAATCCTGGCATTGCTAGGGCCCAACGGCGCCGGTAAAACCACCTTGATATCGATTATCTGTGGCATCGTCAACGCAAGCACGGGGGTGGTAACCGTGGATGGTCAAAACATCGTCACCAACTTTCGCACGACGCGAAGCAAAATCGGCCTGGTGCCACAGGAACTGACCCTCGGCGCCTTCGATACCGTCATTAATACGCTCAGATTCAGCCGTGGCCTGTTCGGTAAAAAACCCGATCCCGCCTATCTGGAACAAGTGCTCAAAGACCTGTCACTCTGGGACAAAAGAAACAGCGAGATTCTGGCCCTGTCAGGCGGCATGAAACGGCGTGTTCTCATTGGCAAAGCACTGGCGCACGAACCAAGCATACTGTTTCTCGACGAACCCACGGCCGGTGTCGACGTTGAACTGCGTAAAGACATGTGGGCACTGGTGAGAAAATTGCAAGCGTCCGGTGTTACCATTATCCTTACCACGCATTACATCGAAGAGGCAGAAGAAATAGCCGACCGTGTCGGTGTCATCAATCACGGTGAGCTGCTACTGGTCGATGACAAAAAAAACATCATGCATACGCTGGGTAAAAAACAGATGACTATCGAACTCAAACAGACGGTGGCAGCAATACCGAAAGTACTGTCCGACTGGTCACTGGAACTCTCAGCCGACGGCTGCCAGCTGACCTATACCTATGACCCGCACAATCCGCGCACCGGTATTACCGGCCTGATTGATGCCATAAGAGATGCCGGCCTGTCTCTGAAAGACGTCAATACCACGCAAAGCACACTGGAAGAAATCTTTGTCAGCCTGCTGAAAAATAAATCATGAGCCCTATTAATATACAGGCCATCAAGGTCATTTATAAATATGAAATGCTACGCGCCTGGGAAACCATGCTGCAAAGTTTCGCATCACCGGTGATTTCCACGGCGCTTTATTTTGTGGTATTCGGCTCGGCAATCGGCTCTCGCATCCAGACTATTGAAGGTGTCCCCTACGGTACATTTATTGTCCCCGGACTGATGATGCTGGCGTTACTAACCCAGAGTATTGCCAATGCCTCGTTCGGTATTTTCTTTCCCAAGTTCACCGGTACCATCTACGAGGTCATGTCCGCACCGATATCGTTCATTGAAATCCTCATCGGTTATGTCGGCGCTGCCGCGACCAAGTCGTTCATCATTGGCCTGATTATTCTTGGCACCGCAGGATTTTTCGTGCCACTGGAAATCGCACATCCGGTATGGATGATGAGCTTCCTGATACTCACCTGCATCACCTTCAGCCTGTTCGGTTTTATCATCGGGCTGTGGGCGGACAACTTCGAAAAACTGCAGCTCATCCCGATGCTGGTCATCACCCCGCTGGTATTTCTCGGCGGTAGTTTTTACTCGGTCAACATGCTGCCACCGGCGTGGCAAACCGTCACCCTGTTCAACCCGGTGGTTTACCTGATCAGCGGCTTCCGCTGGAGTTTTTTTGAGGTCGCCGATGTCAGTGTTGGTTTAAGCCTGACCATGGTGCTGGTATTTCTTGCTAGCTGCCTACTTGTTGTGTGGTGGATGTTCAAAACTGGGTACCGGTTGAAACAGTAGTTCATTTTTACCGGACACCTGCTTTTTTGAACATCTATTTTATTATTACCTTTAACATAAACAAAGGTCTATAATGGATTTCCGCACTGGTGATTTCTTTAATTTCAGGTACTTTCATTACGCTGAAATCAGGAGGAGAAACAAATGTCAGACACGAATCAAGGTATTAAGAAAACTTTACTATTAATATTAATTCTATTACTGGTTTTATTTGTCGGCATACAAACCTGGTACATCGTCGAAATGCAAAAACAGCTGGACGATATTCATAACCAGTCATCGGCAACGCAGTCACAGTTGCATGAACAAATGCAAAATCAGGAACAGGACGTATCGACAATAGCAAAGGAGCTGGCGGAAACGAGCAGTGTTGCAACTGCCGCAGCAGCGAACAATCAGCTGTCATCATTAGCGGAAAAGGAAGTGGTGAGTCCAGCACAGAAGCCGGTACAGCAGACAAATAAAAATGTAACGAACGATGCACCATCAGCGTTACCACAGGACGATGACTCAACGACGCCATTAGACATCCAGGCATGGAATCCATATGCAGAGAGTCAGCGCATACCTCGCGGTATGGATAGAAGGTTTGATCGCCGGCCTTACCGCTATGAAAAACGCCCTGATTACCAGTACCAATTCAGCCAAAGCCTATCAACACCGAAAATAGATGTTAAGGAAAATGACAACCAGTACACCGTGTTTGTGAATTTACCGGGCGCAAGTGAAAAAGATATTTCAGTAACCCTGAATGGCCAGAGACTGACCATCAAAGCCAAACAGAATTATAAAAAACAAGAGAGCGATGAAACAGGAAACATCATATTCCAGACACGTCAATCCGGTAGATTTCAACGCAGCATCACACTACCAGACCCCGTGATACAAAACGCAATGCAACCACATCTTGATAACGGCGTATTAATGATAATAATACCTAAAGTAAAATATCGACAGCAGCGATAGACCGGACAGAGTCATTACGAAAATCAACTAAACATCAGACAATACATTCCAATAGGTTTTCAGTCTTTTTTCGGAGACAGGGAATTTCGTTTTAAGCTCCTGTGCGAATAAAGAAACCCGGTATTCCTCCAGCATCCATCGATAGTGATTGAGCTGCTCTGACTCGATATGCTGCTTCGCCAATGACTCCCGCCGTTTGATGTACTCATCCCACAGTTTAGAAAACTCAAGCCTTAACTGACGGTCACGGGTCGCATTCGTTTTTGATTTTTCAAAGCGTTTATTGATGCCCATTAAATAACGAGGATATTGCTGTAACCAGTCACGATCTATTGTCGCGATAAAATTTTGCGGAAAAAGATAATTAAGTTGCTGCTGAATATCGGCAACGGTATCAAGTTGTGACAAAACCGGTTTCTTCATGCGCTTTTTAATCGCCCGGTACTCATCCAGAATACTGGATAATAGCCGACTCCATTGTTTCGCTTTTTCGTGTAATTCACTTTTCCCTTTTTCAAGTTTCGCATTAAATTCACTTTCTGACTGAATCTTCTCGTACAAAAAAACATCGTCGATTATTTTATTAATAATATTCTGCTTTAGATCATCACACCGGCCAAAGTCGGTATACTTTAAACACAGATTCTGAATATCAGGAATCGATGATCTTAAATGCTTCATCTGATCAGGCAAGGCATTAATGAAAAGCTGCCGCAATGCCTGGTGTGTTTCATTTGTCGCTTTTTTCTTACTGTCCAATGCCCTCAGATTAACCTGCCTGCCCTCTTTGACTAATGCCGGGTAAGCATTAATGGTAATGCCGTGCAACGTAAGCTCGACCGTTTCACTTAAACTACCGATAATATCCGGCCCAACATTGTCCTGATTATAGCTATTATCAGTCTCAGCTTCAGGCGCAACACTGGACATATCATCAACGAAACCCGATAAACGATCTTTTATTGCCTGCAGATCACGCCCTTCATCAATTACGTTACCCTCGTGATCCAGCACTCTAAAATTCATTAACAGATGCTGACTGACAGCGTTGGTGCTCCATGCATCATAGGGAATTTGTACACCGGTCATTTTTTTAAGATGGTTTGCAACTGCGGCACATATAGCCGTATCGGAAGGTACCAATTCTTCTACACAGGCTTCGGCAAAATTCGGTGCTGGTACGAAATTTTTTCTTAACTGTTTAGGTAACGACTTGATGAGTGCAATTATCTTTTCAGGCAACAAGCCGGGAATAAGCCATTCGCATCGCTGAGCGTTTATAGTATTAAGTCCTGCCGCCGGCGTGATTAGCGTAATGCCATCACAATGATTACTCGGATCAAAATGGTACTCAAGCGGAAAATGCGAACCATTGATTTCAAGCGTGTCAGGGAATAGTGAGTCACATACCAGTGTTGCGTCATCACGCATCAGGTCTTCGCTTGATAAAAACAACGCCTTTGCCCCATCCGGTGAATGACGCAACCATTTATCCAGTGTTTGTCCACTGAAAACATCTTCTGGCAAATTCCGGTTATAAAAATCATATAAAACATTTTCATCAACAATAATGTCACGTCGTCGAGATTTTGCTTCGTGTGCTTCAAGCTCTTCAAGTAATTTATGATTATGAATGTAAAAAGCCGCCTTACTTTCATAGTCGCCTGCAATCAGTGCGCAACGAATAAATATTTCTTTCGCTTCGAGCGGGTTGATTCTTCCATAATTGACTTTTTTATCAGCATTAACAATCAAGCCATACAATGTTGACTGCTCGTGGGCAACAACCTGCGAACGTTTTTTCTCCCAGTGCGGGTTATTGTAATGATACTTAAGCAAATGTTTTGCTGTTTGTTCTATCCAGTGCGGATCAATCTTTGCATTGACGCGCGCATATACCCGCGATGTCTCAACTATCTCAGCAGCCATTATCCATTTAGGTGGCGATTTAAATAAAATCGATCCCGGAAAAACATGGAATTTTTTATTTCTCGCGCCGAGGAATTCCTTATCTTCGTTTTTAAATCCAATATTCGCCAGCAGGCCAATCAATAAAGAGCGATGTATTTGATCATACGAAGCAGGACTTGTATTTAATGAAAGTTTTAAATTAACCAACATGCGTTTGATCTGATTATGCGTGTCTACCCATTCACGCATTCGCATCCACGAGATGAAATTTTTCTTACACCACTTACGCAGCTGGTTAGCTGAAATATTTTTCTTTTCAGAATGATAGGCATTCCACAGGTTGATATAAAAAACAAAATCTGAATTTTTGTCTGTGAAGGCGGCATGTTTCTCGTCCGCAACCTGCTGTTTTTCAAGCGGGCGTTCGCGCGGATCCTGTGTTGCAAGTGCCGACACAATGATTAGCACTTCACTAAAAGCACTCTCATTTTTGGCCTGCAGTAACATGCGTGCAAGTTTAGGATCAATCGGAAAGTGAGCCAGGTGTTTGCCTACCTTGGTTATATTATTGGCACCATCAATCGCACCCAGTTCAAACAACAGTTTATAACCGTCATTAATCAGCCTGTATTCTGGCGGTTCGACAAAGGGGAAATCGTCAATGTGACCGAGCCGCAGATTTTCCATCTGTAAAATAACCGCAGCAAGGTTGGTGCGCTGAATTTCAGGCTCGGTAAATTCCGGACGTTGATTAAAATCATCTTCATCGTATAAGCGAATACAGACACCTGCTGATACGCGACCACATCGTCCCTTTCGTTGATTGGCAGACGCCTGTGATATTTTCTCAATCGGTAAACGCTGAATTTTACTGCGCCACGAATAACGCGATATTCGCGCAACGCCAGAATCAATCACGTATTTAATACCGGGCACGGTTAACGAGGTTTCAGCAACATTCGTTGCCAGTACAATACGGCGTTTATTCGACGGATGAAAGATACGGTTTTGCTCAGCGTTTGATAAGCGCGCTAGCAGTGGCAATATTTCTGTATTATCCATCACCCTGCCATGTCTTTCCTTATTCAACGCATCTGCGGTTTCGCGTATATCCCTTTCGCCACTCAGGAAAACAAGAATATCGCCGCGATCAATTTTCGTCAGCTCATTCACTGCCTCAATAATCCCTTCCTGTAAGGTCTTATTTGTTTCATTTTCTGCAATTTGATATGGGCGGTATCGCACTTCGACAGGATAAGTACGGCCAGATACATTAATGACCGGTGCATTATTGAAATGTTTTGCAAATCGGTCGGGGTCAATCGTTGCAGAGGTGATTATGATTTTCAGGTCTTTGCGTTTTTCTATCAGCTGTTTCAAATAACCCAGCAGGAAATCGATATTCAAACTCCGTTCATGCGCCTCATCAATGATGATCGTGTCATATTGATTCAGGAATCGATCATGGTTACATTCAGCCAGCAAGATGCCATCCGTCATAAGCTTGATATAACTGTTGTCATTCGACTTATCGGAAAATCGAACTTTAAAACCAACCTCATTACCCAGTTCCGTATTGAGTTCTTCAGCAATACGTTGCGAGACCGCACGTGCCGCCAGACGACGCGGCTGCGTATGGCCAATTTTCCCCCGAATACCCAACCCCGCATCAAGGCAGATTTTTGGTAATTGTGTCGTCTTACCTGAACCGGTTTCACCACATAAAATCGTGACCTGGTGCTTCAGGATGGTCTTTTTAATAAGATCACTCTTTTGAGCAATCGGCAATTCATCAGGATAGGTGATTAAGGGCAGGTTTTTTTTACGTGACAGCGCGGTTGCGACGGACAGCTCAATCTCTTGTGAGAGCTGAGCAATCGCCTGTTTATGGTTTTGCTTATCAACTGATTTCCCCTGTTTTATTTTTTGCAGACGTCGGCGAAAACGAAACACGTCAGCGACCATGCATTTTTTCAGTTGATTATTGAGCGATTGAGTATCCAAGCTGTGAAACGTTATTGAGGCCAAAAGGTTAATTATATCAGCCCCAAAAATGGCGTTGCTATTTAATGACGCCTGATCCCATTGATTATTATTGCGACGCTTACATTGACGCAGGCGGTAGATTCATGCACGACTGCATGAATGCAGGAGATACCACGACTCATTAGCGCAGGATGCCCGTAAGTAGAATAACGCAGGAGCAGTTATCGAAGAGGCAAAGTCGAGGAACAATCGCCGTGGTACGCAGCAAAGACGTAATGTGTGCCTTAATGTGGTCAGGCCCCAAAAATTATTATCTTTACAATGACTTTACCACCAGCCGCCGCGATTACCCCATGGGCCAAAACTTGAGCCGCTGTTATTCCAGGGCCCGCTAAAACTTGATCCGTTATTATTCCAGGGTCCACTAAAACCTGATCCACGATTGTTCCGAGGCCTGTAGCCTGCCCTGTTGTTCCATAGAGGTATACCCTGGTTATATACCCCATAGTTCGGCATCTGGACATTCTGCGCTGAAAGAGCCTGTGCAGAATTCTGCGCTGGCTGATTACCGTTATCAGCGGCTGAAGCAGTATCCTTCGAAGACTGGCTTAATCCTGACCGCTTCTCGGTTTTCAGATTCTCCTCTCGTATGAATTTATCGATATCTTTTGGTGGAAAATCCCCGTATCCCTGCCTGCCATATCCTTGTGACGGGGGAAAAGACCAATCAGCAAGTGCCAGCTCTGCATATAAACTGACCAGCAGTAAACACACTAACGAGGAGCCTTTTCTAAATAATCTTTTTTTCATTTTCATCACCCACTTTATACCAATGATCGTTCTTAAACTGTAGCACAACAAGTCTTGCTAATTGACGAAATAAAGAACTATTTTATTAACGCTAAAATAGTGATAATGACACCAGTCAATTAAGCAGGCAGGATAAGAAAGTAAATTCGCCATTTAAGGTAAAGGTTTTTTAAAAAATACCGATACTATCTGCACCGGCTCAATTTCACCAAGTTGCTGATAACTAAATAGTTCAGGCGACATTACATTTACAAAAAATTACAAAGTACCATGCCAAATTTTACGCGGAAAAATATACACATACTCATTGTCGATGATTCCATATTAAATCAGGAAATTGCTCATGACTATATTGAGCATTTAGAATTCAGCATCGATACCGCTGATAATGGTTTACAGGCTTTAGAGGCTGTACAGCTAAATTCATACAACCTGATTTGCATGGATGTTCAAATGCCAGTTATGGACGGTATTGCTGCCACTAAAGCAATACGTGAACATGAGAAATTACATCAACTTAAGGCCGTCCCCATTATTGCACTCACTGCAGATAACACCGATGGAATAAAACAGATTTGTTTAGCAGCAGGTATGAATGATTACCTGGAAAAACCATTTTCGCAAAAGGCAATACTTCAAAAAATAACACACTGGTTAAACGATGAATCATCGGGTGACAGTCAATTCAGCTCGAATAACAAAAACACTGAAAATCCGTTACTTGATGCGGTTGAAGATATAACACAGGTCAGTCACTGGTTCTGGCACTTTACAGATCAGCGCATACACTTCTCTAAGTATCTGCAACATTATTTCGACTTCCCGCTTAAACATATAAAAACGCTGGATGATTATATTGCCAAAGTTGGCAGTGACACGATGAACGCTACCGTTAGTGACTGCATTTCAAGCAAACAGGAAACCAGATGGGAACAAAAAATCATAGAACCCGGCATGGAACAACCAACATACCTTCTCCATCGGTTTCGCCATGTTATTTGTGAAGATAATAACCCTGTTTTGATTGGCACCATCCAGGATATAACATCCATACGTCATGCTGAACAACATGTTTTGGAGCTGGCATCAAATGACAGCGTAACTGGCTTGAGCAGTCGCTTCAGATTTAACCAGCAACTGGAAGATTTAATCCAGCACACGGAACGTCACTCACAAAAGTTTGCCTTGTTATATATTAACTTAGACACATTTAAAGAAATAAATAACAGTTTAGGAAATGAGATAGCTGACAGACTATTAATCGAATCTGCAAAGCGCTTAGACGCCATATTACGTAAGTCTGATTTTGCCTGTCGCCTGGTTGATGATGAGTTTTGCCTGGCGATAAAAGATATTACCGATGACCTTGTCATAATGAAAATCGCACAAAGGTACCTGGGACTATTCGAGGAACCAATAACGTTTGAGGATAAAAAAATTACACTACATGCCAATATCGGACTGGCGATTTACCCACAGGATGGCACCAAAGCGACCGAATTAATCAGGGCGGCTAATACTGCCATGAACAATGCAAAACTGTCAGTTAACAAGCATTACGCTTTCTATGAAAGCGATATGAACACAACGGTACAGTATCGCCTGATTAAAGAAAAAGAATTATGTGCAGCACTCTCAGAAAACCAGTTTGAATTGTACTACCAGCCGATAGTATCACTATACAGCGGAGAGCTTGGCAGCGTTGAAGCAACTATTCGCTGGCATCATCCTGATAAAAATTTATACTTACCGGATAGCTTTCTTCCAGATGCTGAACGTCTGGATTTAATGTCAGAAATTGGCTATTGGATAATACAGGAAGCATGTAATCAGATAAAGGCATGGCGTCAACAGGGGCTTGATGATATATCGATAGCTGTGAATATTTCACAACAGCATTTTGAACAGCCGGACTTTGCAGACAGTGTTTATAAAATTATTAAAGATGCCGGTATTTCACCATCATTAATCGAGATAGCAATTACCGAAAGTATTTCTCGTAACCATAAAGTTTTTACTGATACCTGCCGGCAATTACGTGCTTTTGGATTTAAAATAGCTATCGATGACTTTGGCACCGGTTATTCTTCGTTATCCGCACTTAGGGAATCACCCATTGATGTTTTAAAAATTGACCGGGAATTCATTCGAAATCTACCAAATGACAGGCAGTCAGCTATTATCATTGGAACCATACTTGGATTAAGTAATGCACTTGGTTTACAAGTCATTGCAGAAGGCGTTGAAAATAACGACCAGGTAAAAACACTAGCAGCAATGGGCTGCCATACGGCACAGGGCGCTTATTTTAGTCGCTCGGTTGCTGCTGCAGAAATACCTGCATTAAGAAAACATAATTTTCGTAACCCTAATATCAACCTGGTAGCCTAACCATGCCTACAACAAATAACAGTTCTCTCGAACAGCAAATCAAACATGATCCCGATGTGCCAGTGATACCACCTGCCATCGTGACCCTGTTAAAAGCATTGAACGATAATGATATACTTTACGACCAATTAGCTAAAGAATTAGAAAAATTCCCCTCCATTGCAATAAAAATTGTCGCTATAGCCAACTCTGCCTGGGCATTACCAGAAGAACCGATCACTAACCTGCCGGACGCCTGCTCACGACTTGGACTAAATATTGTCCGCAGTGTTTCTATTGCACTGTCTATTTCACAGATTTTCGATCCCTCACGGTGCCCCGCATTTAACACAGTCACTTATTGGACCAGTGCCCTGTTAAACGCAGAGTCAGCATTTTTATGCGCAAAAGAACATCCCGACATATGTCCGAATACTGCACGTTTATCTGGCTTGTTACACAATATTGGACTGTTATGGCTCGCCGATAAAAAACCAATAGAAACCGAAAGCGCCATTCTTAACACCCAGGAAAATCAGGATCACTCATTAGCAGAGTCACTATATAAAATTCTTGGTATCGATTACTTCACAGTTGGTGGCCAACTTGCGATGGCAATGGAGCTACCGGAAGTTATCACTACAGCGATATCAGCAGAAGAAATTGCGTGTCTAAACAGCGAAACCCCATCAATTAAAAATCACTGTTATGCAAGACAACTAACAGCATCAGTTATTCATAACATGGAAACTGAGTCAAACATGGGCACTGAAACTGAATCGGAAAATATTTTACCAAGTGAATACAACGAAGACCCTAATTATCAAAAACTCGTTGACTGCCTGCCAAAGATTCAGGCGATGGCAGTGTCTATCTTTTCAAATTAAATACAACAGCATAGGGAAAAAAATAGTTACTGATACTTAGTAACTAAATGAAAAATAATGCCTATACTTGTATGACATTAAAATCATTCATAGTGATAAGAACCCAGGAAACAACATGGCTAAAATTCTAGTTGTCGATGACTCGCCGACGATGCTAACAGGGACAACTAAGATATTAAAGTCAGCAGGACATGACGTTATACAAGCAGAGAACGGTACAGAAGGTATAGAAAAAGCAAACAGTGCGAACCCCGATCTAATTCTTATGGATGTGGTGATGCCCGGCTTAAATGGTTTCCAGGTAACCCGGACCATTACCAACAGTCCCGATACCGGTCATATCCCTGTCATCATGCTTACCACCAAGGACCAGGAAACAGACAAGGTCTGGGCCAAACGACAGGGCGCAAGCGACTATATTGTTAAACCCCCTGATACAAAAGAACTATTATCCAAGATAGACAATCTTCTTCAGGGCTAATAACGGCGTTAAATTTTGCTGTTAGAAAACGCAGACTGATCGTTTCGCTTTTAAAATAAAGCCGCCCGTTTCATCTGTTTTCGTCATTTTGTGATATTCACACGACGATAATCAGCGCTGCTCAGCCACAGCTAAACAAAGTCCATAAATTCATTAATGGACGAATCCTCTCTGTCCTGTTAATTTCCTCTGATAGTTTCCAGCGAAAATTATTCGCTTTTTAACTATTCAGATCAGAAATATAACCAGGTAAGTTATTAATGAAGAAGATCACCATCATCGGTGCGGGTTTTGCCGGTTTATCCGCAGTAAAACAACTACGCAAACAAGATAAAAACTGCGAGATCACACTCATTGCACCCCATGCTGAACTGCATTATCTACCCAGCCTTATCTGGGTACCCAGTGGTCTGCGCAAGCGTGAGGACATTATTGTACCGCTGGATAATTTCTTTAAACGAATGAGAGTAATATTTCATCAGGCCAGCGTCACCGGTTTGCGTGATGGCGGCCGCATCGTCGAAACCGATGATGGCGAGATCACTAACGATGGATTAATCATTGCCTCGGGCGGCCGGTTTATTAAAAAACTACCGGGCATAGAACACGCCATTACCCCCTGTGAAGGCATTGATGCCGCAGAAAAAATACGTGATCGACTGGACTCAATGAGTGCAGGCACGATTGCTTTTGGCTTTGCCGGCAACCCAAACGAACCCTCTGCCATGCGTGGTGGCCCGATGTTCGAGTTTCTGTTTGGCACCGATACTTTATTAAGAAGGCGTGGTGTGCGTAAAAATTTCAAGCTGGTCTTTTTTAGCCCGGCAGAAAAACCGGGAAATCGTCTTGGACCAAAAGCCGTCGGCAGACTACTGGGCGAAATGCAACAACGTGATATACAGACCCATCTCGGGCACAAGATGAAAGCGATTGAAAGCAACAAGGTAATCACCGAAGGTGGCGAGTTCGACGCCGACCTGGTGATTTTCATGCCGGGCATGACCGGAAACTTGTGGTTTGATCATAGTGAATTACCACGTTCTGCAGGTGGCCTGGTCAAAGCCAACCGACATTGTAAAGTTGAATCGATGAATGCCGTGTATGTTGCCGGTGACTCGGGCAGCTTCCCCGGTCCAGAATGGATGCCCAAGCAGGCGCACATGGCAGCCTTACAGGCGAAAACCGCAGCAAAAAACCTGCTGGCAGAACTCGACAATCAAACCGCCGATGCCGTTTTCAAAATTGAGCTGGTCTGTATTGTTGATAGTAATGACAAAGGCATGATGATTTCACGCACAGAAAGTAAAAATATTATGCTGCCGGGTAACATTGTCTTTCACTGGGCAAAACGAATGTTTGAATGGTGGTATTTGCGCCAATATAAATAAAGAAAAAAAAGGCCTGACCACTTTTATTACATGCGCTTAATGAAAAAAAAAT
>Ga0316201_10001179_pt1 | contig 17128 bp, 16 predicted proteins | sample CS6wburrow_MG_FD_204516 | JGI IMG/M metagenome (GOLD analysis project Ga0316201, IMG submission 204516) | Coastal sediment microbial communities from Delaware Bay, Delaware, United States - CS-6 worm burrow | ecosystem: Environmental > Aquatic > Marine > Coastal > Sediment | place: USA... | reverse complement strand
AGGTCTTTAATTTTTATGTAAGAAGGTGAAATTTGAGAAATAGAATTAGTTGCCGATACGGATGGTTCTAGCAAGTATAACGAGGTCTTTGCTGCCGGGAACAAGAGGGCGCACTTCGCCGTGGATGTAAACCATTTGATCGAGATAGGGGCGAAGGTCATTGATGAAAATATTAGACATGTCGACGTAGGCGACGCGTTTGCCTGATACAGTATTGAGGCGGATGGGGTAGCGTGGGCCGAAGCTACTAATGACGCGGACGAGTTTTCCGCTTAAGAGGCGCATCGGTGTGCCAGGTTGGATTTCCGGTTCACGCGGTGCTTCGCGGGCCTGAGTTTCGGCAGGGCCGACCATAATGTCATCCATGTTTATTGGTTCGACCGGAACAGGTTTCGGTTCGATGCGTTCAATCGGTGCTGTGCTGGCGGGAGCACTGGACCAAATCACATTTTCCGGGGGCAAGGCATCGGCTGTGGCCGTACTTACACGTCTGCTCGGGTCGAAGCGGGAGATGCTGGGGGACGTGCTCGGGCGAAGTGAGCTTGTTGCCAGAGGGGCGATTGGCGCGGGTGAATTCGTTTTTGCCGCAGGGGCAACCATTTCGGATTGAAGGAAGTAGACTGGGACTGCTTTGCGAAAACGCACCGTAGCCCAGGTATCGTCACTTTTAAGCACTTCAAAATGATCGCCGGCTTCCACGAGGGTTAAGACTGTCGCAGTCGTGCTGCGCTCCGCTCGAACGAATGTATCCAGTTCCAGCTCGAAATTTTTCGAAAGACTTTTTGCCGGGATGTAGCCTTCCATCGAAGTCGTATATTCCGTCCATTGCCAACCGCGTGCGGCCATGGTTGGGTCAAGCACGGGTGCGCCTTGTTTGAGCGAGGGGTCAGTGGGAGAAACACGTGCCACAATCGGCGCGTCAGGACGGGCACTCAGACGGAGTAAAACTTCGCTAGCCTCCGCGGCTAAGACGTCTACGGTGAGAGCAAGTACGATGAATATCCTTAAGATATGTAGCATAGCGCTATAAAATGGCAAAGGGTTACGGTTTTGACCAGTATCAACCGAAGAGGCGTTCAATATCCTTTTTGCCGAGGATTTTAATCCCGCCGCGAGGAATATTTTTGAGAACGATCCCGCCGATTTGCACGCGTACGAGTTTTTTGACGAAGTAGCGGTTGGCTTCAAAGAGTCGTCTTACTTCACGCTTCTTGCCGTGATGGAGATGGACTTCAAGTCGTCGCTGGTAGCCTTCGCCGATCTGTGGAGCCGGGATGACTTTTTCAGCTTTAAGAAAGTCGCCCTCAAATTCCACACCTTGGAGCAGTTTTGGAATATCTTCTTTCTTGAAGTCTTTATTCAGCACCACCCGGTAGCGTTTAACGATCTGCTTACTGGGATGGGTGAGTCGATGGGCGAGGTCGCCGTCGTTGGTGATCACCAGTAAGCCTTCGCTATCTTTATCGAGTCGTCCTGCGCAAAATAAGCGGAGTCGCAAGAGGTCGGGCGGAAGCAAGTCGAAGACTGTTCTTTCGGCGTGTGGATCTGAATTGGTGCAGTGCACGCCTTTCGGCTTATTCATGATCAGTGTAACGATTCGCTCCTGCTTCTGGAGCAGGGGTTTATTGTTCACAAAAATTGCGGCGTTGGGTAGTGCCTTATCGCCGACTTGGGCGACTTTGCCATTCACTCGCACTTTGCCGTCCTCGATATAGCGCTCAGCCTCGCGGCGTGAGCAGAGGCCGGAGTTAGCGATTATCTTTTGAATGCGTTGTTCTTCCTGTTCTGGCATGAATGCACTTGAGCCGATTTCGATAGGTGCTGTCAATGTTGTGTAGAATTAACATTCGTGCTTGCCCCCTCATATAAAAATACGGAAGTTTACTATTTTAACGTAAACCACTGACACCGCAGATTATTACTCTGAATGACTGAACCGACCGATAAAAAAATTGCACTCGTAACAGGTGCCGGACGCGGAATTGGCAAAAGCGTCGCTGAAACTCTCGCCGCCAAGGGACACCACGTGATTTGCGTGAGCCGTTCCGATCGTTCCTGTGGGGCTGTTGCGGATGGGATTAATGCAAGTGGTGGGTCGGCCCAATCGCTGGCGGTGGATGTCGCTGACAAGGCCGCGGTGAAAGCTGCCTGCGAGCAACTCCTCGAGCAGCACGGTACGATCGATATTTTGGTCAACAATGCAGGGATCACTCGCGATGGCTTGCTCTTCCGGATGAGTGACGACGATTGGGACGATGTGATCGCTACGAATCTAACCAGTTGCTTTACTTGGATTAAGCACTTGGCCCGTCCTATGACTCGCAAGCGTTGGGGGCGCATTATCAATATGGCCTCTGTGATCGGGCTCACTGGAAACGCCGGTCAGGCGAACTACGCGGCAGCTAAAGCAGGTATGCTTGGACTGACAAAGAGCCTTGCCAAAGAATTTGCCGCCCGCAATGTTACCGTTAATGCGATTGCACCTGGTTTTATTGCGACTGACATGACCTCCGAGCTAAATGAAAAACAGCAGGAGGCCATTGTTGGCATCATTCCAATGAAGCGTATGGGGCAAGCAGCTGACATCGCTAACACAACTGCATTTCTCGCTTCGGACGAAGCAGGCTACATCACCGGTCAGGTTTTTACTGTTGACGGTGGCATGGTCATGTGATGCTGAAATTTCGTTTCCAACTAAACCTAGAAAAATATGGCCGATCAAACAATCGAACAACGCGTAAAGACAATCATCGTAGACCAGCTCAACGTAAATGAAGAGCAGGTTACACCAGAAGCATCGTTTCTCGACGATCTGGGTGCAGACTCACTCGACACAGTCGAGTTGATCATGGCATTCGAAGAAGAGTTCAGCGATGAAATCGATGGTGAAATCCCCGAGTCCGACGCTGAAAAGCTTCAGACAGTTGGCGATGTCATCAAATACATCACTGAAAAAGCCGGATAAGCTTTTATCGAAATTTCACCACTAAGCCGCTTTACAGCGGCTTAGTTTTTTTTCTAAACTCTTAAGCTTATGGACGTAGCACGACAGCGAGTAGTTATCACCGGCATTGGAACAGTCACCAGTTACGGTGATGGAGTTGAAACCTTTTGGGACAATATCCTCGCTGGTAAGAGCGGAATCGATACGGTTAAATCCTTCGATATCACTGATTACCCATCTAAAGTAGGGGCGGAAGCTTTGGACTTTGATGCGGGGCAGTATATGGATCCGAAAGAAGCCCGTCGAAATGACCGTTATACGCAGTTTGCCGTCGCTTCGTCTCGATTGGCTTTGAAAGATGCCGACATGGATCCAGCTAAGCTGGATGCGGATCGTTTCGGCGTTCTGATCGGCTCCGGTATCGGTGGCATGATCACCATTCAGACGCAAAGCCGTCGCCTCTACAAAGGCGGTCCGCGTAAGGTCTCTCCATTTATGATTCCCTCTCTGATCGCTAACATCGCCAGTGGCGTAGTTGCGATTGAAGTCGGAGCCCGTGGCCCGAACTACGGTATCGTGAGTGCTTGTGCATCGGGTACACACAGTATCGGTGAAGCGTTCAAGATGCTTCGCGACAACGAAGTCGATGTCATGCTTGCGGGTGGTAGTGAAGCTGCCATTACAGAGCTCGGCTATGCTGGCTTCTGTTCCATGAAGGCGATGAGTACGAGTTACAACGATACGCCGACGACAGCGAGCCGACCTTTCGATAAAGGCCGTGATGGCTTTATCATGGGCGAAGGTTCCGGTGTTCTTGTTATGGAAACCCTCGAGCACGCACAGGCACGCGGCGCGACGATTTATTGTGAAATCGCCGGCTATGGTGCGACTTGCGATGCGTACCATATTACATCTCCCGATCCAGAAGGTAAGGCGCTTAGTTTTGCCATGACGAAGGTGATCAAGGAGGCGGGCCTGCAGCCTGAGGATGTTAGCTATATCAATGCACACGGAACTTCCACGCCTTACAATGACAAGTTTGAAACCGGCGCGATTAAGAAGGCTTTGGGTGACCACGCCTATAAGATTCCTGTTTCTTCGACCAAAGGAATGACCGGTCACTTATTAGGTGCTGCGGGTGGTATTGAATCGGCAGTTTGTGCGCTCGCTATTCGCGACAGCAAGGTTCCGCCGACGATCAACTATACTGATCCTGATCCTGATTGTGATCTCGATTACGTGCCTAATACGATGCGCGAATCAGATGTGAATGTTGCGATTTGTAACAATCTCGGATTTGGGGGGCACAACGCTACGCTTCTTTTCAAGAAGTTCGTTTAATCAAGTCTATCAATAGATTTTCAAAAGCCCGGCTAATGCCGGGCTTTTTTATTTAGTGAGTATGGCATGGCCTCCGCGGGCTTAGTGGTTGAAGGGCCATAGCCTTCTTTAGGGCGAAAACCTCTTTGAGGTTTGGTATGATGCCTTAAGTATGCCCGTTACGCGACTGACTAGGCACTACCTCATCTCAATTCTTAAAAGTATGCCGATTGAGTCACGCTGCTTACAAGCGTTCTGATTTAAGTAGTCTAAAAGGACTAATTTGTTTTTTTGTACCCGACGCAAAAATTACCATTCTAAAAGTCGTATTGGGGTGGCAGATGCATCGGTTGTAATCCTTTTAGGGTGGAGAACTTCTGGTGCATCTGCCCTTTAAATCAGGGGGAACTTATGGAGATACTAACAATAACCGCGATCATGATTGCTGGCATCGCCGTCGCAATTATAGGCTATATGCGCTACGGAGCGTGAAATAATCGTTTCGCGCAGCGAATTGAACAACTTGAACAACTGCTAGAAATACGTTTCTCCCGCAGTCAGTTTACTGTTACGGCGATGTCTTCAGTGCCATGAGCATCGAATGCCCGAATGGAACGACTTATTCTGCAGCTTTGGCTTCAATAAACTCTTTTAGCGTCACAACGCCGTCACTATCCAAGTCGAGTTTTTGCATATTACGCAGGACTTTCTTCTCATTGAATTCACGGCCTTTCTTTTCTGCCTGAGTCTGGGCAGTGCTTAAGAACTCCTCCTTTGACACCTTAAGATCTTTGTTGGCATCCAGCTTTTTAAAATAGGTCGGCACTTCCTCCGAAAACGCGGTTAAGGCAAACAGACAAATACCAGTGATCAAGATTACTTTATTTTTCATTTTAAATCTCCTTTTTTAATTAAGCTATTTTTAGCGTGGGTTAGAACGAGAAGCGACGGGGTTCTCTGCGTAGATTATTAGAGTTATACTTGGGAGCGCTTGCAAGCAGAACTGAGGAGGTGTCCTGAGGCACTAAATCGACCGAATGCCGGCAGCTAAGGCTTCAGCAGCTTGTTCGATGTCGGCCCCTTCATGCGCGGCTAATATAGCAGGCCTCATAGCTGGATAGTGGGATATAGACACCATGTGAAAGGGAGGGGGCTGATCTAAATCTCTAATTCCCAGTCGGAGATTTAGATTGAACATTGTCTTATCTCAAAATTAGAGTGGAATATTGAGGAGTCGAAATTTAATTTGAAATACCCCAAGTCTTTTAGCCCCATACCTATATGAAAATCGTATTTTTTTTAGCTCTACTGCTAACTGTATTAGAAACTGCGGCGCAACCGAACGTTGTTTTCTTCTTCTACGATGACCTACGGCCCGAGATGGGTACTTATGGCTCGCCCGAAGCATTGACGCCGAATCTGGATGCGCTGGCTGCTGAGGCGGTCCGCTTTGACCGAGCCTATGTGAACTCGCCGCTCTGTAACCCCGCACGCGCGGGCATGATGACGGGGCTTCGTTTTGATGGCCGAACCGATGGTTTGGGTGGCGGCAATTCGTCGCATACCGAAAAAATGCAGCTTCAGAGCACTCTACCGCGGGTGCTCAAGGAGGCGGGTTATTGGATGGCGTCCCGCGGGAAAGTCTACCACGGCACTGTGCCAGGACCAGAGGTGACGGCATGGCATATCTCGGGGACCAAGGAGGAAGATATTTACGCCGACTTCTCGTCACTAGTGGATGACGAAGGTGGGCGAGCCGACCACTTGTCGGACTATACCGACGGGACGGATGAAACCGGTTCCGCCGCCTTGGTGTATGTCTCGGTGGACGGACCCGATAATACGCTGGCCGATGGTCGAACCGCGGACGATGTGATCGATTACATCACTAATCAGCGGGATACCAGTAAACCATTTGCCGTGGCGTGTGGATTTGTGCGTCCGCACCTGCCATGGGTCGCACCCAAACAGTATTTTGACATGTATGCGCCGACGGCTGGTGCGTTGGCGGATATTCCTACAGGCTATCCGACTGACGGCGAGGGTGTGCCGATCTTGCAGACCGAAGATGCTGTGTTGACGGGAGCTCGCAACGGGTCCTGGAACGAAGGGGTCGACGATGTCACGGCGCAGAAACTGATTCGTGGTTACATGGCAACAACCACCTATGCCGATGCGCAAATGGGGCGGGTCATCAACACTCTGAAGTCTGAGGGGCTCTACGATAACACGATCATTATCGTCTGGGGTGATCATGGCTATCACCTGACCGACCATGGCTTATGGCGGAAGAATACGGCCTATAATGTTTCCATGCGCTGCCCATTGATGATTCGCGTTCCCGGGGTGAATGAGAATACCGTCGTTTCCAATCTGGTGCAGAATATCGATGTCTATCCGACGGTTCTTGATTTACTGGGTATCGATCAGCCCAATGATGTCGAGTTTCATGGGGTGAGCTTGAAGCCTTTGATCGAGGGCACTGCAACAGGGTGGACGGATGAGCGGTTTTGCTCCTCGGCCTATGGCTACAGCCTGATCACCAGCCAGTATCGCTATACCGACGCACACGACACCCGCCCTGGCCCGACTACATTCTTGTATGATCTCAATGCGGACCCCGAGGAGTGGAATAATCTGGCGGATGATCCGAGTTACGCGGCCTTGATTGCAGGGTATCAGTCGAAGCTCGATGCGGAATTCTGGAGTCGTCGATTTGATCCTGATGTGGGTGGCTTCGATGTTGTGCCGACGCCGACATCCTCGACGGCTTTGACCATGACCTCGCGGGTTTGGGACACTGGCGTAGGAGCAATTGAGTATTTGTTTACCGAAACCTCGGGCAACGCCGGGGGCTCAAGTAGTAGTTGGCAAAGCAGCACAACCTTCGCCCCGACCGGGCTCCTGCCAGAGACGACTTACACCTACACGGTTACGATGAAGGACGCAAATGCGACTGTTTCGCAGCCCTCACGTCCGCTGTCGGTGACCATGCCGGGATACAGCACGACGGATACGGCACCGCTCCTCCTTGGCTGGCATTCGCCGAATGAGGACAAGGCCTTGATCACCCCGGACACTTCAACCGTCACCAACGTCACCGCCACTTTTACTGGCGGGGCACAGGTCAAGACGACAGACAATTCCGTGGAGACCGTGGCGACCTATGGCTCGATCGCGATTCCGGGGAACCCGACCACATCCAACGCCTTCCGATTACAGACCAGCAGTGCCAGTAAGAGCCGATTGGACATCACGATCACCAATAATTCAGGTGGGGATTTGATGATGGGTTCCCTACTTTTCGATTACGGCAGGAACTATCCGGACTCTCCGAAAGATTTGTCGGTGATTTATCTGAACGGGGATTTAGCGGATGCAGACAATACAGTGGTGTATAGTTTTGCTAACAACGCCTTCGACCTGACCAACCCCAGCAATGATTATTATGACGTCGATATCGATTTACTAAGTACTATGTCAGATACGACTTTGGCGGATACTGAAAGCGCTACATTCCGTTTTGTAGCTGCGAATGCGGTTAGTACGTTTGTCGGACTCAGTATCGATAATATCGCCTTCCGCGGTGTGCCTCCGGGCGATACCGATGGCGATGGGGTGCCGGATGCGACGGAGTCGGCGTGGGGCCTAGATCCCGCTGATAACACGGACGCGTCCAGTGACGCTGATGGCGATGGGCAAAATGCCCTTGAGGAATTTGTCCAAGGCACCAATGCGACGAGTCATAACAACAAACCGGATGTGACCCTGTCGTCACCAAGCGCCTCGCAGTGGGACATGAGTTTTCAGACTGTAGAGACTGGACGAATCTACGTTCTCGAACAATCCACCGATCTCTCGAATTGGTCTGCAGTTGATTCACATACCAGCACGACCAGCGATGCCTTCCAGTTTAATCAGACGAATTCGGATGCGAAAGGATTTTATCGCATACGTGTCTACCCGACGCAGTGACGGTTCGTTTTCTAATGAAAATATAGGGGCAGGGTAGCCTGCACCCTGAGGCACTAAATCGACCGAATGCCGGCAGCTAAGACTTCAGCAGCTTGTTCAATGTCGGTGCCTTCATGCGCGGTGCTGATAAAGCAGGTCTCATAGCCGGATGGTGGGAGATAGACACCATGTGAAAGGGCATAGTGGAAGAGCTTGTTGAAATGCTTTGTCGCGCTGCTAGTGGCATCTTCGTAATTGCGCACAGGTTGCTCGCTAAAGAAGAGGGCAAACATCGAGCCGACTTGCGGTACTTGAAGGGGGAGGCCTTTAGCGGTCGCGGCATCGATGAGTGCGGTGCGGATCATGGCCCCGAGTTTTTCGAAGAGAGGATACGGATTCTCGGATTTTAGCTTCTTCAGCGAAGCGATTCCAGCGGCCATCGCGAGCGGATTGCCACTCAAGGTGCCAGCCTGATAAACGGGTCCAAGTGGCGCGAGATAATCCATGATCTCGGTTTTCCCTCCAAACGCACCGACAGGAAGCCCACCGCCGATAATTTTACCGAGTGCAGTTAAATCCGGGGTAATGCCGACGCGTTCCTGAACCCCGCCGCCGGCGAGGCGAAAACCAGTCATGACTTCATCGAAAATAAGGACAGTGTCGTTTGCGGTACAGAGCTCACGAAGGAGCTCCAGATAACCTGCATCGGGAAGGATCAGTCCGCAATTTGCAGGGTAAGGCTCCACAATGATTGCGGCGATCTCACCTTTGTGCGTTTCAAATGCCGCACGTAATTCATCGGGATTATTATAATCAAGTACAATGGTTTCGGCGGCAAAGCTGGCTGGGATGCCTGCGCTGTCGGGGTTGCCGAGAGTGAGTGCGCCGGAACCGGCTTTAACGAGCAGGGAATCGACATGGCCGTGGTAGCAACCTGCGAACTTGATGATTTTATTACGTTTGGTGTAGCCGCGGGCGAGTCGGATCGCGGACATAGTGGCTTCGGTTCCGCTGTTGCACATGCGCACTTTTTCAACGGAGGGCACCATGTCGACGATGAGCTCGGCCATTTCGACCTCATAAGGATTCGGTGTTCCAAAGCTCGTGCCGTTCTCTAATGCGGTCGCGATGGCGGCACGGATATCGAGATCGTTGTGTCCGTGTATGGCGGGCCCCCAAGTGCAAACAAAGTCAATCAAGTCGGCACCATCTGCGGTATACAGATGCGCGCCATTAGCGCGTTCGGTAAAGAAGGGTGCACCGCCGACTGAACGAAAGGCGCGCACAGGTGAGTTAACTCCGCCGGGGATCAGTTGCTGCGCGCGCGCGAAGAGTTTTTCAGATGAAGACATTATTAATCAGAACATCGAACGCCCAACATCGAACGTCCAACTTTGAATGTATTTTTCTTTGTTATATCTGGAGAGAGAAATTTTAAGTTCGGTGTTGAACGTTCGACGTTCAAGCGAAGTGCTTAGCTTACATATTTCTGCACGATGGGAATACGGCGACCGACACCGAAGGCGAGTGGTGTGGTCTTGAGGCCGGGGGCGGCCTGCTTGCGTTTGTATTCGTTGAGATCGACTTTGCGGATGATGTCGCGCACCACGGCTTCGTCATAACCACGCTCGATGATTTCAGCCGAGGAGAGGCCTTCTTCGACATAGAGGCGAAGGATGCCATCCAGGACGGGATAAGGAGGCAGCGAATCTTCGTCTTTTTGATCGGGGCGAAGCTCGGCGGAAGGTGGTTTTTCGATGGTGTTAACAGGAATGACTTCCCCCACAAGGTTCATGTGCCGGGCGAGGGCATAGACCTTCATTTTCGGCAGATCGGAGATGACGGCGAGACCGCCGCACATATCACCATAGAGAGTACAATAGCCGACGGATATTTCGCTCTTGTTGCCAGTGGTAAGGAGGAGGGCCCCAAATTTGTTGGACATCGCCATGAGGAGCACGCCGCGAGCACGGGCTTGGATATTTTCTTCGGTCACGTCAGTGGCCCGACCTTCAAAGATCGGTGCGAGTGCGGATTCGGCGGATGCCACTGTGTCGGCGATAGCGACTTCGTGGTAGACGATACCTAGATTCTTGGCGAGTGCGGCGGCATCGTCACGGCTGTGTTGGCTAGAGATTGCAGATGGTAATGCGATGCCGATTACATTTTCAGGGCCGAAGGCCTCGGCTGCGAGCACAGCAACGACTGCGGAGTCGATACCACCGCTGAGACCGATGAGCGCTTTTTTGAAACCGCTCTTGTGCGCGTAGTCACGGAGGCCGAGCACAAGTGCATCGTGGGTTGCGGCATTCCCTTTTAGATTGAAATGGTCGGAGACGACGAAGTTGGAGGTCGACTCGATATCGACAACTCGATTCTCCGCGCGAAAGGCGTCCAAGCCCGCGATGAGGCCACGCTCAGGATGTGCGATGAGACTGCCGCCATCAAAAATGAGCTCATCATTGCCGCCGACTGCGTTACAGTAGACCGCTGGGCATTTGCAGCGGTCAGCTGCAAATTGGAGTAGGGGCTCACGAGCTTCGTTTTTACCTTCATGCCAAGGGCTGGCGGATAAGTTGAGGAGCAGATCAATTCCTTTTTCTGCCAGCGTGGTTAATGGATCGACGTTATAGCGGCGGTTGGTGGGCACCGAGGGAGCGGTCCAGATATCTTCGCAGATTGTGATACCGATGCGTTGGCCTTTCCACTCATGGATGACGGGTGCCAGTGCCGGTTGAAAATAGCGATCTTCGTCGAAGACGTCATAACTGGGGAGCAGGCACTTGCGGGCGATGGTTTGGATAGCACCGTTTTCACACCAAGCGGCGGCGTTGTAAAAGGGGCGACCTGCTTCGTTCTGACTTCGGGCTTCGACGGTGCCAATAACGGCTGGCACGGTGCCGATCTCTTTGGCAATGCTTTCGAGTGTTGCTTGGATGTCTGAAACAAAGCGGCTCTTAAACAACAGGTCGCGCGGTGGGTAGCCACAGATCGCTAGTTCAGGAAAGAGAATCAGTTCAGCGCCATCGGCGACAAGTGAGGTATAGGCTTCAAGGATGAGCCGTTTATTTCCGGAGAGATCACCGACGGTGGTATTGATTTGGGCGAGACCGATCTTCATAAGGCAAATTTAAACAATTGTTTGACGTGGTGACTTGCAAATAAATCCAGCTCACGAATAGTGTCTGGCATTTCCTAGTCAGGGTGAACTTTCATGACTATTTTCCGATGTTTAGAGAATACAAGACTTTCAGTGTGATCATTTTTGCGGCGATGCTTGGTTCGGTTGCGATATCCGACGCGTCCGTCGGGTCGATGGCAGTCGTCGAAACAAACTTACCGCAGTCCGAAGCGTTGTTTTTGACGGTGGATGAGGTAGTTGTCCGAGTAAAATCTCAAAGTCCGCGCGTTCTTTTTGAACGGGAGTCAGTTCAAAGGGCATTGGAGCAAAGCTTTCAACAACGTGCGACCTTGCTGCCGCAGCTTTCAATTCGGACTCAGCAGACTCGGCAGCAGTTAGGCAGTGGATTTGCCGGTGACGATTTTGAATCGCCTCCCTTTAACTCATTTGGTGCCAGGGTCGAAGGCACGCAGACCGTATTCGATCCTGTGAAGTATGCGAACTTTCGTCTCGCCCAGTTGGCAAAGGCCGTGGCCGAGTACGACTACGAAGTCGTGGTGCAGGACATTCTAGATCAAGCGATTCAACTCTACTTCACGCATCTGCGCGATTTGCGACGTGTTGAAATCGTTCAGGGTAACATTGAGCGCGATACTGAGTTACTAGAATTGGCCCGTAATCAGTTCGATGCCGGTGTCGCTATTAAGATCGATGTGACGCGCGCCGAGGTCCGAATTGCGACCGAACGCCGTTCGCTGATGGAGGCCCGAGCCTTGGTTGAAGATTCGATCCTACAACTGAAGAGCCTGCTCGATATCGATCAAGATAGAGAAGTCTTATTGGATCGTTCGATTATTGAGGATATAAAATCGCCACCCTCGCTCAAAAATTATGCAGGAATGGATGATTTGACTGAGCGCCGTCCAGAGCTTGCAAGTCAGCAGCGCCAACTCGATCAAGCTCGCTTAGCACGGCGTGCCGCTTCCTGGCAACGCCTGCCCAATGTCGAACTCTTTGGCGAATGGGGCTATGACAGTGATGAGGCCTTCGATAGCGACGAAAAGGAGGCGTGGTTGGTGGGTGTCCGCGGCTCGATCCCGATTTTTGAAGGGGGACGGATCGCGTCGGAAAAACGAGAGGCAAAGGCAGTCGTGCGCCAAAACGAATATTTAATGCGAGATTTGAATAACCGGATCGAGCGCGAGTTTCGCTTTGCAATGATCGACATGGACTCGCGCTACGCACAGATCGAGATCGCGCGCGGTGAGATACGTCTCGGACGCGACGAAGTTGCGCAAGCTGAAGAGCGCTACCGAGAGGGGCTGGCAGATAATCGTGAGTTGATCGATGCGCAGCAACGCCTCTCCGATGCAGAAAACAGTCATTTACGGGCGGTCTATTTATACGGACTCAGTCGCTTGGCCTTTGCCCGGGCGATTGGGGCGGTGGAGCGGGTTTTGTTATAGTCATGGCCACTCATCCCAAAAAACTGGTTCTGGCTTCGGCCTCACCTCGTCGCAGTGAACTCTTACAGCGTATGGGCTTGTACTTTGAGATCTGTCCTGCGGATGTAGACGAGGACGATTCAGGCTCAGCGGGTCCGGAAATGATGGTGCTCAAGAATGCGGAACTGAAAGCCGATGCATTGGCTGGCGGGCGGGCCGACGCGCTGGTGCTTGGATCGGATACAACGGTTGCAATCGATGGTTCCGTGTTGAGCAAACCTGCTGACTTGATCGAGGCGAAATCGATGTTGCGACGCTTATCAGGCCGCACCCATCTAGTATATACGGCGGTCGCCCTGCGATGGGTGGACGGCGGTTTCAGTGAAGCTTTTGTAGAGCGCAGCGAGGTACGTTTCAATGTACTGACCGATGAAAAAATCGACGCCTACTTCCAGATGGTTAATCCGCTCGATAAGGCGGGTTCCTATGGAATTCAGGAAGGCCGAGAGTTGATTATCGATTCCGTACGGGGCTCGGTGGAAAATGTAATGGGTCTGCCCATTCAAGCATTAGAGCTTAAGTTTGCGGAACATGCCTTCGACTTTAGGGATCAAAGCTGATTTATTGATTCAGGTTGGTTTATTCAGAAACAGTTTCAGGTTTTAAGCATCCCTTTGACGTCTATCGCTCGGAGCGCCGATTGACGACGGCGATTGCCTTCACGAGTGCAATCCTCTTGCATCTCGGGCTATTGCTGGTTTTGCCGCAGCAGATATTGCGGCCTGCTGCCCCCAGCGATGCTGATGAGGCACCTCTGGAGGTCACTCTAGTGCCGCCCGAGCCTCTAACTGCAGAGCAATTGCGTTTCGTTGAAGCAAATCCAGACGCTCCCGAGAACGAACCTGATAAGAAAGATCAGTATTCATTTCGCAGTCAACAAGCGGCAAGTGAGGCTCCTAGCGACAGTTTACTCCCAGCGCCCAATGTGGATGGCGAGACGGATTCGCAGAAAATTATCCAAGGCGCGCTTGAGCAAATTGCGCCGTTACCTCCCGGAGTATACACGCCCATGGCTCAGCCAGGTGAGGGAGAGGGGACGGATGGCGGCAAACAGGGTGCTCAAGCTCAACCGATGCTTGCGCCCGCCCAACCGCTTCCAGCGCCTGAGTTTATCCAACAAAAACCGATCGATACAGAAGGGCCCGGAAGTAGTCCCGAAATACCTGGTCTCGCGCAAGAAATACTCCAGAAGCCCGATCCCAATGCCCCCATCAATGTGTACCGCACACAAGTACAACAGTCGATCGAGCCTGCGCAGGCAGGTGATGGCAATGGTGGTTCAGTGGAGGCTAAGCCGATGCCTCGCGAACGTCCGCGCTTAGCGCCGGAATTGGTGCGAGGTCCGCTTATGCGATCGACTGGTTCAGTTAGTCGCCGCGGAGCATTGGCAATCGATGCGACGTTTAGCGAGTTTGGCGAATATCAGCAGCAATTCTACGCAGCGCTTCAAGCCGGTTGGTATCAGGAGATCGAGTTTTTTCAACCGATTGATACCGCAACCAGTGCGACTGTGAGCTTTACGATTGAGTCCAATGGCAGGGTCCGCGATGTACGTGTGGTGCATACGACAGCAAGCGAGATCGCCACGATTATTTGTGAAAGTGCGATTACGAAGCGTTCACCCTTTAGGCCTTGGACAAAAGAGATGGTTCAAGTCTTTGGCTCTGAGCGCACGCTTACCGTCACTTTTCACTATCGATAGACAGTTTATGAAGGAAAGAGTTGTTATTTTTAAAAAAGTTATAAGATTCACACTTTGTCATGCCAAACCCTACAACAATTGAGAAACTTCCCCTCTCTGAAGGTGTGCGCATAATTGCGTCGAATAAGGACGGTCTAGTTGCTCTCGATAAGCCTGATGGCGTCAGATCTCATCCGAATTCAGCGGAAGATACAATTCCGTCAATTTTGGATGCGAGTTACGACTATGACGAGGAGGTCTTTATCTGGGAAGATAGTGCGGGCGTTGAGTACCGTGCTTGGTTGATCAATCGCTTGGACTCACCGACATCGGGCGTCATTTTACTTTCGCTCAATCCAGAACTGAGTACCACGATCAAACAACAATTCGCCACGCATAAAGTGAGCAAAACCTATTACGCGCTTGTCAGATACGTTCCAAAGGTTCTTGCGGGCGCATGGAATGATAACCTGAAGAAGGACGTTTATCGTGGAAATCGTCTTTTTAAAAATGATCGTATAGTGTCTGCCAAAGCACGCTATCAGGTCGTTAAATCGCCTCCCGGCGGATTTCCGATTTGTTTAATTAAGCTGATGCCACTCACCGGACGGACCCATCAGTTGCGCGTACAGTGCAAGAAGCATGGTCATCCGATTGTGGGCGACGGCACCTATGGCAGTTTCAGCTTTAACCGCGAAGTGGCCAATAAAACGCAGATGAAGCGGATGATGCTCCACTCAGCCGAGACAATAGTAAATTATACCTTTCATGGAAAGGTGCGGGTTTTTAAAGCTTCTTCAGAATTACCCGAGGCCTTTGCTGAAGTCTTGCGTTATCGTCCGGGTTTAAGTCATTCGCATAAACCACCTTTAGATTCGGCTTCCCCTGTAAAACGTGAAACGCCGCCAAGTTTGGCGGGGCGTCGTTTTCGCCATTAGTGAGCTGTCGCGACGACTTGTCATGCATTAAAAAGCATGCTCTTATGTCGTGATGCCGATTGATCACCACTATCACCGAGACGAAAGATTGATTGTTCGCATTGCTGCGGTGCTCGGGGTCGGTGTTGGATTATTAGCTATTATTTTGAGCCAAACATTGAGCCATGCCCCCGAACAGGTTTCGCCCGAGGAAGTATGGGCCTATATTCAGGAGCAGGCACCTCAAGTGGGGATGGACCCTGAGTTTGTTTATGCGATTGCATGGGCTGAAAGTAGTCTCAATGCCCATGCCCGCAGTTCTGTTGCACGAGGCATGATGCAGCTCACGCGCCCCGCCTGGGAGGAGGTCACCGATGAATCGTACCGCCAAGCATGGGACTGGCGCACAAACATACGAGTAGGGATCTTATACCTCGACCACTGTCGGGAATTTCTGCTGAAGCGAGGTGAGTTCAATTACCCTTTGCTTGCCGCCAGTTACCGTTACGGACCCTACTATGTGCAGGATAGAAATTTCACGATCGGCCAAATGAAACGTCCCGAGAACGAAATTTATAAGCGAATATTTTCAGGGAATATTCGTCCTGTAGAGCCACCCTTTAGTGGATTCGTGTCTGCAGTGAACGAATCAGGTCGATAAGCAGGACGTTATTGCCGCCCAGTGTTTCGGCTGCGCGAATGGCTTTTTCGGTATGTTTTTGGGCTTCGGCATGTGCGCCTTCTATGCCGTGTAGTGCGACGTAGGTACTCTTCTCCGCGGCACTGTCATTGCCGACAGGCTTGCCCATCACCTCGGGGCTGGAAGTAGCATCAAGTATATCGTCCACGATTTGAAAAGTCATTCCCATGTGGTAACCGACCTCGCGGATGAGTAAAAGTTGCTCGGTGCTTGGTTCGCAAAAATGCAGGCCCATTGTTAGCGCTGCAGTGAGGAGGGCGCCGGTTTTGTTTTCGTGAATAAACTGGAGGGTTTCGGCATCAATGGGCTTACCTTCATTGTCAACGTCCTCCATCTGTCCACCGATGAGTCGCTCACTGCCGCTTGCGTCCGCAAGATCGGAAATCAAGTTTGTCGCGAGCGCGGGGTTCTCAGCATAGCTCGAGGCTAATAACTGAAAGGCATAGGTGAGTAGGGCATCTCCCGCAAGTAGTGCAGTGGCCTCGTCATATTTTGTGTGACAGGCGGGCCTGCCACGGCGCAAGTCACTGTCATCGATCGAGGGCAAATCGTCGTGAATTAAGGTATAGGTATGGAGGCATTCGATCGCGACGGCGGCAGCGATGGGGTCAGCCTTGGCGGGGAATAGCTCACTCGCAATGATCACAAGTACGGGACGTATGCGCTTTCCGCCTGCTTCCATCGAATAGCGCATTGCCTCATGTAGCTTCGCGGGTCGTGTTTCGGGACTGGGTAGTAACTCGCGAATCGAGTGTTCAATACGCTGTTGGTAAGTTGCCAATTTTTCTTTCAATGACTGGTTCACTCCGATAGTTATGGTGATCTAAGTTATGAAGGAAACGCCAATCTTTGAAGAAGTTTTTATGCGCCTCGTTCGCCAACCAGGCTTCGGGCTCAAGGTATTAATCGGGGGCTTACTCTCGTTTGTTCCTGTCGTGAACATTTTCGCGTTCGGATATCTGTACCGTTTTTCCAAACTAACGCGC
>Ga0316201_10001178_pt1 | contig 17130 bp, 10 predicted proteins | sample CS6wburrow_MG_FD_204516 | JGI IMG/M metagenome (GOLD analysis project Ga0316201, IMG submission 204516) | Coastal sediment microbial communities from Delaware Bay, Delaware, United States - CS-6 worm burrow | ecosystem: Environmental > Aquatic > Marine > Coastal > Sediment | place: USA... | reverse complement strand
AAAAGGCGGTCTTCGGGGCCCACACCGTCACTGACATGCAAGCCGCTCTGCGCGTCGTCGACGGCGTTGTAAAGCTGCGCTCGCTTACCGGGACCCTGCACGACGGCAGCCTGGATATGCAAGCCACATTCAACGGCAAGCACAATACCGCGAAGCTCAAAGCGAGCGGTCAGCTAAGCCAGCTGGACATCGCCAATGCACTGGCGGCGAGTGAGGCACAACCCGCACTGAGCGGCAAGGCAAGCCTGGACTGGCAACTGACCAGCAAGGGACGCACCCGCAATGAGCTCGTTGCGGCGCTGACAGGGCCGATGAAGCTCGCGACGACGCAGGTAGTATTGAAAGACATTTCTGTGGAGCATCTGTTGTGTCAGGCGGTCGCGTTGACAAACCAGGAGCCGCTCACCGCCACCTTCCCGACCAGCACCGCTTTCCAGACCCTGGGTGCCGACATACAACTGGCCGAGGGCAAGGCGCGACTGAAGCCCCTGCGAGCCAACCTGGCTCACATTGCACTGACCGGCAAAGGCAATCTCGATCTGCTGAGCAAGGACTTCAAGACCACCTTCAAGGCGAGGCTCTCGCCCGAACTGGAAACCGTGGACCGGGCCTGCCGGGTCAGCAAAAGACTCACCGCCATTGACTGGCCCGTCAACTGCAAGGGCAATGCCAATGGCGACCCGGCGAGCTGGTGCAAGGTCGATACCGCGGAAATTATTGAGGACCTGGGCAAAAACGAAGCCACTCGAAAAATTCAGAAAGAGGCCGGCAAGTTGCTGGACAAATTGTTCAACTAGGCGCGCGTCTCAGTTCAGGATCCTGTAACCCCGGCCCCGCAGGCACTGTTTCACCACCTGGACCTCGTCACGGGAGCCTTCATTGGCGCCCCTGGCACCCCCGCCAACCGCGCCTACCCCGGCCGCTTTGCCGGCATCGCCGGTGATCGCCCCGATGAGCCCACCCACCACTGCGCCGGACGCCGCACCCGTGGCGACTTTCTTTCCGGTCTGCACTTCGGTGGAGTAAGTGCGGCACTCGGCGAGGTCCTGTTCGTAGCGCGCCATATCCACACCCTTTTTGTCGATGATGATTTCATCGGTAGTGGTGCAGGCTGACGTCAGCGCAAGCAACGCAGCAACCGCAACAAGCTGTTTCATGACAGTCTCCAGGGGCATCAGGCAACGGACTCCCCGGTCCGGGGTTAGGGCAAAGGCTACCACGTGCGTGGCAAGATTTCCCGCCTCCCGCGGGATCGCCGGTGGCGTCCTGCAGCGGCTTTTCAGCCGTGACTGAATCGCAGGCCGGATGCCTGCATCCGTGCGACGACGGCTTCACCCAGGAAGCCACCGACATACTCTTCATCCAGCTTGGGGTAGAGCCTGCTCGCCTCGTCAAGCGACGTCTGGGCATCATGCAGTTGTCCACGCGCTTGCTGCACCCAGGCCCGGGCTATGAGACCGGGGAAAAAGCGGGGGTCCGACTTATAGGCCAGGTTCACCCATTGCTCAGCGCCATCGACATCCCCACTGTAACCCGCTCCCAGACTCAGGATAGTGGCCCACATGGCAATACCGGGATCCTTGGGACTGATTCTTACGGCCTCACTGAGCGCCGCGATACCGGACTCCAGTTCGCCAGTTACGATCAACGCGGCGCCCAGGGCTGCCCTTGCCTGGGCATTGGAGGCATCCAGTTCTATTGCCTTTTCCAGCAGCGGCACCCCGCGCTGCCGGTAACCCAGGTCAGAATAGGCGCAGCCGGCGTAACCGAGCACCTCGGAAGAATCAGGTTCGAGTTCCAGGGCGCGATTTGCAGCGAGGATGGATTCATCGTGCGCGGCGGGCCGGTCATCCACCAGCCTGATCCAGTGACCCAGCGCGAGCAATAACGAGAGAAAGGCCTGTGGCGCGGCGTAGTCCGGGTCCAACTCGATCGCCCTGCGTAACAGCTCAACGGCCTCTTTCAGGGAGTTCTGGCTCCACCCTTTGAACATCAGGGTACCCTTCGCGTTCTGATACAACGACCAGGCATCCATATCGGCGGGCGGGCGACGCCGCGCCAGTTTGAATTCGGCCCGGGCAAGCTCTGAACCCAGCTGCAGTGCAATGCCCTGGGTCAGCTCATCCTGGACCTGCTCAAGCTGTTCAGCGGGAGTATCGTAGTGATGCGCCCACAGATGCCCCCCACTCTCAGCTTCGATCAGCTGTGCGGTAACGCGCAATTGCTCCTCCTTGCGCCGCAGGCTGCCCTCCAGCAAATAGCGCACACCCAGCTCCCTGCCAATATCTCGAAGGTCCATTTTCCTGTCTTTATATAGGGCAGCCGTATTGCGGGAGATCACAAAAATACCGGGTACATGGGCAAGCAACGTGGTCAGGTCTTCGGTAAACCCGTTGGCGATGACTTCGTCAAACGGCTCTCCGGAAAAACTCTCGAAAGGCAGCACGACGATCCCGGGGCGCTCGGTACCGGTGGCGGAAGTATTGGTGCCAGCCTCCGCTCGTTGAGGCACGACCTGATCGACGACACCCGGCACGGCCGTACGCTGAATACCGCGAGCACTGAGATCATAGAGCCACGCCAGAACCAGCGCTACCGGAAAGCCCAGCGCAGCGCACAGGATGACAATCTGCATGACGCGCTCGGGGAGATTGAAGTTTTCCAGCACAATATCGGCTATCTGCACCGCCAGCCAGGCGACTGCGGCATAGATGACGGCGACCCGATAGACGTGGCGGCGTTTCAGTTCGGCGAAAAATCCGCGCATGCTTGACTCCGATCGGGCGGTTTAATGTTATGGGTATGGCCTCCTGAGTATAGTGGCCAGACAGAGCAGTTTTGACAACTGCCAGCGCGCCTGCACGGACCACCCGAGGCGGCCAGGCGGCCACCTGCCTGTTCGGCATCGAACCATGCGCTGTAAATTCGCTGGCCGGAGCAGGCAAAAATCCGGGAGATTGTCGCGCAATCCAAAACAAAAGCGGGTTATCAAGACTATAGTCAAGGCAGTAACGTCTGACGCCGTGCACAGGACATGTCACTGCCCGGCACCAAATACCGAGCCGAACTGACTGGCTCACGCCGAGGTCCGAAATGAACTTAATGAAGCAAAAGTTGTTCCTTTTTTGTCTTACCCTACCTGTCGCAGTGTTTGCTGCAGGCGAGACGGAAGAAGCCGCTGACACCGCCGCCAGCCCACCCTATTCTCCCTATGCCGATATCGATTACCCAAGCGACGTGTATTTTGGCGACACCCATGTCCACACTGCCTTGTCCGGTGACGCGGGCGGCGCCGGTACCACCCTGATGCCCGATGACGCCTATCGATTTGCGCGGGGCGAGCAAGTGACATCGAACACCGGACTGCCGGTAAAACTTGAGCGGCCTTATGATTTTTATATGATCACCGACCACTCGGACGGCATGGGCATGATCACAGACCTGATCGGCGGGGCGCCGAATATCATGGCTGACCCGGACGGCCGAAAAATGCATGAGGCCTTCAAGCAGGGTGGCAAGGTCGCCATGGCGGCCACCCAGGAGCTGATAAGCCAGTTCGCCCAGGGCACACTGTCGCCGGTGCTGAACTACCAGCCGGGTAACCCCGCCTATGAACGGGTGTGGCGCGACCTGATCCAGGCCGCCCAGGAGTTTAACAAGCCCGGTCAGTTCACCACCTTCATTGCCTACGAGTGGACCTCCCTGATGAAGGGAAACAACCTGCACCGCAATGTGATTTTCCGCGACGGTCCCGACCGGGCAGGCCAGGTGGTGCCCTATACCACCACGCGACCGACCGGCAGTCCCGATCCGCAAGATCTCTGGGCCTGGATGCAGGACTATGAAGACAAGACCGGTGGCAATGTCACTGCCATCCCACACAACGGCAACCTGTCCAATGGCATGATGTTCGCGCTGCAGGATGACTTTGACAACGGCGCGCCCCTGGATGCCGCCTACGCCAGGAACCGTCAGAAGTGGGAACGCCTGTATGAAGTCACCCAGCTAAAGGGGGACGGGGAAACCCACCCCCTGTTATCCAATGAGGATGAATTTGCCGACTACGATAACTGGGACTGGGGCAATCTCGACCTGACCGAGGCCAAGACGCCGGACATGTTGCCGGCGGAGTATGCGCGCTCGGGACTACAGCGCGGCCTGCAGCTGGAGGCTAAACTGGGGACCAACCCGTTCAAGTTCGGCATGATAGGTGCTACCGACAACCATGTCGGCCTCAGCACGGTTGACGATAACAATTTCTTTGGCAAATTCCCCATCTATGAGCCCAACCCCGGGCGCGCGGAACACGAGGCCAGGGGCAATGAACAACTTGGCCTGGGTTACAAGGGCTGGCGCTACTCCTCCGCCGGCATGACAGCCGTATGGGCCACTGCCAACAACCGCGAGGCGTTGTTCGATGCCATGGAGCGGCGCGAGGCTTACGCTACTACCGGGCCGCGCATGCGGGTGCGGTTTTTCGGTGGCTGGGGCTTCGAGGAGAGCGATTTATTGCACCGGGACCTGGCCCGCATTGGCTACGGCAAGGGCGTGCCCATGGGGTCGGACCTGAAAGCTCCCGGCACGGGGGCACCCCAGTTCCTGGTCTATGCCCAGCGCGACCCGATGGGTGCCAACCTGGACCGGGTGCAGCTTATCAAGGGTTGGCTGGATGCCGATGGCAAGCCACAGGAAAAAGTGTATGACATCGCCTGGTCGGGTGATCGCAAGCCCGGCACCAACGGAAAACTCCCCGCGGTTGGCGATACTGTAGACCTGTCCATCCCGAGCTGGACCAATACCATAGGCGCCCCCGAACTTGGGGCGGTCTGGACCGATCCGGACTTCGATCCGGATTTGCGCGCCTTCTACTACGCCCGGGTGATAGAGATTCCCACTCCGCGCTGGACGGCCTATGACCAGGTTAAATTCAAGCGTGACCTGCCGGCAGATATACCGCTGAAAACGCAGGAACGGGCGTACACCTCACCGATCTGGTACAACCCGCTTTAAACAGGAGAGCACATAAATGCGCACATCACGAATGACAGTCATGCGAGTTGCCGTGGCTGCAACTGCGCTGTTGGCATGCGGCAGTGTCGCTGCGGCCAATCCGAAGATCGAGCAGAACCCCGAGAAGAATCTGTACTTTGGCGAGACCCACATGCACACCGCCTACTCCCTGGACGCATTCCTGGGTGGTACCCGACAAACCCCGGGTGACGCTTACCGTTTTGCCAGGGGCGAAACCGTGGTGGTAAACGGCCAGCCCCACAAAATGCGCCGGCCCCTGGACTTTGCCGCGGTTACCGACCACGCGGAATACCTGGGCGAAATGCATGCGGCCCTCAACCCGGGCGCCCCGGGTCACGACATTCCGCAGATTCAGGAGTTGATCGGTCTGACTGATTTTGATGAGCGGCGCAAATGGTTTATCGAGTACGTGGTAAAAAACAACCGCGGCGACAAGCCACAGCACACCGCCTTCTATCCAGGGCCTGAATCCGTCAAGAGTGGCTGGAAAGTGATCACCAGCGCGGCGGCCGAACACAACGAACCGGGGGTATTCACCACCTTCAACGCCTTTGAGTGGAGCAGCGCACCCGGTGGCGGCAACCTGCACCGCAACATCATATTCCGGGGTGCCACGGTACCCGACATACCCATGGGCGCTTCCGACATCATGTATGAAGAGGGTCTCTGGGATTGGCTGATGGCGCAGGAAAAACAGGGTGCGCGCTCCATCGCCCTGCCCCACAACTCCAACGCCAGCAAGGGCAGTATGTTTCCCGCGAAAGACCACAGCGGCGACCCGCTCGATGCGGAGTACGCAAAATTACGAGGTCACTTCGAGCGCGCCATAGAGATGATGCAGGTCAAGGGCAACTCGGAGGTGAGCAAGCAGTTCTGGGCGGCGGACGAGTTTTCGGACTTTGAGAATGCGCCCTCCATAGCCAAATTCAGCGGCCGCGTGCCCATGAAGGAAAACTATGTCCGTTACGGCGTGGTACAGGGTATGGCGGTGGAACAAGCGGTCGGTGCCAATCCCTTCAAACTTGGCTTTGTGGGTGGCACAGACAGTCACAACGGACTGATGTCCGATGTCGATGAAGACAACTTCGTAGGCGGTCATGGCGGGGAAGACGCCACACCCGGGCGCCGCCAGACCGCTGAAGTGGGTGGCTGGATCGCCGCGCGGGAACAGTCGGCGGGGTCAATCACCGGCGTCTGGGCATCCAGTAATACCCGCGAGGCGATCTGGGACGCCATCCACGATCGCGAGGTCTATGCGACCAGCGGCCCCCGGATGGCCGTTCGGTTCTTTGGTGGTTGGGACTTCGAGCCCGCCATGCTCGAACGTGCCGACGTCATCAAGAAAGCCTACGACGGCGGCGTTCCAATGGGCGGCGAATTGAAGAGAACCGGCAACAGCGGGGCCCCGAGGTTCCTGATCCTGGCCAACAGGGACGCACTGGGCGCCAACCTGGACCGTATCCAGGTGGTAAAGGGCTGGGTAGACGCGGACGGTATCACCCATGACAGGGTATTTGACGTGGCCTGGTCAGGCCAGCGCAAGCCGGGCAGCGACGGCAAACTGCCTCCGGTCGGCAGTACAGTGGATCTCACAACCGCCACCTACCGCAACACCATTGGCAGTGATCAACTCGCCGCCGTGTGGGAGGACCCGGAGTTCGATCCGGACCAGCGGGCCCTGTACTACACCCGGGTACTGGAAATACCTACCCCGCGCTGGACTACGTATGACGCCGTAAGAGCCGGATTGCCGCTGCTGGACAACGTTCCCAGCAGCGTACAGGAGCGCGCCTGGTCATCGCCCATCTGGTATCAGCCCTGAGGGGCTGGCAGGCGTCAGGACTCAGGACTTCTGGCGAGCGACCCATTGCCGGACCCGGGCGTCCAGCAAATCCAGTGGCAATGGACCCCGGTCCAGCACCACATCGTGAAAGGCCGCGAGGCTGAAGTTTCCGCCCAGCTCAGCGGCTGCATAGGCACGCAATTCGCGGATTTTCAACTCGCCGAGCTTGTAGGCCAGCGCCTGTCCTGGCCAGCTCATATAGCGGTTTACTTCCGCCTCGATATTGGCATGGGACAGGGCCGTGTTGTCTGTCATGAAAGCAACGGCCCGGGCTTTACTCCAGCCCTTCGCGTGAATCCCGGTATCGACCACAAGACGACAGGCCCGCCACATCTCATAGGAGAGCCGACCCATGTCCTTGGCCGGTGTATCGTAGATCTCCATATCAATGCCCAGGCGCTCGGCATACAGCGCCCAGCCCTCGCTGAACGCGTTGAATTGCGCGCCGTGCTTTCGAAAGTCGGACACTGACAGCTCCTGCTGCAAGGCAATCTGGTGATGATGTCCCGGCACAGCCTCGTGCAGGGACAGGGCGGGAATCTCCCAGAAGGGGCGCTGATCCAGCTTCGATGTATTCACAAAGTAAAAACCGGCAATGCCAATGTCGGGTGCCCCTCTGCGATAGTAGGCAGTCGTCGTGCGCTCGGCCTGCTCCTCCGGTATTTCCTTTATGCCATAGGGCAGACGCGGCAGCTTGCCGAACAGGCCGGGCATTTTGCCGTCGATCAGCTTCGTCTCACGGGCAACCTTTTGCATCAGCTGCTCCGGCGTCTTCGCGTAATAGCGCGGATCTGTGCGCAAATGCTCGACAAAAGCCTCGCGGCTTTCATATCCCGCAGCTTTAGCGACCTCGATCATTTCTGCGCGAATACGGGCAACCTCTGACAGACCGGTCGCGTGTATCTCATCGGCGCTCAATGAGGTGGTCGTTTGTTGCCATATGCGGAACGCGTAGTACTGGTCACCGCCCTGCTGCGCCGCAACACCCGGCTCCACCCGGCAGGCGGGCTTGTAAGTTTCCAGATACCAGTGCGCATGTTTTCTCAGCGCCGGATGAATAACAGAATCGATGGTAGCCGCAGCCTGTTCGGACAGGGCATCGAAGTCGCTCTCACTGATCGTGTCGGGTCGCTTCCGGGTGTAAGGCGCATAAAAACGCGAGTTCTCTACATCTTCCACGATCAACCCGTTAATACTTTCCTCATACCCCTCTATCGCGTCACACGGCAGGGTATAGCCCCCTTCGATCGCCACATTCGCTACGGCAATCGATTCGTCATTTACCCGGGCATATTGCTGCAAGCGCCTGTTGTAGCTCTCGAAATCTGCCTTATTGCGAAGCGGTACCTGACCGGCCACTGCCGCGATTGCCAGGTGCCACCCCGAACGGTTAGTAAAGTTGATGGCGCGCTGCCCCATCCGGTTGGCCTCGATCGTCTCCCTCAGCTTGCGCTGCAGAATGCCAAATTCCAGTCTCGCATCAGGACTGAGCTGGTCAGCAGGTATTGATTGCAGTTGCTCCAGGAATGACGCCGCCGTCGCGGCCCGGCGATCCCTGCCTGCCAGCGAATAGTCAGCCAGCTCACCGGCATAGGTATCGATACCCAGTGAACTTGCCAGCACGGGAGACTCCTTCAGCCGGGTCGCCCAGTAGCTGTCGACCAATTGCGTCAGGTCGCTGTCCGCGTCCGCACGGGCAAGGCCGGGCACTGATAACGCCACAGCGATGAGCATGCCTTTCAACAACAAACTGCGCATAATTCAGCACTCCTCGATAATCGGGTTTTCCAGCCGGCGATCATCCCTATTACCAACAGGATTGTCGATGCCGTAGCGGAAAATATTGCGCAGCAGCCCCGACAAGTTGCGCGCAGCGGATCTTGATCAGATAATCGAGTGCCGCTACACCGGGTGGCTACTTGCATGCGAGGACGCCGGCCCTGAGGCCAACCCGAAATTGTCATTGGCAGGTCTGCAGACTATGTACCGCTATCTATTTTTCCGACGATTTATCACCAGGTGCACGATTACCGCATTGCTTGCCATGCTGTGCGCAACAGCCATGGCCGAGGTGCCCCCAACCCGACAACAGCCGGTGAAAGAAACCCTGCACGGCAGTATATTCACAGACCCCTACCGCTGGCTGGAAGGGGATGAAAACGGCGAGCCGACCGCCGAGGTTACTGCCTGGACTGATCTGCAGAACGCGTACACCCGCCAGGTGCTGGACAGCCTGCCCGGTCGCAAGGCGCTGGAGGATCGCCTGCGGGTATTGATGGAAGTTCCCAGCATATCCGCCCCCGGTATGTTCGGCTCACGTTACTTCTATAGCCGCCGCGAGGGCGGCCAGCCCCAGGCCGTGCACTACGTACGCGACACGCTGAACGGCGAAGAGCGGGTCCTGCTGGATCCCCAGCGCATCGACCGGACGGGGCTGACTACCGTGTCCTGGACCGCTCCCAGTAATGATGGTGCTCTGATGGCTTTCGGCACGTACCGCTCGGGCGACGAGAACACGGTATTGCACGTGCTGAATGTCAACACCGGGGACTGGCTCGAGGATCAAATACCGGGGAAGGTATCGCCGATTCGATGGCTGCCCGACGGCAGCGGCCTCTATTATCGGCGCCTGGAAGACCTGGATGACCCCTATTCCTTCACAGTCAAGTTGCACAGGCTGGGCACCCATCACCGCCAGGACAAAGTGTTGCTGCGCCAGCGCGACCTGGCACTTTTCTACGGCGAGTCAGGCAAGTCGGATGAAGAACTGGCGCACCTGAAAACCACCTGGGGACCCGGTGCCATCGTCTCGCGCGATGGTAAATGGATGGCCGTGTACTACTGGACCGGGACCGCCAGCGTGGACCTGTGGATAGCCAACCTGGATCAGTGGCAACGCACCGGCGAACTCAAACTCCAGACGGCTGTGACGGGCCGGCAGGGCCGCCTGGGCAGCAGCCTGTTCAAGGGCGATACGCTCTACCTGCAGCATTCCTTTGATGCGCCCAACGGCCGCGTGTCTGCCATAGACCTGACCAGCCCTGACTATACCGGGTGGCATGACCTGATCCCGGAAGAAGATGAGCTCGTTATTCGCCGCACCTCATTCGCGCAGGATATCGCGGCAGTCAATTACCTGGCTGACGCCCAAACCCGTATTCGCCTGTTCGATTTCGACGGCAAGACCAGGGGCGACCTGGAATTGCCCGGGATTGGTAGCGCCTCACTGCGAACAGCCGAGGACCGCAACGAGGCGTTCCTCGCGTTCTCCAGCTATAACATGCCGCGCAGCATTTACTATGTTGACCTGAAGACCGGCAGCAGCAAGCTGTGGGCCAGACCCGCCGTGCCAGTTGACCCCGACACTATCGAGGTAAAGCAGGTTTGGTACGAGTCACGCGATGGGACGCCCGTGTCCATGTTCATCATCCATCGCAAAGGACTGAGACTTGACGGAAAAAACCCCACCATCCTCTACGGCTATGGCGGTTTCAACGCTGCCATGACGCCTCGCTTCTCCGCCACGCTGTTTCCCTGGTTCGAGAACGGAGGGGTATACGCCGTGGCCAACCTGCGCGGTGGAGGAGAATATGGCAGTGGCTGGCACAAAGCGGGCATGCTCGCTAACAAGCAGAACGTTTTCGATGATTTTATCGCCGCCGGTGAGTGGTTGATCGAGCACGGTTACACCAGCAGCGACCGGCTGGGCATGGCTGGCGGCTCAAACGGGGGGCTGCTGACCGGCGCGGTTGCCATACAGCGCCCGGCGTTGTTTGCCGCGGCTATCTCTGCCGTACCCCTGCTGGACATGTTGCGCTACCAGGATTTCCTTATGGCCCGTTACTGGGTACCGGAATACGGCTCTGCGGAGAATGCGCAACAATTTAACTACCTGAGGGCCTACTCGCCCTACCACAATGTGCGGACCGGCCAGAAATATCCGGCGATACTTTTCACAGCAGGCGAGAACGACAAGCGCGTTCATCCTATGCACGCTCGCAAAATGGCCGCACTCATGCAGGCCAGTACCTCGTCAGATCCGCGGCAAAGGCCCATCCTGCTCTGGGTCAATCGGGATGCGGGACATGGTGCCGGCAAGCCTCTGAACCTGCAGGTCCGGGATGTTACCGACCAGCGCATATTCATGATGTGGCAGCTGGGTATGCTGGAAGAAATGCAGGCCGGCGAGCCTGGCCGGAAATCCCCGGCTAGCGCGGATTGAGCCTGGCCACACCGATGGCCTGTTCGCCCGACCCGACATAGTACAGATAGCGCTGGCCATCGCTGTCTGTGAGCACAAAGCGGTCTCGCAGTTACCGCCGCTCGAAGATGAACAGGGAACGAAAACTAACGCTGATAAAAAGAACCGGGTTGTCACCTGTGCGACAAGTAAGCGGCGTACTTTCGCGATAACCTCCCGGTCCAACGATAAGCTCTGCCCGCAAACGCAATTAAGAGGCCAACCATGACACCTACACCCCAAGCCAAATTGAATCTGCTCTACGGCGCCACCCTGGCAGCCATCTTCAGCCTTCCCGCCCTGGCCCAGGAGTCAGGCATGCTGGAGGAGGTCGTGGTCACGGCCCAGAAACGGACCGAGGACCTGCAGGACACGGCTATCGCGATCACCGCCATCAGCGCTTCCGCCATGGACGACCTCAATATCAGTAACAGTGAAGACTACGAGGCCATCGTGCCATCACTGTCGGTGCGGACCTCACCCAACCGACTGTTCCTGCGCGGTATTGGCCGGGTGACCAACTCCCTTGGCACCGAACCGGGCGTGGCGATTTACCTGGACCAGATCTACACCTCGGAGATTGGCGTGTTAGGCAGGGCCAACTCCCTGACCACACAGCAGATCGACATATTGCGCGGCCCACAGGGCACGCTGTTCGGTCGCAACGCTACCGGCGGTGCGGTCAGCGTCACCTCAAAGCGGCCCACCCAGGAGTTCGAACACGAAGTTCGGGCTACCGCGGGCAACTACAGTGAGTTCAATTGGGGCGGCGCTTCATCCGGGCCAATCACCGATACCCTGGGCTACCGGGTCTACGCCTATGGCGACAGCCACGATGGCTATGTAAAGAACCGCGGCGGCAAGGACATTTTTGATCAAGATCAGGAGGGCTGGGGCGCCCAGCTGAGCTGGGACGCCACCGACAACCTGAATGTCTGGCTGAGCTGGGCAACCGACAGGACCGATAACGTGCGCAGTGGCGTCAATTTTGGCGGCTACCTCATCACACCTTACCGGCCGGACCTGAAAACCCAGGACGGCTTCCTGTTTTCCGAGCAGTATCAGTGGGACCGCGAAAACCCCGCTGTCAGGGACCGCTACAAGGTCGACCAGAACGACGAGCTGCGCACCAAGGACTACAACAACAACAAGTACATCACCCATGTCACCTGGGACCTGAGTGACGTTACCGTCAAATACATAGGTGGCTACTTCGAGGGCGACTACAGCGCGAAAAACGGCGACCTGGGGGCAACGTCCAACCCTGATGTTCGCGTGGTGGAGGGTGCGGCCCAGAACTCGGAGAGCTACAGCCATGAATTGCAGTTGATATCCGCGACCGACGGGCCACTGCAGTGGGTCACCGGCGTGTACTACTACCACCAGAATGTGGAGCAACCCTATACCATTTCCAGCCTGGAAGCCGACTACCTGCAAAATACCATACCCGAGGACGACCTGTTCAACCCGGCGGCAATACAGCCCAACCGCAACCCGGCAGCTCCCGAGCAGTACTGGCAGAACGGCGACCTGGATGTTGACTCCTATGCCGTCTACGCAGACGGGAACTACAGTTTCAACGAGCAGTGGAAGCTCACCATGGGTATACGCTACTCCTATGATGAAAAAGAGGGCAACGAAGCCCAGTATGTCGTCGCCGACCCCTACGCGGCCCCCGGTGCCGATGTACTACCGCCAATCTGGGCTTCGCTGGGCTTTCCCGAAAACTGCTGTGGCCTGCTGATAACCGACCCCGAGGTCGCCAACCGAAAGCTGGATGACGACTGGGACAACTACTCGGGGCGTATAGTGCTCGACTATATGCATAGCGACGACCAGATGGTGTATGCCAGCATTTCCTCCGGCTACAAAGCTGGCGGCTTCAGGCTGGGTTCGCTGCAGGAAAATCCCAGTTTTGACCCGGAAGAGGTCATATCCTACGAGATCGGCTACAAGGCAACCTACGCCGACGTGCTGCGTGTAAACGCTGCGGCCTACTTCTACGATTACCAGGACATGCAGGTGCTGGTTGACGCGCTCAACGATGTCAATCTGCCGGTGCCGGAGATTGTCAATGCCGATGAGGCGGAGGTGAAGGGTTTTGAAGTGGAGGCTACCTGGCTCGCCACCGATGCCCTCACGCTGATGGCCAACTACAGCTACACAGATGGTGAGTACACCGACTTTTGTTGCGCGGTCGATACCATTGGCGACCCGGACGGCGGTGAGCAGGACCTGTCCGGTAACCCGCTGACCCAGGCACCCAAGAACAAGGTTTTCACCAACGCGAGCTACGCCTGGAACCTGGACTCCATGGGCGAGCTAATCCTCTCCGGCAGCTACTCCTGGGTGGACAGTCGTCAGTATGACGTCTTCAATACCGCTGCTACCCAGGCAGACTCCTACTACCGGGTGGATGCAAGCCTGACCTGGTTCAGCTCCTCCCAGGATATCCGCGTGATTCTGGCCGGTAAAAACCTGACCGAGGAGGAAACCTGGGTGAGTCTGAACCGGCTCAATGAATTCGGCGCGATCAGCGGCTACGCCAACGAACCGCTGACCTACAGCCTGGAAGTTCAGTACACATTCTAGACAGGGACAGGCGCGCAGGGCAGGCCTTGCGCGCCCACACCGGTAGGTTCAAAATACCTTGAACCCATCCGCACTAATGGTGCCCGGTTATGACAGAATCACGCCCCACGCCATCCGGCGTGCCAGCTGCCGGCAACCGCTGGTGAACATGAAACCGCCGCACGCCCTGCTCGCGCTGACCGATGGCCCCCGGGCATTGGCCGATATGGCTTGCCTGGGCGCAGCCGTCCCGCTATTGCGCCGGATGCCCGGATCACGGGGCAAACACAGCGTCATGGTCATTCCCGGCTTCCTGGGCGACGACCCGGGCAACGGCCCGCTGATCCGCTACCTGCGCGGCCTGGGTTACATCGCCACGGGCTGGGGCCAGGGCCGCAACCTGGGTACAGCCAGTTTTGACCGGGAGTCGCTGCGGGCAAGGCTGGAAGCACTGCTGGTCAAGGGGGACGGCAAGCTTTCCCTGGTGGGCCACTCCCTGGGTGGAATCTACGCTCGCGAAATCGCACGCATGGATCCGCACATCGTGCAGCAGGTCATCACCCTGGGCAGTCCTTTCGGCAGGGGACACCGCAATGCATCGCACCCGGCTCGCCTGTATCGTCGCCTCAATCCCTCGGATGCGCCCGACAATGATGACGACACGCTCTGGATTCCCCCGCCGGTACCCACTACGGCCATCTACACCAAAGGCGACGGGGTGGTGAACTGGCGCACCTCGGTTCAGGAAGGTGATTATGCCCATGTACACAATATCGAGGTTCTGGGCAGTCACATTGGCCTCAACCTGAATGCCGCGGTGTGGTATTGGGTGGCCAAGAAACTCGCGCAAAGTTAACATCCCCCGCAGACGGGCTGCCGTTCCCCGCCGGCAGCTTCAAGCTGTTCAACAGACTCTTAACCAACCCGACTGGAACCCGCTATGACCTATAACACCCTGCGCTACGAAGTGGCCGATCATATCCTGACACTCACCCTTAACCGGCCCGACCACCTCAACTCTTTCACGGTTGAAATGGCGAATGAACTGATCGACGCCTTCAACCGGGCCAGCGAGGATGATGAGGTGCGCGCAATCGTGGTCACCGGTGAAGGCAGGGCGTTCTGCGCCGGTATGGATCTCACCGCGGCGGGCAATGTGTTCGGCCTCGATGAGGGCCTGACACCGACCATGCAGGACATGGAAAACAAACTGGATGACCCACAAATGATCGCCAGCGTGCGCGATACAGGCGGCCGGGTAACCCTCGCGATCTACGACTGCAAAAAACCTGTGATCGCCGCCATCAACGGCGCCGCGGTGGGTATCGGAGCCACGATGACCTGCGCCATGGACATCCGCCTGGCGTCTGAGCACGCCCGCATAGGCTTTGTCTTCAACAAGATCGGCATCACCCCGGAGGCGTGTTCCAGCTGGTTTCTGCCGCGTATCGTGGGCATATCCCAGGCCCTCGAATGGGTCTATACCGGTGACATCCTCAAAGCAGACGAAGCGCTGGCTGGTGGCTTCGTCAAGGCGGTAGTGCCCGCCGACGCGTTACTGGAGGAGGCCTACAAGATAGCCCGACGCATCGCCCAGCACAGCCCGGTAGCGATCGCGCTGACGCGCCAGATGATGTATCGCAATGCAGCGCAGGATCACCCGATAGAAGCGCACAAGGTGGACTCTCTGGCGATATTCTACGCCAGCCAGAACAGCGGCAAGGAAGGTGTAGCCTCCTTCCTGGAAAAACGCGCACCCGTATTTACCGACAAGGTCTCCACCGACATGCCTCCCTTCTACCCCTGGTGGAAATGACGGCGTAAAACGCCGGTAAAGCTCGCTTAGGGTTGCAGCAGGCCAGAGAACTCAAGCACCCGTTGCTCGACATAGTCAAAGAACGGATTCCACCTCAGGCGCAGGGCATCGGTGCCCGAGATCTGCAGCACACCGCGCTCACCCCTGGGCGCCAGGTTGCCCAGCTGGATGCCGGGGCTGGCCTGCGCTGCCGGACCGCCATAGACGGGGTCCGTGGGCGGAAACGGCAGGGCGACATGGGACAGTGAATAGATCCCGGGCGGCCATTCGGACAGTGCGACCGTATTTGCTGTGCTGTCCTGGCCGGCCTGCGCACTGCGCGCGACCACCCGGTTACTCTCGGCACTTTCATTGGTCACGATGGTGAGATCGAACTTACGGTCATCTTTTTCAAGCAGGGGACCAAATACCGTTCGCGGATCCTGGCGCAGCATCAGGCTGACCCCGGCCAGGCGATTGATGTCGAACAACACCAGCTCATGGTCTCCGGCGGGAAGTCGGTCAAACAGGTGGGCCACCAGGGCAGAGGCTGTCACGGTTGCGTCCACACTGGACTGGAAGGCCAGAATCGGTGGCAGCTCGCTGAGTTTACCGGCGCTGTTCAGCCTGCCCAGCTGTTTCTGGATATGCACTGTTATGCGGTAGGCCAGGTCACCCGCGTTCACCGCAAAGGAGCCATACTTGTAAGGGTCGTATTCGGGCACCAAAACATTCCAGGCCAATTTTTCGAGTCGCAGCAGATGCCCGAGACGCGCCTGCCATACGGCCAGCGCCGCAACCGGTGACAGCCCTATTTCCGGCGACAGAAGAATCACGCCGGACACCCGCGGCAGGCTGGCGTCATCCAGTGCGGCAAGTGCGTACTCCACCCCCAGTGCGCCACCATTGGAATACCCGACCAGGTACACGGGCTTGTCGCCGACCACCTCGCGCACGTGCCGCACTGCCAGCCTGACCGCCGCGGCCATGTCCTGCCAACGTGTTTCGACCAGACCCGACGGGGCGGTACCGTGACCGGGGATGCGCAGCCCCAACACCATAGCGCCGCGCCTATGCATTGACTGGCCCAAAGCGCGCAGGCTGTAGGGCGAATCGGACAAACCGTGCAGCAGCACAACGCCTGCCACGGGCAACTCCTGGCCAAGCTCAAAGCTGCGATTCCAGTTTACCGGCCAGCGTGCCGGGTCGGAGAGGCTGCCGCGACTGTACCGGTTAATGGCATTGTCGGGCCCTACCGGGACCTGTGAATACACCAGCTCATCGAGTTGCTCGAACAGGCGGTCTTCCAGTGCGAGGTACTGCCTGAAATCGGTGACGGGCGATTTTGCGGTGAACTCCTCGTCGAGATCCGCCAGATGCCAGACCGACAGGTCCGGGCGAGCATTCATCAAATACACGAAAACAAGGACAGCCGTTACCAGGCAGGCAACCAGCCATGCCACAACAACTTTTGTCAGCAGCATAGTCTGCGAGGCGATTCGACGTGCCAGCATGATTGCCCTCTGCACAGGTAAGGACGATCAGTGTACCGGCAATTCAGTATCGGTGCCGCACCACTTGCCAGCGCGCACCCCGATTCTCAACGGCCGCCTCCCGCCAAATCCGGGTAGCACAGCAGCCTGTATACCC